>Ga0101944_10004453_pt1 | contig 17341 bp, 8 predicted proteins | sample DewCreD2012metaG_FD_75245 | JGI IMG/M metagenome (GOLD analysis project Ga0101944, IMG submission 75245) | Hot spring sediment bacterial and archeal communities from British Columbia, Canada, to study Microbial Dark Matter (Phase II) - Dewar... ...
CCCCGGAGCCGTTACCGAGGAGGTGGAATAGGTATTGGGCGTTGTTGCGGGAGCCGCACTGGCAAGTGTTGAGGATGGATTCTCTGCTTTTTCAACGACAACCACAGCACCCGGAAAGCCGAGACGAGCCGCTTCGGTACGAGCTGCTTCGGCCTGGGTAGGTGTGTCCCAAGGACCTAAGCGTACGTGCATGAAGTTGTTCTCCGTGCGAATGTAGGTGTTGCCAATGCTGCTTAAGCGGGTGTAATCATTGAGACGCAGCGGTTTGTCCACGGCTGATGAGGCTACCTGCACGGCGTACTTCTGCGGGGTAAGTGTCGAAGATGTTGTAGAGTATGCAGTTGGACTTTTCACCGCCAGGGAGGAAGATAAGGGCGGTTCGGTGACCAACGCCTCTGGGTTTACCTGCGTTTCGCGCACTACAAAGGCGTCCTTGACGCTGGGGCTGATTTGCACTAATACAGCATCGGCTTGTTCGCGGGTAGTGTAGGCGCCCAGCCGGAGTTTGTACAGGTTACCCTCGCGCACGGTATAGAGGTTGCCCAGTGAGGTAAACTCGCTGTAGCGGCGCAGTTTGCTAGCCGAGAAGTCTTCGGGGTTTGCTGCCAACTGGATGGCAAAGGCTTCGCCCTTGGCCGCAGGAGGAGAGGCGCTTTTCTTCTGCTTTGAGGGCGTTGCAGATGGCGCGGTGCCTAGGTCTTCTATTGAAATCATGCCTGGGCTGCTGCTGGGTTGCGTCACGGAATACGTAGCTGGTCGAGCAGGCGACAAAGCATACGACAGGTTATCATCGGGAGCCACAGTGAAAACCGCCACCGAGCCTTTCTGGTAACCGTCTTTTTCAAAGAAGATATCGTAGTCTTGGTTTGGCTTGAGTTGGAGTGTATATCTGCCATTAGCATCGGAGAGGGCCAATGTCTCGTGGTTGTCGCTGCGCGAGCGCGCCGTGATTTGAGCGTCAGCGATAGGGCGGTTGGTATTCCCATCGCGTACTATACCAGAGTAAAGGACGCGGCTGGATGTCTTGAGGCGGACGGCTAAGTCACGGCCTGCTTGCTGGTGTAAAGCGATGAAGGCATCCTCATGGCCATCTTTTCGAATAACAAGGTTGCACTCACTGCCGGCAGGGTAATAGAAGGCGGCTCGGCCGTTCTCATCGGTGCGCTGAATACCCAGTTCGCAGGCTGTTAGGTTCACTTCTGCACCAGGCACAGGACGTCCACTGGGGTCGGTAACCGTTATGGTGAAGCGCTCTATGGCGCCCATTTGAACGGGGATGTCGTCGTCGGTACGGCTGTATGCTACAGGGGCCTGTCCTCCAGAAGAAAAAGGTGACGACGCAGCTCGTGCGGCAGAGCTTTCGGCAATGAGCACTGCCTTGAGCGTCTTGTCGCCGCCAGTGCGAATAGGCAATAAGGCTGGGCGATAGCCCTCTTTGCGCACGGTAACCTGGCAATTAGCCCTACCAGCAGGGGTCTGGAAGGTATATCGACCTGTGGCGTCTGTCTGGCGGATGCCGGCAGCGGCGCTGCACGCAGAAAAATCAATTTCGGCAAAAGGCACCGGGCGTTGTTGCTCGTCTACGGTCTCGATAGCGAACTCGTCCACTTGTTTGCGCACTTGCCAAATGTCCTCGTGGCCGCGGCCACCAGAGCGGTTGCTTGTCAGGTAACCAATACCGCTCTGGGCATCGAAAACGAAGCCATAGTCGTCGCGCGAGGAGTTGATGCCTGTGCCCAAGTGAGTTACTTGGGGCGTGCCGAAATCTACCAGCTCCGTGCGGAAAATATCGAATCCACCCAGACCAGGGTGCCAGTCGGAGGCGAAATAAAGCACATCGCCATCCACAAAAGGCGTTATCTCGTTGCCCGGCGTATTGATGGGTGCTCCTAGATTTTTAGGTGTTGACCAAGAAGAGCCATTCCAGGTGGACACATACAAATCCCATCCACCGATGCCGCCCGGGCGGTCAGAAGCGAAGTAAAGGGTATTGCCGTCGGGGCTTAGGTGCGGGAATCCTGTGGCATAGTCGGAACCGTTGTATGGGAAGGCGCGCTCGTTGACCCATTTGCCCTCAACAGCATCAGCAATATGCAGGCTCAAGCTCATGCCCTTTTCAGGCATTTGACGGGTACCGTCCATGAAGCTGTTGCGACAGAACGCTACCCGACGCTTATTGGCTGAGAAGCTGACTGGCCCATCGTTGAAGGTGTTTTGCAGATCGTCGCGCAGGAAGGTCGGGTTTTGTAGGTAGCCGTCGGGGCCGCGTCGCGTGACGAACAGCTGGTTGTAAGCGCTGCCCGTCCAGTCGCTGCTTGACTTGGCATTGGTGCGGCGTTTCAGGTCGCTGCGCGAGGAGCTGTACACCAGTTGGTCGCCATAGAAAGCGGGTGCAAAGTCCGCGCTGGCGGTGTTGATCGGCTCGTTGAGCGCTCTGTAAATGCCTTCGCGTCGGCTCATTTGGAGGGCGAAGTCGCACATTTGAGCGTAATGCTGTCCGATGGTGTTGTTCACCGCTGTGTAAGCGACAAACCACTTTTTAGCGCCGACGTAATCCCCTGTGTGCATGAGCGCGCGCCCGTAGCGGAACATAACTTCGGATGGCGCAGGGTTGCTCTGCAGCGCACGTTCATACCAGCTGAGTGCTTCTTGAGGGCGGTTTAGGTAGAAATAGCAGTCGCCGCTCCGAACCAGCGCTTGAGTATTGGTGGGTTGCTCTTTAAGCACCTGCTCGTAGGTGCGCAGGGCAAGATTAAAGGCGTTGAGGTCAAACTGCTTATTAGCGCGAGCAAGGGTTTCTTCTAAATTACTCTGGCTGTAGGTCGTATTGATGACCAGAAAGGTCTGCAACAGCCAGAAAACTCTGGACAGCATCGGGTTCATGGTTGAGCGAATTTGGATAGAGGTGAGAAAAATGCGCATGCCGTTAAGTGCAAGAAGGCAGCGGTATGGTCCGCGTTTTTTGAATAAAAGAGCCTATTATTCAACGAAATACAGGCGACTAAACAACGATTGTTTGCGTTGCCTGGTATAGTAGAGGGACCATCTTTTGACAGCAGGATAAAGCAAAGGTATGGTATTTCAACGGCTGGTGGCGTCCTGTTTTTCCCTGAAAAACAGCGGGATAAGGACAAACGGCGCAAAGAGCAGTTTTGGCGCTCTTGCTTGTTGTCGCCGCTTGCTACGGATTAGTCTACTTCTTTTCTGCGATTTTGCGCAGCTCGTTCAATTTCCACAGGGCGTCCATCGGCGTCATGCTGTTTAGGTCGAGAGCCAACAGTTCCTCGCGAATTTTTCGGGTATACTCGTCGGCGTCAAAAATTTGCAACTGCAAATGCGGCTGTACCTGTTTGACGCGCTGACGCATTTTTTCGGGAGTAGGCAGCGCCTCGGCGCCTTTCTCGCCGCTTAGGCGGCTGCCGTCAGCCTCCAAAGTGCGCAAAATCTCTTGAGCGCGCTCGACGATTTCGGGCGGCATGCCAGCCATTCGGGCCACGTGAATGCCAAAAGAGTGATTGGAGCCGCCGGATTCCAATTTGCGCAAGAAAATGACTTTGTGACCCACCTCGCGCGTGCTAATGTGGAAGTTGTGGATGCGCTCATGGCGCTCCGCCAACTCGTTGAGCTCGTGGTAGTGAGTGGCGAAGAGGGTTTTGGGGCGCGCTTTACCGTTGTTGTGCAAGTATTCGGCAATGCTCCAGGCAATGGAAATGCCATCGTAAGTGCTGGTGCCCCGCCCGATTTCGTCCAGCAAAATAAGCGAACGATCGCTAATGTTGTTCATGATAAGCGCCGTTTCATTCATCTCCACCATAAAGGTGCTCTCTCCACTGCTGATGTTGTCGCTGGCCCCCACACGCGTGAAGATTTTATCCACCGCACCAATACGCGCGGCCTCTGCCGGCACGAAGCTGCCCATTTGGGCCATCAGGACGATGAGGGCTGTTTGCCGGAGCAGTGCCGATTTACCGGCCATATTGGGCCCGGTGATGAGCAAGATTTGAGCAGTGTCGCTGTCTAGAAATACGTCGTTGGGCACATAGGCTTCGCCTAGCGGTAGCTGCGTTTCGATGACTGGGTGCCGACCAGCCCGGATGTCAATAGCCAGTGAGTCGTCCACTTCTGGGCGAACGTAGCGGTGTTTTTCGGCAACGGTGGCAAAAGACAAAAGGCAGTCTAAGCGCGCTACCACCTGGGCGTTTTGCTGGATGGGGCCGATGTATTCGGCCAGTTCGTCCACTAATTCGCGGAAGATTTGCTCTTCCAATTCGAGGATACGTTCCTCTGCGCCGAGAATTTTACTCTCCAACTCTTTCAATTCGGGAGTGATGTAGCGCTCGCCGTTGGCGGTGGTTTGCTTCCGTATCCAGTCTGCGGGTGCCCGTTCAACCCATTTGGAAGTTACTTCCAGGTAATAGCCGAAGACGTTGTTGAAACCAATTTTCAGGTTAGGAATGCCAGTACGCCCGGCCTCGCGCTGCTGGATATCAACGAGTAAGTCTCGGCTATGCCGGACGATGTGGCGCAACTCGTCTAACGCAGGGTTGGCGCCGTCGGCAATAGCACCGCCTTTGCGCACATCTACGGGGGCCTCTGGATGAAGCGTAGCGCCGATGCGCTCGCTCAGGCTGGTGCAGGGGTTGAGCGCCTCGCCCAATCGGCGCAGGCCGGCGCCTCCGGGTGCGGCCAACGCCTGTTGAAAGGCGTTGGCTTCCGATACGCCTTCGGTCGGGGGGGCGGGCTCAAGCAGATGCTTGATGGCCTCAAGGGCCGACAGGGCGCGCCGCAACTGAAGGGCTTCGCGAGGGTTGATTTTGCCGACAGAGACCTTTGCCACCAAGCGCTCCAAATCGCCCACTTGGCGAATGTGGCCCTCCAATTGGTGCGCCAATGAGCGATGCTGGAGCAAGAGCGTCACAGCGTCGTGTCGCTCGCGTATTTGCTGCAGGTTCGTTAGCGGCAAAAGCAGCCATTTTTTCAGCAAGCGAGCGCCCATCGGGCTGACGGTGTAGTCGAGCACTTGCAGCAGCGACACGCCCGACTCATGGTTGGGCTGCACAAGCTCCAGGTTGCGAATGGTGAAGCGGTCAAGCCAGACGAACGTTTCCGTTTGTAGGCGGCTGATTTGCCGAATGTGCGCCAAACGGTTGTTTTCTGTAGCATCCAGGTAGTGGAGGGCGGCGCCGGCTGCCGCCTGGGCCAGTTCCAGCTCTTCGATGCCAAACCCCTTCAGGCTGGCACTTTGAAAATGCTGCAACAGCTTCTCGCGCCCGAAAGTGCTCGTGAAAATCCAGTCTTCTAAAGTATAGGTATAAAATTTGTCGCCAAAATAGGCGATAAATTCTTTGAGCCGGCTTTTGGGCAATACCACTTCTGCAGGCTTAAAACTCTGCAGAAGTTTGTCCACCGTGCCCGCGTTTCCTTCGCAGGTGAAGAACTCTCCCGTGCTAATGTCCAGAAAAGCCAAACCGTAATGTTCGTTTTTGCCAAAGCTTAACGTGGCCAAGTAATTGTTTTGGCGGTTTTCGAGCAAGGCGTCGCTCAGCGTCACGCCTGGCGTCACGACCTCTGTAACGGAGCGGCGCACTACCTTGCCCGGTATGGGCTTTTCCATTTGCTCGCAAATGGCGACGCGATAGCCGGCGCGCACCAATCGCGGCAAGTACATGTCCATAGCGTGATGAGGGAAGCCCGCTAATTCCACATCGGAGCCGCCGTTGTTGCGGCTGGTCAAAGTAATGCCCAGTGCGTTGGCTGTTTTGATAGCGTCTTCGCCAAACGTCTCGTAAAAATCACCCACCCGAAACAGCAGGATAGCGTCAGGGTATTGTGCCTTGACCGCTGCGTATTGAGCCATGAGCGGCGTGGTCGTCGAGGGTTTTTCTGGAGCGGTATGCTTAGACGGGCGAGCCATGAGCCAAAGCAAAAAGGCTGGTGTACGAAACAAGTCGGCAAAAATAGCATCCGCAGCCTACAGCTTACCTATCGAGAGGATGCTGTTGGTGCTTAGAAATCCTCAAAAAAGCGCCGCGCGTTGCGGTTGAAATTGCGTTGCATATGGGTGGCATCGTGGTAGTTGGAACCTTCTATCTGGTTGATAGCGTTGCGGCTGTACAAGATAACCTCCCAGCGCGGGTTGTTGATTTCGCCGCGCGCATTGGAATGCAGCAGGATAAAGTCCTCTCCCGCCAGCGAGGGGTTGTAAAAGAGGAACTTGACGTTGCGCTGCAGGGTTTTGGGAAAGTCGAAATACACCCAGATTTCATAGGGTGGTGCGGCGGGGTCGTCGTCCACGCGGATGACGTCATTGGGGCGTCCAAAGCGGAGGAAGGTGCGCCCCCGGTCTGTTTCAAAGCCGTGGCGAAACCCACTGTAAAACTGCTTATCCACAGCCCCAGCAACGCGCATGTATTCCAGATAGGCGGCCTCTGGGTCGTTAGGGTTTTTCCCTGCAAAATGGCGCAACAGGTAGAGGCGCATAGCGTACAAATCGGAGCCTGCTAGTAGGTTTTTGAGCAGTTCAGCGTCATCGCCCCACGTAAGTGCAGAAACGGCTCGTAAGCTGTAGCGGAGATTTTCCTCGCTCAAGTCAGCCACGAAGTACTTGTTGAGCTCTTCTTCGCTGATTTCAGCCTTGCTCAGATCAATGTCCAAGAGTGGGTTGCTACGCTGGAACGTTATTTTGCGATGGGCGATGAGTTCGTTGTATTCGGTGCGTAGTTCCACTGTCAAGGTGTAATTGCCGCTTTTGAGTTTGCTGATGTCAATGGCGGCCAGCACAGCGTCCAGGCGCGAGGGCTTCTTGCGTTGGGCGCCTGTGGCCACCAGCAGGGTGCGGCCGTTGCCCAATTCCTGTTCCACGAAATAGCGCACGGCGTAGCCGTTGCTGCCTAGCCGCTCGCCATGATAAACTTCGGCATAAAAGGCCAGCTTGGTAGCGCGTTGCTCGTAATAAGCAAACGGCAGCGGCTCCAAGAAGATGCCGTGTTTGACAAAGGGGTGGTTGGTGCTGTCGCGCCGGTAGCTGCGCAGCAACAGCGGCTCGGTCAGGTAAGGCTCGGTGCCTACTTCCACGCGCAGGGGGTAGGTCAGCGTGCGGCTATTTTGCGCGTCGTGTGCATCGCTTAGCATCACCTCCAGTACGTATTCGCCCGCAGCCACAAAGAAGCGCTTGACATCGAGCAAGTCGCGCGGCGTAGTCACCAAGGGGCTGTTGAGTAGATATTTTTCATAATTGACAACGACCTCTCTCGTGCGCACCAGGAGAAGAACCTCCACGGAGGCCTGAAGGTGGAGACTGTCTGCCCGCCGAAAAGTGACGGAACTTGCCGCAATTTCTATGTTCACTTCCAAATACGGGCGTTCGGGGGTGGCATATACCACATAGGCAACGCCCGCATCCAGCGCGTTCACTTCCTTGACGCCCCACAGCAGCAAAAGCAAAACGCGACCGAATCGAAAAAAGCTGGAGCGTTTCATGTTCAGGAGTTTTGTCACTGTTTAAGTCTTACTCAGCATCGTTAAAATTACAACTTCTATAAAAACTTTTGAAATAAAACTGCCTACCGCTCTGCCCCATCTGTGCGGCAGCCCCTTCTGGCTGAGCGCTTGCGAAGTGTAGTAGTTCTGCCCGACCGGGCAGCGTTCTCAGATGCCAGCCCTCCTTGGCAGGCAAATTCCTGCCCCATCCGCTACCGCCTAATAAACCTTAGTTGCCGGCCGGAAGCAATGAGGGGTGGGCCCAAGGTGGTACAAAAGGCCTTAATTGGCCGCGGGCACAGGTTCATTTCTGCGCTTTTTTAATCAGCCAAAAGGCTATTCCCATAAAAAGAATATTAGGGAGCCACATGCCCACCAAGGCAGACACCGAGCCACTGGCGGCAAACGAGATGCTGAACTTGGATAGGAGAATGTAGGTGGCCCCCAGCCCAATGCCGATGGCTAAGTGTAGCCCCATGCCACCGCGCACCTTTCGGGCAGCGACCGCTACGCCAATAAGTGTCAGAATGAGGGTAGTGAAAGCATCGGCAGTGCGGCGGTGCAGTTCGATTTCAAACTGGCGCGAGGTGATAAGGCCGCGGCTGCGGTCGCGCTCGATAGCAGCCAACAATTCGGGCGTCGTCAACTCTTCATTGAGGTTGTGAAACCACACAAAGTCCTGTGGCGATAGGTTGATGGCCGTGTCCAGCGGCACTTTCCCCTGCACGAGCGTTTCGCGCAGGCCGTCAAAAGTGCGTATGGCGTACGAGCTCAACCGCCAGCGCTGAGTTTCCTCTTGCCAAGAGGCCTGTTGTGCATCGAGCAGGCTTACCAGACGGTTGTTCTGGAATTGGTCAATGCGCAGCCCAATGATAGACTGAGTGTTGGGGTTATAATCGCGCACAAAGACCCTCGTATCGGGAGCAATCAACAAGTGCACGTTACTATTGCGGCCTTTGGGGTCTGTCCACACATAAGTGCGCTCAAACTTCAACCGCGACTTATTGCCCATGGGCACAAGCAGATGGTTAAGCAGCAGATGCAGCAGCATGATGCCTGCTGCGGTCAGCAGATAAGGCCGTAGTAGGCGCCGAAAACTCACCCCTGCGTTCAGGATGGAAAGCACTTCGGCATTAAAAGCCATGCGAGATGTGAAAAAGATAACAGCAATGAGCACGTACAGAGGCAGCAAAAGCCCGCCCATGTAGGCAATGAACCCAAGGTAGTAGTCAATCAAAATTTCCTGCAAGGTGCAGGGCTTTTCAATGAACGATTTCACCTTCTCGCTGAAGTCAATGGCCATTGAAATGATGGTGAAAATGAGCAGCGAGAAGAAAAATGTGGAGACGTATTTGCGGATGAGGTACCGGTCAAGAGTTTTGAGCATGGGTGCTGCGTTGCGCTTTGCTTGGCGCCTCGCTTTTGTCGAGGCAAATATCGCACGCCGGCAGGGCTGAGCAGCCCTCAGACAGGAGCGATTTTCCAATACTTTTGCAGCCCACTTCTTTTTTCCGCCTTTTATGAACAAAGACACCTTGGTAAGGGCGCTCCGGCTACTTCTCTATGTCGTCCTGACAGCGGGCGCGCTAACGGCCCTATTTGGGCTTTTTGCTAGAAAGGACTACTTCATTGAGCGTCAGACAACCATAGCGGCGCCCATAACCCTGGTGTACGATCAGGTGCGCTATTTTCGGAACTTTCGAGTGTGGTCGCCTTGGGCCGGCATGGACGCTGCTATTCGCATTGAAGGTCCAGATGGCACACCGGGAGCAATATATTACTGGATGGGTGAAGGCGAGGTAGGTGTTGGTCAGATGAAGCTAAAAGCCTTAGGGCCGCGTAGGATTGACTTTGAGGTAACTATAGACAAGCCCTACGAGGCGATTTCTCCTACGTGGTTCACTTTTGAGGCGGATAGCCTGCAGACGACGGTGCGGTGGGTGTATCACATGCACATAGGCTACCCATGGAATGGGTTAGCCATGTTCACCGATGTGGATGCTGGTGTGGGCAAAGACCTCAGCCGTGGCTTGGAAAACCTCAAGCGCCACTGCGAGGCTATGATGCCGCGAACCTATAACGGTTATGTGGTGCGCGAGGAAGAGCGCAGCGAACAGCCTTATCTGGGCTTCCGCCAGCGGGTGCCACTGGCAGAGGTAGAGGCATTTTTACGCGAGCATTTTGAGCGGCTCGATTTGCTGGTCCGCAAACGCAGCCTAATCCCAACAGGGCCAAAAGTCGCCCTGTTCTGGACAATAGACAGCCTGACGCAAGAGGCGGACATAGCCGCTGCTGTACCCACCCTGGCTGGGCAAAAAGTGCTAGGTGGTCTACAGCCTTTTACCCTGGAAGCCGGCCAGACGTATTGGGTGGAACAGATGGGCATGCTCGACTTGGGTGCCGCGCAGAAGGCTCTCGCCCTTTACCTGGATGAAGCCGGATTAGTGCCCTTGCCGCCGCTGCAGGTAGAATACCTTCGCCGGCCGCCAGAGGTACGCGACACTGCCCAATGGACAACCCGAATAGGCTATCGCGCAGCCGCGCCACCACCGCCGCCGGATACGTTGGAAACGGAAGAGAACCGCGAGCAACAATAACCCCTCCCGACGCCTCACTGACGGATAACCCATTGTGTCTGAAGGCCGCCGGCACTGCGGATGCGGGCTAAGTAAAGCCCACAGGGCTGTGCTGATAGGTCGAACAACCTTTCGCCGGGCGGGCTTGTCCACTGCCAACGCCCCCACACATCGAAGAGTTCCACTTGCACAGATGGGTCTGTGGGGCCATGCAAATGCAGCCTTTCCTGAGCCGGATTGGGATAAAGCAGCCACCACGATGCCGTGGCATCGGCTTCGTCGTTCGAAATGCTTGCACATGGCAGAAAGCCTGCTATCTGGTCCCATAGGTCACACTGTGCCGTGCGCAAGCCGCAAAACTGGCCATTAGGTGTGGCCTTTAGTTCCATATAGCAGTCCGTGTTCCCCTCGTACCTAGGCCAGCTGGTTAGTCCTTGGCCGTTAGGGTCGCCCGTGCGGGCAAAATTCGTCCAGTATCGAACCATGAGTTGCTGTACGCTGTCGTCAGCAGGTGAAAACAACGGCCCGCTGCCGAACAAGGTGTTTTCCCACGTATTAAATACGTAGAATAGCTCCATGCCGTGGTAGGCGCCATAGGGGGCCAATGAGGGTACGGTGTGGCGAAAAGTGAAAAAATATCGCCACACGGGCTGGGTTTGATTTTGGCTAACGCAGTTAGCTACGCGGCGGGTGGATGCCGTAAATTGTGCATCACTGACCAACGCTACATACGATGCCCGCGCTTGTTCGTTGGTCGTTCCGGGCGGATAAAGAGCCAGCACCTGTTGTCGATAGGGCGCCGGGATTGTGCTCTGGACGAACGCCTGCAGCATCAGCGGAGTAAACACAGGTGGAACATTAAGGCTCATCTCTTCGCTGTTGGAGCCAATGATAAGCGGCATTGGTTGATGCTGCCCGCCCCGCATGGCGTCCAAAGGTGCCTGCGGAAACCAGTAGTTATCCTGCACCGGCTGCCAGCTGCCCTGAGCAACGCCTCCACTGGAAATAGGGCTGACATCGTCGCGGACTAAGGAGTCGGGCGGAAGGGCGCGCAAGTAGGCCACTTGTTGAGCTGGCGTACCTGTGGCGCCGAGTTTCTGGGCGAAATCCACACCCTCCAAACGCGCGACGGCATATGCTTTCAGCCGCGGAGCCGCGCTCTGAATGATGGCCCTGTGGAATAGCCCTTCAGCTGCCGGCATAGCCATTAGATTGCCCGTATTAACGCCTCCAGCGCTTTCGCCAAAAAGGGTGACCCGCTTTGGGTCACCTCCGAAGCGCTCAATATTTTGCTGCACCCACTGCAAGGCAGCCACCAGGTCAAGCGTGCCGTAGTTGCCTGCTTTGCCATAGGTGCTCTCCTCCTCTAACCCTGGGTGTACCAAATTGCCTAAGGCGGCAAGGCGGTATTGCACCGTAACCACCACCACTTGCCCGCGTTGGGCCAAATGCTTACCCTCGTAAATGCGAGTATTGAGGAGGCTTTGCCCTATAGACCCTTGTTGATTGCCACCGCCATGGATAAACACTATCACGGGCAAGCTGCCGCTGAGGTTGGGCGTCCATACGTTGAGATAGAGGCAGTCTTCGCTCCCCACAACCGTACCCACCGAGTCGGTAGGCGAGAAAGTTTTCTGTGGGCACGCCGGCGGATACACCTGCGCAGAGCGAACCCCCGTCCACCCCGGGTGGGGTATGGGCGGTTTCCAGCGCAGCGGCCCAACAGGTGGGCTGGCAAAGGGGATGCCGAGAAAACTTGAAACACCATCTTGCGTAAGACCTTGTACGGCTCCGTAAGTAGTGTTCACTATTTGGGTATGTCCTATGGCCATGGTGTACAACCAGAGCCCCATCGTCAGCATTTTTTTCATAGTGTTGTTGTTTTAGCCTAAAAGCAAACACCGCCGGGCTTCCCATTGCCGCTTGGATAAAAGTAAGACCATCCACTGCCCACTCGCGTTTAAAGTTCACAAAAAGATAGCCCAGCAAAAACAAAGCCGCTGAGGCTTTCCCCAGCGGCTCGTCTTGTTTGGTACCTGTCTATGTGGTGTTGTCCTACTGTTCACAGTTCGCTGATCTGTTCGCGGTATTCCGAAAGTGCCACCTTGCCCGTTTCCTTAATAGCCTTGAAGCCGCCTTCCACGTTGACCATGTTGTCGAAGCCGCGGTTTTTCAGGATGCTAATTGCAATAACCGAGCGGTAGCCACCGGCACAGTGTACCAGGTACTGGACGTTCTGGCGCAGCTCGGCCATGTTTTTGTTGATGAAATCGAGTGGGAAGTTTTGGGCGCCAATGACATGCTCGGTATCGTATTCACTCTGGCGGCGCACATCCAGCACTACGGCATTAGGCGCTTTCATCCGGCTGACAAATGTTTCAGCACTGATGCTTTCGATGCTCTCCACGTCCTTGCCTGCAGCCTGCCACGCCGCAAAGCCACCCTCCAGGTAGCCCAGTGCATTATCGTAACCTACACGTGCCAAGCGCGTCACTGCTTCCTCTTCGCGTCCTGGTGGGCACACCAACAAAATAGGTTGCTGCAGGTCAGGGATGAGCGTTCCTACCCACGAGGCAAACTGCCCATCCAGTCCAATGAACACCGACCCTGGAATATAGCCTTTGACGAACTCTTGCTCCGAACGGGTGTCTAAAACAAGCGCTTCCGACGCCTCGGCCACCGCCTCAAACTCGCTCACCGACAAAGGACGCATACCGCGTTCCAGTACCGCGTCTATGCTTTCGTAGCCCATCCGGTTGAGTACGGCGTTCTTTGGGAAATACTGTGGCGGCTCCACCAGTCCTGTGGTTACTTCGCGGATAAACTCTTCGCGCGTCATGTCGGCGCGCAAGGCGTAGTTCAGCTGCTTTTGCTGGCCAATCGTCGAGACAGTCTCCTTTGCCATTTTCTTGCCACACGCAGAGCCGGCGCCATGGCCCGGATACACCCGCACGTCGTCAGGCAGCGTCATGATTTTAGTGCGCAGAGAGTCGTACAGATAGCCTGCCAAGTCTTCTCGCGTCAAGTCGCTTTTTACGGCTAAGTCGGGGCGCCCTACGTCGCCGATAAACAGCGTATCGCCTGTGAAGACAGCCACTTCTTTGCCGTTTTCATCTATAAGCAAGAAGCACGACGACTCCATCGTGTGGCCCGGCGTGTGCAATACGCGGATTTTCACCTTGCCTATCGAGAGTTCCTCGCCGTCTTTGGCAACATAAGCATCGAAGTTGGGCTTTGCGGTCGGACCGTACACGATAGTGGCGCCGGTCTTTTTCGCCAAATCCAGATGCCCCGACACGAAGTCAGCGTGAAAATGTGTCTCCAGTACGTACTTGATTTTTGCACCATCGCTCTCGGCGCGCTCTATGTAAGGCGCTACCTCGCGCAACGGATCAATGATGGCGGCTTCTCCTTCGCTCTCGATATAATAGGCAGCTTCCGCCAGACAGCCAGTATACAATTGTTCTACTTTCATGGGCACAGGCATTTTAGAAATGAAGAATTAAGTATTTACACCTACAAAGGTGAGCACCTTTCTTCCGCCCGAAAATGACCTGGCTCGCCGAACAAAAAAGCATTCGTCATTGCTTTTTTTCAGATAAAATGTTATAGCCTGTAAAAAATGCCATATAGCCTATAAAAAGTGCTGATGGTAAGAGTCAGGGGGAAATAGGGCATTAAAGGAGCGCCCTCTGCGGGCACACGTGCTCGCAAAGGGCGCTGGAGATGACTGCGCAAAAGAAGCTTATTCCGCCTTTACTATCCGCCGCGTTTGCATGCCGCCGGCGTGCTGCAGTTGCAGCAAGTATAGGCCTTTAGGCAATGTTGACAAGTCAAACGTTTCATCGAGCTGGCCTTGCGTGCTCAGCGTACCACAGGCGAATTCTTGCACAAATCGGCCCGACAGGTCGAGCAGGCGAAGCGAAGCGGGAGCGGGTGCAGTCAGCTGAGCGCGCACACGCACGTGCTGGGTAAAGGGGGAAGGCCACACTTCCAGCATCTCGCCGGCGGCAGGGGGAGTGGTGGTCTCTGGGCGGCGGTCGGCTACCGGCAGCGGGCCCTTGAACAGCACGCCCTCGCAAAGGTCGTTGATGGTCAGCAGGACGCTGTTCGCGCCCGTGGGCGCTATTTGGGTGCCGGGTTCAAGCCGCACAAACTTACCGGCATTGCAAATGCCTTGCGCGCCACTGTTCATAAGCACATTGCCGGCACTGCCGATGTTGCCAATGCGAATGCTGTTTTGCGCTCCGACGGCGATTTCACCCGTCAGCGTGGCGTTGCTGATGATGCGGTCCACTGGCGTCAGGCGGTCCTGTAGGCCAGTTGTAGCATTGATGGTATTGTACATGCGCGCCGCTTGGCCAGCGGTGAATTGGGCATAGCAACCCGCCCAGTAGCTCATAATGTTAGTCGTCGGCGGGTTGTAGCTGAATGTGCCGCCATTACAGTTGATGGTTTGGGTGCCGGTGTGTACGCAGCCGCTATTATTGTTTTCTGAGCCAGCGTAGTCGGCAGGCGTATCGCACACCAGATCGCCTGCTGTAGCACAGTTGGAGCCATCGGGGCATTCGGTGCCTGCAGCCGTCTCAAAAGTGTGCAACAGGCCAAGGCAATGCCCCATTTCGTGTTCAAAATTAAACGAAGAAGGTGCTGCTACAGAACAAAATACCGATGGAATGCTGTATGAATTACCACCCGAACCTTGGAAGTTATTGCGGTGCACATAAATATCTATAGCGTCGCTGTGCGGGTTTACCGCATGCAGGGCGCCTATTTGACTTGTCATGTAGTTCGTGTTCCACGTTGTGTTATCAATGAAGTCGCGCCCGACGAATGTGAAGCAAATATTGTGAGGGCGATAGTAGTCTGCCATGCGTTGCAAGTTGTTTGCCAGCGTAGCATCGCTCATGGCCGCGTTGGAACCGTCGTCGTTGCGCAAGATGTGCACGAAGATGGAGAACACATACGGTGGCGGAGCGGTCATTTTTTGTAGGGCAGTTTCGTCGAAGAGCATCGGCTGCAGCGGCGTTGGAGTGCCACAAGGAGCGGGCCTGTTTTGAGCCTGGGCCACTGTGAGGCCGATGACCCCGACGAAGAGCCATATCCATAGCGTTTTCATAGCGCGTTCAGGTTTGGGCGGTTAGTGTTGTTGGGCGGCTTTGAGAGCGGCATTTTCCGCTTCCAGTATTTGAATGCGCTTTTCCAGGGCGATAAGGTGCAAGAAGAGCTCCTCTATTTTTTCCATTTGCATCTTTTGCATCTGGCCCAGGTTAAGGCCGCTGCTTTCTATGTCGCGGGCAGGCGTTACACCGGGTAAGTGCTTTTCGCGCTCAACATACGCTTCCACCTCTTGAAGAGAAGGCAGCGGGTAGTTGGGCTCGAACACGTAGTCGGGCCAAGGTTGTAGTCGAACCAGGACTTCCTCGGCTATGATGCCGCCGCCCACGGCCAGCTCGTAGCTAGCAGCGGAGGGAAAGCTCGCCGCCCCGATTTTTACGCGGCCGTCGAAGTTGGAGGAGCCGGCCACATCGAGGTCGAAGGTGGTGGGCGCCTTGCCAATACCGACATTGCCATTGACACGCGCATTGCCGTTAACGGTGGCGTTCGTAAGCACGGACAGCGAGCCGGTGGTAGTGGCGCCGTTAACGATGGCGCTTGTGGCTACGTTAAGGCTATTCGACTGCACGTTGCCATCTACTTGGGTGCTGCCTGTGACGCGTGCGTTGCCGTTAACGGTCAGGATGTCGGCCGGATTAAATGCTGGGGTAGCCGCGGCCGGGGCCGGGGCAATACCGCCGATAACTACATTAGAGCCGTTGTCAAAAATCTGCCCTTCTCCCAAAGCGCTGGATGTAGGTCCTGGAGGCAAGAAGCGCGCGACCAAGTTGGGGCGTCCGCTGATGTCGGTGCTGGTGAGCATCTTTTCCCAAGCCGCCCAGCTGTTGGCACCGCCGGGGTCTTGCGAGCGTGTCCACAGGCCGTCGGTACCGCCGACAAACAGCTGGCGGCGCAAGCTATTACCGCCGGGCGCCAGGCTCAGGATGCCGCCATCGGGGTACGCATTGGCTGGTAGCCCCCCCAGGGCAGCGCGGTTTTTGCGCTCGAAGTACGCCTCGTCGCTGTACGTGTTGGGCAACCCCGTCGGCTGGCCAACGTCGAAGTGGATGCGCCCGTGGAAGCGCCCTGTCGTGTGCGTATTGCCTACGGTATGCAGGTTGAACTGCGGCGTGTTGGTGCCGATACCCACCAGACCTGTTTCGGTGATGATCATACGGTCTATCAGTCCCGTGGCGGCGCTTGTCTGGAAAATCATGTTGGCCTGGAGTATACCCGGGGCCACGGGGTGTGTAATCTCCGAGCGGATAGTAGCGCCCGAGCGGATGTCGCCATACGTTACTAAGCCGCGCCACTGGATGGTGCCCAAGATGTCGCCCTGCACCACTGGAAGCGGCGACACGGTTTTACTGCTATTGTAGCGATACATGGCGAGTTCTGGCTTGGTGCCGGCGTTCTGCGCCCATGTGGAGAGAGGTGGTGCCATAGCGATAGCTAAGGCAAGGACAAAAAAGAGCAGGTGCTTTTGCATTGTTTTCTTTGTTATTTGGTGAAAGAAAAGTGATGAGAACATACAAAGATGTGAGCGCTCTTCTCTGCGCTTTTGGAAATGCGGTGGAAATCTGTTGGAAATCTCATCGGAGGCGAATTGGCGCGCCGCCCAGCTGCCAGGCGTTTCTATAACCCAAAGAATCAGGCGTCAGAAAGCAACTGACCTCAGCAGTGCGTTCACTACTGAGGCCAGTTGGTGCTGCTTGGGTGTCACAGTTAGGCGCGCCCAGTGGGCAATATAATTATGTGTTGGTAATGATAGATACTAATGTAGCTCAGCATAGGGCATTAGCGCTTCCACTGACTGCCTCCGAAGCCCGCTCCGGAGGTTTTATTGATGGTGCTGGGATTAGCCACAGAAAGCTGCAAAGACCCGCTGCCGGATAAGCCGCACTTGGGTACGTCCGCCCATTGCAGGGTGATGTTATTGCCACTGCGCGTGCCTATAGCCACGTTGGCAAACCCTGGCTTGCCGTTGGTGTTGTTCGCTTCGCCAAACCATACTACGACACCTCCTACTTGGCGAAGGTAATATATGCCGCCATCGTTACAGGTCCATCGGCCGCTAACGTCACCTATTACCGTAGCGCCAAACCGCCCTGGACCGGACCTAGGTAGACCAGAGGAAGGCAGACGGGCTTTGGTCCATGAGGAGCCGCCGAAAGAGGGGCCGGTGGTTT
>Ga0101944_10004454_pt1 | contig 17335 bp, 14 predicted proteins | sample DewCreD2012metaG_FD_75245 | JGI IMG/M metagenome (GOLD analysis project Ga0101944, IMG submission 75245) | Hot spring sediment bacterial and archeal communities from British Columbia, Canada, to study Microbial Dark Matter (Phase II) - Dewar... ...
TGTTGCATTCCCGGAGGAGTTTTTCTTCAGGGGATTTCTACAGGATTCGATAGGTAAGAACTGGAGGGCTGTGCTGCTGACAAGCTTATTATTTGCACTCGCTCATCTTCCGAAGGCGCTATTTGCCGGGGATTGGATATCACTTCTCAGCTTTTTCCCCTCGCTCATCATGGGCTGGCTCTACATGAGTACGAATAACATCCTTCCCGGAGTAATATTCCATTTCTTGGCGAATCTCGTATACCAATGAGACCCGTGTAAGCGCCAAAATTCTCTTTTCAAGTCACCAACCAGGAGGCCGAAAAAGTCATTTCTTGTGTCACCCTGAGCAAAGCGAAGGGTCTCAATGGATTAACAATGCCGGATTCTTTCAGTCTCAGCGCATTTCCCAAGGGGAAATAATGTCTACACTTTTCGGATTATTTGACTTGAACCATGATAAGCCTCTGTTGCCTCGCGCGACTCGCAGGAGAGAGTCCTTTGAACCCCGACTGATTCTCCATCTCACGATCCAGACCACAATAACAGGCAAGAAAATCATGCATGCGTCTGCCGCGGCAGTTTCAGGATGTGCAACCGTTCCCACAGAGCACCCTCCGCCGCCGCCGCCGCCGGACTTGGCTCCATTCTGAATCGAAATCGAAACTTCATTAGAATACGAAGAACTCGTCTGATCAATAAAGCCACGCACCCGGTATATAAAGGTCGTCGCTTCGAGTCCCCCATCGGTATAAGCCGTGACGCCTCCGGGAACAGAAGCGATTTCCCTGAAACGGTCGCCCGGTCGTTTTCGCTCGATGACAAAGCCCTGTTCCGCGGCGGATTTGTCCGTCCAGGTCAACAGGACCTTGCCTCCTGCCTGCGGCGACGCAGCAAGATCGGACGGTGGAAGCAGGGCCGATACCGCCCGGTAAGCGTTGATCCTCCCCCCCGTCAGCGTTTTCCCCTGCATGGATTGCCTGAAATCGACGGAATTCAGAATGACGCTTTTCAGGTCACGCGATTTATAGTTACCATAATATGAAGCAACGAGACCGGCCACACCTGAGACCACGGCTGCTGCCATTGACGTGCCGTCAAACGGCGCATACGCATTATCATAGTGAACCGAAAAGGCTGCTGTGCTTCCCAGCGGAAAAATGGCATCCACAAAGAGCTGGTTCGCTGCGCCATCCCCATTCGTCCGGGAGACATCCACTGATAGTCCATCAAAAAAATTGGAACCCGATAAAATGTTGCCGTGCACACTATCAGTTACGTATCGTGCGTGGAGATAGGTATGATAAAAATCACTATGGCCGATGTCATAGCCGATTTCCTGGCCTGTTATAAGGAGCGAGCCGCTCGAATCGAGATAGGACTTCAGATTCTGCTGGTCGGTTGGCGTTATCGTATTCCATTGCTCGTCACCGGTAAACCATATGACAAGTCCGTATCGCGAGAGTACATCGGATGGAGGTCCGTCAGCATTACGGCTCACCTGATACGAATCCGCAGAATAACCGAGTGCCTGGAGCGCGGTTAGATAGAACCTTTCGTAGAGGCTGCCGCCGTCATCATCAACGAGGAGGATACTGGGTATGCTTGAACCACTTACGAAGTGTATTGCCCTCTGCATCACGTCGTTTCGAGAGCCCGCGCCGTTGATGCCCTCAAAGCCGAAAGACAGGTAAACCACCCTGTACGGTCCGTAGTAGGTTACGCCCGTGATAAAAGAAGGTATGGTGCTCAAAATGCCTTCTCCAGGAGCCGCAAGATCCACAGATATCTGTCCATAGTTTGAAAAAATCGATACATTGTCGTTCCGATCAGAAGCGGCAACCGAGATAATATTCGGCAGATCAAAACTTGCCGGATAGCGGGGAGTAAGATCATTGTTTCCGCCTGCCGCCGATCTGCCGTCATTGCCGGAAGCCACGACAAAAAGGATATCAGGATATGCACGTATGGAGTTGTACAGTGCCTGTGAATAATTTGGACCGCTGAGGCTCATGTTGACGATGGTTGCCCCATGGTCTGCCGCAAACCCTATCGCTTCAATCACGTCCGCAATCGTGCCCTCACCGTTCTGGTCAAGTGCCCTCACTGGCATAATACCGGCGCGCCAATTTATCCCGGCAATCCCCCTCGCATTATTGCTCACGGCGCCGATGATCCCTGCCACATGCGTACCATGTCCGTTGAGGTCGTTGGGATCGGTATCTTCGTCAACAAAGTCATATCCATCCAAAAGGTTCTCCGAAAGATCAGGATGGTGTTTATCCACCCCGGAATCTATTATTGCGATCCTCACCGATGAACTCCCTTGCGAAATGCTCCATGCATCGGGTGCGGCGATGTCTGCCCCCGGAGTGCCGGAAATGCCATTCACCCTTTGCCCGATATTCTGCAAATACCATTGTTCCCTGAATCGAGTATCATTGGGGACTTCGGCGGCTCTCACGATATAATTCGGCTCAACGAATTCCACGTTCGGATTGTCTTTGTACCTACGCATCCCTTCTTCAACAGAGATACCCACCGGCAGACTGATTCTTTCGATATGATCAATCTTCAGCCTCTTGAGCACAGATGTGCCGGCCACGCGGTGTGCTGAGGCCTTTTGCATATCATTCAGTCCCGCCTTGAATTTGACGAGGAGTTCCCCTTCTTTGAAAGCAATGCGGGTGTCTCCCGTCTGCGGATTCCCTCCGCAGGATAGTATCCACAGAGATAACACGAGAAGAGTCAGGTACCTCACCATGGAGTTCAGAATACCACCGGTCCCTTCACCGGAATCACATAATATCCCGGAGATACCTGATACCTTTCGAGCTGAGCAAGGAAGAGCGGATTCTCGAGGAAGGCTTTTTCGGGCATAACCTCCATCTGCATGTCCATATTCCCTTCCATGATAACACCTTTCAGTCTCGCAAAGACATTCGGGCCCTCGAGAGAGATGGATTCCACGCGGATGTGCCGCCCACCCACTTCGAACGAACCCCTCACCGTCCTGAAAAAATTTAACGGCAGCAAGGATTCGGCAATGCGGACAGGCTGCATATCTGCATCACGCAGCAAAAACGAGATGCGTCTCACCTGGTTATCCACGGCAATCTTGCCCGCAATCGTTCCGTTTCCGCTGATGCCGACCACATGGAGAAATTGCAGGTCCGCGAGCGACACCCTGTCGAAGTCCAAATGCATCACAAGCGATGTTCTGGAAAGGTCGGCATCTCCCGAAAAAAAGCCTGAACCGACTCTTCCTTGAAAAGAAATACGGATTCGCGAGTCGATGAGATACAATGGATGTAATGTGGCATCAAGGGAATTCAACAAGATAATGTCTCTTGCCCCATGTCTCAGGGTTATTCCATCAGCCCGAAGGCGGTAGAGAATACCCTTGCGGATGTTCGAAAAGGTAACAGACAATCCATAATCGCCCAAAGAATCTTCTATGATGGATTGTATGGCGGAGAGGGGGAAGGCAATCCATATACCCCAGATGAGGGCAACTGCGATGGCAACGGCAAGAAAAATTTTTTTCAATGGAGATATACGAACTTATGCTCGTGTTTTTAAAAATGAGAGCATCAAGGTCATGTTCAGGAGCTCAGGACTGTCGAATGACTGTTTAACCGTAACCTTCTTGACGGTCAGAATCATCGGTGCATGTTCAATCCGGTAGAAAATGTTCACCATTTCGTTCATGGTAACCTTTTCGACAAAAACATCCGCCTCTTCCTCAACGCCTTCCTTTGTCTCTCTCCTGCCGGTGCCCTTCACGGTCTTGACTTTTGCCTTCACGCCGACCGATGAAAAGACCTCATCAACAGCCTGAAGCACTCCCTGGACGTTTGCCGACTTCTTCCTGCTCTCAACAGCCTGAATTCCATCCCGAAGAGAGAGGTACTCATCCCGCAGGACAGCCATCTCCTTCCTCTGTTCCCGAAGCTGATGCAATTCCTTGGTTTGGGAAGAGAGCGCCTTCACGCTGAACGCAGCAGCGGCCCCGATACCGATCAGAAGGATCACGAGAGCGATCAGTTTCTTATGCTCAGGAATGTTGATCATGCCTTCCTCTCCCGTGCGGTGATGGTAAAGGCAGTCGTCCCTTGCACAGAAGTTTCCGAAGCCGATATCGATACGTCGTCAAAATATTTGTTCAGCCGCTCCCGTATCTGCTGCACGGAACTGAGCGACCCAGCCTCGCCGCGAAACGAGAGTTTCCCCCGCTCAATGTTCACCTCATAAAATCTTGCACCGTCACGCTCAATCTGAGCGAGAGCCACGAACACATCCAGCGGTTTTACGCCGACGAGAAGCTCCTCCTTGTTCTTCAGCTCCTTTATGTGAGATTTCAGTTGGTGAATTTCGTTGATGATATTTTTCTCTCCGGGGAAAAGCTCAAGATAGGTTTTCCGGATCTCATTTCTCAGAGATGCGACTTCCTGTCTCGAGGTTACTATTCTGAATGCCACGTCAATGCCCAGGACAAGTAAGAGGAGCGCAAGCAATGTTGCCGTTACCTTCAGAGATCTCTTTGTTTTTTCCCGGTCGCGGGTATAGGCAAATTCGTTGCGCCGTAAATTCACCGTAGGATTCCTCATCTCCTCAATTGCAAGGGTTTTCCTCTCATCATCGGCCAAAGAAATGGGGGAAACGAGCTTCGCTAAGGAAAACTCGCTGAGGACATGCCGCAGTTCAAGAGAAGTCACCAAGACCGGTTCCGCGCCGAGGTCTTTCAATCTCTCGAGAAGTTTCCTCATACGGCTTTTTTCCATATACGTCGCGAGAACCCGATAGCCATTATCAGTCTTTCCGACGACAACGGCATCACAGATCACCCCCTCGGAGCCGCCCAGTATCAAGCTGTCGAGTTCGAAGGGGAGAACCTCCCGAATCCGATCCGTATCGGAAAATGGCAGATCAAGCACCCGGAAATTGAGGCTGCCCACCGGAAGGCTCACATATATCGTTTCACCCTCCTTCGATACAGCATCCGCCGGCATTTCATTTGCATCGGGCAAAGGGAACGCCTGCTGCTCAGTGATTACGCAATGCTTCCCCTTCATGTCGACGGTGTATCTCAGCAGTTCACCTTCCTTTATATCCAAGAAACAGATACGCCGCATCAGTATTCCTTCCAATACTTCCAGTATCCGACCCCGGAATTATTTCTATTGATAAACAATACCGTCTCGATGACCCGCTTGATGCCTCCCGAATCTGCCGTCGATCGTATCGAGAAATATTCCCCCTTCACCTGAATCACGCCGGGTGGAATATCGACATCCCTTTCGAACCCCGGGACATTCGATAGTTCGCTCGTTTCCTGAAAAGGATTGTTCTTCCGGTAATCGATCAGATTCTGGGCGAGTTTGTCGCTGATTTTGTCCGACAGACATCGCAGAACAGGTTTCTCTGCTCCATTAATATTAATGGATAGGTTATCCCTCTTCTCAGTGACCGTAATGTAGGGCAAGAGCTTCGCGTAATCGTCCCTGCTTATTCCCGGTATCAGAAGCACCTCATCAATACTGAGCATCGCCGAATTGCGGGCTCCGCGTTCCGAATCGGGAAACCGAGATTCCCGGTCTGCATCGATCCAATCTACGATCCGGTCGGCTATCCTCTCATCGAGCGAAATGAGCTTGAGAAGCCTCCTAAAGCAATGATAGGGACTCCGCGAATCGTCTTCACGGATATTTTGAGTTTCCGGAACGAGCGCATTCAGATTGAATTTGGCATCTTCGTCCTGGATTGTCATCATTATCGTACCAGGGAAGCCCTTCGAGGGATTCTCTATTGGGAACTCCATGTTACCCGGGTAAGAATATTCCCGCGTCCCGATGATATCGGCCAACATCTTGGCGGCAACGTTCACTCCCGACTTCGCCATGAGGGAAAGCCGCTGTGAATCGCGCCAGTTATAGAGACTCGCAGTGCCAATATATACTCCGTAAGAGAATTCAACGACCAGAGCGGTGATAAGAGCAACAGCCAACAGCGTGACTACCAAGGCTACGCCGGTTTGATTCATTACGGCATGGGTCATATCGGCTTACCGATCCTGGGTAGTGCAATTTCAGAGAGCCTCACCATTCTGTCTCTCAGGCGGAACTGAAGGCTGATTCTGATTTCCTCCGGGATAGTATTGATGATGCCGGTATCCCAGGTTTTGACCCACTGATCCTGGTATTTCCCCTCAATGCTGAAGGCATCCACATGTTCGATAACCTCAAAGCCCTCTGTACCTTCCGAAGCTTGAGGCACAAAATCCACCTTCTTATAAAGATGCAACGTGCCGTCTCGCTCTTCGACGTAGTATGAAATTTTCGACAGGCCGGGACGCACACCAGAAAATGTCATAAAGGCGAGATGAGATGCGCTTCTCCCGTAAATATCCCTGTCCTTTATCTGAAAAAGGGTATTAGGATCTGCCTCCCGAAAATAGGCAGATTCCAGTTCACACCGCAGGATATCAAGCGCCCTTCTCGCCTCTTGGATCTTGACGAGAGATTCATCCATGCCCTCAACAGCCTTCTGGGCGAGAAAAAATGTGCCGTAAACAGCCGCGAGGATGACCGACAGAATTGCGAGAGAGATGAGAATTTCGAGAAGGGTAAAACCGTTCGCTCTGCGAATGATCAAGGATGCATTATGAAAGATGAAATGAAGAATCTCAGTCCTTCCTTTTATTTCTTTTTTCATCCTTCCTCCTTCATCCCTACCGAAAGACAAACTCATGCAACGTTATCTCCTCATTGCCATTCTTTACGACAACTACAACTTCGGCAATCCCGACATAGGGGGAATCCTTCACAGCCGTTTCATATGAATATGTTTCATATGGTGAATCGAATGAACCTTTACTCTCCTCCGGATGCTTCGCCATATCCGCAATTTTATTTTTTGCAAGGAGCGTGGCAGTGGTAATCTTCTCCTGCCGTTCGACCAGACTCAGGTGATAGTTGAGCGTATAGATGAGGGGTATGAGGAGCGCACCAATAACCGCGAGGGATATCAGTACCTCCAGAAGGGTAAAACCGTTCCTTCCTCGAAGGATGAAAAATAAATTGTGAGGGATGTATATGGCATTCCCACTGCTCGTTTCTTTCTTCATCCTTCATCCTTCATAATTTTTCCGTGATTTTCACTTTCCCGCTCAGATGATGAAAGGTGACCGTCATGTCTTCGTCCCCGGAGCCGATATGCACCGACATATTTTCGACAAGTCCAAGAGGCCCGACGAAAAGCGTCACCTCACCTCTTGAGACCGTACCCATTGATTGCGTTGACAGGCTCGTCAAGTTGACAATCCGCTTCATCTTCTCACCATCCGGACTTCTCCACGCAATGACATTCCCATCGAGGTCAAACCTCATCCAATATGTTTCCTTTCTCGAGATTGCACTGTCATGCACGAATCTGAGAATCGAGGCAACCTCGCGGGCCTCAGCCTTGACTTTGCGCTCTCCGAATCCGGCAAAGGAAGGCAGCACCACTGCGGTAATGAGTGATACGAGAAATAGTGCCACGATTAGTTCAAAGAAGGTAAAGCCGCTGCGATGTATTCTCATATTCCTACTGCATATCCCAATTCTTGATATCGGCGTTCTTGCCTTCTCCACCCTCTTTGCCGTCGGCACCATAGCTCATAAGGTCAAAGTCGCCATACAGTCCGGGTGATATATACACGTACGGGTTGCCCCAGGGGTCAACCGGGATCTTTTTCTGCTCGAGGTACCCGCCTTCCCGATATCTTTCCGGCACCTGTCCGATTGTCGGCTTTTCGATGAGTGCAGCCAGTCCCTGTTCGGTACTCGGATAAAAGGCGTTATCGAGCTTGTAAAGCTTCAAGGCAGTTTCGAGATTCCTGATCTGGATCTTCGCTTCGGCTATGCGTGCATCATCCGTTCTGCCGATGATGCGCGGTGCGACAATAGCTGCCAATATACTGAGGATAAAAACGACGACGATGATTTCGAGCAACGTAAACCCTCTATGATCTCTCATGTAACTCCTCCCATAGAACCTCCTTCTCATTTTATCAACTGGTTCAGCTGGAATATGGGCAAGAGAACCGCCAGGACAATCAGTCCGACGATGATACCCATGGCAAGAATCATGGCGGGTTCTAAAAAGGCGAGCGCCTTCTGCACCCTGCGTGAGAACTCTTCCTCATATGAGTCAGCGGCATTCTCGAGCACCCCGACCATATGGCCGCTTCTTTCTCCGGTCGCAATGAGCTGAAGGAGAACAGGAGGGAATCCCTCCAGCGATGCAGAGAGACGTGCTCCCTCCGCGACTCTCTGCGCCGCCTGAATGACTTTTCCCTCGAGCATGGAGTTTCCGATAGACTTAGCCGACAGTTCCAGTGCCCTAAGGAGCGGCAGCCCTCCCTCGAGCAGGAAGCTGAGGGTCCTCGTGAATCTGGCAAAATACAGGCTCTGAACAATCTTCCCCGGAAGGCGTATCACGATCCTGTCGATTTCTTCCCTCCTCTGCGCTTGGAGTTTCCTGAACCCGAACATTCCACCGACAATCAGTCCCATAAGAACCCACCAGTACCTTTGGAATATATCGCTGATCGTGATGAGTGCGATCGTGAGAAAGGGAAGCGCTGCTTCCGTATCCGAAAATATTTTCGTTATCTTCGGTATAACGAATGTAAAAAGAAACGAGAGGACAATAAAACCGATGCAGATCATGAAAACCGGATAAATCATTGATGTTCGCACCTTCGCCTTCAGACCGCTCTGGGTTTCAAGAAAATTCGCCAGACGGGCGAGAACTTTGTCGAGTGTCCCGCTCGTCTCTCCTGCGGCCACCATGTTCACATAAAACTCAGGGAAGGTAGTTCCGCATGCTTCGAGGGCTTTCGAAAAGCTTGCACCGGCGGCCACCCGTTCCTTGATACCGATCAGAAGGTTCTTCCAGAATCCCTTGTGTTCGTCCGCAATGGCACCCAGTGCCTCCATTAAGGTAACGCCGGAAGAAAGCAGGGTTGACAATTGCCGTGTTACCGACGGGAGAAAGTTTGCGTCGGTTTTTCGGAAGAGACCTGATTTCTCACGATAAACAGTTTCTCGGACCTGTCGCGGATAGAGTCCCGACTCCCTCAGCCTGAGAACCGCATCTTTCTGGCTGTTTGCTTCGATCGTACCCGCAACCTGGGAGCCGTCGGTCCTGAAGCCGCTATACTGAAAGATCGGCATAATCCTTCTGCGTTACCCGCAAAACCTCTTCGAGGGTCGTCACCCCCCTCATCACTTTTTCGAGCCCATCCACCCGCAGGGTCTTCATGCCGTGGGAGACTGCATAATTCTTGATGCTCTGAGAGTCAATCCTGTCGGTAATCATCGGACGTATTGCATTGTCGATCGCCAGAAGTTCGAAGATGCCCGTTCGACCCAGATACCCTTTCTCATTGCATTTGTCACAGCCTCTCCCGCGATAAAGCTGAAATGATGAGGGATGAACGATCAAGGACGCATCGGTGAAATATGACCGCTCCACCGCCGATGCTTCGTATGATTCCTTACAATGAGGACAGATCGTCCTCGCGAGCCTCTGCGCAAGAACCACCGTCAGGGACGACGCAACGAGGAATGGTTCAATGCCCATGTCAATGAGCCTCACGAGGGCACTGGGTGCATCATTCGTATGGAGGGTACTCAGCACGAGGTGCCCCGTAAGGGATGCCTGCATGGCGATTTCGGCAGTCTCAAGATCGCGAATCTCTCCCACCATGATGACATCCGGGTCCTGCCTCAATATAGAGCGCAGTCCGGAGGCGAACGTGAGGCCGATTCTGGGATTCACCTGCAACTGCCCAATTCCCTTCAGTTGGTACTCTACAGGATCTTCAATCGTGATGATATTCTTCTCCTCCGTGTGGATCGTATTCAAGGCTGCGTAGAGGGTTGTGGTCTTTCCACTCCCTGTCGGTCCTGTTACCAGAATGATCCCATCAGGCCGCCTGAGATATTCTTCAAACCTGCTCTCGTCGTTCTTGCTGAAGCCCACCTCCCAGAGACCGAGCAATCCCCGTTTCCTGTCAAGGAGTCTCATCACGGCCCTCTCACCATGGGACGTCGGCACAACCGACACCCGGATATCGATATCCCGGCCACCGAGGAGCAACCGGATCCGACCGTCCTGAGGTAACCGTTTCTCTGCGATGTCAAGATGTGCCATAATTTTAATTCTGCTGATCAGCGCATCCTGAATGATCTTGGGCGGAGATAAAACTTTGCGGAGAACGCCGTCGACGCGCAGTCGGACATCCAATTCCTTTTCATAGGGTTCGATATGAATGTCACTCGCCCTCTCCTTCACCGCCTGCAACAGGAGAGCATTCAAGAGTCGTATGATGGGAGCTTCCTCGGTGAGTTCCAGAAGGTCCTTTGGTGCTTCGAAAGCTGTTGCTACAGATTCGAGATCCTCTCCGGATATCGTGTCCATGACCGCTTCAGCGGAACCCATCTGACCATAGTATTTATTGATTGCATCGAGGATCACACCGGCAGGAGCCTTCACCGCTTTGGGAGTCAATCCGAGCGTCCTCGCCGCTTCCACAAGCGCGAGAACCCCTCTCTCGTCAGCAACCGCGCCAAGCAAGGCTGAATCGTGCTTCCGGATCGGGAATATCAGATTATTCTTAACGAAGCTAAGGGGAATATTGCTGAGAAGAGACGTTTCGACATCTTCATCTCTTATGACTGCGATCGTGTCCATTCACTTTGCACGCTGTATATTCAGGAGGTAATTCGGCTCCGCATACTCGACCTCCTGATACGCATTGAATCTTTCCACCGCATCTTGCACATCCTGTACCGATTTCAGCCGGATATGGTAGAGACCCTCCGGACCAAGCGGAGATATGACTGATGCTCCTTCAGACGAGAGTATTTCGTTTATGCGATCCAAAGAGGTGCCACTCTTGAATTTTACGAGTAGTTCTCCCTTCGCGTACCTATCCTCTGCCTTGGCGAAATCAGTCCGCTTCGTGTTCGTCAGCCTTTCGAGTTGATCCGCCTCTTTTACGATGTGCGGGGTGAGAAAGACGAGAAGATTCGTCTTCTTCTTCTGGACCGATTTATTCTTGAAGAGCCAGCCGAGAAGCGGAATATCTCCGAGAAGGGGAACCTTATTGATATTTTCCTCCTCACGTTCCTGCATGAGGCCTCCGATCACGACGGTCTGATTGTCCTTCACCACGACAGAAGTTTTGGTTGAACGCTTCGTTGTCGTCGGACCCACCGTCAATATGACTACGGTCGATTCCTGCTTGAGCGCAGATATCTCCTGATAGATATCCAGTTTCACGTAATCTCCTTCCGCTATCTGTGGAGTCAGTCTCAGGGTGATACCCACATCTTTCCTCTCGATGCTGGTAAATACGGACTGTGATCGTGCAGGATCGGATTCTTTCTGCGAGATGAAGGGAACATTCTCTCCGACAACGATCTCGGCTTCTTTATTGTCTGAGGTGAGGATTTGTGGTGTTGAAAGGACATTGATCGCCCCCTTGAACTCGTTCAGGTTGAAGAGGGCCGCAAAGCCGGGGACGGTAAGGGTTGTTGTTGTATACTTGCCGCTGGCATCAACCGTGGTCACAGGGATATCGAGAAAATTTCCCATGCCTCCGGTAGTGAATCCCGTCAATCCGGTGATAATCCCCTGAATGGCGGAATTGTCTATCTGTCCAAACCCGCTCACGAAGACCGGCTCACCATCTTTCTCGGCGATAATGCGCCATTTCGATCCAATCTCCTGCAGCTTGTCTATGGACGCTTCGACAATCATGGCTTCCACATAAACCTGCTTTCTCTTGCGGTCAAGCTGCCGAATCACCTGCACAAGGCTCTGGTAGTCCGCCGGCGAGGCAACTATTACGAGGGAATTGGTCGCCTTATCCGGAGAAATGATAATCTTCCCGATCGGTTCGAATGGACTGCGTGCCGGCTGAGCGGCTTGAGCGGGCTGTCCGGCTTTCGCCTGAGACGATATCCCTGTGAGCATGCCTTCGAGCACTTTCGAAAGCTCCGTGGCATCCGCATATTCAAGGAAATAGACATTGATCTTACTCGTTGCTTCGGGGAGGGGGACGTCGAGAAGGGCAATCATCCTCTTCAGGGATTCACGTTCTTGCTTGTCTGCAATAAGGACTACCGCATTCAGTCGGGTGTCGGCAAAAATACTTGCCTTCGCCTCTTCTGCAGAAAAAGCCGCGGCGGGCTCTCCCGGTTTCAGACCCCGGTACGTCGAAGGTTGCGTTTTTGTACCCAGCGCCAAGGTTTCACTCACAATCTTGACGACGTCTTCAGCATTTGCATACTTGAGGAGAATGAGTTCCGGTTCATCCGTCCCCGATTTGTCGATCGCATCGATAATGAGGAGGATCTTTTCGATATTCGATGCCGAGTCCACGATCATCAGCATATTCCCGGGACCGAATGACGAGATATGGCCATCCTTCGAGATGAGCGGCTGGAGGAAACTCAATGCCCGAGCCGCCGAGATCGATCTGAGCGGCAGAAGCCTCGTAATATAAGCGTCACTCACCGTCTGCATACCGTCCCTCATGATTTCGGTGCCCGATTGCTTAGCCTGCGAGAGAGGGACTATTTTGTAAACTTTTCCCGAAGGGATAACCGTAAAGCCTTTCAACTCCAGAACGGAGGTGAACAGACTAAAGGCATCATCAACCGAAAGCTTCGATGGAGCGATAATGGTAATCGTGCCCTTTACCCTCTCATCGAATACAAAATTCTTCTTCGTAATATCACTGATGAATTTAACGACCACCGAGATATCGACATCGACAAAATTGAAGGTAACTTTCTGCTCTTTCCCGGGTTTCTCCCGCGTCGCCGCATAGACGGAAGTACCATGAAATGCAGGAGAATACAGAACACCCAGGAGACTCGTAATGATGAACAAGATGCAGGATGCTGGATGCAGAATACTTAGCCTATTCTTCATGGTTTAATACCGTGTATTGTAGCACCAATAACAACGATTTTGTTTGAGCATGTCTCCTGTCTACCGTCTACTGTCTACCGTCTACTATCTACCGTCTACCGTCTACTTAACTTGGTACGTCATTGTCAATCGCGAACCGCCTCTCATAAGGTCGACCTGAACCCTCTCCATGCCTTTCAGAGCAGTGAACGCCTGAAGTGCCTTTTCCGGATTCGAAATATCATAATCGTTGATCCTGAGGAGTACATCCCCGTCCTGCAATCCAAGGCTTTGGTATATGCCGCCGGCTTTCACTTCACTAAGTACAAAGCCCTCTTCCTTTCCATTTATGATATTGGGTTTCAACCGTGCATCCGTCATCATCTGACCAGGGTTTGCAATCGCCTGCTGGAGGCGCGCCTGATCCACCACATACGTCGCCCTCCCGATCTTCTGGGCGAACGAGGGCCGCGTCGAACTTACAGCCGACGTCTGTTTCACCTCTCTGGCCCTCACCTCTTCGAGGAGGATCTCCTCGGACTTCTCGCCTTTTCTCATAATGATCTTGTCTCGTTCGATCTTATAGAGATTGCCGATATCGTAAACGGGTTCACCGATCTTGAAAATCTCCTGCACCCCGGCTGAATCCCTCAAGATTGCGTAACTCAATTCTTTGGGACCCACTACGGTACCGACCAGTAGGATATCCCCCCGTTGCGTCTTGGTGCTTACCGTGCCGGTCAAGGGCTTGATTTCACCTCCGGAGAATCCAAAAGGGTTATTGGCAAGAATGACGGCATACTCGGCAAGCTGTTTGTCCGGCTTTGCCGATGCAACGTCACGGCCACTCTTTTCGACAGTTCGCATACGCGTCTTTTGTTCAAAATGATGGGAAAGGATATCGCGAATGACAAACACGGTTACCAGAAACAGAACGACACCGAGCAGGATGTTCAGGTAGAAGACTGTTTTTTGCGTGAGCAGTTTATTCGTCAACGAATGACCTCTTTAGGTACTTTGGTTCATAAATTCGATTACGTATTTATTGGTATGGCATTGAGACTCTTCACTTCGTTCAGAGTGACATACGTTGTCATTCTGAGGCGTAGCCGAAGAATCTATTCTGTATAACATACATGAGCATATTTATGAAAACGTTCACTAAGTTTTGATATGTTAATACAGATGCTTCAAATAATAGATTGCTTCCTCCGAATCAAGTTCGGCGTTGCAATGAACAATCAAGCAATCATGCCTTATACTATGAGGCTATTGGTAAGCGATCAAACATCCATAACTCCCCCTCGCCCCCTCTTACCTTAAGAGGGGGTTGGGGGGCGTTACTCTCATAGATGATATCATACCTATAAACCCCTTCATATCCGTCATTGCGCGTCCCGCGAACTGCGGGACGCGTATCGCGGGACGACATGGCAATCTCCCTTAAAATACATGAATAAAAAAGGGACGGACTCTCATCCGTCCCCTCCTATTTCTTTTGATACCGCTGTTTCCCAGAAGCTCTCTATCTCCTCCGCCTCATCACTGCTATGAATATCATCGGCATGAGCAGCATTGTCAAATCCGCAACTGCTGTTGCGGTGTTCTGCCCTCCGCCGATGGAGCATCCTCCCCCGCCGCCACCGCTTCTCCGCGGCACTGTCACGGAAACATCATTTGAGGGAAAAGAAGTTGTATTGCTCTGCATAATATCGAAAGCGACGGTATTGTAGGCTTTGACTCTGTAGGTATAGGAAGTGCTCCCGGCAATTGCGGTATCCTGATATGATGCGCTATCCGCAGGCAGATACGCTAATTCGGCAAAAAGACCGCCGCCCATGCTTCGCTCAACGATGTATCCGTCTTCACCCGTGGCATTATCCTGCCAGTCAAGCGTTACTTTTGATGAGGTGGCCTTTGCCGTCAGATTGGTCGGCGACAGGAGAGAGGAAAGCGCCCTGTATGCATTGACCCTCCCGCCGCTCTGTATCCATCCTTCAAGCGTCGGCTTCTTGTCAACGTATCTCCGTATCGTGTCGCGAACCTGCCAGCAGTTGAACGCGGTATTCTGAACGCCGTCGTAATAACTGAAGAGCAATCCTGCAAGGCCTGCAACATGCGGAGCTGCCATAGAGGTACCGGCCATAAACTCGAGAATGCCATAACCCGATTGTTCCATACCATAAGGCACGGTACTAAAGGTATACACACCCGGAGCTGCAACATGGACGGTGTTTGGACCATAATTGCTGAAAGGCACCCTCCTGTCATCCTGATCGGTAGCGGCAACGGAGATGATATTCGGAACGTTGTAGCTTGCCGGGTATGCCGGCGTGACATCATTATTTACGTTTTCATTGCCCGCCGCTGCAACAAATACCACACCGGCGCCATTGGCAAGATATATGGCATCGCGTTCCGCATTGCAGAATGCGTATTGGCGGTAACTCGCGTTGATGACCTTGACATTGACACCCCTACTGACCCAATTGACGACATATTGAATGGCCTCAATCTCATCGGACACATAGCCTCCCACACATCCGCCGTTTTCCGGCCGGGCGGCACTGAATATCTTGAGCGGCATCAACTTCACATTCCACATTACACCGGAAATACCGTTGAGATTATTCCCCACAGCGCCAATAATGCCGGCAACGTGAGTGCCATGTCCTATGTCATCCATAGGATCATTCGTATTGTCGGCAAAATCCCACCCCATACAGTCATCAATATAACCATTCCTGTCGTCATCGACATTATTGGAACAATTTGTCTCACCGGCGTTCTGCCATATATTCTTCGTCAAATCGTTATGGGTATAATCGATTCCCGTATCTACTATGGCAACGATAACGTTGTTGCTGCCGGTGGATATGTCCCAAGCGGATGGCGCCTTGATATCCGCACCGGCGGTTCCCCCCGCATACGTCCCGTCATTGTGAAGCGCCCATTGGTTTCTAAAATAAGGATCGTTCGGCGCCTCTGCCGCACATAAAGCGTAGTTCGGCTCGGCATATTCAACATTCGGATCCGACATATACTGCTGCACCGCATCTTGAACGGATAATCCCTTCGGCAAATGAACAAGTTCAAGGTTCGGGACAACGTCATATCGCTTCACTACGGAAGCACCCGCCGCCTTATGCACATTCTGCGATGAGGCGCTGAGAACGCCGGACTTGAATTTGACCAGCAGTTCCCCTTCTCTGTAATTCCCTTTCGCTGCCTGAGCAAGAATGGTCTCGGCGCTTATCTTGACAGTGCTTTCCTCACTCGCAGAACTTCCCGATATATTCGCCGTCTTATCGCTGCCACTGCCACAGGCTGCAAGACTCAAAATCATCAAGAGATATAAAAGATAACGAAATTTCCTCATCGTCTCACTCCTTTATTGAGTACTTTATCAATGAGTGCATGGACAATTCTGTGTTTTCTAAACTCATTCTAAGGCTCCGCGGGTTCTTCAGGCGCCGGCGGGGCCTTCACCCTGATAGAAATCGGTGTCGACTGCTTCGCTCCAACTCTGGCGATAATGGATACCAATTGATCAGCGCCTCCTGCCTCCAATGTGGGTGCCTTAAATGAAGCTTTCGCCAACCCATTTGTGGTCTGACTGAATGTATCGATCCCACCATCACTGGCTGAAAAATTTACGGAGGTCCCATCTGGTGCGGGTGTTCCTGCAGTCGTTGTTACATATGCTGTAATCGCAGAAGTCCCTCCCGAATCCACGACAGTCGGGTTTGCGGCAACCGAGATAGTGCTTATGCCAACCGGCTTTAGAAAAAGCGTGACTATATTAAAAGCCCCATTATCCGCGACGGCATAAACATTCATCGTTGTCTGAATCGGAATGAGCATCGAAGGGACAACTATTACGGGAACAGATGCCTTCCCTGAATTATTGGTAATCGCTGTATTACCCGCCGGGAATGTAACGTCACATACATCGCTCCCATCGCTGCATTTGACACCGGAGCCGGAACCAACCTTGTATGGTCTATCCGTACCGAATGTCACTTGACTACCAGCTACATATAATGATGTGAAATAAACGGTGGCGGTAACCGTCACATAGTTATCATTCTGATTTTCAAATAACGTGTAAGGATCTCCGTTGCCGGCTACATCTAAATCAAGTGAAGGAATAAGGTCTGATACGTTATGAGCAGAAAAATACACCGTCTTCCTGTCTCTCACCTGAGACACTCCAGAATTCACTTCAGCCTGTATAGTCGCAAAACCGCCCGAGGTAGACTTCAGTGTCACAGTTGCTATCCCGGTTGAGTCAGTTTTTTGATCAGAAGCAATCCGTAAACTATCTTCATCAGCAGTCTTCATACTAGTCGCACTAAACACTCCTATCGGCGAAAGATTGGTA
>Ga0101944_10004457_pt1 | contig 17307 bp, 18 predicted proteins | sample DewCreD2012metaG_FD_75245 | JGI IMG/M metagenome (GOLD analysis project Ga0101944, IMG submission 75245) | Hot spring sediment bacterial and archeal communities from British Columbia, Canada, to study Microbial Dark Matter (Phase II) - Dewar... ...
TGCGCGAGATGGACGGACTCTGCGGTGTCGTAGGTGCCGGCCCCGAAAACGACGGCGGCACGGTTTCCGACGCTGGCCAGAGTGATCTCGAGGATCGCCATCTTCTCCTCGGTGGACAAGGTGGGCGACTCACCGGTCGTGCCGGCAACGACGAGTCCGTCGTTGCCCTGCTGATCCACGAGGTAACTCGCGATTCGGGCGACCTCGTCGAGGTTCACGCTGCCGTCGGCCCTGAACGGCGTGAGCATGGCGGTGAGGAGGCGTCCCCAGTCGCGCGGTCCCTGAAAGGCTCCCATTGCGCGAGGTTACCTGGGCCCGGCTTCCTCGTTTCCCCAAAGCGGGCCGCCCCCGCGGAGTTGCCGCCAGGCATCGCGCCATCGATGGACGTCGACGACCCCGATAAGGGGTCGCGGAGCACGTTCGGCTGCTGCGGGAAGTTGGGGGAAGGGCTTCGAGGGGAGGGTCTGGTACCAGTACGCGACGGAGGCCAACTCGAGGGTCAGCACGTTCGCGTGCCCCGCCTCGATGCTCGCCCGGAGCGAACGACGGAAACGGATCGGGTCCTCCAGATGGAAGCGGTAGCAGTGAGTCCGGCCCAGCCAGCCGAAGCGGGCGTCGTCGTTGCCGATTCCGGGGGCTCGGGCCGTGCCGTAATAGGGGTGAGCGAAGGGGACCTCCTGACTCCAACTCTGATTGAAGTAATCCTCGGTTCCGGTACCGTGGGCGGAGAAGGGCCACTCTTCGCCGTCGACGCAAAACATGTCGTCGCCTTCGCCGTACCAGATCGGGCTCGGGCAGTTCACGTAATAGTTGGCCCCGACGAAGTGCCCCTGACCCTCGCACTCGCAGAAAAGGTAGTTGTGGCGGTCGGTGCGGTTCTTCGGGGTCGGGCCCAGCGCGCCCCATTCGTTTTCGCGGTCGCCGAACTCGCTCTCCGGTCCCGTCAGCTCCTGGTGGTACCACGCGTGGAAGCGCCCGGCGTCGACGGGCATGGAGGCGTGTCGCTCGACGTCGATGTAGAAGTAGAGGGCGTCGACCGGTTCCGCTCCCTGGTTCTCTATGGTGATTCTCGCGCCGTCACCGAACGGCATGGATCGACATGAACAGGAGGAGGGGTTATGGATTTTACATTGAGCGAAGAACTGACGATGTTGCGAGACATGGTGCGCGATTTCGCCAAGGAAAAGATCGCGCCTTTTGCGGACGAGTGGGATGAAAAGCACTATTTCCCCTATGAAGAAGCCCTGAAGCCCATGGGTGAACTCGGTCTTTTCGGAACCTGCATTCCCGAAGAATACGGCGGAAACAACATGGGTTGGCTCGCCGCCATGATCGTCACCGAGGAAATCGCGAGAGCCTCCAGCTCCCTCAGGGTGCAAATCAACATGCAGGCCCTCGGCTGCGCCTATACGATCTACCGCTACGGCACCGAAGACCTGAAGAAGAAATACATCCCCAAACTGGTGAGCGCGGAATATTGCGGCGGCTTTGCGATCACGGAACCCAATGCAGGCTCTGACGTCATGGCCATGAAGTCCACGGCCGTGGACAAAGGCGACCACTGGCTGGTGAACGGGACCAAGACCTGGATTTCCAATGCCGCGGTGGCCGACGTGCTGATCTTTTACGCTTACACGGACAAGCCGGGCGGCGGGAAAACCCTGAGCGCCTTCGTGATCGAGCCCAAGAACTACAACGGCATCACCACCAACAATCTCGACAAGATGGGCTCCCGCTCCTCGCCCACGGGCGAAGTCATTCTCGAGGACACCAAGGTTCCCAAAGGAAACATTCTCGGCAAACCCGGGGACGGCACCAAGATTGTTTTCGGATCTCTGAACCAGACCCGTCTCTCTGCCGCGGCGGGCGGGATCGGGGTGGCCCAGGCCTGTTTGGATGCCGCCACGGCTTACTGCAAGGAGCGGGTGCAGTTCGGAAAGCCCATCGGCGAGTTTCAGATGAACCAGGACCTGATCGCCCAGGTCGCGTGTGAGCTCGAAGCGGCGCGGCTCATGGTCTACAAGGCGGCCGTGCAGAAGGATCAGGGGAATCTGGGGAACACGCTGGAGGTGGCGCAGGCCAAGTACCTGGCAGGCGAAATCGCCGTGAAAGCCTCCCACGTGGCGATGAAGATCCTGGGCGCCTACGGATACTCCACAGAGTACCCGGTCGCGAGATACTACCGAGACGCGCCCACCTACCAGATCGTGGAAGGCTCTTCCAACATCTGCAAGTGGATCACGGCACTGGACCAGCTGGATATCCGGAAAGCGAACCGATAATCGGGGGGCGAGTCAAAGCGCCTCAGACGGGCCGGCACGCCGTCTGGAGGGCGTTTGGCTTTCCCCTTCACGAGTGAGGAGAGAATCATGAGACCCTATTTTGAAAAAATGGCACTGATCGGGAAACCTTTAACCGAGAGCCAAAAAGAGAGCGGAAAATCGAATGTGGAGGACATCCGGAAGGTTGAGCAGGATGTGCTCAAGGCCATTGAAGCAGTGAAGAATGCGGGAATTCCCGCGGCGACCATCAAGAAAAGGGGCCAGACCACGGTGTGGGAAAGAATCGAGTACCTCGTGGACCCGGGAACCTGGTGTCCCCTTCACACGCTGTACAATCCCTTGTTCAACGAGGAAGGGACCACCGGCGTGATCGACGGATTGGCCAAGATCCGAGGGAAGTGGTGCGTGGTGATCGGCTTTGACAACAAGGTCATGGCCGGCGCCTGGATCGCCGGTCAGGCGGACAACCAGCTGCGCGTCACCGACCTGGCCAAGAGGCTTCACATTCCTCTGGTGTGGATCGTCAACTGCAGCGGGGTCAAGCTCACCCAGCAAGAAGAGGTCTATGCCAACCGACGGGGAAACGGGACCACCTTCTTCCGCCACGCAGAGCTCGAGAAACTGGGTGTTCCAGTAATCGCCGGGATTTACGGGACCAACCCGGCCGGCGGCGGGTATCAGGGAATCTCTCCCACCATCCTGATCGCCCACAAGGACGCGAACATCGCAGTGGGCGGCGGCGGCATTGTCAGCGGCATGAGCCCCAAGGGGTTTTTCGACAAAGAGGGCGCGGAAGCCGTCATCCAGGCCACGCGGCATTTCAAGGAGGTTCCCCCGGGCAGTGTGGGGATCCACTACAAGGAAACAGGCTTTTTCAAAGAAGTCTACGACACGGAGTTCGAAGTGCTGGACGCGTTGAAAAAATACGTGGACATGGCGCCGGCCTATGATCCCAAGTTCTTCCAGGTCGCCGAACCCAAAGAGCCTCTTTATCCGGGAGAAGATCTCAACACCATTGTGGCCTTCAACCAGAAACGAAGCTACAGCTTTCCGGATGTGCTGGCCCGGATTTTCGACGGCAGCGAGCACATGGAATTCCGACCCGGCTATGGGCCCGAGGTCTACACGGGTCTAGCCAAGATCAACGGGTTTTTGACGGGATTCATCGGCAACATCCAGGGATACCTGGGCAAGAATTATCCTGAGTATGCCCCTTACCCGGGCATCGGCGGAAAGCTCTACCGACAGGGCCTGATCAAGATGAACGAGTTCGTCACCCTGTGCGGCCGCGATCGTGTCCCTATTGTCTGGTTCCAGGACACCTCGGGCATTGATGTGGGGGATATCGCTGAAAAGGCGGAACTGCTAGGACTCGGGCAGTCCTTGATCTACTCCATCGAGCAGACCGATGTGCCGCAAATGTGCATCATCCTGAGAAAGGGAACGGCCGCGGCTCACTACATCATGGGAGGCCCTACAGCCAACAACCACAATGCCTTCACCCTGGGGACGCCAACCACGGAGATCTACGTGATGCACGGAGAAACCGCGGCAGTGGCATCCTTTGCGCGGCGGCTCGTCAAGGAAAAGGACGAGGGTAAGCCGCTTCAGCCCATCATCCAGAAGATGAACGACCTGGCCGAAGAATACTACCGCAAATCCAGGCCGATTTACTGCGCCAACCGGGGCTTTGTGGATGAGATCGTTTTCTTCCCTGATCTGAGGAAGTACATTGCCGCTTTCGTGGGATCTGCCTACCAGAACCCGACATCCATTTGCCCGCATCACCACATGATGCTCCCCCGGATCATCAAAGGCTGATCCGCCGAATATATCCTCTCTACAGGCCGGCCCCTGCTCTCTTTGGGGGCCGGCTTTTTAGTTCCTGGTGCTTCGTCTCCATGTTTTGTTCTTTCCTTTGTTGGGAATCACGATTTCCAGTGATGGAAACCCCGACACCTCATAACACTGTAAAATATTTAATCTATTCGCTTCTGCAAGTTCATTTTTCTGATTTCTTTGAACTGCAATGTCGGGCATTCCTACACCCCCCTGAAACAAGGTTTTTCACGCCGCCTCGTGATGGAGTGGATTCTCCGAGAAGCTTTCTAGACAATTTCAAGGGGTTATTGGATACAGAAAAACTTCTTCCTTGTTTGGCACTAAGCTTGCTCTAAACATGGGCAGATCAAATCACAGCAAAAGGAGCAAAGGCGATGAAAGAGAACACCAAGAAAATCGGCAGAAGCAGCGTAGGCTTCGGTTCTTTTTACCGCAAAGGATCGCACTCTGATCTGAAAAAGAGATCCGAGATCGGCGCTGTACTGGGCGGGCAGGTCTGGATGATCCGGCCGGACAAGGACGCCAAGACCACCCACCCGTGCCTGTGGATGGAGTCAGGAGTCGTGGAGTTCAAGAGCTGCAACAATTTCTACGACTGCACGACCTGCAAGTATGACGAAGGCATGCGAAAACAGTCAGAGAAGGGCAAGCATCCGACCTGGCAGGAGGCGATGAGAAGGAAACCAAGCCTTGAAAGGGTCTGTCGTCACACCCTGACCCGTCGTATCGCAGGAAGAGCTTGCGCATACAACTACGAATGCTCCACGTGTGATTTTGATCAGTTCTTCGAAGAGGTCTGGGCGGCCAAGAACTCCTCTCTCCCCTATGAGACGCAGAGCATCAAGGGATTCCAGGTCCCTCTGGAATCCTACTTCCACCAGGGGCACACGTGGGCAAGAATGGAGAGCGGCGGCATCATTCGGGTCGGGATGGATGATTTCAGCCTGAAACTCCTCGGAAAGGCGGACGCTTTTGATCTTCCGCTCATGGGCAAGGAACTCACCCAAGGCAAGGTCGGCTGGGGCTTGAAGCGCGACGCGAACCTGGCGGACGTGCTGTCTCCTGTGGACGGTGTGATTGTGGAAGTCAATTCCCGGGTCAGAGAAAAACCCTTGACCGCGAACCAGGCGCCCTATGGAGAAGGTTGGCTTTTTGCGGTTCGAAATGAAGACGGCAGGAGCTCCTTGAAAAAGCTGATGGATGACACGGCAGGCTTGAACTGGATGGCCGGGGAGATTGGAAAACTGGAGAGCATGATAGACTCGGTTGCCGGCCCTCTCGCAATAGACGGCGGCTTGATCATGGAAGATGTTTACGGAAACCTTCCGGCCCTGGGTTGGAAAAACTTGACCCGCACTTTCCTCAAGACGGAGTGATTCGAGAACAGCCTCTTCTCAGAAGGGACCTCATCAAAAGGAGCGACATAGCCATGACCCTATCCCGGACGGACACCCAGGCCCTGAAAATCCTGCCCTTTTCCAAAAGGCCTTGTCTTCACCACCTTGAAGGACGGATTCCGTTCAAACCCTGTACCAACGACTACCTCTGCGACCGTTGTGAGTTTGACCAGTACTTCTGCGATGAGTACAGCGTGCACGCCGTACTCGGGCCTGTGAAGGTCCTGAACGTGGAGGGCGTCCAGTTTCCCCACGGCTACTATCTTCACGCCGGGCATACCTGGGTCAGGATCGAAGAGGGATCGATGGTGAGAATAGGCATAGACGACTTCGCGCTGAGGCTCCTCGGCCCTGTGGATCGAATCGAGGCCCCCCTCTTGGGAAAGGCCGTGAAGCAAGGAGAACCCCACATGGTGATCCGCCGAGGCGAGTATCGGGCCGGAGTGCTCTCGCCCCTCAGCGGAGTCGTCACTGCCATGAACGCAAAGCTCAGGGAACAGGGCCGTGCGGCCAATGAGGATCCTTACGCTGAAGGCTGGGTCATGACCCTTCACCCTCAGAATCTGCGAAAGGAAATCAAGGCCCTGATGATCGCTCAGGAAGCGGAGTCCTTCCTGGCGCAGGAAGTGGATCACCTTCATCAGCTCATCGAGGAGATCTCGGTGCCCCTGGCGGCCGACGGCGGAACGCTTGGCACGGACGTATTCGGCGCCATGCCCCAGCTCGGGTGGGAACGGCTCACCCGCACCTTCTTGCGCGCCTAGAATTTGCCTCTTATCGGCGGGCACGGTGGCCCGCCCTACGGCGATCGGGAAATCATCACCCCTGTGTAGGGTCGGCCAATGCGCCGATCTCTCCGCTTCTATGGTGGGCCGAGCTTTCCCTATCCCATCCTCTTCATCTCATCTTGCAGGAGCACCGCGCAGTATCGGCAAAATTGACTGGATTTGCGGTCCACCTCGCTCACACTCCTGCAGTAGTGCATGACGCAACCCGCGTCCCGACAGTGGCGGAGACCGAAGGTATGTCCCAGCTCATGGATCGCTTCCTTGAGCATTCGGCACCGAAAGCTTTCAGGTGTAGAAGACCTTTTTTCCCAAAAACGGTATGTCGACAGAATGCACGCTTTTCCTCCCAGCTGCGCTTCCCCGTAGACATGGGTCAAGACCGGGATGAAAAGATCGACCCTGGTGATGGCCAGGATCTTGAGGGCTTCCGGCGGAGCCAGGAGGGCCAGGGTCTCGAGAATGGGCGTGGAATGAACCTGCTTTCGGATCGGGTCCGCCGGCAGGTCTTTTTCTTCCAGCAAGGACAGGAGTCGCGTCTCGTAGCCGAAAACGTTGTGAATTTCCATACGGAGTTGATCGAGGAGTTCTCCGTTGCCGTCAAGCTCCCCGATGGGAGAGATCAAGAGGGTATGGTCTTTGGAGCCCATCAAGCCGGCTTTTGAAGATCGTAGCGTTTGATTTTGTCATAAAGGGTCGAGCGATCGATCCCCAGGATCTCTGCGCTTCTGGATATATTCCACTGCGTTTCATTGAGGATGCTGTTCAGATGGGCGATTTCCACCTCCCGGAGCGTTCGACCCGGCGGGGTGGACACGGACCCGGGCCGAAAGATGGGGAGATCCTGAGGGAGAATCCGTCGGCCACGGCCCACCACCACGGCCCGCTCCATGGCATTGCCGAGTTCCCGGACATTTCCCGGCCAATCATAGAGCATCATCTCATCCAGGGCCTCCCGGCTGATCTGGTCCACCGGTTTATTGGTCTCCTGAGCAAAGCGGTGCAGGAAGTACTCGGCCAGGAGCGGGATGTCTTCTTTGTGCTCCCGCAAAGGAGGCATGGTAAAGCAGATCACATTGAGGCGGTAGTAGAGATCTTCGCGGAAGGTCCCTTCCTTGATCGCTTTTTCCAGGTCCTTGTTGGTGGCGGCAATGATGCGGAAGTCCGCTTCGATCGGCTGGGTTCCGCCCACCCGGTAGAACACGCGATCCTCCAGAACCCGGAGAAGATCGATTTGCATCCTCATGCTGATCTCTCCGATCTCATCCAACAACAGAGTGCCCCCATGGGCGAGTTCCAGGCGGCCCTTCTTGGTCGTTTTGGCGTCGGTGAAAGCCCCCTTCTGGTATCCAAAGAGCTCGCTTTCCAGGAGGTGCTCGGGGAAAGCCCCACAGTTGACGACCACAAAGGGGCCCTGCGAACGCCGGCTTTTTGTGTGAATCGCCCTGGCCGCCAGTCCCTTCCCTGTTCCTGTCTCTCCTTTGATCAGCACGGTCGAATCCGTTGGCGCGATTCTCTCGATGAGATCGAACACTTCCTGGAGCGCTCTGGACTGGCCGATCATGCTCTCAAAGCGGGTTCTCTCCTTGTATTGCTCCCGCAGGAACAGAGTCTCCCTCCTGTCGGCCTGGTGTTTCATGATCTTCTCGATGAGCACCATGAGCTCATCGGGGTCAAAGGGCTTGAGAAGGTACTCGTAAGCGCCGCTTTTCATGGCTTCGATGGCGCTCGGAATAGAGCCATAGGCGGTGATCATGACCACGGACACATCCGGGTCGGTTTCTTTGACTTTTTTCAGGACCTCGAGACCGCTCATCCCTTCCATTTTGATGTCCAGGAGTAGGATATCGTAGCGGGTGTTCTGGCATTTCTCCAGGGCCTCCTCCCCGCTGGCGGCCTTCTCCACCTTGTGCCCGTCTCGTTCGAGCCACCCTCCCAGCGACTCCCGCACGATCAATTCGTCATCCACGACAAGGATCTTGGCTCCGCTCATTCGCCCTCCCTTGAATGAAAGACCTTTGGATCGGTTTTGAGAGGCAGCTCAACGCTGAAAGTAGTGCCCCTTCCCTCTTCAGATTGAACGTAAATCGCCCCTCCATGTTCCTGCACAATGCCGTAGGCCACGGAAAGCCCCAAGCCCACGCCCTTCCCCTTTTTCTTGGTGCTGAAAAACGGCTCAAAGAGTTTGGGAAGGTTTGCTTGGGGAATTCCCACCCCCGTGTCCGCGAAAACCACAGAGACGCATTCCTTTCCAGGGACAGGTCTGGTCTCGATGCGCAGCACCCGCTCCCCCCTGGCGGATTCCATGGCTTCCGCCGCATTGGAAACGAGATTCATGAACACCTGCTGGAGCCGGTCTTCAGAGCCCGTGAGATCAGGCAGATCCGGCGCGAGGTGTTTTTCGACTCGAACCGCATGGAGTTTCAGTAGATTCGCATTCAGGAACAGGGTCTTTTCAATGAGCTGGTTGAGCCGAACCTTGGCGAACTCCATTTTGGACTGACGGGAAAAGGCCAGGAGGTTGGACACGATGCGGCTGATCCTCCTCGTTTCTGTTTCCATGAGCCGCAGGTACTGGCCGAACTGCTCCATGTCCTTCGGCTGCAAGGTTCCCCCTTCCATGATCCGGTTCATGAGCATGACCAGGCTCAGAATCCCCGAAATGGGGTTGTTGATCTCATGGACCACAGAGGCGGAGAGTTTGCCCAGGGAGGCCATCTTGTCTTGGTGCAGGAGTTTGTGGTGCGTTTCCTTGAGTTCCCTGGTTCGGTCTTCCACCATTTTCTCCAGCCGCCGGGTCATCTCTTCCTCTTGTTTTCTTGAGTCCGAGATGTCGCGGCTGACCTCGATGAACTTGGAGACCTGTCCCCCCTTGTCCCACACAGGGAAAACCCTCACATCCACATGGTGCGGCCGGCCTTCCCGGTCCACCCGGACGAGGGTCTTCTGAGTCGGGCTTCGGGTCTGAACGGCGCGGTTCAGCGGGCATCCGACGAAGCCGGGGTCACAAGGAGAGTTGAGTCTTTGAAAAATGTCGTGGCACTTCCTGCCGATCACGTCCTCCCTGGAATATCCCATTTGCTCCAGGAATGCCTGATTCACCTCCTCGATGTCCATGGTCGGCGAAATCACCAAAATGAAATCCTGAATGCTGTTTAGAATGGTTTCTATTTCTTCGTTTCTTGCGCGAAGCTTCTGGTGCTCCGCATCGATGGCCCTCCAAAAAAGCCGCGACAAAGGATAGGCCACCAGTCGAATGCAATAAGGCTTTGTCTTGAGCAGGTCCTCCAGGATGGCCTCATCCGGGGTCATGAGAAGCATGGCTTTGATGTCATAGGAGGCTTTATAGAGCTCGTGGTAATCCCGAACCGTGAGAAGCCCCAATTTTTTCGCAAGACGCATGCCAGGGCTTTGAGGGTTCGAATCGGCAACCGCCACGATCCTGGCGGCGAATTCATTGGCTTGTCGCGCCACCACGTATTTCTCGAGGACCTCCTTGCAGAACTCCTCGCCGCCCACCAGGGCGATCCTGAAGCTGGGGGTGATGTCGGGCATCAAAACCACTCCTCTGGTGATTCAAAACCTACAGCAAACGCATTAACCCTTTCCCCCACCCTCCCCTCCCCCTCGAGGGGGAGGGTTAGGGAGGGGGTGATCGGAAATCGAAATCACATGTTATTCAAGCTAGTTCTGAGACACAACACTAGCATGGGGCCGAGTGCGTTTCAAGGTCATTCTATGGGAAACGCCTTGACCGGCCTTGTTCCGCCGTGTTAAAAGGCGGCATCCTTGTCTGTGAAAAGGAGAATTCCCATGAAGATCGGCATCCCCAAAGAGATCAAACCGGCTGAAAAGAGGGTCGCCGCTACCCCGGCAGGAGTCAAGGCCCTGACCGCTCACGGCCACCGCGTTTATGTGGAAGCCACGGCAGGCATCGGTTCCGGGTTTGAGGATGAGGCCTATGCGCAGGCCGGCGCCAAGCTGCTCCGGAAGGCTGAACAGGTGTGGGAGAAAGCGGATATGATCCTTAAAGTCAAGGAGCCGATCGGTCCAGAGTTTGATTTCATGAAGCCCGGGCAGGTGCTTTTTACTTACCTCCATCTTGCAGCCAGCAGAGACTTAACCGAGAATCTTCTTGCCAGGAAGATCGTAGGCATCGGTTACGAAACGGTTCAGCTCCCGGACGGCAGCCTCCCGCTTCTCGCACCCATGAGTGAAGTAGCCGGAGCGCTTTCTGTTCAAATGGGAGCCTATTGCCTGGAGGCGAAAAACGGCGGTATGGGTATTCTCCTTTCAGGAGTGCCGGGTGTGAGACCTGCAAGGGTCACGGTGATCGGTGCGGGAGTGGCAGGGCTGGCCGCTGCGACCGTGGCCTCCGGGATCGGCGCCCGTGTCTCGGTCCTGGACATCAACCCCGTCCGGCTCGCCTACATCCGCGATGTCATGCAGGGCCGGGTCGTGACCATCAACTCCAACCCCGCCAACATCGAGGAGGAATGCCTGGGCAGTGACCTGGTCATCTGCACGGTGCTGATTCCCGGGGCCAAGGCGCCTAAGCTGATTTCGCGCGACCTGGTTCGGCGCATGAAAAAAGGATCCGCCATCGTCGACATCTCCATCGACCAGGGGGGATGCACCGAGACCTCGCGGCCCACGACCCACGAGGACCCCATCTACATCGAAGAAGGGGTGGTGCACTACTGCGTGGCCAACATGCCCGGCGCGGTGCCGCGAACCTCTACCATCGCGCTCACCAATGCGACCTTTGCCTATGTTCTGGCCCTGGCTGAAAAGGGGTGGAAAAAAGCGACGGCCGACGACCCTGCTCTAAGGAAAGGGCTGAATGTTTGCGAAGGGAAAGTGACGTGCCGGCCCGTGGCCGACGCCTTCGGCCTGAAGTGCTCGGAGTTGAAGTAGCGGCGCTCCGAAGAAGCGCTGCCCTGTAAACAAACCACATTGACACGTTAACAACCGGACAGCGGACTTCAGAGACCGAGCTTTTTCACACGCCCTACAATGCCGCTTTCCAATCGAACCTTGATCCCATGGGGATGTGCGGCCGATTTCGTGAGAACATCCTTGACGATGCCCTCCGTGAATCTTCCGGATCGCTGGTCCTGTTTCTGTACAACTTGAACACGCATTCCCGGTTTGATGTCCGTCCTGAGGATTCCATTCATGAATGTTGTCCTTCACTGTCTCTATTCTTTGAATATCAACTACTGACGGATGCTTTAAAGCAAACAAGAAAGCAACTTAAAAACTTAACGGGCTCCTACTTTACCTGGAAGGCCGAGAAGAAACTCCTCCATTGCCGCTGTTACTGCAGCGGGCTCCTCCACCGTGCAAACGTGCCCCGCACGGGGAATTACCACCAGTTTGGCGCCGGGGATCTTCGTCGCAATTCGCTTCGCTTTCTCGATCGGGGTGGGCATGTCTTCTTCCCCCACGATCATCAGGGTCGGTATTTGTATCTTGGGAAGTTCTTCAAAGACGCTGGCGCGGCCGAATATCCCGAGGCCGAATTTCACCATGGCCTTCTTGTTTGAAGACTTGATGCGTGTTTTCCACTCATTGACCTCGTTCGCCCGTGACGGATCCTCCAGGAACTTCTTTCCGAAGAAAAGCGGCATGACCTTGCCGATCACAGGCCACCACCCGATCCACTTGACAAGGAACATCAACAGTTTGTATTGCTTCAAGTTTTCCTCAGGTTCCTCTTCCGCAGACGTGTCCATCAGAACAAGGGATTTAAGCAATTCGGGTCGCCGGATTCCGATTCGCATGCCGATGAAACCCCCCGTGGACAAGCCTACGAAGTGGCAGGGAGCACACTTCAGAGATTCAATCAGCGTCACGGCGTCGGAATAGAGGTTTTCCATGTCGTAGCCTGCTTCCGTCACCTCACTCCGGCCGTGTCCCCGATGGTCGAACGCAACACAGCGGTACCGGTCCCTTAGGGCCTGCATCTGAGGGGCGAAGTGGTGGCTGTCCAAGAGATAGCTGTGGGAGAAGACGATCGTTTCAGGGCCCGAGCCCATCTCCTCATAGAACAACCTTGCTCCGTTCACAAGCAGTTCAGGCATGTTGAAACCTCCTTCTTTTTTCGATTGGTTTCTGTGGCCCGGCCTCAACCTCACCGGACGTAAGGGTCCTCAATATCGGGAGGGATGCTTCAAAGCAAACAAGAAAGCCACTTAAATCCTTAGAGTGTCCCCATTCCCCAATTATGTTTTTGGCAAAAAAGCCGGATAGTCAGAGCATCGGGAGCGCCCATCGCATGGCCGAAGGTCACGGCTTCTTCGTAAACCTCCGCGGTGATATGGACAACTCCCCGCAAGTCGAGAAGGAGGCGAAGCCGACCGACCTTCGCCAACGCAATGAGGGGGCAGGAATCACACAGGACAGTGGGCACTAGGCTAGATCCTCTGCCAGTGTTTCTTCAGTAAACCGGGGTTCTAGGCCGCGGGCGTATGCTTGGCGAGCCATCTCGCCCTCCATAATGCCAGCCATATGAGCGGCCGCGCCAAGGGTCATCTCCCCGCGCGCGTATTGCTCCAGCGCCTGTTCGATTTTGCGGGTTCGAAGACCGAGCTCAAGCATTTCTGCGATAAATTTTCCTGGCCGGCCTTGTTTAGTTACTTTGCCAGCCGATCTGGCACTTGCACAGTCAAGTTTGTCATGGGTCAGACTCCCGTGACCTCTTCTCATAACTCATCAATAATGTACACCAATTCAATACCTCTTTCAAGACAAGTCCGTCGTTCGATCTCGGGGGCGAATCTTACGCCCATCACCCGCTTCCTAGGGATCCTGGGAACTTAAAATCCTTAATCCGTCCCCCTTCTCTCTAGCCCGGGGATTCCGGGCGGCTGATCTGTTGCTGAGAAGTGCCCAGGCGTTTTGCCAGTTGCGCCTGAGAGAGCCCCGAGTCTTTCCGTAGAGCTGCAAGCTGCAGAGCGACATCCCATGCCTCCCCAGCCCTTTTGAACCGTTCGGCGAAATCTGGATTCTTGAGGTGCTGTTCAAGATAGCGATCGAAATTTGTCTTTTTTTTCATCCTGCATTCCTCGTAAGCCAGTCTCTTTTCCTATCCAAGGCAATTTTGCGGTCTCGAATGGAAAGCAGTCTGGCTTTTTTTCGAACGCCGTGCACAATGATGATTCGGCGCCCAGCCATGAAAAAGTAGATCATCCGTTCTCCTGCATATGGAACATAATATTATAAGTTGCCGTCACAAACTTGTTTTGGCGCCCCGCTACTTTTTCTCTTTTTATACTTCGCAGCTGGTTCATTGACCTCGAACCCAATCTTTTTTCTTTCCCTCTCAGGGGGCGTCATGAGCTGCCGGATGGCTTCGAAGATGCTTTGGATCTTTTCATCGTGACCTTCCACGCGTTCTTCCAGTTCTATCAGCTTGAAGGCCAGTTCCTTGTGCGCCGCCATCATTTCACGCAGCCTCACGAATACCCTCATGATGGCGATGTTAACCTGGATTGCCCGTTCGCTATTGAGCACAGTCGATAGCATAGCAACCCCTTGTTCAGTAAAAACGTAAGGGAAATACCGGCGCCCACCCCGACCTTCTTTTGAGGTCGCAAATTGCGACCTCAAAGCGGATGCCTCCTGCGCGTCAAGTTGGAACATGAAATCCGCCGGAAAACGGGATAGATTTCGTCGTACCTGTTCGTTCAGTCGCTTGGTCGTGACTCCATAAAGCGCGGCGAGATCCGCATCCAACATGACTTTCAGGCCTCGGATCAAGAAAATCGACTTTTCGATGCGCTCAACAGGAATTGGCAAAGGTTTAGAAGTCATGTTCAACTCTCTTAGATTTCTTCCACAGGGAATTCGCTCCTAACCGTCCGCGCAGCTTCTTCAATCGCCAGTTCTTCTCTCTTCTCAAGCCATTTCTTTTTTAGAGCTTTCATGATCGACCTCCTCACGGCGGGGGTACTTCTCTTTTTGTATCTCGACTCGAACTTTTGCTCCTAAAACCTCGGCGACGCGGCGGAGCATACTCAGGGTGTGCCCTTCATAAGAAGGGGATTCCAGCCTGCTTATCTGTTGCTGGGAAGTTCCTACCCTCTTGGCCAGTTCTTTTTGGGATAAGCCTGTCCTCCTTCGGAGCTGGGCGAGTTGAATGGCTATATCCCAGGCTTCTCCAGCCCTTCGAAATCGCGCTGCAAATTCTTTGTCTTTGAGCTGTTCTTCAAGGTAAAGGTCGAAATTCGTCTTTCGCTTCATTTTTGACGATCTTTCTCCATGCTTGGTCGCTTTTTCGCCACTTTAGGCTGAATATCGTAAAGAGTCAACATCAATATTGATGTGATAGATTGATAGCTATCAAGCGGCGACGGCAGTGTTGATTTCGGTGATGACGGTATCCAGCTCACCCCCGAAGATCTTGTTCAGCTTGCCCCAGGAAGCTCCTTCACGGGTGAAGATCGGCAAGTAGTCGACATCCTCCTTTTCCATGAGGAGGTTCTCGGTCAGATGCCGCCTGATGAGCTCCAGCCATTTCTCCTGTTCCTCATTGAAGCGGCGATCGGATTTCACCTTCATAAAGGCCTTGTTGACTCTTTGCTCGGCCGTGAGAAGTTCGTCCCCTTTTGCCGCGTGCCGGATGATGGAGATGATATCCGCCAGTTCCTTGGCATAGGCTCGCCTCAAGTTCTTCTCAGAGAACTTGTCCACCAGAGAGTCAGGTTTTGTGGCCAGAGCAATCCTGAGGTCCTTGAGCCGGCTCGCATCAAAGTCTTTAGGCCGCTTGAGCAAGATTTCCAAGGCCTCAATGTGCTCCGGATTTTCTGTTACGAATTGTTCGAATTCCTTCAGATAGTCCTCAGGCCCCAGCTCTTTACCGTCCTTTGCCCTGAAGATCACCCTGGAACTGACGATATCTTCAGGCCCGTCGGCCCGGACAAAGGTCCTCTTCGGCCGTGGGTAATTCTCACAAAAATCCAGGAAAGTCTCGCTTTGCAATATCTCCATGGTCTCTGGCCAGGCCTGATCGAGCCTTTGCCGCAGGCTCTGAGCGAACTCGGCTATGTCCGCCCCGAATTTATATTGGAAATCGAGCCTTCCATCCTGAGTGATGTTCTTGGATACCCGGTGAAGCCTTTTGGACAGAACCCCGATGTTGTAATCGCGATCCATATTGTCGGCAATCGCCTGGACAATTTCCCGGATGGACCTGGACGGTTTGGCCGGAGCTTCAGCCGTGATTCCCGTGGTCTTTCTGAAATATTCCAGCAGACTGCCGTTGAAGCAGTCAAAGACCGTGAAGTGGGTCTTATGAATCTCATGGCAAAGCCTGGTGCCTCGGCCCATCATCTGCTCGAAGAGAACCCGTGACCTCACGGGCCGCAGAAACACGATGTTTTCGATCTTGGGTACGTCCACGCCGGTGGACAGCATATCCACGGTCACCACGATCCCAGGATTTTGGCGGTTTCTGAATTCCCTGATCCTTTGAAGCGGCCTGTCCACGTTCGGATTTCCCGTGATCTTCTGAACAAAATCATCGCCCCTGTTGAACTCCTCTCTCAAGATCTGCACGAGCTCATCGCAGTGAGAAATATGAGAGATGTCATTGTGGGCAAAGATCAGGGTTTTGGGGAAATGCCCAAGCTGTTTTTCCTGATCCAGGAGGTATTTCTTCACCTCAAGGACGATCTTCCGGTTCCTGTCAGGCGCAGTCCAGTCGATCTGCGCCGCAGGCGCCGGCAAAGCTCGCTCGTCCTCCAGGAATTCAAAGCTGATCTGGCCGGTTCCTGTGTCCACCAGCCCGACCTCTTCCCCTTCGCTCAGGAATGCGCCGTTGATGGTGATGTCCGACTTTATGGCAACTGCATCATAATCCACCAGAAAGCCTTCCCTCACAGCCCTCTCATAATCATACCGATAGACCATGTGCTTGAAGAAGGCCTTGGTGTGGGCTGCGGGCGTTGCGGTGAGCCCTATCTTGACCCCGTCAAAGTGATTGAGAACTTCGCGCCACTTGCTCTCTTCCTGGGCCGTGTATCCCCTATGGCATTCGTCCGCGATAACCAGATCAAAGGCATGGATGGGGATCTCCAGTTTCGCGGCGTCGGAATCATCATCCGAATCCCCTGAATACCCTCCAAACATCCCTTCGGAACCGAACAGGTTGATCCTCATGCGCTGGATCGTCGAAACATAGACAAAGCTGTCTTTGGCGGAAGGACTCGTCAGGTATTTGGAAGGCATGAGCTTGAGGTCGAACGTCATGCTTTCATCCAGATCTTCCTTGCGAATCCTCTGACTATACACTTCATAGATCTGGTCGAATTTCAACCCCGGTTCCGCCTCGAAGCTGGCCATGGTCGTCACAGCCTGCGCCGCGAGCGCACGCCGATCGACGAGAAAAAGGATGCGTTTCGCAAAGCCTGACTTCATCAGCCGGTAGATCAAATTAGCGATGGTAAAGGTCTTTCCTGTGCCGGTGGCCATGGCCACGAGCATGTGCCGCCTGCCGGCGGCGAGAGCGCGCTCAATGGCCTCTATCGCCTCCACTTGAAACGGCCAAAGAGTCGTTCGATCAACCGGAGTGTTGGTCAGCCGGTTCAAGGACGAGGGCTGGTCCCTTTCCAACATTTCGGAGAGGGCCGCAGGCGTGTGAAACGCGGCTACCTCTCTCGGAAGGCTTTGCTGAGTTCTGAGATCCTGAAACCAGATGACCTTGCCGTTGGTGGAATAGATGAAAGGGATATGGAATTCTCCAAAGCACCCACAGCAGCATGGACCGGAAGGAAACCCTCTGGCATATCTCTTGGCCTGCTGGAGCACATTCATGGGAGCGACCTGAACCTTCTTGCCCTCCACGCAGGCAATGGCTTTTCCCTGATGGAACAGAATATAGTCGGCAGGACCCTTGGAGGTGGGGTATTCCTCAAAAGAACCTTGGAAACAGGGAGTGTTCTCAATGTACGGAAGGACGGGGCCCCAGCCCGCTGCATTGAGGGCGTTGTCGATCAG
>Ga0101944_10004458_pt1 | contig 17307 bp, 22 predicted proteins | sample DewCreD2012metaG_FD_75245 | JGI IMG/M metagenome (GOLD analysis project Ga0101944, IMG submission 75245) | Hot spring sediment bacterial and archeal communities from British Columbia, Canada, to study Microbial Dark Matter (Phase II) - Dewar... ...
GGCCGACTTCATCTGCGGTCAGCGGGCGGAACGCTTCAGCCGGCGCCCAGAAAACATCGCCGTAACTGCCGTAGCGGTCTTGAACCCGATACCAGGTTTGCCCGGCCTCGGTTTTGATTTGGTCTGCCCAGACGATCTGACTGTAGTAATAGCGCAAAGGTTGGCCCAGGGTTGCCCTGTTTTTGAAGCGAGGCGAGCGTGCAGGCGGGTTCTCTTGAACCAGGTCAACATAAGGGATGGTCACTTCGAGCCACATACCACCTGCACCGGCAATTGGAAAAGCGATCGCGGGTTGGTTGGGAAGGTTGCGCACCGGCTGGAGTTCGGACGACCAGAGATAGCCCTCGCCTGTATCCACCCAACGCTGATTGATGCGCCCAGGTTTGGGGCCGACAACCTCCCGCAACACTGGGACGATGGTGTCCTCGTAAACCTTGCGCAGGGTGGCGCTATTTTCATCCGGGGCGGTCTTGATTTCCATCTGGGTGGTGGCGACCCGGCCCAGGCGTTCAGCCTTTGGGAAATCTGCCAATGGAGATAGATCCAGGAACGGGCGAAATGTCATCCCGGCCAGACCCGCCGTTGAAAGTTTCAGGAAATCGCGGCGGGAGAGGCGCTTATTTTGCATCACTGACATCATGGTGCTGATGTTCAGGGGCGCTCTGCGGTTGGTGGTCATGACCGCCCATGAACTTCATCATCAAAATATGGGAAAGCGGGCAGATCAGCAGCATCGCGCCATAAAACACCGAACTTACTGGAATTTTGAAGACTGAGACCGCGACAAACCCTGCAATCGGGATCAGGCAGCAGGCCAGCATAATGAGCATGTGTTTTTTGGACATAATATTCCCTTTTTTATACTTCGCGTTGATGAGGCGGCAGCTGGATGAACAGGCTGCCGTTTTCGATTTTGGTGGTGAACTCATCCAGGGAACGCGGCGGCGGACCGCTGATCACCTCCCCTGTCAGGGCAAAGTGTCCATCATGACAGGGGCTGACATAATGCGCAGAATTGGGATGCCACGTCACCCGGCAGCCCAGATGAGTGCAAATATTGGAAAACACCCGCACCGCCTGCTCATCCTGGCGAACGACAAAGATGCCGTAATTCAGGGCCGTGCGTTCCCAGCCATTGACGCTGGTCAGGGTAAAGTCGAAAAAAGAGGGCGTTGCGCCAACCGGGTAGTTTTCCAACGGCCCAAGGGCAATCCACCCGGTGGCATCGTTTTTGCGCAGCGCCGGGGAAAACAGGTAGCCAATCAGCGGGATGGTTGTTGCCAGGCCGACGAATCCGCCAATGGCGGCTGTGGCAGCCTTGATAAAGTCGCGGCGGGAGAGAGGATGATTACCAGCCATGCCGGCCTCCTGATGGACAAGGAGAGGTTATCTCACGTTCAAATCCCAGGTGAAGGTGCGGGTGGCGTTGTCGATACCTGTAATGGTGAGCGTCAATTGCTTTGCGCCATCCAAAACAGATTTTCCATCCTGGCTCGTTGGAAAGGAAAGTGTGCCACTGACGTGATGGCCGCCTCGAGGGGCATCCCACAGGGATGGTTGGATGGAAATACCTGTATCGGTTGTCAGCGTGGATAAGGTCGCCAAATCCATATCAAGCTCTACAGAATGGGTCTCCATCGAAATGTCAAATTTCAAGGAATCACCTGGTTGCTCCAGATCGTATGGCGTGGCGCTTACCGTTACCGCGCCCTGGTTATCAATCTGGGTCATTTTGATTTTGACGATCTCCGTTGCCGAATCAGTTTGCGATGACGAGCAGGCTGCCAGCAGAATGGATACCAATAAAAACAGAAAGGGAACAAAGCGTTTCATAAGATTCTCCAGGTTTGAAATATTTACTTCATCATATTCCTGTTCACATGCTTTGCCATCCGCCATGCTGCTTGATAGGATGTGGGCCATTTTGCTTATTTCGTGTGCATATTGGGATGAAACACAGGTATAGGCAAAAATGCCTATATGGGAATAGGGGATATGGCGGTTTCAGCGAATCCAGTGGGAGGGTATCCTTGGGACAGTATTTCCATACGGATTGGAGTTTGCCCCATGACCACGACCAGCCATTTTGTGACCCTGAATAAACCCTGCGATGAAGCGGCCGCCTGGGCGACGCGTGCCCTGGAACAGCACGGCCTGCAATCGCTCAGGACTTTTGACCTGCACGCAGCTCGTATAGGACACGCGGATTGCCCCTGCCCGCATCACGGCACGGAACAATGCAATTGTCAGATGGTGGTGTTGCTGGTTTACCAGGACGGTCAGCCGCCTGCCACACTGGTGCTGCACGGCAGTGATGAGACAAGTTGGTTCTACCTGGTCAATACCCCGCACCAGCCCATCGGGCAATCATTGGAACAAATCATTGAGGAGGTGTTGACCATTTCCGTCAACACTGCTGCATAACTTCTATAAATATTGAGACCCACACCCAATCCATAGATAGAGAGGCTATTTGATGAAGAAATTTGTATTTTTATCGGTTGTCCTGGCTTTGACCCTGGCAGCCTGCTCGCCGGCTGCCCCTGCCGCTGGAAATGGTGCCATGCCGATGAACAACCAGGCCAACGCCACTATAACCCCTGGTTCAATGATGTCCACCAACCCGGCAGCGGCACATATGATGGAACCGATCACTGCGCCGAAGGTGGGCGCGCCGAGCGCCGACCAGGGCGGGCAACCCCTGGATTTTCGGCTGGAGAACGGCGTTAAAGTGTTTGAAATCACCGCCCAGGCCGTGAAATGGAAGCTGACGGATGGCGTCGAAGCCACCGCCTACACCTATAACGGAACCGTTCCCGGTCCGATGATTCGCGTCACCGAGGGCGACCAGGTGCGGGTCATCGTCAAAAACGAATTGCCTGCCCCGACCACCATCCACTGGCATGGCGTGGAAGTGCCCAACGCGATGGATGGCGTCCCCGGAGTAACCCAGGAACCCATCCAGCCCGGCGCGACCTTCACGTATGAATTCACCGCCCAACCGGCTGGCACGTTCATGTACCACTCCCACTATGATGGCGATATTCAGGTGGTAGCCGGGTTGTACGCGCCTTTCATCATTGATCCCAAAGAACCGGAAGCCAACCCGCCCGCTGTAGACAAAACCCTGATGATCTCGGAATGGCGCATCAGCGATGGGCGAACTTACGCGGCCATGCCCATGAGTGGCTCGGAACCCAATTACTTCACCATCAACGGCAAGGCGTTCCCATCCACCGAAACGATTACCGTCAAAAAAGGGGATGTCGTCCGCCTGCGCCTGGTTGGGATTGGACAGTTCATCCATCCGATGCACCTGCACGGCTTTTCGTTCAAGGTGGTTGCCACCGACGGCCATCCTGTTCCGGAAGCGGCGCAATTGACAAAAGACACCATCAGCGTTGCTCCAGGGGAACGCTACGATATTGAGTTTGTTGCCGACAAACCCGGCCAATGGATGTTGCACTGCCATATCCTGCACCACACCACCAACGACAATGTTGAACCCGGCGGGTTGATGCTGGTCATCAACGTCACCGAATAATCAAAACCCAAAGGAGAAATGTTTTTCATGAAAAAGTTGTCCGTATTTGCCCTGTTCCTGGCCCTGGCTCTTGTCCTGACCGCCTGCGGCGGTGGCGCTGCCCCAACTGAGCAGACCGCCCCAAAGACTACCATCCAGATGGAGACCAACCCCAACCCTGCCAAAGTGGGCGATGTTGAACTGAATTTTATGATTACCGACCAGAGCGGCATGCCCCTTGAAGGTGCTACCGTGACTGTCACCGCCGACCATCCCACCATGAGCGGGATGAGCATGAGCGGTGCAGCTACTGAACAGGGCGGCGGGAAATACGCCATCAAGGCCAGCTTTAGCGATGCTGGAACCTGGACAATCATAGTGGAAATCAGCAAAGGCGACCTGAGTGATAAGCAGGAGTTGACGCTCGAAATCAAGTAAACAAAGTAAGGGATAGACCCCATTTTTGTTATGAATATCGCCCAACCCGTACCATCTCGTATTTTGCCAAAACGAACTGCGCCCTGGTTCATCCTTTTTGCCCTGGTTGCTGGAGCGTATGTCAGCCTGCCTTTCCTCGCGCCGGTCTTTATGGCGATTGGTTGGAGCGGGGCGGGAAAGGCGATATACTTTATTTACTCGTTCCTATGCCACCAACTCCCGGAGCGTTCCTACTTTCTGTTCGGGCCAAAAATCACCTATTCCCTACCTGAAATCCAGGCCGCCTGGCGTGACACCACCAATCCGCTGATCCTGCGCCAGTTCATTGGAAATACCGAAATGGGCTGGAAGGTGGCCTGGTCAGACCGCATGGTGTCCATGTTTACGAGCATCTGGATTTTTGGCTTGATCTGGTACCCGTTTCGCCGCAAAATCCCCGTTCTCCCCATCTGGGGGCTGTTCCTGTTTTTACTCCCAATGGCATTGGACGGCACCTCGCACTTTATCAGCGATTTCTGGGGCATCGGCCAGGGCTTCCGCGATACGAACCTGTGGCTGGCGGCCCTGACCGGGCATATTTTCCCCGCCACATTTTATGCCGGCGACGCCTGGGGTTCTTTCAACTCCATCATGCGCCTGGCAACTGGCATCCTTTTCGGACTGGGAATTGTCTGGTTTGCGTTCCCTTATGTCGATGAATCCTTTTCCTGAAACAACTTTTGGAGCTAATCCATGACTTCCATCCGCGTCATCCTGGCAGACGACCATAAAATTGTGCGGGCGGGCATCCGGCGCATCCTCGAAAGCGCTGGCGACATCGAAGTTCTGGCTGAAGCCGAAGATGGCGAAGAAGCCAAGGCGCTCATCCAGCAGCACCAGCCGGATGTGGCCGTGCTCGACATCCAAATGCCCAAAGCCAGTGGCATTGATGTCATCCGCTGGGTGCGCGCCAACCTGCGCGGCATCGGCCTGCTGACCCTGACCGCCTACGATGACGCGCCGTATGTGATGGGCGTGCTTCAGGCCGGGGCGAATGGTTACATCCTGAAAACCGCCTCGCCGGATGAACTCATCCAGGCCGTGCATGATGTCTACGCCGGGAAATCCGCCCTGGATGCGGCCATCACCCACAAACTGATGACCCAGCTCTTCGAGCAAAAATCCGCCCCCAGCTACCAGGAACTCACCGAGCGGGAAATGGATGTCTTAAAGTTGTGCGCCAAAGGCTTCACCAACAAGGCTATCGCGGTGCAGCTCAATATCAGCGACCGCACGGTGCAGGGACACCTGGCTCACATTTTTGACAAGCTCCAGGCCGGCAGCCGCACCGAGGCAGTGATGCGGGCGGTATCGCTTGGCTGGGTCTCCGAAACGTCCGGGGAAACGTCTTGACCACCTTCCTGAACAAGCTCTTTGCATCCTGGCGCGGTTCCACCCTGCAACTGATTGCTGCCATTGTCATCCCCCTCACCCTGGTGCTGGTGGCCATCAGCTTTGGCAGTTTTTTTCTGCACCAGAACGCCATGCGCGCGATGGTCGGCGAGCGCGACGAGCGCGCCGCCCGCGCCTCCGCCGCCATCATCCAATCCGAAATCCAGCGCCGCGCCGATTTTGTGCGCGGGTTGGCCGTTTTTACCGGACAGGATGATATCCTGGAGCATACCCGCCGCCAGGCCGAATATGGACAGTCGTTGTTCGATCATGGCCTGGCCTTGTATCCGCCCCAGGGTGCGCCGCAGATCTTGAACGGTGATCCCGCTTTTTGGGAAACAATCTCACCCCATGTGGGGATGCCCTCCATATCAACCTTGATGGTGGATGACAAGCCGGTCATCCTGGCTTCGTATACCGACCAGGCGGCTGGCTACCACGTCATGGGCGCTTTCTCCCCGGATAATTTGCTGGCCAACGCGCTCGAACAGGATTTTCCTGAAAACGGCAACGCGGCGGTCTACATCTTTGACCCTTCCTACCGAATTCTCTACCGCAGTGGGGTGGGAACGCTTGAAAGTGACCCGATGCATCATCCCGGCATCTCCGAAGGGCTGGCCGGGCAAAGCGGCGCAACCTACGTCCAGGCCGAAAGCGATGAGCACGTCATTGCATACAGCTTCATCCCTGCCACCGGCTGGGCTATCATCATCGAAGAATCCTGGGAAGCCGTCTCCACTCCCACTCTGCAAACCACTCAAATCACCCCGCTGATCCTGGTTCCAGCCCTGCTGCTGGCTTTGCTGGCGCTCTGGTTCGGCGCGGAACAAATCGTCCGCCCGCTGCGTTCGCTGGAATCCAAAGCCGCCCAACTGGCCTGGGGGAATTTCGATGAGATCGGGAAACCCGTCCAGGGCATCGCTGAAATCCGCCACCTGCAAAATGAACTCATCCACATGGCGCGCCAGGTGCAAGCCGCCCAGCAAAGCCTGCACAATTACATTGATGCGATCACCCGCGGCCAGGAAGATGAGCGCCAGCGCCTGGCGCGTGAACTGCACGATGACACCATCCAATCGCTGATTGCTCTCAAACAGCGCGTCCAACTGACCCGCCGGGTGTTGCCCAAAGACGCCCCGACCCTGCCCGCCCTGTCTGAACTGGAAACCCTGACCGAAGAGACTATCCAGAACCTACGCCGGACGATTCGCGCCTTGCGCCCGATCTACCTCGAAGATTTTGGGCTGACCTCCGCGCTGGAAATCCTCTCGAAAGAAACCGCGCTGGCCGCCGGGCTGGAAGTCCAGTTTCAGAAAACCGGCGTCGAGCGCCGCCTGGCCCCGGAAGTCGAGCTGGCGCTCTACCGCATGGCTCAGGAAGCGCTCAATAATGTCATCCACCATGCCCAGGCAAAAATCGCAAAGATTTGCGTGAGTTTTTCTCCTGGCGCGTTAAAGCTTGATATTCAAGATGATGGCGTGGGTTTTACGCCCCCATCCAATCCGGCGGAATACATGCCCGGCGGCCACTTTGGGCTGGTGGGCCTGCACGAACGTGCTCAACTGCTCAATGCGAGGCTGGAAATCGCATCTGCGTCGGGAAAAGGAACTAAAGTAACCGTCACCATACAGGATAAACTATAAAAAATGGAAACACTTGCACCCAATCCAAATACCGCTTTTAACCGTTTGTATGTTTTCCTGCACGCCCTGGTGTTTGTGCTTGGCTTTTCGCTGGTATTTATCGTGGGCTGGGGTGGCGCTGCCACCGTCCTCGGCCAATTGTTTGGGCAGTACAAGTCTGTCATCGGGCAAATTGGCGGGGTAGTGGTCATCATGTTCGGTCTGGCCACCCTGGATGTTATTCGCCTGCCCTGGTTCTACTACTCGGACACCCGGCCAACGTTCAGCAGAGCCAGCGGTTCCTTTGCCAGTTCCGGCTTGATGGGTTTGTTCTTTGCCGCTGGCTGGAGTCCATGCATCGGCACCACCCTGGGGGCCATCCTGACGATGGGACTTAGTGCGAACACCGTTGGACAGGCCATGTGGCTCTCCTCAGCTTATTCCATCGGGTTGGGGCTGCCCTTCCTGGCCTTGGCGCTTGGGCTGAACCAGGCCACCGGCTGGGTGCGCAAAATGTCTCGTTATATCCCCATCTTCAAAACCATCAGCGGGATTTTGATTATCCTGATTGGCGTGCTGTTGCTCACCAACTGGATGTCACTCATCTCAATTTGGGCTTTTAAAAACAACTTGTTTATCGACGTTTTTTCAATCAGCACCGGGGTTCCCTCCTACTTGACGGCCCTGTTCGCCGGGCTGCTGTCCTTTTTCTCCCCCTGCGTCCTGCCACTGGTTCCGGCATATCTCGGCTATCTCAGCGGACACGCTCTCCGAAAGGTGAACTGACCGATGAAAAGGAGTTTGCTGCTCGTTTTCTTGCTTATGCTGGCTCTCAGCGCCTGTTCCGCCCAGTCCACCCCGCAGGCTGTGACCGGGACAAAAGTCAGCGTGGAGGGCGGGGCTTACTTGAATGTCACACCGGCTGAATTGAAAACCATGCTGGATGACAAGGATTTCGTGTTCATCAACGTTCACATCCCCTTTGCCGGGAACATCGCCGGGACGGACTTATCCATTCCATACGACCAGATTGACCAGAATCTCGACAAGCTCCCATCCGACAAAAGCGCAAAAGTGGTACTGTACTGCCGCAGCGGGCGGATGAGCGCCATCGCCGCTGAAACCCTGGTGAAATTGGGTTACACCAACATCTGGAACCTGGATGGAGGCATGGTGGCCTGGGAACAGGCGGGATACGAAATCCAGAAATAAGCTACAGATCGTTTGAACAGTCCCGTATAGGCAAAATTGCCCGCAGATTCGCGGGCAATTTTGCGCTTATCTGGGTGGAAAAACAGGCGGATAATTCAGGATAGCAAAGGAGATTGACCCAAACCGGCAGGTTGAAAGCTTGTACATAAAATGGATAACTTCTCCATTGCTTTACACAGCCTTTATGAAAGATTTATTCGCGCTTGCTATCATCTGGTCATCGTCAACAAAAGGAGAACCCTATGTTTCTAATGTGGATTGTGCCCCTGGCACTGATTTTTCTGGTTGTATACGCTCTAAGCGGCAACAACCTGTCCAACTTACTCAAACCGGCTGCTGTTGGCCGGACCTGCCCGCACTGTGGCGCGGCGGCGCAAAACGATTGGAAAACCTGTCCCCACTGCGGGCAGGAACTGTAGAAAGGAAAATACGAAATGAAAAAGAATCTCTGGTGGATTATCGGTATTGTTGTTGCCGTCATGATCCTGTTCTCCTTCGGGAGCGGGATGATGATGGGCGGATGGGGTTTCCGCAACGGCTATGGCGGCATGATGAGTGGCTATAGCAATCCCGGCATGATGGGCAACTGGGGCTATTTCCCCCTGGGCTGGCTGGGCATGGGGGTTGGAATGCTGCTCATGTGGGGTCTGCCCATTGGGCTCCTTGTCCTGGCCGGCTTCGGCGTGGCCTCGCTGGTCCAGCGCAACAGCCAACCCAACCAGGCGCCTGTTGCACAAGCAGCCTGTCCCAATTGCACCAAAAACGTGCAACCTGGCTGGCAGAATTGCCCCTACTGCGGCACATCTTTGAAATAACAAAATAACTTTCCCCTGAAAATGGCCTGTATCGAACGATATAGGCCATTTTGCTTATATCAAAACGGGCAAATTGTCGCTGTTATTGAACTTACGGAAGCCTTATAGTGGGGATAGAGAAAAGTGACTATGATTAACAGAAAGGACAAACGCCATGCCAGTTAAAGACCCTGTTTGCGGAATGGAGATCGACCCCCAAACCGCTTTTGCCGCGCGTGAACATATGCAGCAGACTTTTTATTTTTGCTCTGCAAGTTGCGTTGAACAATTTGACAAGTCGCCACACACCTTTGTGACCACCTCGGCCACAACCGGTTTTAACCCCGAATTACATCTTTCACGGATTGAGCTTCCCGTGTCTGACCTGCCGATGGTTCAACCTGCCACCCAACTGGAAACTGCGTTGAAGGCACTGGCTGGCATCCATCAGGTGACAATCAACGCCGGGGCAGGCTTGCTGAGGGTGGAGTATGATCCCCGGAAAGCAACCGTCCCCCAAATAGCGCAAGTCATCAAATCTGCCGGGTTTACGCTGGATGACACCCAGGCCCGCATTGGCGTTGAGAACTTACGCTGCGCGTCCTGTGTGCGCTTCATCGAAGATGAACTGATGTCCACGCCGGGCGTGGTGCATGCTTCGGTCAACCTGGCTACCCAGGAAGCAACCGTTTCCTATCTTCCTGGAGCGGTTGGTTTGTCCAATTTGAGCGCCGCCATCGAGAGTTGGGGCTACAAAACTCACCCGGCGGCCAGTGAATCCCCGGTGGATGAGCAGGAACAGGCTCACGCCCGCGAATATCGCCGCTTGATGAACAAATTCTGGTTTGCGACGGCCATCTCTGTGCCCGTGATGGCAACGGCTTATTATCAGGTAGTACCATTCCTGAACACCTTGAGCATGGACACCATGCGCCTTCTGTGGGGATTGACCGCGATTCTGACGCTGCCCGTTCTCTTCTGGTCTGGCAGTGACTTTTTCAGCGGGGCCTGGGCGGCATTCAAACATCGCGCTGCCAATATGAACACCCTGATCGCGTTGGGCACATCCGCTGCCTGGTTGTATTCCACCGCGGCCATCTTGTTCCCTTCGGCTTTCCCCGCAGGCACCTCCGAACCATTCTATGATGTGGTGGCGGTGGTGATTGCCTTGGTGATGCTTGGGCAGGCCCTGGAACTTCGCGCCAAGGGACAGTCCAGCAGCGCCATCAAGAAATTGCTCGGCCTGCAGGCCAAAACCGCCCGTGTCATCCGGGATGGGCATGAAATCGATCTGCCTGTTGATGAAGTCCTGGTGGGCGACACGATTCAAGTACGGCCCGGCGAAAAAATACCGGTGGACGGCCTCATCATCGAAGGCAGTTCGGCGGTGGACGAATCCATGCTGACCGGCGAAAGCCTGCCGGTTTCCAAAAAAACCGGGGATGAAGTCATCGGCGCGACACTCAACAAGACCGGCGCATTCAAATTCCGCGCCATCAAAGTTGGCAAAGACACCGCCCTGGCGCAAATCGTCAAGATGGTGCAGGATGCCCAGAATTCCAAAGCGCCCATCGCCCGCCTGGCAGATACCATCTCCGGTTATTTCGTTCCGATCGTGATGATTTTGGCCGTTTGGACGTTCGTGATTTGGTATGGTTGGGGGCCGCAGCCCCAACTGGTTTACGCTCTGGTAACGAGCGTGACTGTGTTGATTATCGCCTGCCCCTGTGCGCTTGGGCTGGCAACTCCCATGAGCCTGATGGTAGGCATCGGCAAGGGTGCGGAAAACGGCATCCTGATCCGTTCCGGCGAAGCCCTGCAAACCGCCCGCGCCATCCAAATCGTTGTATTGGATAAAACCGGCACGATTACAAAGGGCAAACCTGAGTTGACCGATGTACTCCTGAGCGATAATTCATACGTGGACAGCGATCAGTTATTGAGATTGGCTGCTTCAGTGGAAAAAGTGAGTGAACATCCTTTGGCGCAAGCGATTGTGGACGGCGCACAGGCGCGCAGTATAGAATTGGGGCAAGTGTCTGGGTTTGAAGCCATCCCCGGCCACGGCGTCTCCGCAAAAGTCGATGGACGGAATATATTGATCGGCAATCTCAAGCTCATGGATCGCGAAAGAATTGTGCTTGGCTCGCTTGAAGAACAATCAAAAGCCCTTGCCGACGATGGCAAAACCCCGATGTTTATCGCGCTGGATGGCAAAGCCGCTGGAATTATTGCGGTGGCAGACACAGTCAAAGAAGACTCCGCCGAAGCCATTGCCGCCCTGCAAGCAATGGACATAGAAGTGGTGATGATTACCGGCGATAACCGCCGCACCGCCGAAGCCATCGCCCGCAAAGTGGGCATCACCCGCGTGCTGGCCGAAGTCCTGCCGGAAGATAAAGCCCATAATGTTCACCTGCTACAGGTGGGCGGTAAGAAAGTCGCAATGGTTGGCGATGGCATCAACGATGCGCCTGCCTTAGCTCAGGCAGATGTTGGCCTGGCCATCGGCACCGGCACCGATGTAGCCATCGAAGCATCCGACATCACCCTGATTAAGGGCAGCCTGAAAGGCGTGGTCACAGCCATCGAAGTCAGCCGGGCCACCATGACGAACATCTACCAAAACCTGGTTGGCGCATTTTTCTACAATGTACTTGGGGTTCCTGTGGCAATGGGCGTGTTGTTCCCCTTCTTCGGATTGCTGCTCAACCCCCTGATTGCCGGCGCAGCAATGGCGTTTTCGTCCGTAACCGTTGTTGGGAATGCCAACCGCTTGCGCAGTTTCAAACCGAAATTTAGTGTCAAATAGGAGAAAACATGACTACTCCCCCAATCGTCTCAATTCTCGCAGGGCTGGCGCTCTCGCTGCTGATCGCCTGGTATTTCTGGTTCGCCCCCAAAGAGCAAACCCGCGCTGCTACGAGCGCATCCGGTGCGCAGGAAGTGGCGGTGATGGTAAAAGGCGGCTACACCCCTGATGTGATCGTCGTGAAAGCCGGGCGTCCGGTGCGCCTGACCTTCACCCGGCAGGAAAGTTCAGCCTGCTCCGAGCAGGTTTTGTTCCCCGATTTTAACCAGAGCGCTTTCCTTCCAGAAGGCCAGCAAGTGACCCTGGAATTTACCCCCGACAAATCTGGCGAATATGGCTTTCAATGCCAGATGGGCATGTTGCGCGGAAAATTGATTGTGGAGTCATAACGACAGGCTATGTTCACTTTTCTTTTCGCTGACCTGGCCGGGTTTACCGCTCTCACTGAAGCGCACGGGGACGATGATGCCACAACGGTTGTAACCCGTTTCTATGACCTGGCGCGGGCTTCGCTCACCGGCGAAGCCCGGCTGGTCAAGACCATTGGAGATGCCGTCATGGTTGTTGCCGGGTCTGCGCCGGATGCGGTTTTGACCACGCTGAAGCTGGCAGATTCTGTGCGGGCCGAACCTGGCTTTCCGGCTGTGCGCGCCGGGTTGCATTGCGGCCCGGCAGTGGAGCGGGACGGGGATTATTTCGGCGCAACGGTGAACCTGGCCGCGCGGATTACGGCTTATGCCCGTTCGGATCAAATTCTTTGCACTGAGTCCGTTGCCGAAGCGCTTCGCGGCCTGGATGGTGTTGTGACACATTCCGCTGGGACGGCGAATTTTAAAAACGTGCTGCTGCCGGTTGCGCTCTTTGAGATTGAAGATGTGCAATGCCACAAGCTCCACCAGGAAATTGACCCTGTCTGCCGCATGGGAATTGATCCGGAGACAGCCCCGGCGCGCCTGCCATATCAGGATAACGTTTATCATTTTTGTTCTTTTGATTGCGCCCGGAAGTTTGCTCAATCCCCTGAAGTTTATGTAAAACCAAAGTAGCCAACGCTTTCAATATCACAAAAAGCCGCCCGAAGGACTCGAGGCGGCTTTTTGTCATAGGCAGAACATGACAAATGACACGAGCCATTCTGCTCATGAGAAAAATACGCAATATGGCGCTGATTGATTTGTGGCGCGGTTGATAAGATATTGCCCAATCACTGATTGAAAGGATGACTCATGAAACGATCCCTGCCCACAATTCTGACCCTGCTCAGCACCATACTCTTGGCGGCGCTGATTTTTCCCACCCCCGCCCTGGCGGATGGCGGCGAAGGCGGCCTGACCTATACCCAGACAGTCAACGGATACACCATCCACCTGGTTTTCCAGAAACCTGCCTTCGTTGGCGAGAATCCCATTCACATTCAAATTCTGGATGTGGCTGGAATGCCCATCACCGGCGCGGATGTGGAAGTCAGCCTTGAAGAAGCCGAAGCAGATCACCAAGAAGTTGAATCCGGCCACGAAGAAGTTGTTCCCAGCGCCGAAACCGGGATGTCCGGCATGGAAGAAAGCCCCACCAGCGCCCCCGATGCCATGTCTGGGATGAATTCCAGCGCTGACCCAACCCCCACTCCTGCCTCCATGTCCAACATCAACAGCATGTCGCCAGTATCATCTGAACACGACCAGATGGGCATGGTAGCGCTGGAACCCGGCACTGAGAATGGCGAGTACGAAGGCGAACTGGCGATTGAAAGCGAAGGCGAACTGGTTGTCCGCGCCCACATCACCATCCAGGGCGAACTGATGGAAGTGGATTTCCCCCTGCATGTTGCCAAATCCAGTACTGGCGCGGTGGTTCTGGCCACTTTCGCATCCATTAACGCGGTCATTCTTGGCGCAGCGTTTGTCATCAAACAAAAATCCGGTTCTGTGAAAATCTCCAAAAAGGCATAATCCCATGAGCGACCTTGTCCAACTTCCCGTCAAACAAACTGTTCCGGCCCCTGTGCAAGTCAAAAGCACCAACCTGCTGAAAAACAAATATATCGGCACTTTCATGCGCAGCAAGTGGTATCCCGGCATCATCCAGTGGCCGACCCTGCTGGTCTTCATGCTGATTATGTTCGAACTGCTGCTTGGGCCGTCCTCCGCCCACGACAACTTCGGCACCGCCCTGACCTGGGTGCTGTGGTGGCCGGTCATCCCGATCCTGTTCCTGTTCCTGGGTCGCTTCTGGTGCGCCATCTGCCCGTTTGCCACCATCAACGACCTGGTGCAGAAGTTTGTCGGCAGCAACAAACCGGCCCCCAAGTTCCTGAAAAAATACGGCATCTGGATTATCGACGCGCTCTTCATCTTCATCACCTGGTCTGACCATGTCTGGGGCGTGGTGGAGAACCCGGTTGGCTCGGGCATCCTGATGCTGACCCTGACCACTGGCGTGGTGGCCTCCGGCGCGTTCTTTGAGCGCCGCACCTTCTGCCGCTACGTCTGCTTCCTGGGCGGTCTCTCCGGTAACTACGCCCGCGCCGGGATGCTGCAACTGCGCGGCACCCCCGAAATCTGCGCAACCTGCACCGTTGCCGCCTGCTACAAAGGCACCGACAAAGCCCAGCCCTGCCCGCTCTTTGAGTTTCCCAAGACCATGACATCCAGCGCCAACTGCAACATCTGCGCCAGTTGCGCCAAGAACTGCCCAAATGACTCCATCCAGCTCACTGTGCGCCCGCCTTCGTTTGAACTGTGGTTCATCAAGAAACCCAAACTGGAAGAAGCCTTTCTTTCGGCGGTCATCATGGGCATCGTCTTTGTTCAGAACGTGACCATGCTCGAAGCCTGGCCGCCCATCCTGCGTTGGCTGGAGAACGCTGTCGGCACCACCAGCTACGCTGTGACCTTTTCCATTGCCTTCCTGGTTTCGATGATCATCCCGATCAGCCTGCTTGGCCTGACCTCCTGGGTGGCTGGGAAGTTCAACCGCGAAAGCCTGCTGACCAACTTCGCCCGCTTCGGCTATGCCCTGATCGTGCTGGATATGGCCGCACACATGGCCCACAACCTGTTCCACCTGCTGGCTGAAGGCAAGGCCATTATCTTTACCGGCCTGGCGCTGATCGGTCAGGGTGTCGGTCACGGCCTGTCCACCGCTCTGATGGATCCCGCCACCATCCAGATGCTGCAATTTGGGCTGATCGGCCTCGGTTTCCTCGGCTCGCTCTACACCGTTTACCGCATCACCAAAGCCAACTACACGCCTGAAAAAGTGTGGGGAACTTTCGCCCCTTATGCCGTCCTGATGGTCATCCTCGGCGTCATCAATGTTTACCTGTTCGTCCTGCCGATGGCGATGCGCATGTAATTCGGGTAAGAATAAGCATAATTGCCTATGCTGGAACACGACAAATGGCGCTGTTGAATGATCTGTCTGGAGCGTAAACTGGATTGGTAACAACCAACCGGTTTGCAACCAAAAGGAGAAAATTATGGAAAAAGACCCCGTTTGCGGCATGGAGGTTGACCCCAAGACCGCCGCTGGCAAATCCGAATACCAGGCCAAAACCTATTACTTCTGCGCTCCTGGCTGTAAGAAAGCCTTCGACAAGGAACCCGGCAAGTATGTCCAACCGGCCAGTCATGGCGACGAACACGCTCACCACCATCACTAAACCATCACCATAGGGGCGGTCACTGCCGACCGCCCCTGAACTTTCCCTATAAATATTTGCATATGTTCACCATCAGCATTGACCCCATTATTTTCAGTATCGGTCCTTTCGCACTCCGCTGGTACAGCCTGATATTGACGACTGCAATGGCAATCGGTATTTGGCTGACTGCCCATGAAGCTGGGCGGAAGGGTTTCAAAAAAGAACAGGTTTACGATATTTCCATCTGGATTGTCCTGGCTGGCATTCTGGGTGCGCGTCTGTTCCACGTGCTCGACCACTGGCCCGATGAATTTGCCGCAAATTCCGTCCGTGCCTTGTATGTATGGGAAGGCGGGTTGGCAATCTGGGGTGGGGTTGCCGGTGGGCTGCTGGCCGCCGGGATTCTGGCCTGGAAAAATCACTGGAAATTTGCCAGGCTTGTGGACGCCGGCGCGCCTGGCTTGGTGCTGGCCCAGGCTATTGGCCGCATTGCCTGTGTGATTACTGGTGATGCGATGGGCAAGCCAACCACCGGTCCTTTTGGGTTTGCCTACACAAACCCCCACGCCCTGGTGCCGCAATTGGGGGTTTACTACACTCCCATGCCGGTTTATGAACTGATCGTCAACCTGGGGATTTTTACCCTGCTCTGGCAACTGCGAAAAAAGCGTATCCCCGATGGTTTGATGTTCCTGACCTATCTTATCCTTTACAGCGTTGAACGCTTTTTCCTGGCCTTCACCAGTTCCTACCAAACCTTTGCTCTTGGCATGACTCAATCCCAGCTTGTTGCGCTGGCATCCCTGTCCATTGCCTTACCCTTGTTCGTTATTCTTCAACAACGCTCCCGCGCTGGCGTCAAAACAGCGTAATTCTTAACCATCAGGAGATTTATTTATGGACGCAAATTGCTATGTTGAACCGGCACAAAAAACGGTTGCCGTGGATGAAAACCAAAATCTGGCGACAGTCAACCTGACTGTCTGGGGGATGGGCTGCCCGAACTGCGCCGCCCGTGTGCGCAATGGACTGCTCGCCTTGAAAGGCGTTGTAAAAGCGGATGTAGACCATACAACCGGCGCTGCGGTCGTTGAAGTCAATTCACAGATGGTAGCCCCCGCAGATTTGATCAATGCAGTCTTTCAGACAGGGCAGGCCAGTAATCACGAATATTCCGCCATGCTTTTATAGACCGATTCCCCAAATTACAACGCAGCGGAATATAGGCAATATTGCCTATATTCCGCTGCGCCATTCTGCGCTGTTCGTGGGATGAATGAGCCGATAAGATTGGTCTTGTACCTGGCAACACCAAACTTTTCCGGAGAAATCCCAATGCTCAAAACCCGGCTTGTTATCCTCACTTTCCTTGCGGCGCTCATCCTCGGTTCGCTTTCCGCCTGTTCCACATCATCAAACACCAGCGAACATCTCGAAATGATGGCGCTCGACAAAATGCCCGCTGAAGTCCAATCGGCCCCGGTTTCGGTGCAGACAGCCTATCAGTTCGCCGCCGCCAACCCTGACTTGATGAAACAAATCCCCTGCTACTGTGGCTGCGGCGGCATCGGTCACACTTCCAACTATTCCTGCTATGTCTCCAATGTGGACGACAAGGGCGCCATCACTTTCGACAACCACGCGATGGGTTGCTCCATCTGCGTAGATATTACCCAGGATGTGATGCGTATGCTGAAAGACGGCAAAAGCCCCGGCGACATCCGGGCTTCCATCGACGCCACCTACGCCAAGTACGGCCCGTCCAATATCAAATAATTTTCCATGAGATCCCAGGCAATTCTCCTTCTCCTCGTGCTGGCTGGATTGGTGGT
>Ga0101944_10004459_pt1 | contig 17304 bp, 16 predicted proteins | sample DewCreD2012metaG_FD_75245 | JGI IMG/M metagenome (GOLD analysis project Ga0101944, IMG submission 75245) | Hot spring sediment bacterial and archeal communities from British Columbia, Canada, to study Microbial Dark Matter (Phase II) - Dewar... ...
TGTATTTCCTGATGGTCAGGATGACGATGATTTGGGCAATACAGAGCAGATATAGGATATAAAACATCCAGTCCATTGCGGTGGGATACCCAATATTGGGCAGCGATTCGGTCAGACCAAGCTGGAAGAAGGCTGCCGTCAGGATAACGCTGGTGACAACATCGTACATTTTGTCGTATTCGCTGGCTTTCGAGAGGAAGGCCATATAGGCCAGCCCAACCAGGAATCCGAGTGGCAGCAGGTTTTTCCAGATGTAACTCCAGCCGTTGCGTTTGATTTCGAATTCGACCCGTATCAGGGTATAGGTAATTTGGGTAGAGTCGCTGTCCACCAGGCTTGGGTTGCCGAGGGTGGAATCGTTGGTGATTTTTTCTTGGGTAATTGTTGTTTTTTCGCTTTTCTCTACCAATTGCCAATCGCTCAAGGACCTGACAACGTTTTGGGCTTGCAGTCGTTTCAAGAAACCTTCGCTGGTGATGTCGCGCATTCCAATCGTATCGGGAACGAGCAGCAATTCCTGGGCATTCTTGAACTTGTGCTTCATCTGTACGCCCAGCGTTTGCTGGTCGAAGGGGTAGTTTTTATAGTCAAAATTTCCCTTGAACCTGGCCTTGATATGATAGGCCTGGTAAGAAATCCCATTGTCGAAGGTTTCAATCACGGGGTCGCCGAAGTCAATTGGTTCGGCCAGTTGCAGGAAGACGAAGTCTTGCAGGTTCATCGGCTCGCGCGCTCGGAACCAGAGATAGAAGTCCAACAGGTACGTTCCGGCCTGGGTATCGAGTTCGCTGACTTCGTTGATGTCGATACCCACGTACACGACATCGGTGATTCGGAAGAAGCGGTTATCATATTTCAGAACCGGGCTGCGCTCTTTCAGTTGGTTTTCCAGCCTGGCAGCGGTTTCGGCGTCGATTTCCACAATCTGGCTGATGGCGGAAATACGCTGGCCGTTCTGGTAAATGCTGGTATCGATTGGCTTGACCGGCTCGCGGTTCTGATCGAAATAAATCTTTCCTGTAACGCCTTGCACTGCTCTTTCTGGCGCATTGATGGCTGCCAGGGCATCGCGCACGAGGCGGCGGTCATTGGCCAGGGTTTCGGGCGTCCCAGAGATTCGCGCGTTGTCGATGGCTTTGGCGGCTACTTTGAGCGCGTCACAGTTGGTGGCGGCTTTCATGCCGGGGTCGACCTTATATTTTTCGCGGAAATCGGCCAGGAATTTTTTTCCTATATCGTCGGCAGTATCGAACACAACTGGCGCCAACACATAGACCCCGTTGGAATAAAAATTGGCTTCCTTGGAGCGTGGCGCGGTGTCGATTGTCGAGAGGAAAAGGAAGTTGGCAAAGGGGTGCGGGCCAAATGCCAGGTTGTTGACGCCTCGGTCGCGCAGGCCAATCATGAACAGAGCGCCTTCATTGGCGCGGGCGGCGAAGACCAAAATGCCCGGCTCTTCGGCCCGGCGGGACTCCCTCCAAATGCTGGTGATAATGCCGTTCATTTCATCGGTCAGTTGGTTGCCCTGAGGTCGGGCGTATTCATACGTTGCCAAAATTTCGCCGCCCAGCGCAGTAAACGTTTCCCTGAATCCACTGGCGAACATCTGGGCAAAGGCATCGTTTTGGCCTTCGATTACACGCGCCTTTGTCTGTCCCAACACCCGGTAAATGTAGTGTGCCATCTGGTGAGACTGGGCCGAACTATTCGGCAAGACACGGAAATACCAATCATTTCCGATAATGACATCGTCATTGACAGATGAACCGGTAATGGCGGGAATTCCATTCTGGGCGTAAACCTGTCCAGCCGGTTTCGAGACTTGCGATTGGGCATGTCCAATTACAACCAAGGCACGGTTGGTCTCAACAACCTTGTTGGCCTGCGCAAGACCGACCTCGGTCTGGTTTTCATCGTAATAAAAATCGATTTTGAGTTCCCAGGGACGCGCCATGCTCTGCCGCCAACCGGCATTGATTTCTTCTGCGCAGAGTTCGACGCCGTACATCGCGTCCACGCTGTCGGGGAAGGGTTCGTCTGAGTCTTGAATCTTTTCTCGTTCTAGCATGACGGCAATATACAGGGGAATCGCCTGCTTTTGGGAAGTGGAATGCCTGGAATATGTATAAATCAACCATCCGGCCAGAATTGCTATCAAAAGGGCGCTTATTGCAAAAACAAGTTTACGGTTCATGGATACCACCTTCTAAAATCAGGAAACGATGAGGCTATTCCATTAACGCCTGCACACTGGCTGTCGTATTCTGCAAGCGCTGTCCGAGTAATTGGATGATGTACCGGTGAAATTTAACCGCTAGTGCTGGGTCTTTCAATTCCATTTCCTTCAAATTCTGCGTTGATAGGAGATAAATTTCACTCTGAATGTCTGCGAGTACCGTTGCCGAGGCCGGGCCGCCGCTGTAGAGGCCAATTTCCCCGACGCTGGTGCCGGCGCCCATTGTGCGCAGGCGCACACAGCGGCCATAGCTCAATTCACGGTAAACCGTCACGCGTCCGCGTTCAATCAGGTAAAGTCCTGGTGTTTCCTCGCCCTGGGTAATCAGGCGATGTCCTTCTGGCACATCGAGCCGCTGCATATACCCGAACAATGCTTTGAACTCGTCCGGATTAAAATGCGCGCCCAGGTTTTCCACCAGGCTGCGAGATGTAACGATTGTCATGTCTGAGCGTGCCAGGATGGATGATTCACACCATTCGACGGCATAGTCCAGGGTTTCAAAACTACGGAAATTCGGATTGTTCAGGTCGAAACCATCACGGGCAAACTTTGTTAGCACTTTTTCGCTCAAAGCAACAAACACCAATGAGAATTTGTTCGTTTCAGAAAGGTAGCGCAATTTTGTAAACACTTTTGCGGCCGACGAGTCTATGCCATGAGTTTGCGTAAAATCAAGGATAAGATAGCGCACCTGTGAGTTATCTGCTTGAACCTGGTCCTTGACCCATTCGTAAATGGAATGAGCCGTTCCAAAAAAGATATAACCTTGCAAGCGCAGAATCAGCAACTGACCGCCGTGTTCTTTCAGGAATTGGGCATGTTTGAGCGGACGGTCAACGTTGCTTTGGAAGGTTTTCCCTGTCAGCACGCTGCGGATGACGTTCGTTTTGCTGTAACTGACCGCAAACATAATGACCATCAAAATCATGCCCAGGCCAACGCCGCGCAGCAAATCGGAGAAGACAACGGTGAAGAATATCGCCAGGATAACCAGGAAATCGGTGAGAGAAAATTTGAACCAACCCTCGAAGAGCCACTCGTACATGAAATTTAATCCCAGCGAAATCAGCAGGCCGCCGATGACGAAGTTGGGCAGGTACGAGAGATATTGCACTCCAAAAAACAGGGCCGCCGCAAACAGGGCCGCTACGACGAAACTCAATAACCGCCTTGGCTGCCCGCGGTTATGGGCGACGATGGTCAGGCTGGCGGATGGGTAGCCCACAATCCCTCCGCCTGCCAGGAGTGTGAGGATGTTCGCCGCCCCGGCCAAGCGCATTTCCTGATTTGGGTCGATGTCCTTTCGGACCGCCATTTCAATCCCATTGATGTTCAGCAGCAGGCTGATGAGGGCCGTAAATAGCAGGGTCAGCAAAATTCCGATGTTTTGGAAAATCACACCCCACTGAATCTCCCCGAAATGGGCCAGGAGCGGGTAACGGAACAATACCTGCGCATTCTGCGGCGCCGCAATTACCAGCAGCCAGCCCGCCTGACGCAATTCTTCCACCGAAGTAGAAGGCAGGTTGAGCAGGTAAAACCCCGCAATCGCCCCACTGATGACGAGTGGATTGAGCCAGGCGAGCGAACTTTTCTGTTGCAGGATGAAAAGGAGCAGACCAAAGACGAGCGCTGGGAGCCAGGCTGCCAGCAAGCCGGGGTTCAGGAATGTAGCGAGCGCAAATTTCCCTGCTCCAATTTCAATGCCGCTCTTAAATAGCACCCAGCCCAGCCCAGCCAGGAAGCCCCCCGAAACTGGGTAAGGCATAAAGCGGATAATTTCGCCGAGCTTACGATGCCCGAGGAACAGGTAGGCCAATCCCACCGCCAGCGAAGCCAGCAATACCGCTGCCATGACGGTCGCAGTGATAGCAGACTGGTTCTGCTCTTCCATCGCCAACATGATACTGACAACCAATCCGGCGAAAACAGGCGTCATAGCCGACTGCGGGAAGGCGACCATGCCCGGCAGCGAGCCGAACAGGCCGAATAGGAGCGAAAGCACCAGGCCGTTAATCAGCGCCAGCATCACCCCGCTGACCGTGTCGCCAGTTGATTTATAGATTAAAACCCCGTAGGTGACGGTGTTGACCAGGGCAATCAAACCGACCACCACCCCAAATGAAATGGAATGGAAAAGTCTTGTTGGCTTAAACTCATGAACAAGGCTGTTCATTTATCCGCCTGTGCTTACATTAAAAAAATTGGCATTGTTTTCGTCGCGCCAGGATTCGTACCAGCCTTGCACTGGGCTGGTGCGCAGCCAGGCTTCCAGTTCAGGCGTCAGGCCTGGCAGGGGTTCAGCGCGGGCGAAATATTCCAGCCCATCGGCAGTTTCCACTTTCTCGTGGATGTTCTCGACGGAGAACGCTTCTGGTTCTTGTGGATAGAAGATATTCGAGCCATCCTTGCCAAACGGGGGCAGGTCGAACCAGCCTGTCACTGCATGGCTGGTAAATGGCAGGCCCAATTGCATGAACATGTTTCTGATAGCGGCCTCGGCTCCAAAATCTCGCACGGCTTCGTAGACGAAATGGACGAGCGGCAGCCCGGCGGCTTTGATTTGCTGTCGGATGATTTCCACCTGCTCGAATGCAGCCAGGAAAATCTCGAAGTTGGTTTTCTCGCCCCACAGCGATTGCCAGGATGACCAGGTTTGCAGCGGGTCACGCGCGACGAGCATCAGCCGCAGTTTCTTCAGCGGGTATCCGATCGCCCGGACTGTGTCGAAGGGGTTGAATTCGGTTTCGATGTGGGTATAGGGGCCGATGGTTTCTTTGACAAAAATCGGAGTTGGGCCAGCGGGAAAATCCCAGAATCGCTCTTCCCCTTGCATGGCCCAGCGTAAAACATTTTTCCAGGGTTGATAATAGGATGGAATGCCGCTGGCGCCAAAAACCCGCAATAAAACGGTCGACCCGCTGCGGCAGGGAGATATACACAAGATGAGCGGCGCAACTGTATCAACGTCCTGTATCCGAATCCGCTTGAAAACCTGTAAAAAATCAACGGGCGCAATCTGATATTTGCTCATCTGCTCTCCTGCGCTTCGGTATGTCAGCATTCGAAGCGATTGCTAATAGAATACCATTAATTTAATTCAACAGTCTGTTTTATGGTGAGATGGATGAGACTATCCCCATTTTTTGGTGGCTCCTGTACTGCCACGTTTCCGTGATAATCCATAAAATTGGTACAGGAAATCACATCAACTCTCTGCAGACCTGAAAAAATGAGCGTCCTGTAGGGGGTGTTCGTAACCCACAGCGCAGGGAGAAATGAGCGCCCCTGGCGGGATTCGAACCCACAACCAACAGCTTAGAAGGCTGCTGCTCTGTCCGTTGAGCTACAGGGGCAGATCGAAATTGTCTTACTCGCGCGCCGGGCGGATTCCTTTGTAGATGCGCGGGCCAGATATGGTCACTAGAATGGTGTTGGCGGGCCGTCCTAACTGCTCAGAGAGTTCGGTTGGCGTCAGCGGGCTATTGCCGTTTGCCAGGAAGGTGCGGAAAACGCCCTCCACCAGTTGAGTCTGGCCGGTCACGAACCCAGGTTGGCGGGCGCAATGCGACAGGATGGTTTGCTGCAGGCCATCCATCGGGCGTACCTCGGCAGTCTCTGGGTCAACGAAGTCGATGAACTCATCCGCCTGCATTTCGGCGAACAACGCCTGGTGTTCGGGGCAAAGCAAGCCTGACAGGTGAACGCGCCAATCATTTTCGTTTTGCTGCCACCAATCGAAATCGATGTGAAAACGGGTCTGGAGGCTGGGTTTAACAAGACTCATTTTATTCTTCCTCCAGTTCCATTTCGGCCAGGCGATAGTGCAGGTCGCCAACGTGGGTGAAATCTTTCGAGGCGGCCAGGGTCGCCAATAGCGGGGCAGGCGGCACCCGCCGCAGAATGTTGACCGCCGAATACAGTTCCTCGGCGTGGACGTGTCCCTGAGGGGTCAGTCCCGATAATTTTTGCAGCATCTCGCGCACCAGCTTTTGAAGCGGCTGGCGGGATTTCTGGCTGAAGGCCGCATCGACCGCATCGACCGACGGGACGACAACCGCCATGCGCTCATTGTATTCGCAAGAGATTTCATGTTTCAGCAAAGCAAAGACCAGCCCGCCATCGGAACCGGCCAGCACCGTGCGTACCCAATCACGATTGGGACGGTGCGTTTTGGCCTCCACAATCACTTCACCAGGCGTCTTGCTGCGGCGCACGACGATGTAGGCGCCCGGAATCAACTTTTGTTTCTCGTACCATTTGCGCAATCCCGAAACATAGCCGTATTCGCGCACCACCCAGGCCGGCATTTTCTCGCCGGTTTTGCCATCCACTAGCGTAAAGCGGATGCGCGGCGATTCGATGGCCGTCGGGAAGAATGAGCGCACGCGCAGCGAGACAGGCAATGTGCCAGTACGCCAGTGGGGATAAGTGAGGGTGATGGTTACTTCATCGGTTTTGGTCGGCTTCTGGTCGGTTTCGCTCAATTCATCATCCAGTTGGGCTTCGAGCGCAAGCATTTGACTGTTCAAGATGGAACGGTCATAATCTACCGGGTTGTATTTCAAGACCGCCGGGATATTCTGCACTTCCTCTGGCTCCAGGCGGCGCAAGCACCACAACACCTCGCCGGTCGGCCCAACTTCATCGAACCGGCCATCTTCTTGAAGCGCGTAATTCATCGAAAACTCGGTCAATTTAGGGTTGGAGGTGCGCGGCAGTTCGACCTGTTCCATGAGCGCAGTGGTGGTCAGCGGTTCGCCGCCGTTCATCTCCAAGATGGCCTCGGCCAGGTTGAGATGCCCGGCGTTGATGTCCACCAGGAGGGCTTTCGGGAACCAGGCCCCAGCGATACGAACCAGGGAGTCATCCCCTTCAAGCGCGACATCGAGCTTATGGGCGATGCTATCGCCATAGAGCGACAAAATGGACGAGACATCTGTTTCCGGGTCGAAGGCTTCTTCGACAGGGTGATTCAGTTTATGATGGGCGAGCGAAGCCGCAAAGGAGCGGGTCGTTCCATCGTCGAACCGTACCTCGATGACATCGAATGTCCCTAGCTCGGGGTTGTTTCCGGGGCGCACCGCAGTGACCTGACCTTTTTTTAATGCCAGCGAAGGGAAAAGCAAGTTTTGGCCGATTTGGTACGTTTCTTGGGGAAGATAGAAATCCCCGCTGGCGAGTTGTTCTTCGCGTTGCGTTTCGCGTTCGATACGGATACACTCTTCCACTAGGACAGCGGTGAGTTCCTGGGTGGTTTGTGGTGTTTCAGTCTCGAACAGGTAGTTTTGGATGTATTCAATGTCACGCTGGAGGACAGTGAAATTACTCCAGTATTCGGTCGGGAGTTTAAGGGGGATGCTCATCATAACATTGCCTTACAGAGGAAAATTTCCGCGCACGGGGAAACCAAATTGCTCCGGTTGAAAGCGGATTTGCGAAGTAATTATACCTTAAGCCTTCGGGGAACTTTCGACTTGTGCTATAATTCCCGAACTATGTTGCGCTGGCTGCTGCACATTCCCCTGAATAATAACGATGATAATCTGTCGGACGACTGGCACAGGTCCGACAGGCTGTCTCAGCCTGCGTGACCCACCCGTTCCATCCTGCCAGTCGCCCGACGCATTCTGCGTACCCCAAGCAGAGCCGCGGGCGATATTTTTTGTCCTGTGCTGGCTCGCAGGGCGTCTTAAGGAATTATCTCTCGAATCAGGAGGTTCAGCATGTATCGAACACACACTTGCGGGGAACTGCGCCCCGCCCAGGCCGGGGAAACCGTGACCCTGGCCGGATGGGTCCACCGTCAACGCGACCACGGCGGCGTGACTTTCATTGACCTGCGCGACCGCTACGGCGTCGTACAGGTGGTCGCCGACCCGGCCAAGCCGGAAGTCCATGCCGCCCAGGAGGCCCGCTCCGAGTGGGTGTTGGGCGTTACTGGCGTTGTCCGCCGCCGCCCGGCAGGGGCCGAGAATCCCAACATGGCGACCGGCGAAATCGAAATTGAAGCCACCCGGGTTGAAGTGCTGAACCCATCCAAGCCGCTGCCCTTCCTCATCAACAAAGATGAAGACACCGAAGAAGCCGTGCGCTTGAAGTATCGCTACCTCGACCTGCGCCGCGAGCGAATGCAACACAACATCATTTTGCGTCACAAGGTGGTCAAATTCATCCGCGATTACCTGAGTGAGCGCGGCTTCCTTGAAATCGAAACGCCGATGCTCTTCAAGACCACGCCCGAAGGCGCACGCGACTACCTGGTGCCTTCACGTCTCCAGCCAGGCATGTTCTACGCCTTGCCGCAGTCGCCCCAGCAACTCAAGCAATTGCTGATGGTCTCCGGCTTCGACCGCTACTTCCAGATTGCGCGCTGCCTGCGCGATGAAGACCTGCGCGGCGACCGTCAGCCCGAATTTACTCAACTCGACTTGGAAATGTCCTTCGTAGAACGGGATGATGTGCTGGATGTGGTTGAGGGCCTTTTCACCGATATGGTGAAAGAAATTCTGCCTGGCAAGCGCCTGCTGGCCTCGCCCTGGCCACGCCTGACTCACCATGAAGCGGTCGAACGCTTCGGCACCGACAAACCCGACCTGCGCTTCGGCCTGGAACTCTACACCCTGAACGAAGTCTTCGCCAGCACCGATTTCATGGTTTTCCAGAACGTCATAAAGAGCGGCGGCGTCATCAAATGCCTGGTTGCGCCTGGCTGCGCCGAATACACTCGCAAGGAAGTGGACGACTTGACGACTTTCTGCAAAGAACAGGGCGCCAAGGGCCTTGCCACACTGGCTTTAACGGCTGAAGGCGTTAAAGGCACAGCTCAGAAGTTCATCAAGCCCGAAGAAGTCGAAGCCATCAAAACCATCACCGGGGCCAAAACCGGCGACCTGGTCTTGTTCATTGCCGACAGCAAGGCCATTGCCAACAAAACGCTTAACGCCTTGCGGCTCTTGTTCCGCGACCGTCTCAAACTGGCTGACCCCAACTTGCTGGCCTTCGCCTGGGTGGTCGATTTCCCGATGTTTGAGTACAACGACGAAGACAAGAAATGGGACGCCGCCCACCATCCCTTCACCATGCCGAAGATGGAAGACCTGCCCAAATTTGAGACCGACCCGGGGCAGATTCTCTCCGACGCTTATGATATGGTGCTGAATGGGTACGAAACCGCCTCCGGCTCAATTCGTATTCACCGCTCCGACATCCAGCAGAAAGTTTTCCAACTGCTTGGGTTGAAGGATGAAGAAATCCAGGCCAAGTTTGGTCACATGATAGAAGCCTTTCAATACGGCGCGCCGCCGCATGGTGGCATGGCCCCCGGAATCGACCGGCTGGTGATGATTTTTGCCGACGAACCGAACATCCGTGAAGTCATCGCTTTCCCCAAAAACCAGGCCGGGCGCGACCTGATGGCCGATGCGCCCTCCCCAGCCAGCGAAAAGCAGTTAAACGAGTTGCAGATAAGGCTGGATTTGAAAAAGCCCGAGGAAAAGTAACCTTACAGAGCCGGAGGGTCTGCCTTCCGGTTCTAATTTATCCCTTCCCTCTGGAGATTATTTTGTGGTATAAGAAAAACACCCTGCTGTGTGCGTGTTGCCGTCTCACCGGTTCTGAGCCAACACTCTCTGAAAGGGCTTCCATCTCGCGGCATGAACGCGATAGGCTTCGGCCAAGGCGGGAGTTCCGGGTAGAAGCCCAACCTGCTTCGGCAGGTTCAGAACTTTGCGGCTCACGGCATGTGCGGGGTACTTTTACAAAAGACGCCACTTGTGGCGTCTTTTGTTTTTTATCGAATGGGTGGTTGACAATGGTGGGGCAGGGGTGTATGCTGTCAAGATACTTCAATCATGGAGAGAGAAAATGGACGAGACCAAACCCGATGTACATTGGATACAGGCAAGAAACGGATTGCTGTGGCTGGCCCTGCCGCTTGTGCTGGGGCTGCTGGTGGCGGCGCTCATTCCCCAGCCTGTCATTGGCGTTATCTCCTTGAACGATGCGATTTATTCCTACAGCGCGCAGGCGGTCATCCGGCAAATCGACTATGCGCGCGAACGCCCCGAAGTGCGCGCGGTGGTGCTGGCGTTGGACAGTCCTGGCGGAACGGTGGTGCATACCGAGGCCGTGTACCTGGAACTGCTGAAACTGCGCGAGAGCAAGCCGGTTGTGGTTTCCATCGATGGAATGGCCGCCAGCGGCGCGTATTACCTGACGGCTGGCAGCGACTATGCCTTTGCCAAACCGACATCCATGGTGGGCAATATCGGCGTAATTGGGGTTTTGCCGGAGTCGCCGTCCATTTTTGAAAATGTGATATCCACCGGGCCTTACAAGCTATGGGGTTCCCCGCGCGATACATACATGCGCCAGATAGAAACGATTAAGCAGGCGTTTTACGAAGTAGTCAAGACCGGGCGCGGCGACCGCTTGAACGCCGGGCCGGATGTCGTCTTGAGCGGCCAAATCTGGCCGGCCTCCGCCGCTTACCAGATTGGATTAATCGACGAACTGGGCTCGCAATCTGATGCGGTTGAAAAAGCCGCCACCCTGGCGCGGGTCAGCAATTATAAGGCAGTTGACCTGTATTCCCTGGTTATGCCGCAGCCTGCCCCCTCTGCCTATGGGTTCTTTGCAGAATCGACGGAGGGCGCAGCCTTGCCTTACCCCAAAGAAGCGGGAATTTACCTGCTTTACATTCCCCCGGCGCTGGTCGAGCAGAAATAGGAGACAGGCATGAACACCCGTAACCGCATTATCCTGGCTGTCGTTTTGTTCTTTATCCCCATCATTGCACGCGCTGTCCTGTTCTACCAAAGCCCTTTTTACAAGGCCGAAGTCTCGAAACCTGATTTTGCCAGTTTCAAGTTGCCGGAGCCGCCCACGCCCTCTGCCAGTTTGGCTGCCGTTGCCGTACCGGCTGGCGAAGGGAAAGTAGTCATCATCGACACTTCGCATGGCAACCAGTATGTTCCTAATGAAATCGAGCCACTGGTTACGGCTTTGAGCGCGCGCGGTGGCCGGGTGGAGTTCGACAAGGGCACCCAGCCGCTGACCGGTCAACTCAAATATGCCAGCGCGTACATCATTTTTTCCCCATCGTACAGTTTCAGCGGCGAGGAATTACGCGCTATTCACCAATTTGTCGAGAGCGGCGGGCATCTGCTCGTCTTCGCCGACCCGACGCGTTTCCTCGTCACGTATGATTCATATAGCGGCGCAACTTTTATTTCACCTGATGTAAACTATGTCAACCCTGTGCTGGCTCCTTACGGTTTATCCTTTGTCAATGACTATCTCTACAATTTGCAAGATAATGAGGGCAATTTCCGCAACGTCAAGTTCGTCGATTTTGCCGACAGCCCGCTGACTGCCGGCTTGAAGATGGTCGTCTTTTATGGGGTCCATTCCATTCAGTCCTATACCGGCGCGCTGCTGGTTCGTTCGGATGAGAACACGTTTTCATCCCTGACCGACCAGCGCGGACCCTATGTCCCGCTGGCATTGAGCGAAAATGGGCAGGTGCTGGCGGCGGGCGATTTCAGTTTCCTGACGAATCCCTTCAGCCAAGTAGCCGATAACGGGATGCTGCTCGGCGCGATTGCTGATTTTGCCCTCGGCAGCGAGCGCGCCCCCTCGCTGGTGAACTTCCCATACTTGTTTAGCCGTCCTATTAGCTTGGTGACGATGGGCGAGGTACAGTTGGATGCTGCCCTGCTGGGACCTATCGCGGCACTCCAAAATGCGCTTAAACTGGTCAACATCCCGCTTAATGTGCGCGCCAAAGCTGTCGATGGCAATGACGTCATTATCCTGGGCTTGCTCAAGGACGAGGATGCCATTGCGGTTTACAAAAAACCTTTTGGCATCACCTTGAATCAAGAAGAAGCCACGATTGAGATTAAGGGATTGGGCAAAGTCAGTGCCAATGACAGCGGCCTGCTTCTGTTCAGCAAAGGCCTGGCGTCGAATACGCTGGTGTTGCTCGCGCCAACTGCCAAAATGCTGCCGGAATTGGTCGGGCTGGTGGCTGGCGGCGACCTGTCCTCCTGCGTGGTGCAAGAGAATATCGGGGTTTGCTCCCTGACGCCTGTCGAGGAAGAGGAGGATTATTCGTTTGATAATGACTACTTCGATTTCGACCTTCCAACCCCTGTAATGACGCCATAAGAATTACACAATTCAACATAACGAGGCGCGCCCGTAAGGCGCGCCTCGTTGTCTTTCCGGCAAAAGTAGCCAGGAAATTTTAATTGTTCGGCGCGCCTGCATTGACCCAATCGGTCAGTAACTTAATTTCCGCGGGGGTTAGTTTGGGGCCGCGCTTGGGCATCTTGCCTTCCGCGGCCAGGGTCACAAACGAACTGTTGGCTGCGTCACCGGGAGTTACTACACTTCCATTGTTGGAACCGGCCATGAGCGCTGCGTAGGTTTTCATATCCAGTCCTTCCGAGGTGCGCTGTCCGCCGTGACAGTTGATGCAGCGGCTTTGCAGGACCGGCAGGATGTCCCTCGAAAAACTGACTTCGCCTGATGCGCTGGCAACGGTCTCGGCGGGAGCCGGTTCCGGCGCTGTGGTCGCTGTCGTTTCCTGGGCTGGGGTTGACTCGGCGGGCGATTCTGTGGCCGGGGCAGTGGTTGCGGCAAGGGCAGGAGCCTCGGTTGTTGCGGGGGTGCTACCTCCACAGGCAGCCAGCACGAACAGGGCTGCCAGTGCTACGCCCGCGAGTAGTTTATTTGTTACTTGTACCATTCATTTCTCCTTTGGATAGATTAAAAACCGTACAAAATCACGCCGCCCAAGAATCCCAGAATGGCGGCGATTGCAAAACTGACAAAAAAACCGGCCACATATAAAACCCGCCCTGATGAATAGAAAACACCCGGCTTGCGCCAGCGAATAACTGCCAGGAGCGTGGTGATGATGAGCAGGATTATCGCAAGAATGATTTTCGCGCCTGCATTGGGGGCAACCCCGTCATAAATATCGATGTTATCGCGCATGCCGGTTATTCCGGCAGCGAGGGTGCTGACGGCGGCCAGCGCGATGTTGGCAAAGGCCGCCTGCTCCAGCATTTCACTGCGCCGGAAAAGCGCCACCAGCACGAAGAACAAGGCCGCGCCAGTCAATGCAATCGGAAAATGCACTACCATCGTATGCAGCGGGTGAACCTCGAACAGGTTATACAAAATGCGATTGATGAGTTCCATGAAGTTTGCGCCTCCTGTACAAAACAATACAAATTATATGATATTTATCTTAAAATAAAATGACAAAACTCACCAGAAAACAAAACCGGATGCGATTTGCGCCCGGTTTTGTTTGGGTTATCGGTTGGGGTTTCTCTTACCGCTGGGTTGGCGTGGGGGTTGATGTTGGCTTCGGAGCAGGAGCAGATGATGGCTGACTTGCGCGAACAATGCGCGGCGCAACCCACAGCGCCCGGTCGCCGGTTGCCGCGCCAAAGGCCTGTACCTGCAACACAAACTTGACCTCCTGACCGCCAAATGGGCTAAGGTCTACGCTGGCCTGGTAATACTTGCCGTCGTACACTTCGCCAATCCGCCAGAAGCCAAAGATGGGGCCATCGCCAATCTGGTAGTCGAGGCGGAAGAGAACCAGGCAGGAGGTTGCGCCGCCTTCACAGTTGACAATCGTCTGGAAGCGGTCGCCGGGCTGCACGACGAAGGGCGGATACACACCCTGGATGTATCCATCGGTCACGTTTTGGGGCGCGGTCAACAGGCCGGGCAGTGAGACGATAGAGCCGTCTTCCAATTTGGGATTGAACATGCGCAGGACAAATCCCTGGCTGTCGCCGTCGCTGCCTGGGCAGGGCAATTTGCCTTTCCCGCTCGACCAGGCGGCGGCGCAGGCGTTGGCGAACATATCGTAGGCCGTGCCTTCGAGCGAGGTCTTATTCACGTTGATATCGACCCAAATCGGGTCGGTGGCCCGGTCTCCGGTTCCGAACAACTTTCCAGCCGGGTTTTGGAGCATCCACGAACCGCGATAGCGGCCTGCAAAGGCAGGGGAGAGCAGGTTGACAGAAATATCCACTGTTTGGTCGGGTGCTACACTGCGGGGGAGCGAAACCGAGACGATGTTGCCCATCTGGTCGCCACCGGTGAATACCAGTTTATAGTCGGGTGTCCAGGTGCAGGTTCCGACGTTCTTAAGTTGCCAGGTCTTCACGAAGGCGACGCCCGGATTGAACGCAGTTCCATCTGGAACGGTGATGTCGGTGACGAACCTGAGGCGCTCGCAGCGCGGGTCTGGAGTCCGAGTGGGGGTGTTCGTTCTGGTGGGCGTTACCGTAAAGGTCGATGAGGCCGTTGGGGTGAAGGTAGGCGTCCAGGTGGCCGTGGATGTAGGCGTAAGTGTCTTCGTTGCCGTATTGGTAGGTGTAGGTGTGTTCGAAGCGGTCGGAGTCGGAGTCAGCGTTGGGCGCAGGGTTGGCGTGAAGGTCTGGGTAGCGGTTGGGGCGCGAGTCCGCGTGGCAGTGGGTGTCAGGCTGGCGGTGGGGGTATTGGTCGGGGGTGGAGTCAGCGTAAACGTCGGCGTGTTGGAAGGCGTCTGGCTGGAGGTTGCCGTCCAGGTTGCCGTAAATGTGGCGGTGTCGGTTGGCGTGGATGTATACGTCGGCGTGAATGTCGCTGTGCGCGTGACGGTTGGCGTCTGCGAAGCGGTTGGCGTGGGTGTGGCAGTCTCGGTCGGCGTATTGCTTGGCGTTTGTGTATGCGTCGAAGAGGGTGTGTAGGTTAAAGTCGATGTATTGGTTGGGGTGTTGGAAGGCGTGAAGGTAATGGTCGGGGTGAAGGTGGCCGTTTGGGTCGGGGTATTGGTCAGGGTTGGTTTGCGGGTGGGGCTGGATGTGAAGGTAGCCGTTGGCGTGCGGGTCTTGGTGGGAGTGTAAGTGAGGGTGGCGGTTGGGGTATGGGAGGGCGTCAGCGTGATGGTGGGCGTGAAGGTATAGGTGGCGGTAAAGGTGGCCGTGTGGGTGGCGGTGAAGGTTGGGGTGAAGGTGTGGGTTGGGGTGTTGGAAGGCGTGAAGGTCGGCGTGTTCGTCCGCGTCGGTGTGTTCGATGGGGTGAAGGTTGGGGTAGATGTATTGGTAGCGGTGAATGTGGGTGTATTGGTCGGGGTGAAGGTTGGCGTGGGTGTATTTGTGGATGTAGGCGTAATGGTAGGCGTGGATGTGACGGTTGGCGTGAAGGTTTGGGTGGCGGTGGGGGCGCGGGTGTTGGTTGGAGTGAAGGTGTTGGTGGGCGTTCGTGTGAGGGTTGGGGTATAGGTGATAGTCGCAGTAGCGGTGTTCGTCGGTGTGAAGGTACTGGTGGCGGTAAAGGTGGCCGTATGGGTGGCTGTGAAGGTTGGGGTGCTGGAAGGCGTGAAGGTTGGCGTATTCGTTCGGGTGGGGGTGTTTGAGGGAGTGAAGGTTGGCGTAGCCGTGTTGGTTGGTGTGTTGCTGGGTGTGGATGTGGATGTGTTGGTGAAGGTTGCAGTAGGCGTGCGCGAGGGCGTATTCGTCCACGTGCTCGTTAGGGTGGCTGTATTTGTAGCGGTCGGCGTGTTGGATGACGTGAGGGTAGCCGTCGCTGTCAGAGTGGCGGTCTCTGAGGGGGTGAAACTGGCCGTCGAGGTCAAGGTGACGGTCGAGGTGGCTGTGGATGTGGCAGTGTCGGTTGGCGTCGCAGTGTTGGTTGGTGTTTGGGATGCCGTGGATGTGGAGGTTGCCGTGGGCGTGGTGGTGTCGGTCGGCGTGGAGGAAGGCGTGAAAGTTTGGGTGGGCGTGAATGTTAGCGTAAAGGTCGGCGTCGCCGTGCGCGTGGCCGTGTTGGTTGGCGTAAATGTAACGGTGGGGGTGAAGGTCTGAGTGGCGGTAGGGGCGCGGGTATTGGTGGGGGTAAGCGTGGAGGTCGGAGCGCGTGTTCGGGTGGCTGTCGGGGTGAAGGATGCGGTTGGGGTCAGCGAGGCGGTGGCAGTTGCGGTCGGAGTCCACGATGGGGTGGGGGTGAAGGTTTGAGTGCTGGTGGATGTCGAGGTGGGTGTAAATGTCCAGGTCGCCGTCATCGTCAGTGTAGGCGTGTTGGAAGGCGCCGGGGTAGAGGTTGCGGTGCGTGTGGCAGTATGGGAGGGGGTGAAGGTGACGGTCGGCGTAAACGTGGGCGTGTTGGTTGGGGCGCGGGTTGCGCTGGGGATGGGCGTGGCGCTGGGGCGCGAGGTGTTGGATGCAGTGGGAGTCAGCGAGGCCGTGGCGGTCGGCGGGCTGACGCGCGTGGCGGTCAGGCTGGGAGTGAGCGTTGGGCGGGGCGTGTTTGTGATTGTGCGGGTGAAGGTGGGGGACGGAACGCCGGGGATGGTGACGGTCGGTGATTCAGGGCTGGGTGAGGAGGTTTCGGTAACGATTGGCTGTGGCGTAGCCGAGGGTGGCGGCACGGTAGCGGTGTTGGCGGGTGAGGGGGGCAGGGTCGGGATGGTGGTGGGGGCTGGCACGGTGGGCAGAAATTGGGCGGCCATTGGCTCCCCAAAGCGCGCGCTGGCAAAAGAAACCCCGCCCATCAGCAGGGCCACGCCAATCCAGCGCCAACCGGCTACGATGCGCTGTTGGCGGGTGCGGTAAAATTTGATTTTCATGCCGGCCCGGATAAAACTGATTCCCATCCAAGCACAAAATATCGCCAAGAGTCCGGCGAAGATGGTGACGGCCTGGATGGTGATGGGTATTGGCATGGCTTGGCTGACGGGCTGGGATAAACTGAACTAGTTTAACACAGACGGCTTGCTTTTTGCGCGTTTCCACGCGAGGAATCGTGCCCGATTTCGGCGAAATTCGTAATACAATTTGAAGCACATTAAAGATAGCCCAGGCGCGTCGAATGTGGGCAATTTTTAAGAAACTTGTGTAATTGACAATACCTTCGCCAAAATTAGGCGAATGAAATAGGGCTTTTCGGGTAAAGTTGTTGTCTTCCACAACACCAACCTGCCCGGAAAAAGCCCATGACAGAGATTTTAGCACTTTTACAACACATTGCGCCTCTTTTGGAACCGGTGACTT
>Ga0101944_10004460_pt1 | contig 17301 bp, 16 predicted proteins | sample DewCreD2012metaG_FD_75245 | JGI IMG/M metagenome (GOLD analysis project Ga0101944, IMG submission 75245) | Hot spring sediment bacterial and archeal communities from British Columbia, Canada, to study Microbial Dark Matter (Phase II) - Dewar... ...
AGCCGCTCCGCTAGTCCGGCCCCTTCGTATTGCTTGTGCGGAAACCTCCGCGGCAGGACGAATAGCGCTTCGTCGGCGTGTCGCAGCCCGGCTTCCGCCAGCGCCATGTGGGCGCGCGTCACAGGGTGAAAAGTCCCCGGCAGGATGGCAAGCGAACGGGGCCGCCCTGCGGCTCGCCGAATAAACTCCATGGAGACATCTTAAGAGACCGAGGGCCGGCCGTTGTTGTAGAGTGAGTGGGGAGCGGAAGTCATGTTTACCTGGATCTGTCCGAACTGCGGCAATGAGGTTCCGCCTTCTTATTCCGAGTGTCCCAACTGCGCCGGCCGGCAATTGCCTCAGCCCGGCGGAGCGTACCCGCCGCCGCAAGTCCAGCAGCCGCCCGCGTCTACGGTTCCTCCTGCCAGGGCCGCTTCCTCAAAGCGGACCCGGGCTGGATTGCCGCTTTGGACGATGGCGCTCCTGTTTGCCGCCGGCTTCGGTCTCCTCGGCTCGGCGGCCTTCCTCACTTACAGACACTTTCGCGGCGATGCCGGAGCTGTTTCACAAACCGCTCGCCAGTCTGCGGCCACGCCCCCTGCCGCAAGCGTTTCGGCCACCCCTGGAGCTGCGGTTCTGCAAAGGGCGGTGGAGGTCACGGGCATCCGCATGGTCGAAGACAGGAACAAGAAGACGGAGGTCCTCTTCGTGGTCGTCAACCATTCGGCTGCGCCGCTCACCGATCTGTCCGGCGCTGTCACCCTGCGCCCAAGCACGGCTCAGCCGGGCAAGGAACTGGTCGGCATTTTCGGTTTCCGCAACTTATCGCTTGGGCCCTTCGAAAGCCGCGAGTTGCGCGCGCCACTGAACACCACGCTGCGCCCCTACGAGTTGCCCGACTGGCAATTCCTTCGCGTCGAACTCTCCTTGTCCCTTCCTTCGCTGGAGCGATGATTCGGTCGCGCGCGTCGGCGCTCACTTGGGTCGTCATCTCCCTCCATGCCGCCCTGCTCTTGTGGATGCTCCCCGATTACTTCGCCGACAACGACCTTGGCTACCACATCTCGCTGGCCCGCCAGTACGGCGAACAGGGTGCATACTTCTGGGACAAACTGAACTATGGGCCGTCGGGGCGGCCCAACCTTCAAGGCCCCCTTCTCCATTACGCCGTGGGGATCTTGGGCCGTCTCCTGGGCGGGGAGGGAGACGACTACGTCCATGCCTTCTCCGTCTTTGCGATTCTCCAATGGGCGGCGGCGGTCTTCACCGCGGTGTTCTTCGCCCGGCGGTTCGGCGGGAACCTGGCGGGCCTTTTCGCGGCCGGACTGCTGACGGGGGGCGTTTATTCCAGCGGATCCTTTTTTGCCGGCGTTCCGTCCGGCTGGATCTTCATCCTGACCGCCTGGGCCATCTTCTTCTTTCTCGGCGACAGGATTGTCCTGTCGGCGCTCTTCATCGCCGGGGCCGTTTATGTCCATCTCGGCGGCATCACGACGGCTCCTCTCGGCGTGTTCCTCGCGGCTTTGGCGACGCGCCGCTGGCGCGCCTTGCTCAAAGTTGGGGCCATTACACTGGCGCTTGCCTCGGTCTACATCGTCCATTTCCTGCGGAGCCTGGACTACTGGGTCGGCAAGCGCGGCCACGTTGCCGGCGATGTCAACCTCCTGCTCTACGTCCTCGCTGTCCCGGGCTTGATCTGGTTGCTCCGGAAGCCGCGGGAGAACGCCTTCTTCTTGTGCTGGGCGGCGGCCCCGCTGGCATGGTTCTTCCAGGACCGCCTGCGGTTTTTCCTCCAATCCGCTGTGGCCGGCGCGGCCATCGCCGGCGTCTTCGCCGCCTGGCTGTTGCGGCGGTACGCCGGACCGCGTTCCCGGTCCATTGCCGCGGCTGTTCTCGTCGCTCTCGCAACCCTCTTCCCGCTCTCGATCCCGAGCCTCCCCGTCGAATGGATCTGGGCGGCTGGCAGGGGCTTTCCCCGGGAGTTGGACTGGCGGGAAGCGAAAACCCTCGGCGGGATCATCCGGGAGGACGGCCTCTCCGGCCGCCTCCTCTGGTCGTACTACCCGTCCCTCGGCTGCGCCGTCGCGGTCTACACGCCAATCTCCCAGATTGGCGGCCACTGGAACGAAGTACGCCCCAAGATCGACCCTGCGGCGAAGATCTCCGCGCGGGAGATGGTCTTCCTCCTTCCCCTGCCGCCGGGAGACGACATCCTCGTTCAGTTTCGGATCTTCGGCTTGGTGCGCATCCACCGCGGCACCTCCGCTTCCAGCATTGTCACCTTGACCGCGCCCGGCCGCCTGGACCTTGTGGCGCCGCTCACGGCCGAGGTGTTGCGGCAGGAGGCCCTCTGGCTCGCCGCACACGCCCGGAACAACACGATGCCTCCTCTCAAAGTGGCGCTCTCGCCGGACTCCCTGGAACAGTGGCGCGCCCGTATGTGGCGCCAGCGCGTGCGCGCCGGCCGCATGAGCCTGGCCGTGCTCGCGTACGCGTTCGCGTTGGAGCCGGAGTACCCTGCCGCGGCGCAGCGCGCTCGGGCCGGCGCCAAGGACTTCGCTTCCCTTGCGAATTTCCTCGGCGATGAAACCGCCATGGACTACATCGGCGATGCGCGCTTCGAAAGGCTCCGCGAGAATCTCAGGCGGCTTGCCGGGGAGGCCGCGATCCTCCGCCGGCAGCCGTTGCCCTCCTCGGAACTGGAAAACGCTGTCTCCCGTCTGTTCCGCGAGTATTTTTGAATCCCGCGGTGGCATGGCCGGCCGCTGGCGACCGTCCCGCGCAATCACAGGTCTCGCGGATCCCCCATCCTCCCTTGGATTCGGAAGCCGGCGTTCCGGCAATTCGGGCCGTTCGCGCGACGCCCCCGCACTCCTATTGCGCCCCGCCGCCGCAGCCGCTACACTGAATCCCTGATTCGGTATGCCCGCCAAGACCAAGGACAAGGCCAAGGGCCGGTCCCAGGCTTCGGATAGCGGACGCGTCCGCGTTCGAAAGATTCTGGAAGCCCTCGACCGTCTCTACCCCGACGCTGCCTGCGCCTTGCGCCACAAGGACGCCTGGCAACTGCTCGTGGCCACGATCCTCTCTGCCCAATGCACTGACAAGCGCGTGAATGAAGTCACCCCCGCTCTGTTCCGCAAGTACCCGGCCGTCGAGGACTTCGCCGCCGTCGGCCAGGAGGAACTGGCGCAGGATATCCGCTCCACCGGCTTCTTCAACAACAAGGCCAAATCCATCGTCGGCGCGGCTCGCAAGATCCTCGCCGAATTCGGCGGTAAGGTTCCGAAGACCATGGACGAGATGCTCACCATCCCCGGCGTGGCCCGCAAGACCGCCAACGTCGTGCTCGGCGCCGCCTACGGGCTCGCCACGGGCATCGTGGTCGATACCCACGTTCAGCGCATCGCCCGGCGGCTCGGCCTCACCAAGGAGTCCGACCCCGTCAAGATCGAACGGGATCTGATGGCCCAGGTCCCTGAGAACAAGTGGATTTTGTTTTCGCACCAGATGATCCACCACGGGCGTAACCTCTGCGTGGCGCGCAAGCCGAAATGCGCGCAGTGTCCGCTCGACCCGGTCTGCTTCGCCGAGGACAAGACCACGTGAGACCGTCCATCCTTGTCTCAGCGCTGCGGCGGATTTAAGTCATGCCGCAGCCCCTGTACATCCTGTTCGGATTCCTCTTCACGGTTCTTACGGCGACAGCTCTTGGCAGACTCCTGCTGGCCCGCCTCAAACTCTCCTTTCACCGCACGGAGGAGTTCCTGCTGGCGTTCTACGCCGGGTCGGCCTGTCTGAGCTTCCTGGTACTTCTCCTGGCCGCCGCCCGGCTGGCGCATAAGGGGGTCTTCCTGGCGATCGGCCTCGTGGTTCTCTTCTCGGCCGTCCGAAAGAACTTGCACCGCGCTGCGGGCGAGCCGCAGCCGGGTTTGCCCCGCTTCTGGACGATCGTCTTCGGCGTCATCTACGGCGCGTTCCTTTTGGTCTACTTCACCAACGCGATGGCGCCGGAACAGAGCCCGGACGGAAGCACCTACCATCTCGGTCTTGTCGCGCGTTACATGCGGGCGCACGGTTTCGAGCGCATCACCACCAATATGTACGCCAGCCTCTCGCAAGGCGTGGAGATGCTGTTCCTGTTTGCATTCGCTTTCGGCAGACACTCGGCCGCGGCGCTGACTCATTTCGCCTTCCTCGCCACATTGCCCCTGGCCATGCTCTGCTATGCGCGGCGCTTCGGATTCCCCGTCGCCGGCGCCGCCGCGGCTCTGCTTTTCTTCGCCAGCCCCGTCGTCGGCATGGATGGAACCACGGCCTACATCGATGTCGCGGTCGCCGCCGTGCTCTTTGCGGTCTTCTACCTCCTCCAAATCTGGGACCAATCCCGGAACGGCGCGCTGCTCGTCCCCGTCGGCCTGCTGGCGGGCTTCGCCTACGCGGCCAAGTACACCGCCGGCATCGCCGTCCCCTATGCCCTCGGATTCGCCGCCTGGAAGCTGATCCGCGCGCGCCGTCCGCTCCTCAAGCCCCTGCTCGTCCTCGCGGGATGCGCCTTGCTGATGATCGTTCCCTGGATGGCCAAGAACTGGATCTGGCTCGGCAACCCCTTCTCTCCCTTCCTGAACGAGTTGTTCCCGAATCCATACGTCCACATCGCCATGGAAAAGGAATACCGGGAATTCTTCCGCCACTACGACCTGAAAAACCGCCTCGAAATCGTCCCCGAAGTGACGGTGCGCGGGTTCACTCTGAACGGACTTCTGGGTCCCGTCTTCCTCCTCCTTCCTCTGGGATTGCTTGCGCTCCGCGAGAAGGCCGGCCGCCAGATCTGGCTCGCCGCTCTCGTCTTCAGCGCGGCCTACCCGCTGAACATCAGCACGCGCTTTCTGATACCCCCCGCGCCGTTCTTCGCTCTGGCGATTGCGATGGCGGTTGTCCGCGCGCGCGGCATGGCGGCGCTGCTCGTGATGATGCACGCGCTCGCCTCCTGGCCGTCGCACGTCAAGGTCTACTCCGACCCCGCCGCCTGGAAAATTCAGAAGGCCTTCCCCTGGAAGCAGGCTCTCAGGGTGGAAAGCGAAGAGGGCTGGCTCCTGCGCTCCATGCCCACCTATCCCGCCGCCCGTATGATCGAACAATACGTCCCCCCGGGCGAACGCACCTTCACCTACAACCAGGTCGCCGAAGCCTATACCACCCGGGACATCCTGGTCGGCTACGCCGCCGCCTTCAACCAGACGCTCTTCGACACCTTGTGGATCCCGCTGGCGGAAGACTGGTCGCCGAGGCGCCTCGTGATTTTCCGCTTCCCCGAGGAACGTCTGCGCGCCGTCCGTGTGGTCCTCGAAACAGAACGCGAAAAGGACTCCTGGTCCATCAATGAATTCCGGCTGTTCCGCCAGGAGCGGGAAATCCGGCCCGATCCCGCTTGGAAACTCGCTTCCCGCCCCAATCCCTGGGAACTGGACCTGGCGTTCGATGGAAATCTCGCCACCCGCTGGCGCACCTGGCAGGAAGCCCGGGCCGGCATGTTCGTCGAAGTCGGCTTCAACTCCGCGCTGGCGCTCGACCAGGTCCTGCTCCAATGCCCCATGGCCCCTTGGAATCTCCAATTCGCTCTGGAAGGGCTCACTGAAGACGGCCGCTGGAAACGCTTGGGCGGTCAGCCCTCGCAGCCCTTGGCGGATGAGCCTCCCGGCCTCCGCCGGGCGGCGATCGATAGCCTGTTCGCGCGTGGCGTGCGGTGGCTCTTGATCCGGGAATCGGATTTCGGCGGCAAGGATCTGCGCGAACGGGCGTCCGAATGGGGCGTCGAGTTCGTCGCCGAGCGCGGCCCCGACCGCCTCTATCGCGTCACGCCCCGGACTCCTTGAACACCACCACGGTGGCGCCCCAGCCGCCTGCCTCCGCCGGGGCATCTCCGTAGGATTCCACGAACGCGGCGCGCCCCAAAATCGCCCGGACCAGCTCCCGGCGCGTCCCGATTCCGCGCCCGTGAATGATGCGCGCGTACCGGAAACCGCGGGCGCGCGCTTCCAGAAGATACTCTTCGACGATCGCCTTGACGTCCCGGTCCGGCACGCTGTGCAGGTCGAACACGTCGGTGATCGGAATCCGGACCGGTTCGTCCTCTATCGGGTTGTCCACGCACATAGGATATCCTGGGTCTTGATCCGGATGAAAAGAATCCTCCTCGCTTGTCTCCTTGCGGCCCTATTGGCGCCGCCAGGCGCCGCTCAGGCCCCCCCCGCTTCGGTGGAGGAGAGCCATCTCTTCCAGGACATCGGCCGGATCATGGCCACGTTGCAGGAGATCACCGGCCTCAAGCCGCTCAAGCCGGTCGCCAGCGAAATCATCAGCCGCGAACGTGTCAAGCAGTTTCTCGAAGACCGCATTCGCGATGAGGTGAAACCGGAGGAACTGCGGGCCGAGGAACTCACCCTCAAGAAGTTCGGATTCGTTCCCCCCGACTTCGACTTGCGGAAAACCACCGTCGATCTCCTGACCGAGCAGGCCGCCGCTTTCTACGACTACCGCAAGAAGCGGCTCTACGTCCTGGAATCCCCCGACGAAGCGTTGCAGCAGATGGCCCTGGTCCACGAGCTCGCGCACGCCCTGGCGGACCAGCATTTCAACCTCGACAAGTACATCCAGCGCGGCAAAGACAGCGACGACGGCGCCATGGCCCGCCTCGCCGTCATGGAAGGCCAGGCCATGTGGATCATGGCCGAGAGCATGGCGCGGCAGATGAACCTCTCCCTGAAAACCTCTCCCGCGCTGGCCACCTACATGGGGCGGGAGATGGGCGCGGCCGCCGGCCAGTTCCCGGTCTTCGATAAGGCCCCGCTCTACCTTCAGGAAACCCTTCTCTTCCCGTATACGCGGGGCATCCTCTTCCAGCAGGCCGTCATCGAAAAGCACGGCCAGGAAGGATTCGGTCTCGTATTCCAAAAGCCGCCTGCGAGCACGCGGCACATTCTGCACCCGGACCAGTACTTCGCCGGCGAAAAGCCCGCCCAGCCGCCCGCGCCCGCCCTGGCCACGGCCGGCCAGTATCAGGTCCTCGCCGAAGGATCCATCGGGGAACTCGACCATTGGATCCTCCTCCGGCAATACGCCGGACCGGAGGACGCGGATTCCCTCGCGCCCGCTTGGAGGGGTGGAAGATACCGTCTCCACGAGCGCAAGAAGGACAAGCGCGTCGTCCTGGCCTACGCCTCCCAGTGGGACAGTGAGGAGTCCGCCCGGCGGTTCTTTGACAAGTACCGGCAGGTGCTGCGCGGTAAATGGAATGCCATGGACGTTGCCCTGGAGGAAGCAAACCGGCTCACGGGCAAAGGGGACGATGGTTACTTCGTCCTGCGGCTCTCCGGGAACCGTGTGTTCAGCCTGGAAGGGCTGAGCCTTCTCAACGAAGCCAAGGCCCCCTGACATAGACTGGAACGGGGGGAAGGCGAATGCCACGAACTGCCATTCTCATTGGGTTGTGCCTTAATCTGCTTCTGGCGGCGTTGCCCGCCGTTCAGGCTCCATCCAAGGCGCCGAACTATGTGATTCAGCTCACCACCGGCCAGAAAATCCCGCTCAACACGCACGCCGGCAAGGTCGTATTCCTGCTGTTTGTGAACACCGATTGCCCGCATTGCGGGGAGGCCTGCAAGATCGCGCAGCGTCTTCAGGACGATTACGGGCTGCGTGGTTTCCAGGCGCTGGGCATCGCCTTCGATCAGCGCGCCCGGCAGGATCTGCCGGGCTTCATCAAGCGCAGCGGCGCAAGATTCCCGATCGGCTTCGACACCGCGGTTGCGCTCCTGAACTTCATTCAGCGCCCGCCGGGAATCGTCCACGTCCCCATCCTCGTCGTGATCGATCGTGCCGGATACATCCGCGGCCAGTACTTCGGCGACCATGAACTGCTGGCCAAGGATCCCGAAAGGAATCTGCGCGCCTTGGCGGAGAAGCTGCTCCAGGAGTCTCCCGGAAGGTCGCCAAAGCTCCGGTTCTGAGGCCGCGGGATTCGGTTCCGTGGCATCGGTTAAACTGAAAGTGGGAGGAGTTCGAAGTGCTGCGAATTGCGGTGTGTCTTCTTCTGGCTGGGTCTTTGGTCCTGGTTCCCGCGGTGTCCGCCACTGTGCCGCGCCCGTCCCCGGAATATGCGGTCAAGCTCGCCAACGGCAAACAGCTCCTGTTGAGCGCTTACCGCGGAAAGGTCGTCGCCCTTCTGTTCATCTCTACCGACTGCCCGCATTGCGCCGATACATGCCAGATGATGGAGAAGATCCAAAAGGAATACGCCTCGCGGGGTTTGCAGACTCTGGCCGTGGCTTTTAACCCCATGGCGATCATGCTCCTGCCCGAATTCCAGCAGCGGACCCGTGTGACCTTCCCGCTGGGTTACGATGAGCGCGATCCGGTGCTGAACTACCTTCAGATCCCGCTCAACTACCGCCTCTACGTGCCGATCGTGGTCTTCATTGACCGAAACGGCACGATCCGCGGCCAGCACCTCGGTGACGATGGTTTCTTCAGTGCGCAGGAGAAGAACATCCGCGCCACGCTGGAGAAGTTGCTGAGCGAGCCTGCGGCCGCCCCCAAGCCCGCCCCGAAGAAGGTCGCCGCCAGCGGCAGGTAGAGAGCCTTTGATTCGCCTCGTCCCGCTTGCGCGCCGGGTCCGTTGGGCGTATGCTTCAGAAAAGCAGGAAAACAAAGCCGGAAGGAAAAGGTCTGTCACCATGAAAAGGAAGCTGTTTGCGGCGTTTATGGCCGCCACTTTTGCGGCATGTGTATTGCTGGCGGCGGAGTTTTGGGAAACCAAGAATTTTACGGACTGGTCCGACAAGGAAGTCAAGAAGATGCTCGAGTCTTCACCATGGGCTTCCAAAGTGACCGTCCCCATACCCATGGGAGGAGGACGTGGGGGTGGCCGGGGCGGAGCCGGCGGCGGGATGGCCTTTGTCGCCCAGGATGAAGGTGGAGGCGATATGGGCGGCGGGGGCCGTAGCGGCGGTGGTGGTGGGGGTGGCCGGGGAGGTGGCGGCATGGGCGGCGGAAGCTTCGCCCCTGCGCGGGATGTGTTCATCCGCTGGCACACGGCGCTGCCCATCAAACAGGCGGTGGCCAGGGCGCGATACGGCAGCGAGGCGGGCACATCCGAAGAAGCCAAAAAGATGCTGAGCCGGGAGGAAAACTTCTACGTCGTGGGCTTGGCCGGAGTGCCCGGGCGCGGTTTCACGCCCGACATCGTGAAGGCGGGCGCCCAGATCAACGTCGGCAACTCGGTCCACGTTAAACCCGTCGAGGTCCAGGTAGGCCAGGCGCAGGGTGGTGTGGATCTCTTCGTGATCTTCCCGCGGAAACAGGAAGGCGCCAGGCAGTTCACCGTGGATGACAAGGAAGTCGAAGTCGAAGTGGACATTCCGGCGCCCAGCTTGAAGTTCAAGAAGAAGTTCAAGCTGAAGGACATGATGTACAAGGGCAAGCTGGAAATGTGATCGCCCCGCGCGTGGGACGGGACCGCTGCATTTGTCCTTTGTGGGAGCCCGTCCTGCGTGCTACTATGGTCTTGAAATCCTTCCGATTCGCGGGGACGTAGTTCAGTTGGTTAGAACGCCGGCCTGTCACGTCGGAGGTCGCGGGTTCGAGCCCCGTCGTCCCCGCCACGCCTGTTTCGTAAATCGCTCTCGAGTCAGCAGCCCGTGTCCTCGATCGTCGCCGCGGAACCCTCAATCCGTTCCCGCAGGCCGCGCAACGGCATCCTTCTGAATGCGCACCACCATCACTTCGGACACCGCCAGCAGTCCCGTGTCCATCATCTCCTCCACCGCTGGAATCAAGCGCGCAATATTCTCCGCCGAATCCACGACCGTGATCAGAATCGGCTGATCCCGCCGCGTCAAGTGACGCCGGTGCATCTCCGCGGTTGCCCCGTATCCTTCGAGACCCCGAAATACGGTGGCGCCCGCGATCTTCATTTCGCGGCACTTGTCTACGATGGCCTCATACAGCGGCCTGCCGCCGGACCGGTCTGACTCCGAAATGTGGATGCGCAACAGCTTAGCTGGGCTGGCTGGTCGCATTGGGGCCCTCCATGACTTCCCGGCTGCGGACAAGCCGCACCATCTCCACGTCGCTGGTTACGATCAGCCCGTCTTCGAGCATCGTCTCCAGCGCCCCGGCGGCTGCGGCGATCTTCTCGGGTACGTCGATCACGGAGATCATGACCGGCAAATCCCGCATGGGATGGAAAACGCTGCGCTTGTGCTGGTGCCCCTTGGCGCCGTAACCCAGAATGCCACGATACACCGTGGCCCCCGCAATGTCCATCATCCGCAGTCTCTTTACGATTGCATCGTGGAGCGGTTCCCCCTGCCACTTGTCGTTCTCGCCCAGATAAACCCGCAACAGCGTCGCCCGCGCCCGCTTCTCTTCGTGAGGCAGTTTCGGCTCCGGCTTCGCTGACTTCCGCGCCAGCTTCACGATCGTCGTGTCCTGGACCTCAATCAGTCCGTCGGTGACGATCTCGTACAGCGTGGGCAGCACTTCCTCGACCTTCTCCGCCGTTTCGATGAACTCGATCCGGATCGGAAGGTGCTGGGCGAGGACTTCGACCTTGGGCGTGTGCAACATTTGGTGTGAGCCGAAGCCCGAATAAGCCCGGGTGGCTGTGGCGCCGTAGACTCCCTTGTGCATCAGGAACGTCATGATCGAGTCGTGCAGCGCGTTCATGTGGTGCTGGGTATCTTCGTTGATGAAGATGGTGACCTTCTTTGCAGCTCCTTTTGCCAGCATTGCGCCTCCGTTCTGACTATCGCTGCGCGGCGAGGCTCGCGCCCAGCCAGACCGCCACGTAGCCCAGCAGCACGCTGCCCGCTACGTATATTATGCCGATCCAGCGTTCGCCGTCCCTCACCGCTTGTAAAGTCTCATACTCGAAACTCGAAAACGTCGTATAGCCTCCCAGAACCCCCACCACCAGAAACAGCCGCCAGTAGGGGTGCGGCTGAAATCGCTCCGTCAACAGCGACATCGCCAGTCCGATCAGAAATGCCCCGCTGAGGTTGACAGCAAGAGTGCCCAGCGGAAACCGGCCGCCATATCGCGCCATGATCCATGCGCCGAGCGCATATCGCGCCATCCCCCCCAAGCCGGCTCCCGCCAGCACCAGCAAATACCGGTTCAAACAGAAATGTCTCCTTCATGGTGATCTATGTATCCAGCTCGCCCACCGGCTCTCCGTACACCGACTCCTTCAACTCCCTCTCTTTTTCCGGCAACAGATGCCGCGGCATGAACCAGGCGTTGGCGATGGCGGTCGGAATCACCGCGCTCCCGATCACCGTCGCTACCAGATGCGAATACTGATTCTGGTCAATGATCCCGTGATTCAGGCCGAACAGGGCCGAAATGGTGCCGAACGTCAACCCCGTCGACATCATCAATGAATAGTAGATGCCGTCATGCCCGCTGTAGCCGAAGGCTTTCACCGCCGGCAGCAATCCCAACAGCTTGGAAACCATCTTTGCGAAGAACAGCGCCACGAAGATCAACGGCGCCGCAATCAGGGCCGGAACCGAAACAAAGCTGCCTGCGCGGATAAAGTAGAAGGGCGTCAGCAGGCCGAAGGTCAGCGTTCGCAGCCGGCGTATCAGAAAGTGGTCCTTCCCCACCGTGCCCGCCAGCACCATCCCGATGAGATAGGCCGGCAGAACCGCCTCGCTTCCGGACCACACCGCCAGCCCGCCGAGCCCGAACAGGAGGAACAGCAGGTACTTGGTTTCCAGCTCCGAGACGCGTCCGCCGTACTTGTCGAAAAACCAGGGTGTCACGAACGGCAGGGCCACGAACAGAACCAGGCTGGCCATCAGGAACAGCAGCGTCTTCCAGGTGAACGGAGAAAAGATCAGCCCCAGCGCGATAACCGTCCCCAGGTCGTTGATGAAACAAGCCGCGAGAATGGCCTTGCCGTACTTGGTTTGGTTGAACCCCAGTTCCAGCATGACGGCATAGACCACCGCGACCGATGTCGTCGAAAGCGCCACCCCCGCCAGCCAGGAGGGCCGCCAGCCCCAGCCCAGGGCGTAGCGGGCGATCATCGTCGCGCCAAGGAACGGCGCGATGAACCCGACCAGCCCGACAACCGAGGATTCCTTCCACTTTGCGCGAAATACGCTCGGGTCCAGCTCCGCTCCGGCGAGAAATGTGAGCACGATCGCCCCCGTGCCCGCAAGAAATGTGATCCACTCCGCCTTCGCCCCCAGAGCGGCGACGCCGGCGATCGCCCCGATGACCAGTTGGGCCACGGTGCCTACGACAATTTCGGAGAGCGCCGTGGAAATTCTTAGCCAGTTGGCGGCCAGAACCGCGACCAGCGCCAGGAATAGCCACAACGCGGCGACGAACCAGACTTGATCCATCTTCGGATCTCCTGCCAGGGTTTCGTTGTGGTCTGCTGCTGGAGGGATACTACGGGGGACCCCCACAGCGAAACCACTGTAGGAGTCATTGGCCGTTCACTACGGCGTTAAGCGAACCCCACCGCTTTCTTCTTCATCATAAAACGCCGGGCCTGTTCGCATCAACCGGCCCTTGTTCCCGGACGGATTCAGCGCGACAATAAAATCAGGGTGTTGGAGTTCACCTTGTAACCGCCCCAGTGGGCAGATGACTCCTGCGAGGGATAATCCTCGATAGGGGTTCCTCCGATCGTGGAAATCCCTGGAACAATCCAGCGCAGCCTTCGAAGGCCGGAGCTGCTGCGACAGGGAGGCGCGAATGGCGGCATTGAGCCCGCTGAATGAGGCGCAGCAGCGTCGGTTGCTCAGCAGCGCCAAGTACGCTGACAGGCTTCTTTCCGATATTGAGGCGATCCTCAGCGCCTCCGAATCCAAGAGCGTCTTCCCCAAATACCGTGCCGATCTGTCGCCTTCGCAATCCAAATTGGTCCGCAATTCCCTGGTCCGCTTCCGGGATCAGTTGGCTCGGGTGATGGACGGCCTGGGCATCGTGCATGGAGGACCGTCCTTCGGTTCGCTCCATTCCATTCGCGTCACGCTCGGCTTCGTCCGAATTGCCGTGCAGGAGATGGCGCCCCAATACTTGCGAGGCTATGGCGAGGTCCCGGAAGACGTGGCGCCGCAGCTCCAGGGCCTCTGCGCCGAGCTCGAAGGACTTCTGGAAAGGCTCGACGCTTCCCTCGCCCAGGGCTCCTCCGCCGACTTGGAGGCCCGCCTCCGGAAACTTCAGCAGACCGGCGGCGGCGCCGAATTGCTCCGCCTGCTGGACCGCATCATCTCCGACCGTGGCTTGGTCGAACTGCGGCCTCGCCTGACCACGATCGTCGAACGGCTCGAGTCCAGCCGGTTCGAGATCGCCGTCTTCGGCCGGGTCAGTTCCGGTAAATCGTCCCTGCTCAACCATATCTTGCAGACGGACGTTCTCCCTGTCGGAGTCAATCCCATCACGGCGGTGCCCACACGACTCATCCACGGAAACGAGCCCCTCCTCCAGGTCAGCTTTGTCGATCGCCGCAAGGAGCAGTACCCCATAGAGCAACTGCCGGAATTTGTCAGCGAGGTTCACAATCCCGCCAACGTCAAGGGGGTTGTACGCCTCGTCGTTCAGCTCCCCTCGGCGCGCCTGCAAAACGGTCTCGGTTTCGTGGACACGCCGGGTCTCGGCTCCCTGGCCACTTCTGGCGCCGCCGAGACCCTCGCCTATTTGCCGCAGTGCGATCTCGGCGTGGTCTTGATCGGCGCTGGAAGCCCGCTGAACGAAGAGGATCTGTCCACCATCCAGGCCCTCTATGAGACCGGCATCCCCGTCAAGGTCCTGCTCAGCAAAGCCGACCTGCTCTCGCCCGCGGAACTCGAAACCGCGCTCTCCTATAGCGCCTCGCAGATCCGCTCTCAATTGGGGCTCGAACTCAGCGTTCGTCCCGTTAGCAAGGCCGCCTCGCACGCCCGCCTGCTGGACCTGTGGTTCGACGAGGAAATCGCCCCCCTCTACGAGCGCCACCAGCAATTGGGCCAGGAGTCGATCCTCCGCAAAACCGGCGTCTTGAAGGAAGCGGTCGAGGCCGCCCTCAAAGCCAGGCTGAACAAGAGCGGCGCCGGACGGCTCACGAACCGGGAGGACCTGCTGAGCCTGGAACGCGAACTCCGCGAGGCGGCCGGCAAGCTCGAAGTGGCTCGGGAGTACTGTCTCCGCGCCTGTGACGAGATTCGGCAACTGGCGCCCCGGGCGCTCGAAGCCGCCGCGGCCGCGCTCCAGTCTCTGTGGACGAGCCAGGCCCAGGACGGCTCGGATCCGGGCGAGGCGGTGGCCGCCGCCATTGCCAGGACCGCGGGCCAGGCAGCCGATGTGCATGCTTACCTCGAGGATCTGGCCCGTGAATTGACCCAGGTCTTGCAGCGGGCCGCCGAGTCGCTGGGCAGTCATGATGCTCCATCCGAGGACGAACTATCCCACCCTCTTCGCGAGATGCCGCGCTTCGATCCTCCGCCAGTTCAATTGGAACTGCGCCGTCCCGCCATCCTGCATCCCAGGGCGCTCCTGAGGGCGCGGATCGATCGAATGCTGCGCTCCGCCTTGGAGAGGCCGCTCTCGGACGCATTCAACACGCATAGCCGCCTGGTGGAGAATTGGGCGCGCAAAGCTCTGGCCGAAGTTCAGGCTCGTTTTGATTCCGTGGCTGACGCCTACCGGGCCCAGTTGGCCCGGCTCATTGGCCACGGAGCCCTGCCGGAGGAGGAACGCAAGGCGATTCTTGATGATCTTGCCCTCTTGGAAGAAGCGGGCGGGGGCCGGGGATCTGCGGCGGGAATCGCCTTGGAGGATCCCTCATGGACTCAAGGCACTATATCTTCGCATTCCAAATAGGATCGCTGGCCGAGGCGCCGGAGGACTTCGCGATCCCGGCTGATTTGCAGGCCATCGACGCCGGCGTTTTCCTCCCCGCCGGAAGGGAAGATTCTCGTGGCCGGAAGACCTATCCGGCCAGAATCCTCTTGCTGGCAGGACGCGAGTTGACATCCGCGGCTCATCCCGCCGCCGGAGAGCGATCCAGCCGCCTTCCTTTGGGTAAGGTTGAAAGCATTGAGTCGGGACGGAGCCTGCTCCTCGGTTGGGTGGTTTTTTGCTGGGACGGCGGCTGCCTCCGGCTGCCCTACAATGCTGGCGCCGGCGGTTCTGTCGAGGACTTCCTGGCTGCCCTCAAGGACCGCTGGCTCCCGGTTTCGCAAAACCCTCCGCCGGCTCCCCCGCGGCCCCTTGGCCAGCCCTTGGACCTCAAGTTCGGCGCCGCTCTCTCGGCGGAACTGCTCCCGGGGGAGAAGCCGGTGACCGTCTTCTTCCACCCGGCGGTGCGCCGGGCCGAGCGGGTCCGGTTCAGGCGAAGAGTCGCCTGGGATCCGGGGAATCTTTTGGTTCTGACCACGCGGCGGTTGCTTTGGATCACCGAGCGGCGCGACGGCTGCTTCGAAAGATACGGAACCGTGAGCCGTTCGGCGCCTCTGGATAAGATTGCCGGCGCCCGTTGCCTTCGGGGGGAGAACGGGACCGAACTGGACGCGTGGTTCGCTTCCGGCCACTGCTGGCGCGTCCCCCTCGGAGATGTCGAAGCGCGGGAAAGCCTTGAATTGGAAGCGGCTGTGCGGAGGTTCCGATGAACGATTTCTCAAGGAGGAAGGCTCTGGGATTTGTGGTTCTTCTCGGGGTGGTCAGCCTCCTTTCTGACGCCACCTACGAGGGGGCGCGAAGCATCACCGGGCCATTCCTGGCCGCTTTGGGGGCAAGCGGGGCCGTGGTGGGCTTCGTGGCCGGGTTCGGTGAACTGGTGGGCTACGGCCTGCGCCTGGTCTCCGGAATCATCAGCGACCGCACCAGGCGCTACTGGGGGATCACCATCGCCGGCTATCTCCTGAACTTGCTGGCCGTGCCCCTGCTTGCCCTGGCGGGGCGCTGGGAGATAGCCGCCGCGCTCATGATCGCGGAGCGCATGGGCAAGGCGCTGCGCACGCCCGCGCGGGATGCGATGCTCTCGCACGCCACCTCGAAAATGGGACGCGGGTGGGGCTTCGGCTTGCATGAGGCGCTGGACCAGACGGGCGCGGTGGCCGGACCCCTGATTGTCGCAGCGGTGCTCCACACACGCGGCGGCTTCCAGACGGCCTTTGCGGTCTTGCTCATCCCGGCGCTTCTCGCGCTCGCGGTGCTGGCGGCGGCGCGGTTCCTGTACCCGCGCCCGCAGGATCTGGAATCCGCCACGCCTCGCCTGGAGGCAGCCGGATTTCCGAAGCTCTTCTGGATCTACCTGGCCGCCGTTGCCCTGGTCGCGGCCGGATACGCGGACTTTCCGCTGATCGCCTACCACTTCCAGACAAGTTCCGTGGTCCCCCCGGCCTGGATCCCCATGTTCTACGCCATCGCCATGGGCGTGGACGCGATCGCGGCGATCTTCTTCGGTTGGATCTTCGATCGCGCCGGCCTGGCCACTCTGGCCCTGGTCTCGCTCCTGTCCGCGCTGTTTGCGCCGCTCGCCTTCTCCCGCGGATTCTATCCCGCCATGGCGGGCATGGTCCTTTGGGGCATAGGCATGGGTGCGCAGGAGTCCATCATGCGGGCGGCGGTGGCGGACATGGTCTCCCGGGACCGGCGCGGAACCGCCTACGGCATCTTCAACGCGGGCTACGGTTTGGTGTGGTTTCTGGGCAGCGCGCTGATGGGATACCTGTATGATGTCTCCCTCCCGGCGCTCATTTCGTTTTCCGTCGCGGCGCAGCTACTCTCGGTTCCGCTCTTCCTGCTGGCGGGCAAACGGCTTCGCGCGGCGGGCGGTGAGTGATGGGCGGGCAAGACGGCGAAGCGGTGTGTCTGATCGCCGCGCTGAACAGCCTTCTGGAAGGAGAGTGCGCCAAAGACGCCCTGGTGGAACTGGGGCCGCCGGCTGTCGGTCCGCTGCGCCGGTTCCTGCTGGAGGGCCGGCCCAGCACCGTCTACCAGCCCCGGCGCTGGGCGGTCGAGGCGCTCGGCGCTCTCGGAGCCAGAGCCGTGCTGGCCGAATACTTGTCTCAGCCGGCGGCCTCCGATCCCCAAATCGAGTTTGCGGAACAGGCGGTCCGCAACGCGGCCGTGCGCGAGTTTCTGCGCTGGCCGGACGCCGAAGCAGTTTCCTTCCTCTTGAGTCTCTCCAGGCGGTGGATGCTCCCGGGCCTGGTGGAGGTTTTTGGACGGCTCCGGTTGGCGGAAGCGGTCCCTTACCTTGACCGTGCGCTGGAAGACGACCTTTGTCGCCTGCCGGCGGAAGAGGCGCTGGCTTCCATC
>Ga0101944_10004461_pt1 | contig 17300 bp, 20 predicted proteins | sample DewCreD2012metaG_FD_75245 | JGI IMG/M metagenome (GOLD analysis project Ga0101944, IMG submission 75245) | Hot spring sediment bacterial and archeal communities from British Columbia, Canada, to study Microbial Dark Matter (Phase II) - Dewar... ...
GCCTTCCTGAATTCCCCCGTCAATCAGTGGTATCAAACGCACCCCTCTCCTGACCCAGAGCGCACCACTACCTTTTGGACCATAGAACTGATTTCCCGCCAGGCTCAAAGCATCCACACCCATCTCTTTGACATTGACCGGGAAATTGCCACAGGTGGCCACAGCATCGGTATGAAAAACAATTCTGTTTTCTTTAGCAATCTCAGATATTTCTTTAATCGGCTGAATGGTTCCCACCTCTCCATTAGCATGCATCACCGAGATTAATACCGTATCTTTTCTGATAGCTTTACGTACGTCTTCAGGATCTACCATTCCGTATTTATCAACTGGCACCAGGCTGATCTCATATCCAGCCTTTTCCATCGCTCTGGCAGAATAGAGAACTGAAAAATGTTCAACAGCAGAGATAATGATATGTTTTCCTTTGTTCTGCTGAGCCTGAGCCAGACCCTTTATCGCCAGATTGTTGCTTTCACTTCCAGAAGCAGTAAAAATAATCTCTTCTGGCTCTTCTACCCCGATCAACCTGGCAACCTGTTCCCTGGCATTTTCTATCGCTTCACGAGCAGGATCTCCCCAATCGTGGAGAGAAGAAGGATTTCCAAAAATATCTGATAAATAAGGTAACATTGCTTCCCTTACCTCGGGAAGCAATGGAGTGGCAGCAGCATTATCTACATATACCCGTTTCATCTTTTTCCTCCGGGTCAACTCTTTCTACAGCCAACGATTATCTTAATAACTCAGGGGAATACCTGAGAACCGCTGTCATCTTCCAGAACAATTGCCTTTACAGGGCAACTTTCGGCGGCGCTTAACAGTATGTCTTCAGTGACCGACTCAGAGTTGAGTACAACGGCTTTGTTCTCATTGTCCAGCCTGAATACAGATGGAGCAATCGCCACACAATTGCCAACCCCCACACAGGTATCCCGGTCAACCCTGACTTTCATATTCTTTCCTTAACCTTTTTCCTGACTCTTACTGAGTTGCAGCATCCTGTTTACAGCTTGCCAGGCTCTGACCCGGATATGCTCAGGCACTTTTATTTCAGGTTGCATTTCTTCCAGTGACCAGAGAATTTTTTCAAGAGTTATCAGCTTCATACGGGGACAAATTGCCTGTTCGGACGCTGGAATAAATACCTTATCCGGTCTCTCCTTGCGTAAACGATAAATAAACCCTACTTCAGTTCCAACGATAATCTTTTTCTCCTGCGTCTCTCTGACGAATCTAACCATTCCGCCAGTGCTCAAAATCTGATCTGCCAGTGCAATCACTTCAGGACGACACTCAGGATGAACCATTACTACAGCATCCGGATGTTCGAATTTTACTCTTTTGATGTCTTCAGGAAGAATGCGAGCGTGAGTTGGGCAATATCCTGCCCAATAATGCATTTTTTTACCCGTTCTGGAGGAGACGTAACTACCCAGATATTGATCGGGGACAAACAGAATTTCAGAAGCCTCAATGCGCTCAACAATCCTGATAGCATTTGCAGAAGTACAACAGATATCTGATTCGGCTTTCACTTCTGCTGAAGAATTCACATAGCAGACGACTGTAACACCAGGAAGTTCCTGCTTTCTTTTTATTAGCTGCGGAGCGGTTATCATATTAGCCATTGGGCAACCGGCATTTAAATCTGGCAAGAGTACAGTCTTATCTGGACAAAGGATTGAAGCAGTCTCCGCCATGAAATGAACTCCACAAAAAACGATTACACTAGCATCAGTGCCAGCCGCTTTCTGACTCAATTCAAGTGAATCACCAACGAAATCCGCAATATCCTGCACCTCACCGAGCTGATAATTGTGAGCAAGGATAATTGCTTTCCGTTTTTCCTTCAATTCGAGGATCCTCTTTCTCAGAACCTGGTTGATATCTTCTACCATTAATTGAGCCTCCGGATTACTGCCACGATCAATTGTGTACAATATTATTTTACTTCTATTACCTTGATAGAATCACCTGATTTGACCTCTCCTCCCCTGATCACTCTTGCAAAGATTCCTTCTCTGGGCATTATACACTTGCCAGTTTGCTGAAAAATGGCACAGCCGGTATGGCACTCTTTTCCAATCTGGCTTATTTCCAGAATAATATTTTCTCCAATCAATAATCTGGTTCCCACCGGTAACGAAACGAGTTCAATACCTTCACAGGTGAGGTTTTCAGCAAAATCACCCGGACCGACCTCAAGCCCCAGTTTTTTCATCTTCTCAATGCTTTCTACCGCTAGCAGGCTCACCTGACGATGCCAGCTTGAATCTGCATGGGCATCACCTTCCAACCCATAATTCTCCCTAAGAATACCACTACAAATATTCTCTTTCCTGGTTCCTTTTTCCTTACTGCTACAAACAGCTACAACTTTTGCCATTTTAACCTCTTTCATTCACCAGGCAGTGACTCAGAAAAAACTGACGTTAAACAATAATCCTGTTTAATGCTGAATTAATTCTTTCCAGGCGCAAGGCGGAACAACAGTATTCCACCGATCAGAAGGGCGATTGCAGCCACCACCATAAACGCTCCTGCTCCAAGCGCCATCTGGACAACTCCAAAGCTCAAAACGCCAAGGTATAGATAGTTCTCAAGGTTCATTGCCTGAGCATATGTTAACTGTTTAGGGTCGGTTGGGTCAAACTGCTTTCCACCCAGTGCATCTTCATAGGTTGGTGCGATTGTATGCCGATGCTGTCTAACCGTATCTCCAGCTTTCTGCAGTTCGCTGGCAGTTGTTAACACCTTCCCAGCTGCAATCTCTTCCTGAGATAAGCCAAGAGTGATTTTTTCCTGTTTAATGTTCTCTACCAGCCACTGGTTTTTGGTAAATCCCTGATAGAGGAAAATACCACCAACCGCCAGACAGATAAGGCTAAGAGCAATCACCACCAGAGCCAGCAAGCGATACATTGTTTCATCCTCCAGAATATCTTTAATATCATTATAGTCTTTACCTTTATTTCCTTGCTGTATTGCCAAATATTCTGGCATGCTCTTTATACATGCACTTGTCCATTACCACCTTTAAGCCAGCTTTTTGAGCTCGTGAAGCTGCTTCCCTGTTAATAACCCCTTCCTGCATCCAGATTGCTCTGGCTTTAATCTTGATCGCATCTTCAACTACCTGAGGTACCTCCTCTGACCGGCGGAAAATATCCACAACATCAACCTCGTCAGGGATCGAAAGCAAATCTGGATAACATTTTTCTCCCAGGATAACCTTCGTAGCTGGATTCACTGGTATAATCCTGTATCCCTGCGATTGTAAATATGCCGCAACATGATTGCTCGGTCTTGATTCGTTGGGTGAGAGCCCCACTATCGCGATTGTCTTACAGCTTTCCAGGATTTCTTTTTCAACACTCACAACCCCACCTCCTTCCTATTTCTATGATTTAAATTTCTCCAGAGCACCGTAAAAGGCTCTCCAGAATGGATCCACAATTGGATGTTCAAGAGGCATTTCTTTCCCGTTTTTTACCAGAATCATACCTGCTTCAGGTCTGGTCAATTCTCCTACAATCGAAGCTTTGATTCCCTTCTGGTTTAATGCTGATACAACAGCCTCTGCTTTATGGGCACGTGAAGTTATAACCAGAGTACCTTCGCTGATGGAAGAATATGGATCTATTCCAAAAAAATCGCAAATCTCTCTTACCCCATCCTCAACCACGATTTTTTCCTGTTCCACTCTTACCCCACAATTCGAAGCTCGTCCTATCTCGAACAGAGCTCCCCATATTCCGCACTCAGTGGCATCATGCATGGCGGTTACTCCGTTCTCTCTTCTACCCACACTAACCGCAGTCATGCCATCCTCAACCACCGACATTTTATAAAAGATTCCCTGAGCTTGCTGACTGAATTCTCTGCCGAATTTTTCCTCCAGTAAACCAGGAAACATCGTGGCCAAAATTCCTGAAGCTTCAATAGCCGGTCCCTTAGTAATAATTATCAGATCTCCCGGCTTCGCCAGTCTGGGTGTAACGTATTCATCCAGATCGCCAACTCCAACAATCGTAGCACCACCTACCATAGGATAATGACAGTTTTCATATCTGGCAGTATGACCGGTTATTACGTTTATACCCATTTTTACGCATTCTTTGTGAATCACATCCCATACCGTCTCCAGCTGATCTCTGGTCATTTCCATAGGTAAATTCAGGTCAATTGAAAGATAGGTCGGTGGCAAACCGCTGGTAACTGAATCTGAAGCGATAATATGAATAGCAAACCAGGCTGCTCTCTCCCAGCCGTATTCCGGAACTATAAACACTGGATCACAGGTGAAAGACACCGCCTGATTACCTATTCTTACAATCCCCACGTCAACCCCATGCTGGGGACCAATGATTACATTCTCATTTTTTGCCCCCAGACGGGGAAAAATGAGCTCATTGAAAATTTCCGGCGAAATTTTCCCTATTTCTGGCATTTCACTCATCTGGTTTGAACATCCTTTCTAATTTTTATTTTCTGGTTATATAAGGGCGATACGTTGCGCAGCCTCCTGACCACCTCAGGCAAAACCTCCAGAACCCTGTCAATCTCCTCCTGCGTCGTCCACTTACCCAGGGTAAATCTTAAGGAACAACGAGCTTGTTCGGGTGGTACCTGCATTGCAGTGAGGACATGCGAAGGCTCCAGACTTTCTGAACTGCAGGCTGAGCCTGTCGAAGCACAGATCCCTTCAAGATCAAGGCTAACCAGAGTCGCTTCACCTTCAATAAATTCGATGCTTACGTTCACATTATTCGGTAACCTTTTTTCCGGATGACCGTTAAGATTTATGTAATCAATTTTATCGAATAAGCCACTGATCAGGCGATTGCGCAGAATGATCAATCTTTGAGCTTCATCCGCCATCTCAACCTGGGCAATCTCAACAGCTTTACCCAGACCAACGATTCCTGGCACATTATAAGTACTGCCTCTCCTTCCATCTTCCTGACCACCACCGTGCATAATAGGTACGATCCGGGTACCCTTACGGATGAAAATAGCCCCTATTCCCTTCGGACCATATATCTTGTGACCTGATATTGACAATAGATCCACATTAAGTTCATTCACGTCAACTGGAATATGTCCGAAAGTTTGCACTGCATCCGTATGAAAATATACCCCCGCCTCCCGGGTAATTCTCCCTATTTCAGTGATTGGTTCGATGGTACCAACTTCGTTACTGGCATGCATGATAGAAACCAGAATTGTTCTCGGCGTTATGGCTTTCCGGACATCATCCGGATCTACCAGTCCGTGACGATCTACAGGGAGATAAGTAACCTCAAAACCATAATTTTGTAAAAACCGGCAGGGCTCCAGAACAGCATGATGCTCAATTGAACTGGTGATGATATGATTTCCTTTGCTCTCATTAGCATATGCAATGCCTTTGATAGCAAAGTTATCCGACTCGGTGCCTCCACTGGTAAAGACGACTTCTTCAGGATGAGCACCTATAAAACCAGCCAGTTTCAATCTTGAGGATTCCACCGCGGCTCTGGCTTCCTGACCAATCGAGTGAATACTTGAAGGATTGCCGAAGATTTCAGTGAAATATGGGAGCATCGCCTGTACTATCTGTGGATGTACCGGCGTAGTTGCAGCGTAATCCAGATAAATCTTTTTCATAATAGCTCAACCCCCTGGCTAAGGAATTTTGCTTATTCGGTAAATATAATCAGCGGTTACCTTTTGCTCAGGATGTCACTGCTGATCAAGAAGATTCCCAGCAAAGCCCTCAAATTAGGCAAAAATCTGATTTCCCCTCTGTTTCCCAGATAAAAAGCCTTTTCAATTTTGATCTCTTTTTTTCGGCAAAAAGTTACAAAATCAGCAATACTGAGAAAGTGTATATTAGGTGTATTATACCACTCATACGGCAGAGAACGCGTAATCGGAGCCCTGCCCCTGATTGCGAGCTGGTATCGGGCAGAATAATGGGCAAAATTCGGAAAGCTAATGATGACCTTTTTCCCAACTCTCAACGATTCTTGAATTACCGTATCCGGCTTTTTTACCTGCTGAAAGGTTTGATTTAATATTACGTAATCGAATGAACCTGTACCATACTCTGGCAAACCGCTGTCAATATCACCGTGAACAACACTAATGCCCTTAGCCACGCAACGATAAATTGCTTTCTCGTCTATCTCGATACCCTGAGATCTGATAAGGTGTTTCTTCTCCTGTAACAGGGCAAGCAAATCACCATCACCACATCCCAGATCAAGGACAGAAGCACCTTCATGAATTAATTCAAAGATGATGCGAAACTCCGGGCGTGTCTGATCAGAGGATATTGCGGTTGCTGAGCACTCTACCATGTTGAACCCTTTCAAGGAAATATTTCACCAGATGCGTTTGTTCTTCGACTTCAACCAGAAAGGCATCATGACCATAATTGGATTCGATCTCGCAATATGTCACATCCAACCCTGCCTGTTTGCACAACCTTGCGATCTCCTGTGTCTGATAAGGTGGATACAACCAGTCACTTTTATAGGCGATGACCAGCACCTTCAGATCTTTGCCCTTCAGAATTTCGCCTGGATTCCTGTCTCTGGATGCGTCATAATTATCCATCGCTTTTGTGATATAAAGATAGGAATTAGCATCAAACCTGTCCACGAAGCTCTTACCCCGGTAATGCAGATACCCCTCAACTTCAAAATCAGGCGTAAATTTAAAATCCTGCCGCTCGCCTTTCACCCTTCTGCCAAATTTGGCTTCCATAGATTTATCGCTCATGTAGGTGATATGTCCCACCATTCTGGCAACCGCCAGTCCCCGGGCAGGAACACGGGAACCGTAATAATTACCATTTTGCCAGTTTGGATCAGCCATGATAGCCTGTCTGCCTACTTCATTAAAGGCTATTTGCTGAGGTGAGTGGCGCATGGCAGTCGAAATCGGGATTGCACTTTTTATATTATCAGGATAGGCAAACATCCACTCCAGCACCTGCATACCACCCATTGAACCACCAGCTACAGATAGCAGTTTCTGAATTCCCAGATGTTTGATTAATTGTAGCTGGGCTTTGACCATATCACCGATTGTAATCAGCGGAAAATCAAGCCCATAAGGCTTACTGGTGGCAGGATTAATGGAAGATGGTCCGGTGGAACCCTTGCAACCACCAATGATATTTGAACAAATCACAAAATATTTATCGGTATCAAAAGCTTTTCCCGGACCAACCATGTTATCCCACCAGCCGGGGTTTTTATCGCCCTTACGAAATCCAGCAACATGGGCATCACCGGTCAGAGCATGCAGGATAAGGATTGCATTGGATTTATCGGCGTTGAGCTCACCATAAGTTTCATAAGCCAGTGTAACTGGTCCCAGTTTTTCACCGTTCTCAAGAACCATTTCATCTGGAGGCTGGGCAAAAGTATAATATCTCGTTTCTACAATCCCTATACCCCTGTTTTCAATCGCTGTTTTCACACTCATTAGCTCACCCGTAAACGTCTTGATTTAGCCACCAGCTTGCGAGTTTCACTGAACCGCTTTTCTCAAAGCCTGGTCAATATCATCTATGATATCCTGGACATTCTCCAGCCCGATTGAAAGGCGGATAAAGTCGTCTGTTACGCCTGTAGCCATCCTCTCTGAAGGAGCCAATTGCTGGTGCGTTGTGGAAGCCGGGTGAATTACCAGGCTCTTGGCATCTCCAATATTTGCCAGATGAGAAAGTAATTTAACCGACTCGATGAAACGTTTACCGGCTTCCAGACCGCCTTTAATACCAAAGCCGATCAGCGCTCCATAATGTCCTTTCAGGTATTTTTGAGCCAGTTTGTGACAGGGATGATCTGGCAGACCAGGATAATTAACCCACGACACGAGTGGATGATTTCTGAGAAATTCAGCCACTTTCAGGGCATTCTCTGAATGCTGTCTGATACGCAGAGGTAGCGTTTCAATGCCCTGTAAAAGCAAAAAGGCATTAAAAGGACTCAAAGTCGCTCCCAGATCTCTCATCCACTGAACTCTGGCTTTCACGATGAATGCCTGATTTCCAAAGGATTCCCAGTATTTTATCCCATGATAACTGGGATCAGGTTCGGTAAATTCAGGGAATTTCCCATTCGCCCAGTTAAATCGCCCGGAATCAATAATTACTCCACCCAGAGTTGTTCCATGTCCTCCCACGAACTTGGTAGCTGAAATCGTGACTATATCGGCTCCATATTCAATCGGACGAACCAGACCTGCTCCGGCAGTATTATCAACAATAAATGGTATCCCATTCTCATGGGCAATTGCTGCAATCCTTTCAAAATCCGGAATATCCAGCTTGGGATTACCGATTGTCTCTGCATACAGAGCTCGAGTTCTGGGTGTAATTGCATTTCTAAATGCTTCCGGTTTATCCGAATCCACAAATATCGTCTCTCTGCCCAATTTATGGAACATGTAATGTAGTTGCTGGTATGTACCACCGTAAAGGTTATTGGCAGAAACAATCTCGTCACCCAGCCCTGTAATGTTCAGCAATGTGATCGCCTGAGCAGCCTGTCCACAGGATGTTGCGAGCGCCCCGATCCCCCCTTCGATTGCCGCCATTCTCTTTTCAAAAACATCCGTTGTCGGATTCATGATCCTGGTATAAATATTGCCAAACTCTTTCAAAGCAAAAAGGTTGGCTGCATGTTCAGTGCTTTTAAAAACATAAGAAGTTGTTTGATAAATCGGCACCGCCCTTGAGCCGGTCGCCGGATCCGGGCTTTCCTGACCTGCATGTAGAGCAATTGTTTCCAACCTGTAATCATGAGAATCACCAGACATCATTTCTTTCTCCTGTTCATCCTGTGTTTTTTGTAAGACTGCGGCTTAAATGTAATACATTACTTCTGGCTTAATATCCTTGTTTTTTTGCCGGTCAACCAGATCCTGCAAAGTGGTAGATGCCAGCACCTTTTCCATTGCCTTACCCATTTCATCCCAGATATCCTGAGTGGCACAATAACCAGATCTTGGACAACTGGTTCTATCCCTTAAACAATCTACCGGCGCCAGCGGACCTTCCAGAACCTCCATGATCATTTTTAAACTAACCTGGTCGGGAGATTTCGCCAGTTTAATGCCACCCTTCGCCCCCCTGACACTTTTCACAAAACCGGCAGCTATCAGAGGTATTATGAGATGCTCGAGATAAGACAGAGAAATCTGCTGTCTTTCCGCTATTTCCTTCAACTGCACTGTTTCTCTCGCTCCATGTAATGCCAGATCAACCAGTGCCCGCATTCCGTATCTCGTTCTTGTAGAAAGCTTCATAGATACTCCTTGTTTACTATTTTCATCATATTAGTCATATTATAACAAATGATCAGCCCTGTCAATCCCTCATGGAAAACTCAAGATAGTGGATTAACTAATAAATTTAACTGTATAGAATCACCTGCAGGGTGAACTGGGAGAAGGTCTTAATCCATGAAATTGTAACTCAGCATAATTGCCTCAAGGACTCCTCCAGAGATCGCCCTCATGGTTCCCCTGATAGAAAAACAATCCTCCGGTTTGATAGCAGGATCAATTTCCGCGAGCCGGGTGTTTGCCAGCACTTTGACTTCATTTCTGAGAATTCCGCGCAGAACACCAGCTATCGGAGCTTTTACAGGCAGATCTCCCAATTTTCCGATAATTTCTTCAGCATTTACTTTTTCACCGATATTTCGGCTGGTGGTAAAAACCCCGGCATCCGAAGAATAGATGACCTGTCCCTGGCAATAGTTTGTTGTTTCGCTATCTCCTTCAAATGAAGAACCTTCGAAAATTAATTTCCCAAGATCATTGCTTAGAGCGGATTCAACGACCAGATGAACATCCTCCCCTGCAATAAATCCCGATCCAATGCCAATAACCAGAGGAGCATCTGTAATTGTGGCACTGGTCTTGCGTTTCAACATCATGGCATGTACCATCACATCTGGTTTAAGCAGGGCTCTTACGCTTAATTCAGGATCCACCACGATTGGAATTCTCTGGTTTCTCCAAACCCGATAAATGTTCTCAAGTGATGGTAGAGTCCTTTCTGCTGTAACATCCTCAATTGTTTTGGTAATATCATAGATTGCCTCTGAGAAGCAGGTTCCCCGGCTAACTGCCAGTGGAGAGGCTATTTCTGTTATGCAAACCCGGAAATGGCTGCGAAACAGCCTGTGCGCAATTGCACTACCAACCTCTCCCCCTCCCCGAACCAGCACTATTAATTCTGCCAGATTCCTCATGGTTGCTCCTTACTGAGTTTCTGATTCTGACTACCTGAAGCTTATTTCCTGATTAATCGCTCGATGTAGAATTTCTCCTCTTCTGGAAATTACCACTATCAATGTGGTTCAATAATCACGTTTTCCAGAGCCACCAACCCGAGAGGATTTAATTGATATCCCTTAACGTAAGGTTTTACCAGATAATAATTTTTCCCAAAGGTCAGCGGCAGGCAGGCAGCATCATCAACAATCTTCTGCTCAGCCTGTTGGTAAAGTGCGAAGCTTTTGTCCTGATTAGCTTCCCGGTTGGCAGCTTCAATTAAAGCATCTACTTCCTGATTTGAATAGCTTCCATAATTATTCTCTGCATCACTGTGGAAAAGTATATCTATAAAATCCTGAGGATGGGCATAATCAGCAATCCATCCCCCAATATCAAAAATTTCATCTATCTCATTCCGGATATTATAATAAAAGCTCTCCGGCTCAAGTTGTCTGATTTTAACATCCACTCCCAGATTCTGCTTCCACTGATAAACCAGAGCTTCCAGCACTGGAGATACTGCCCCACCATATCCTGATGTTGTAAGGGTAATTGGCGGTAAACTGGCAATATCCGGATAAGCAGAAAGTCTCAGGTATTCCCTGGCTTTAGACACATCAAAACCCAGACCCTTTAATCCAGTGTTATATCCGGGAATTCCCGGTGGCAAAATTCCATCTGCCTTTTGAACCATATCGCGGTAAATCAGTGAGATGATTTTATCTTTATCTACTGCCAGACTGAAGGCTCGTCGGACATTCGCATCGTTAAAAGGAGGCTTGGAACAGTTAAATCCCAGATAAGTGAAACTTAACTCGGGACTTATTTTCAGATCTGAATAGAAAGGCCCGGATTTATCCATTACTTTGTCAATATATGGTGTTGATACGTAAGTTATATCAATCTGCCCTTTTTCATAAAGGTCAACTGGTAATCCGGTATAAAACTGATATCTGACCTGACTGATAGCAGGTTTTTCACCGTAGTAAGCGTCATTTCTTTCAAGAATTAAAGATTGATTTTGAGTCCATTGTTTCAATTTAAATGGTCCCGTTCCGACCGGCTTACGCCACCAGCCGGATCCAGAGGAAACGGTATTTTTATCGACCACAAATGAAGTAGGATATGTTAATTTATACAGGAAATAAGATTTTGGAGCATCTATTTTAACTTCCAGGGTGTAATTATCAATAACCCTTACACCGCTGATTTCTCTGGCTTTTCCTGCCAGTACATCTTTTACGCCGACAATATCGCCAAGGTAAGTAGCCGCGGTCTGAGAACCAGTATTGGGATCAGCAGCCCTCTCCCATGAGTACTTGAAATCAGCCGCTGTAACTTTCCTTCCATTATGAAAAGTGACATCATGTCTTAAATGGAAAATGTAGGTGAGTCCATCGGGACTGATTTCAGGCAGGCTTGCTGCAATATCGGGCACCAGTTCAAGGTTATCTCCTGTTTTTAAGAGTCCCGAATAAATTTGAGAGATGTATTCGTGTGAAGACATCTCGCTGGCAATTGCGGGATCCAGCGTAAGTGGATCTATACTGTAAAGGTTCAGCACCCCCTGCCCCATTTGCCCGGCCGGACTGGATGCTGAGTTTTTGAAGATACAGCCGGACAAAATCAGAGAAACCGTTAATACTACCAGTGCCAGATAAATAATAACCTTTTTCAAATTAATCCTTCCCTTTTCAAACTACAGAAACCGTCATCAGTTATAATTAGATGATCAATCACCTCAATTCCAATCAGTTTGCCTGCATCAATAAGTCTCCTGGATAGCTCAATATCTTCTCGAGAAGCCTCCAGATTACCAGAAGGGTGATTATGAGCAATAATGATTGAAGAAGCACTGGCTGTAATAGCCTCCTTAAAAAGCTCCCTCGGATGCACAATACTGGCATCCAGGCTACCCACTGAGATTTCTGCTGATTTAATTACCCTATTCCTTGTATCCAGTAAAATCGCCCAGAAATGTTCCTTCTTTTCTCCTCTTGAAACGCCACTCAGTTCTTCATATGCTTCTTCCGGATTGCGAATAAAGAGTCGCTTTTCATTTCTGGTGGACTTCTTCATCCGGTTGACAAGTTCAAAGGCTGCTACAATCTGGCAGGCTTTCGCCAGTCCTATCCCTCTGACTTTCATCAGTTCCTCAAGAGAAGCTCGGGACAGGTTTTGAATGCCACCAAAGGTATTCAATAACCTTCCGGCAGTCTCCAATATTGATTCACCTGAAATGCCCTGTCGCAATATTAAAGCCAGGATTTCCGGCGTTGATAATGCCTCCGGTCCGAGCCGCTGAAGGCGTTCACGAGGTCGCTCCGTATCCGGCAATCTCCTGATTGTAAATGTTGACCTATTCTGGCTTTCCTGAATTTTTCCGCTTCCTTCAGACATCACTGAATTATCTTTACCCGCTATAAAGTCTGGTTATCCAGGCTTTCCAGATTTCATTTAAGCCATCCATATCAAATCCATAAACTTTCTGCAGAGCACCATCATAGGTAGCTCCTGCCCTGAAAGTCTGTAGAAGCTGTAACATTTTATCTGATCCATATTGGGTGATGAGAAACTCTACCAGGGTATAACTTTCGGCATAGGACAGCAGGCTCTTCTCGGTGGTAGCCGAGAAAGGACTTGCCAGACTTCGTACAGAAATCAATTTGTTACCTGTCACAGCTTCTTTAAGCAATGAAGAGTATTGCGGCTCCAGCAATCCCTGGGAATACATTGCAAGGCCCTCGTTCAACCAGACTGGAAGTCCGCTGTACGGGTTAGCCGTCATCTGTGAAATCACTATATGGGTCAACTCATGAGTCATTGCACCCTGACCCCAGGCAAGATTGTCTGGAGAAATCCCGATGGCGATAATATTGAATTGGGTAAAAGCCGCTCCTCCGGTCCACTCCTGGGGAAACACCATGGAACCCTGTAAATCCTGAGTACTGGCGTAAATAAAAATATCGATCAGGCTATCCGGGGTTGCTCCTGTATCCTGCTCCAGTTTTACCAGTGATTGCTGAGCTGTTGACATAAGAGTCTGAGCAAATGAATTACTTCCCTGATACCAATAAATGCTGATTTTTCCCTCGGTTAAATTACGCCACTGATAGCGATTATCGGTAACATGGAACAACAAAGGCTGGGTTTCCAGCATCTTCCCATCAGCATTTTTTACCAACCACCAGTATTTTATGTCAGTTCCAGGCGGTACCCCGCCAATTTTACGCATATCCAGAGTATATCTGGCATTTACGTTCGTGCCCTTATTAAAAGATACAACTGCCTCGCTGGTGATATTTGCAAAACTGATTTGCTGGATCTGATATCTCAATCGGACATCGGAGATAGTAGCATCACTTTTAATTTGAGCAGAAAAATTAAGACTCAGAGGAAAATCCATTTGAGCAGAGCTGTTAGTAACCGATATCGTATCCTGTCCACGGATGGAGACAGGACTCAATATTGCCCACATAACAACCAGAATAAATAATAGTCCCCCAATCCTTTTAATCATATTCTCTCCCAATTCCGGAACGGAGATAAGCGATGATAAAATCATCAAGTTCGCCATCCAGCACTGCTTCCGGATTCCCGGTTTGATAATCGGTACGATGATCTTTGACCATTTTATAAGGATGCAGCACATAGCTGCGGATTTGATTTCCCCACCCGGCTTCTATTCTTTTCCCTTTTAAACGGGCTTTTTCTTCTGCCTGTCTCTGTAGCTCCCTTTCCAGGAGTTTGGATTCAAGTATTTTCATAGCGATTGTCTTATTCTGCAATTGTGATCTTTCACTCTGACTGGTAACTACTATTCCGGTTGGAAGATGGGTAATCCGGACAGCGGTACTGCTTTTCTGCATATGTTGTCCACCGGGTCCGCTGGAACGGAAAGCCTCAATTTTAAGATCTTCCGGCTCAATCTTGACATCTATATCGCTTTCAGCCTCTGGAATCACTTCAACCAGAGCAAAGGATGTATGGCGAGCATGATCTGCATCGAAAGGCGAAAGCCTCACCAATCGGTGAACGCCATGTTCTGACTTCAGATAGCCATAAGCATAGTCCCCGGATATGGACAATATTACGCTCTTAATACCGGCTTCTTCTCCAGGGGATATATCCAGTATTTCTGCCTTGTAGCCTTTACGCTCAGCCCAGCGCATATACATCCTGAGAAGCATATTAGCCCAATCCTGCGATTCTGTTCCTCCTGCACCTGCATGAATAGAGAGAATGGCATTGCGGGAATCATAAGGTCCACTGAAAGCAAGCTCCAGCTCCAGTTCATCAAGTTGACCGGAAAGCTGCTCAATTTCCCGTTGCACCTCGTTCCCCAATGCACTGTCCCGCTCTTCTTCAGCCAGTGCGAATAATTCCTCCAGGTCATGAACCCGCTTTTCCAGCGTCCGCCACCTTTCTACTATTCGGCGATTCTCGGCTAACTGGCGCATTAAAGATTGGGCTTTCACCTGATCCTGCCAGAAGTCCGGTGATGAGGATTGCTTCTCCAGTTCGCTGATCTCTTTTTCTTTACCACTTATATCAAAGACGCACCAGTGCGGACGACACTCTAGCCTTTAAATCCTCAATTTGAGCCTTAATTTCAAGCATAACGAGTCAACCTTCCCTTTAAAGAACTTCTTACCCATCCTGCGCGTTTCAATCAGTAGACCGACTTGCAAGATGTGCCAGCCGGGTTGGCTCAGGTAATCGGTAATCAATACAACATTTTAACACCCATTCAATGGCTTGTGAAAGACTGATCTTGTGCCCGATGGAAATTATTAACGGTTTTGAGCCTCTTCTAGTCCTCACTGCTGCCCCTATTACTTCACCATTTTCGCCATGTATCTCGCTGTAAGAGCCCGGATTTTCTCCGACTTCAGCGTAGAAGCCGGTCAGGAGAGATTTAGCACAGCCAATAGACGGCAGATCAAGTAACATACCCAGGTGACAGGCTAAGCCAAATCTTCTTGGATGTGCAATTCCCTGCCCATCAACCATTATTAAATCGGGTTTTAATTTGAGCTTTCTGCAGGCTTCCAGAACAAGAGGAACTTCTCTGAAGGATAACAAACCAGGAATATACGAAAATTCTGCTTTACCTCTTACAGTTACTTTTTCCACAATCTCCAGTTCCGGATAACTCAGGGTTACAGCTGCTGCTCTCGCTTCTTTAACTCTGTTCACAGAAACATCAAACCCGGAAACCAGCTTAACATCGCGAATGATTCCCTCTTTCTGAACCAGTTCAGAAAGTCTCTTTTGAATCTCTATTGCAGCGGGAATGCTCAGGTTCCATGGATGCAATTCTCTAATCAACACCCTTTCATTATAATTGTGAGTTTGTCTCATCTCAATTCAATGAAGAAAATATTGTACAATCAAAATACTTGTGATTTCTTATCATAATTTGTAATAATATATAAAATATATACTAGTACAATAAAATAAAGCCGTTTGAGATATGTGGGTTTACCTGATAATAACCTTTAACAGATCATCCTGAGATAAGGTAAACCTTTTTCATTTATTTGACATTCTACGGTGCGATATTGCATAATTAGCCTATACTGATATAGGGGTGTGAGACTAAAATATGGTCAAGATCAAATTGCGCAGAGTTGGAGCAACTAAACAGCCCAGTTACCGGATAGTAGTTGCTGATTCTAGATCATCACGGGATGGGAAGTTCATCGGCGTTATAGGGCATTATAACCCTCGCACTCAACCAGAACACCTGGTGATCGATGAACAAAAAGCTCTGGACTGGCTTAGACAGGGTGCTCAACCAACAGCTACCGCTGCAAGATTGCTGAATAAAGCTGGAATCCTGGAGAAGTTTAACGAAATCAAGGAGAAACCATGAGAGAGCTACTGGAGTACATCGTCAAAGCCATCGTAGATGCCCCTGACAAAGTTGTTATCACTGAAGAAAAGGGAGAGCAGGGAGTAACTTTTAAGTTACAGGTCGCCGATGAAGATAAAGGCAGAGTCATCGGAAAACAGGGACGTATTGTCGAAGCTATGAGAACTCTGCTCAGAGTTAAAGCTGCCAAGTTAGGCACACGGGCTACTCTTCAAATTCTATAAGCATCTTCGAAATCTAAAGCTATTTTAAAAAATTAATACGAGTTGAAACAGGGCAATTGTACTTGGTTTCAACTCGTATTTTTTTACGAACCAGGAGAAACCTTTAGCCAGGCGACTGCTGTCTTCGTCTCCTTCGCCGATCGGCGACTTCAATTCTTGCCAGAGCCCGCCGTAAAGCAGCCTCTGCTGCGGCGGCCTCAACCGCTGAAGCAGAACGAACCAGTTGTTCCTGTGCCCGCTTCTTAGCTGCCTCCGCCCTGGCTATGTCAATTTCTTCAGCCCGCTCAGCGGCATCTGCCAGAATAATAACCCTATCAGGCCTTACCTCAATGAACCCACCACTGATCGCCATGTTATATTCCTCTCCGTTTTTGCGAGCAATCAGCTCGCCAGGGACCAGAGTTGTCATTAATGGGGCATGATGTGGCAATATCCCCAATTCCCCACTAATACCGGGCGCAATCACCACATCCACATTATCGGCAAAGACTACCCTTTCTGCTGTGACTATTTCCAACCTGATTGGCATTTTTATACCATCACTTTAATTTGCTCGCTGCTTCTACAGCTTCGTCAATTGTGCCTACCATAAAGAAAGCCTGCTCCGGCAGATCGTCATATTTACCATCCAGAATCTCTTTGAACCGCTTGCCGAAATCGGCATATCCGGCGTCGATCTGACCCGGCATGACTGGCGGGAAGCTGTATAGCAGGTGCCAAATGCTACTGCCGGTAAAGCCATTGACTACGACCTTCTTGAGCTTCTTTTTCATGGATGGAGGAGCCGCGTTGAAAAACGCGCGGGCCGCTCGCGCGGTGTTCATCACCTCAGCGGCAGCGCGTTTGCGAACACCTTCAGGCTTGCCGTCACCCCAGACGTGTGGCGGCAGAATGGCCTTGTGCCGTTCGTC
>Ga0101944_10004463_pt1 | contig 17294 bp, 13 predicted proteins | sample DewCreD2012metaG_FD_75245 | JGI IMG/M metagenome (GOLD analysis project Ga0101944, IMG submission 75245) | Hot spring sediment bacterial and archeal communities from British Columbia, Canada, to study Microbial Dark Matter (Phase II) - Dewar... ...
CGCTCGTACAACTCGCGCGGATAGAGCGCGATGTGGTCGGTGATGATGATCACCTGCGGATCCGAAGTGCGATTCGGGTCCAGCCCCAGCGTACCGGCACCCCGCGTGACCACCAGGCGGATATAGCCGTCTTCAATCTGGTTGGCCCGCAGCGTCTGGTAGATGGCCTCGCTCATGGCCTGGCGCGTGAGCGGGATCTCCAGACGGATGGCGCGGGCGGACTCCCACAGCCGCTCCAGGTGCTGCTCGAGCCGGAACACGCGGCCGCCGTAGCTGCGAATCCCCTCGAACACGCCGTCCCCGTACAGCAGGCCGTGATCGTAGACGCTGATCTTGGCGTCTTGCTTGTCGTAAAGCTGGCCGTTGATGTAAACCTTGAGAGCCATCTACGCAGATTCGATCCGCCCCTCGACCAGCCGCACCACGCGGTGGGCCTGCTGGGCGTTGGCCAGGTCGTGGGTGACCATGACTATAGTCAGCCCGTGCTGGCGGTTCAAGGAGCGGAGAAGCTGCATGATTTCGGCTCCGGTGTGCTGATCGAGATTGCCGGTCGGCTCGTCCGCCAGCAGCACCGCGGGCCCCGGGGCAAGAGCGCGGGCGATGGCCGTGCGCTGCATCTCTCCCCCAGACAGTTCGCGCGGGAGATGCTGCCAGCGCTGGCCGAGCCCCACCTGCTCCAGCAAGCGGCGGGCGTTCTGTACGTGGCTGCGCCGGTGCCGCAGCCAGCTCCAGAGGCCGTGGGCAATCATCAGCGGTGCCAGCACGTTCTCCAGGGCCGTGAGTTCGGGCAACAAGTGGTAGAACTGAAAGATCATGCCCAGTTTGCGGTTGCGCAGAGCGTCTCGGCGACGGCGCGGCAGATTGTCGATCCGCATGCCGTCCAGCCAGACCTCGCCGGCGTCGGCCCCGTCCAGCGTGGCCAGCAGGTGCAACAGGGTGCTCTTGCCCGAGCCGCTCTGGCCGATCACTGCCAGGAACTCGCCCTGCTGCACCGTCAGGTTCACGCCGCGCAGCACTGGAATCTCATGCCCGGCCTTGAAGTAGGACTTTTTCAAGCCCCGCGCCTCAAGTTGAATCCGCCGGCCGCTTGCTGTGCGGCCTGTCTGGCGGTAGGACGCAGCCGCCTCGACATGGCTCGAGGCGGCCGCAGATCGCGTGCTCCGCACGGCTTCACTCATAACGCAATGCCTCCACGGGGTGTAGCCGCGCGGCGCGCCGCGCCGGCAGGACGCTCGCCAGGGCTGCAATCCCCAGAGCCCCCAGCACAATCCAGGTGACCGTCGGCCATTCGATCAAGGCCGGTATCTCGTAGAAATAGTAAATGTCGGGATCGAACACCGGGCGGCCGGTGAGCCGGCCGAGTGCGTCGGCAATGGCGTTGATGTTCTGGGTGAACGCCAGCCCCAGCACCATTCCCGCCCCGCTGCCTACCAGGCCTAGCAGCAGACCGTAGAAGAGAAAGATGCCCATGATCCCACGCCCGCCCGCCCCCAGCGACTTGAGAATGCCAATATCTCGCGTCTTCTCCACCACGATCATGAAGAATATGGCCAGGATGCCGAAGCCCGCCACGGCGATAATCAGGAACAACAGCACGTTCAGAATAGCCGTCTCCATGTGCACGGCGGCCAGCAACGCCCCCTGCTTGTCTCGCCAGGTGCTCACCGAGTAGAGCTGCGGCGGAAAGAGCGCACGCAGCTTGTCTCGTACCTGGTTCAGCTCTCGCCCCGGCTTGAGCTTGATCTGAATGCTCGTCACATAGCCGATACCGGTCTCCGGCTCGATCATCCCGCGCAGCTCCTGCAACCTGCGCAGCGGCACGAAGACCAGGCTCGAGTCGTACTCGCTCATCTTGCTCTCATAGAAATCGACGATGGTGAACGTGTCGTCCACCGCCCGAGGAGGCGTGCCGGCCGTGGGAAAGGTCAGCCGCACGTCGTCTCCCGGCAAGAGCAGGAAGCGGTCCGTAGCCTCGAGACGGAAGCTGGCCAACCCGATGCCCATCACCAGACCCGTGTGCTGCTCGGTGCGCGGGTCGAAACGCCGCTCCGTCCCCCCGCGTGCGAAGGGATCGGCAGAACGTGCTGCCCTGGACGGGCGCTGGGCGGGCCGAGCCGTATCGCCGCCGCGCAGCTCGGCATCATCGGGAACTGAGGGCGTGCTGCTCTGCTCGTCTTCCGCGGCACGGTGGTCGTGCGCGCCCTGCTGGGAAGAGGCGTCAGGCGATTGGCGGCCGAACTGCGCCGCCGCTCGCCGCAATTCGGCCATGCGGCGGCGGTGTGTCCAGCCGGCGTGACGCATCTCGGGACGCGGCGTGCCGCGGTCTTGCGCCTGGTGATCATATACGTCGTATCCTCCGTCACGCAGGCGGAAAGAGAACTGCTTGCGGTTCTGGGGATGTTGCAGGTACTGCCGGAATTCCGCGGCCTGCTCGGGCGCTTCGTCGTCGATGCCGATCAGCGTTACCGGCCGGGTGATCCACTCCCCCCGCCCCCCGTACTGGAAGCTGAGCATGGCCGGCACGTGCACGGCGGCTACCATCCGCTCGATGTCGTCTCCCGCCGCGCGCTGCATCAGCTCCATGTGCCACTCGGGGTCGCGGAACCCCTCCAGACTGTGCGATTCCAGCACCACGTCGGAGAGGATGTTGTGCAGCCGCTGCTGCATTTCACGGGCGAAACCGGCCATCACCGCGTTAACCACGATCATGGTCGCCACGCCCAGCGTCACGCTGACGATCGACGCCAGCGCAATGTACCGCGACCGCAGGTACCGCCAGCAGAGCAAATACTTGTACACCGTGTGGCTCCTTCCACAACCGCCTACCTGGGCTTGCCCGGCGGCTCACTACGGCATTGCCCGCAGCTCGCTGGACCGCACTCCTTGGCGCGCACGGGCGGGCGCTACGGGGGCGCGCCGCCGCACAGACTTCGGCGAAGGCCGGGAAGTCCGGGGAGGGCAGGAACGAATTGTTTGGATACGCCCTCACGCGATGCGGGCCTCGATCTTCTTCAGAATTCGAGCTGCCCCGGGTCGTGGGCAGGGGCGCAGGCCATTCGCGAGGGTCAATTCACGAAGCGGCGTAAGCGCACGCTCATCACCAAGCCCAGGGCGAGAAACACAAACAGCGTGGCCGACCCGCCATAGCTCATCAGGGGCAGCGGGATACCGGTGACCGGCACATAGCCGATAACCATGGCCACATTCCACAGCACATGGATCCCTAAAACTGCCGCCACGCCCATGACCAAGAACATACCGGCCCGATCGGCCGCACGTTGCGCATGCTGGACCAGGCGCAGCAGCAAAGCCAGCAAAAGCAGCAGGGTGATGAACACCCCGCTGAATCCCAACTCCTCGGCCACGGCAGCAAAGATAAAATCCGACCATCGAACGGGCACAAAGCCCAACTGATTCTGGCTGCCCTGGCCGATTCCCTTGCCCCAGAAGCCACCCGAGCCGACGGCAATCTTCGACTGCAGGGTCTGATAGCCGGCCGACTGCGGGTTCTCCTCGGGCCGGAAAAATGTGTAGATCCGCTCCTTCTGATAGGGTTTGAGCAACGACCAGCCCACCGGCAGCAGCAGCAACACGATCAGAAAAGCAGCGACAGCGTGCTTCCACTGCAGTCCCGCCAAAAAGGCTCCGATACCCAGCGCCGGCAGAATCATCACCGCAGTGCCGAAATCAGGCTGCAGCAGAATCAATCCGAGCGGCACGGCGGTCAGCACGGTGGCTTTGACCAGGTCTGCCAGCGTGAGCTGGTCGGTACGCACTTCGCTGAAGAAGCGCGCCAACACAACAATTATAACCAACTTCACCAGCTCTGACACTTGCAAAGACTGCCCGGCGATGAAAATCCAGCTCCGGGCGCCGTAGCGGGCTTCGCCAAACAGCAGCACCGCCACCAGGGCGGCCAGGCTCAACAGGTAGAGCAGCGGAGCGTGGTCGAGCACAGCATGGTAATCCACACGGGCCAAAAGGAACATGCCGACCAAACCCAGCGCCACCCAACCCGTCTGCCGCCAGTGCATGCCGGCCAGCGAAGTGTTCTGCGTGGCGGAATAGATTTCGAGGATGCCGATCGTGCAGATGGCCAGCGCAATGGCCAGCAGCCACCAATCGAGGTCGCGGAAGCTGATGCGTTCGGCTCTCATCGGGTCCCGGGATCGGTCGAGCGGCGCGCAGCACTCGGCTCGGCAGGCTGTCTCCGGGAAGCTGCCGGCGTGCGGGACGCACCGGACGAGGCTGACTCCGGAGCCGGCCGCGGCTGCAGCTCGGCGATCATCGGCGCCTGCTCGGGGTCGTGGTGGCGCAGCTCGACCGTGTATCGCTGCCCTTCGCGGGCACTCTTCTTGTCGTAATACGCTTTGACCACATCGCGGGCAATCGGCGCAGCAGCGCTGGAGCCATGCTCGCCGTGCTCGACCAGCACGGCCACGACAATTTCTGGATTGACCCGCGGCGCATAGCCAACGAACCAGGCATTCTCCGTGAAACGCCGAGCCAGATGCCCGCCCAACCGGCGCAGGGTATCAAAGCTGATCAACTGCGAGGTGCCGGTCTTCCCGCAAAACTCCACACCCTCAATGCGAGAGCGCTGTGCGGTACCATCCTCGTTGACCACACCGAACATGCCCTGCGCCAATTTCTGCACGGTGCGCTCAGCCAGCGGGAAACGGATCTCTTCCACCGGGCTGTAGTTTTTCAGCAGGTGCGGCTGGCGGAACACGCCCCCCGAAGCGATGCCGCCGATCGAGTAAGCGAGCTGCAGGGGCGTCGACGTTGTGGCACCCTGGCCGATGGCCACCGAAATGGTTTCGCCGGCATACCAGGGCTGTTTCAGCGCACGCTGCTTCCATTCCGAGGAAGGCACCAGACCGGCTTCTTCCCCGGGCAGGTCAATGCCGGTGCGGCGGCCCAAACCCAGTTGCTGGGCGTAGAAGGCAATGCGATCGATCCCCAGGCGCTGGCCGACGTTGTAGAAGAAGACGTCGCAGGAACGAACAATTGCGCGATGCAGATCCACCTGTCCGTGACCTTCCTTTTCCCAGCAGCGGAAGGTGCGGCCGTAGAAGACACCAAAACCCGGACAGAAAACACTGAACCGCTCCGGCAGAATACCCGATTCGAGCATGGCGGCGCCCATCATGATCTTGAAGACGGAACCCGGGGCCAGTTGCGCCTGAATGGCGCGGTTCAGCATGGGCCGGTCGGGGTCTTCGTTGAGGCGACGCCACTCTTCCGGCGGAATGCGAATGGCGAACAAGTTCAGGTCTGGAGCCGGATGGCTGACCATGGCCAGCACCTCGCCGGTGCGCGGGTCGAGGGCGACCACTGCTCCCTTGCGGCCGGCCAAGCCGGCTTCGGCAACCAGTTGCAGGTCGTAGTCAATCGTGATTTCGATGGGCTGGCCCGGGATGGCTTCTTTTTCGTCGAGCCGGCCGACTTCACGCCCGAGGCTGTTGACCACCAGGCGACGCAGGCCATCCGTGCCCATCAGGATGTCGTTGTACTGGCGCTCCAAACCGGCCTTGCCGACGATGTCGCCCGGGCGCAGGCGGCCGCCGCTGCGTTCGATTTGCTGCTCGCTGGCTTCGCCCACATAGCCAATCACGTGGGCCAGAAAGCCGTCGCGGGGGTAGCGACGGCGATACACCATCAGCAGCTCGAGCGCCGTCAGGTCCCGGCGATGGGCTTCGATGAACGCAATGTCGGCGGGGGTAGCTTCGTGCTTGAGCACGATCGGACGGAATTGTGGCTCGTGGCGCGCTGCTTCCAAGCGAGCGCGAATCTCCTCCTCCGGAATGTTCAAGCCGGCGGCAATCTGCGGCAGTGTGCGTTCGATTTCTCCCCGGTCGTCGCGAAGCAGCAGAATGCTGAACGAAGGATAGTTATCCACCAGGACGCGCCCTTCGCGGTCGAGAATTTTCCCGCGGGGCGCATTGATGGGTACCGTGCGGATGCGATTGCGCTCGGCCAGCTCCGCGTAATAGTCGGCTTCGAGCACCTGCAGCTTCCAGTAGCCGAGCACCAAAACAACAAACAGTCCAACGAGCAGATAAGCCAGGAACGTCAGCCGCGACTGCGGGAGCCGATGCTCGTTGCCAAACCAGTACGACACGCTGTTGCTCCGTTTCCGCTGACCGATGGCGGGCGGGGCCGGGCGGCCAACCCGCGGAAGCGGCATCAAGCTACCACTTGCCTCATTCTGGTGCAACCGTTTTGCCCAGTCGAACAGTGGCGTTTTGGCGATTGGCCGGAAGGTCAGGTGCGGCGCAGGCGGTCCAAGGCCGGGAAGAACAGCACAGCCAGCAGTGCATTCAGCAGCGTGGCCAGCAGCAGGTGTGTTGTCAGGAAGGCACTGGCTTCACCGAGCAGCAATCGCTGGGCCACTTCGAGCACGCCTTCGTGAATCAGGTAGAACAGGCCAGCCAGCACCAGCCGGGCCAGCGGGTGATCCACGTCAATCCGCCCGCCGATCGAGGAAGCGCCGAAACCGACCACGGTTTTCGCCAGGCCAAACAGACCAATCAGACGACCGGTGAGGCCGTCCTGGAGCAGGCCAATGATCATGCCGAGCAGCAGGCCGGTAATCGGGTTGCGACGGCTGAGGCCAAAGTAGAGTGTGACCAGAAACGGCAGTTCGACGTACTCGGCACCGCGGGGCAGCAGCCGGGGAAGAAACACCTCCAGCACCAGCGCCAGAAAGACGGCGCCAGCAACCACACCCGGATGAAACTTGTGCACTTCGATGTGCGGTTCGCTTTGTGCGTGGGGCATCATGTCAGAGGCTTCCGCCACGGCGGGTACAACTCATTGCGGCGGCCCTGCCGGACGGGATTCGGCGGGCAAAGCGGCCCGGGGTTCGGCCGGCACCAACTCCTCGCGGGAGAGCAGGACGATGACCTCTTCCAGTTGATCCAGCCGCGCCGAAGGACGCACGACAATTTTCTGAAACGGGCTGCGCAGCTCGGTGCCGGGCTCAACCTGGAGCACGGTGCCGATCGGCAGGCCCTTGGGGAAAATCCGATCTTGGCCCGAGGTGAGCACGCGCTCGCCTACGGCGACCGGCTGCTCGTTGACGATGTAGTCCAGCGTGAGCGTGGGCGCGCCGCTGCCGCGAATGACGCCCTGGGTTCGCGAAGTTTCCAGCATGGCGCCGACACCGCTTTCCTTGTCCGTCAGCAGCAATACCTGCGCCGTACCGGCAAACACCTGTTCCACTCTGCCGACCACGCCATCGGGGGTAATCACCGGCATAGCCTTGGCGAGGCCATCGGAGCTGCCACGGTCAATGAAGAAGATGCGGCTGCCTCGGTCCACCGAAGCCCCGATGACGCGGGCAAAGACCATGGGATAGTCCGGGTAGTTGTGGCGGAAGTCGAGCAGGGCGGCCAGACGTTCGGCTTCAGCAGCGCGGGCTTCCAATTGAGCCAGACGGAGTTTGAGTTGCTGGTTTTCCTGGTGCAGGGCCTGGTTTTCGCGGTACGTGCCGCGGAGGGCGACGTAACCCTGCCAGGCTCCCGTCAGCTTGGCCCAGGTCCAGGAGGCAGCGTCCTGCACCGGCGTGATCAGGCGCACGGCCCAGACGCGGATCAGGCGCACGTCCTGATCGCGCTTGATCTGCACAGCGAGCAGCAACACCTGAGCCAGCAGGGTGGCGGCGAGCACAACGAGCGGGCGATGTCGAGAGGTGATCGGCAGCATGGCTGTTCCCCGCCGCCGCGAGAGCAGGCCGGCAGCTAGTGGCCGGGCCGCGGCAGCCGTCCCCTAGTCGATGCACACCTGGCGCAGGAGCCGGAAATCGCTGAGCATCTTGCCGGTGCCGAGCACGACCGAAGCCAGCGGGTCGTCAGCGATGGAGACGGGCAAACCCGTCTCTTCGCGGATGCGCTTGTCGAGGTTCTTCAGCAGCGCACCCCCGCCGGTGAGCACAATGCCGCGGTCGCTGATATCGGCAGAAAGCTCCGGCGGGGTACGTTCCAGTGCCACGCGAATCGCGTTCAGAATGGTGGCCACGCATTCGCTGAGCGCCTCCCGGATTTCGCTGTCATCAATCGTGACGGTGCGGGGCACACCCTCGATCAAATTGCGGCCCTTGACCTCCATGGTCATCGGCTTTTCGAGCGGATAGGCGGAGCCGAGCTCGATTTTGATCTGTTCGGCGGTACGCTCGCCGACCAGCAGATTGTACTTCCGCTTCAGGTAGTGCATGACGGCTTCGTCCATTTCGTTGCCGGCCACGCGCACCGAGCGGGAATACACGATGCCACTCATGGAGATGACGGCGATATCGGTCGTTCCGCCGCCGATGTCTACGACCATGTTGCCGGAAGGCTCTTCGATGGGCAGACCGGCGCCGATGGCGGCAGCCATGGCCTGCTCCACCAGGAAGACTTCGCTGGCCCGGGCGCGGTACGCACTGTCCTGCACGGCGCGCTTTTCGACCGGAGTAATTTCGCTCGGCACGCCGATGACGATGCGCGGATGGACCAGCACCCGGCGGTTGTGGGCCTTCTGGATGAAGTAGGTGAGCATTTTTTCGGTGACCTTGAAATCCGCGATGACACCGTCCTTCATCGGCTTGATGGCCACCACATTGCCGGGCGTGCGGCCCAGCATTTCCTTGGCTTCGCGACCGACGGCAACCACTTCGCCGGAATTTTTGTTGATGGCTACGATCGAAGGTTCGTTGACCACGATGCCCTTGCCGCGCGCGTAGACCAGCGTATTCGCCGTGCCCAGATCGATGGCCAGGTCCGAAGAAAACAAACTGAAGATCGAACGAAAGTTGTAACCGTTCTTGCTCATCATAGGCCTCTATCCGCCGTTCCCGCCTGGCCTCATCGGAGGGATCCGGGGTCGCAGACGGGAGCCGGCGTCCCCCAGAGCCGGTCGGTGGGGGTGCCGAAGCCGGCCGGCCCAGCGTTGCGCGCCCCCTAGGGTATCACGACTGGCACCCGTTTGATTGCGGTCGCACCCCGTCGGTTCTGCCCGGTAACGACAATGACCTGATTGCCGCGCGGCAACGGCGGCGTGTAGTGCCGGAAGCGGCCGTCGGAACGCAAATTGGCCACCGGCTGGCCGTTGATCAACACCGCTGCGCCCGGCTCGGTGCGGCCGATGACCTCCACTACACTGCCGTGCAGTTGCGTGCCTTCGATCTCCAGCAGCATCTCCTCGCCCTTACCCTGGGCGACCAGGGTGAACTTATAAGCGTCGCTCGGTTCACTCTGTTTGCCTTCCGCGTCAATAGCCGCCACTGTCCAGAAATAATCTCCGGCGTCCAGGCCCGAAAGCGTTGCTGAAGTGCTTTGCACGCGGCGCTCCGCCACGACCTGCGTGAACATCGAGGAAGTACCAACGCGCAGATGGTAAGCCGCCGCCTGGGGCACGGTGCGCCATGTGAAGCGGACGGTGGCCTGACGCGGCTCGGGCACGATAATCGGCTGAAAGTTGACCGGTTCGACCAGTTCGGGCGGAGCCAGTACCTGCGTTTTCGTGATTTCGCCGCCCGTGGCGAAGCTGACTTTCTCCCAGCGGTTGACCGGGATGTTCACACTTCCCCGCTGCAGGTCGGCCGCGCCTGCCGTGACCGTGATTTCGTGCTGGTTGCGGGCCGGGTCGGTGCGCACGGCAGCGCGGCTGTTTTCTTTCAGCGAAGCCACGGCATTTTCGAACGATACCCGGGCCGATGAACCGGGCGCCTCCCAGGTGCCCGTCGAAAGGTCCACGGCTCCGGTGGCGATGCGCACCCCGACGCGGGTGGTGCGATTGGTGTAGACACTGTTTTCTTCGACCGTCATCAGCGTGTCAGGTTTGACGGTGTAGGTGGTGCCGTCGGCAAAGCTGAGGCGAGCCACCCCGTCAGGGCCGGTGCGAATCAGGTCGCCCTTGTCGAGCACCATGCGGTAGTCGGCCGGCACCCAGTCCACCGAATCGGCTTTTTTGACGTGCACCCGACCGTCCAGGTTGACAAATCGCACCTGACTGCCCACCGGCTGCACAGCCGCTCCCGGGTTGCTGGCAAACGTCGCGGCGAAACGCTCCAGGCTCTGGGTGAGGAACGCCGGATTCATCAGATACCAGACCAGTAAAACCACCGCCCCCACGAGCAGCACGAGCACCACCACGGTGCGGTAAGTCACCGTGTGCCAGTACACTTCGACCCGGGAAATCTTCTCGGGCTTGGGTGGCTGCTGAGTCGTGTGGCTCATCGCACGCGAAATCGAATTTACAATCTAGCACACGACCAGAAACCCGTTTCCGCCGGCCCCGAACCGCGTTGCGTATCCGCCAACGCCCCGAATCTTTCGGAGGGTACCCACGGCCACTTCGAAATGCGCCTCCCAGGCGGGCGGCGAGCTGCTTCTGCCTCCCCCCGTCCGGCAGGGCAATCTCGCCAGGTGTTAGGATGCACCTTTCCCCTTTCCGGGGACCATGTGGATTGTGAGCGCGGCCGGCAACGCCTATAATGGGTGTTTTCAGGGAAGCCGCGGAGAGGAACCGAATGCTGCAAATTTTTCAAAGGCGCGATGTGCTCAAGCGCATACTGCTCGTACTGGTGGTCGCCATGATCGGCGGCGCCATGGTGATCACACTGGTGCCCACCGGCGTGGGTTCGTTCGGCAACCGCGCCGATGTGTTGGCCCGCGTCGGTCGGCAGGAAATCACCACGGCCATGGTCGAACAGCAGTTGCGCGAAATCGAACGGTTGCAGCAGATTCCGGCAGCGCTGCGCGGCTTCTATGCCAACACCGTCTTCCAACAGCTGCTCTACGAACGCATGCTGGAAGAAGAAGCGCGGCGACTGGGCATTCGCGTCACCGAAGAAGAACACGCCGAGTTCATCAAGTCCCGCCTGCCTGCGGTGTTTGCGGGCGATACGTTTCTGGGTATGGACCGCTACTCGGCCGAGGTGCAGTCGCGCTTCGGAATGACGGTCGCGGAGTTCGAGGACCGCGTCCGACTGGGACTGCTGGAAACGAAACTGCGGCGGCTGGTGACGGATGGGATCGGTGTCACACCGGAAGAAATCGAACAGGAATTCCGTCGTCGCAATGAAAAAGTAAAAATCGAATTCGTGCGGATCAGCCCGGCCGCGCTCGAATCCCAGATAGCCTTGACGAACGAAGAAATTGCACGGCATTTCGAAGAAAATCGCTCGAGCTACCAGGTGCCGGAAAAGCGCAGTGTGCGCTATGTGCTGCTCGACCGGGAACAGATCCGCAACCAGGTCTCTCCCACGGAAACCGAGCTGCGAAACTACTACAACGCCAACCTGGATCAGTACCGGGTGGAAAACCGTGTCCGCGTGCGGCACATCCTGTTCAAAACCTTCGGCAAGACCGAAGCCGAAATCGAAGAAGTTCACAAGAAAGCCGAACAAGTACTCCGCCGGGCACGGCGCGGAGAGGATTTCGCCCAACTGGCCCGGGAATTTTCCGAAGACACCACCGCACCGAACGGCGGTGACCTGGGCTGGATCCTCCGCGGACAGACCGTTCCGGAATTCGAACAAACAGCATTCACTCTGCCGGTGGGCAGCATTTCCGACCTGGTCCGGACCCAGTATGGATTTCACATTCTGAAAGTCGAAGAGCGTGAAACCGCGCGAACGAAGAGTTTCGAGGAGGTGCGCGATTCGATCGCGGCAACGCTGCGCGAGCAGCAGACCCGTCGCCGCATCGAAGAGTTGGCGGAAAAGCTGGCGGCAGCGGTGCGCCAATCCACCCGGCGGCCCATCGAAGAAATTGCTGCCGAGCTCGGGCTGCGCGTGCAGGAGGTGCCACCGGTCGGACCCGGCGATCCGATCGGCGAGCTGGGCAGCGATGCGAACCTGCAGAACGTCATTTTTCGGCTGCGTCCGGGCGAGCTGAGCGCGCCGGTGGCGATCGAACGGGGCCACGTCGTGGTCACGGTGAAGGAGATCCTGCCCGCACACCAAGGCACGCTGGACGAGGTCCGCGAGCGGGTGACCGACGAGCTGCGCAAACTCCGCGCCGTCAGTCTGGCGCGCGCGCGCGCCGAAGAACTAGCTCGGCGCGCTCAAGCCGGCGAAGCGCTGAGTGCGGCGGCGCGAGCACTCGGGTTGACCGCGCAAACCACCGAGTTCTTTGCCCGCAACGGTTACGTCGAACCGCTCGGCAACGCCAGCCAGCTCGCCGCCGCTTTCCAGATGAAGCCGGGCGAAAGCAGCGCTCCCCTCTCGCTCGGAACCGACTGGGTGGTCTTCCGGGTGCTGGAACGCCAGGAAGCCAATCCTCAGGAACTCGCGGCACAAAGAGAAACTCTTCGCAATCAGTTGCTCGAAGAGAAAAAAACGCTGGCCTACGAAGCCTTCCGCTCCGCCCTCGAGCAGCGACTCCGTCAGCAAGGCAAGCTGGAAATCAACCAGGAAGCCCTCGCCAGGCTCCGTGTTCCGGCCGGCGGTTAATCTATCTATTTGAAAGCAAAGCAGTTATAGTTGCTTCCTTTTTGATTGCCTTCCTTTCGGCAGCAGGCTAGCATTTTCACGGTGGTCGGTAGGCGCAGCGCCCGCCGGCCCCCGAAGCCTTCCCTGGACGAGCGACCGCCAAGGTCACCACGGAATTGGGCGCCCACAGCGGGGCGCCCGCGCAGCGTCGACTCAGCAAGGTTCGAGGTGTACCATGCCGCAGAAAAACAGCCGTCAGCAGAACGAATACCAGTGCGCGATCGAACGCACGCAGAACGGGAAATATTGCGTTCGGGTGCGCGCGGTGTTCCGACGGCACGAGTGGAGCTTGCCGGTCTATTTCCTGGCTTCGTCGTTCGACCGAGCCATCAAGAAGCTGGCTGAAGCCCTGCAGTTTTTGCAGCACAACGAGGAGCGGCTGTGGTTCTGGGCCGTGGACCGCTCGGACGACCCGAAGCTGGTCGAAGAGCTGCTGAGAGAAACCGGACTCCAGCTCGACCGGCGGAATGAGTTTCCGCGGCGGGCCACCGCAGTGCTGGTGCCGGCGGAAAAACCCGTGCCACCCTTTCTACTTTCCACCCTGCGACGCAACCTGGCCCACGCATCCGCGGAGGAGCGGGCGCGTTCGCTGGCGAGCGATTGAACGCGCCCTGTCAGGACCGTTCGCGCAGAATCACCTCGCCCTGCGCAATCACCACGTCGTTGATGGCAATGCGGTAGCGGTACGAGCCCGGCTTCGTGCCGGGCCGCACCGGGCCGCTCAGCAGCTGCACACCCGCCGGAGCCTGGAATACGTTGGAGGAAAACGGGCAGCGCTTCGGGTCGAACTCGACCCGAAGCGTGCCGGCATCGGATAGCCAGACAATCTGCTCACCCGGCCCCAGCACAACCACCTGCGGAATCACACCGACCAGAACCAGTTTTTCCGACATGGATGTGCCACCGCCTGCACTGATTGCGAAAGGCAGGCAGAAGATATCACATCGCTACCAGGAAGACATCGGGAGGCCTCGGGGGAGAACCCCCTAGAGGGGCGGCCTGGCTGCGGGACCAAGCCGGCCGATGGCGTCTTGCAACGCTTGGGCTGTGAACGGTTTCAGCAGAATAACGACACCGGCGAGTTCTCCGGCATGAGCTTCGGCATCGGCCATGTCGCCAGTCATCAGGATAAAACGTGCGGCGAGCGCGGGCCGGTGTTGCCGAAGCCAGCGGAGCACATCCAGACCGGTACGCCCGGGCATTTTCAGGTCGCACAGAATGAGGTCCGGCGCAACGGTGTGGAGTTCCGCTTCGAGCTGAGCGGCATCGTACCGCACGAGCGTTCGCCAGCCGCAGGCACTCAGCAGTTGCTCCAGCAGGGCGGCAATGGCCGGCTCGTCGTCCAGGACAAGGGCAAGGCCCGTGACCGGTGCAGAAGCATGAGCGGGTTCGACAGGATGGTCGTCCGCAGCAGCGGGTTGGCGGTCTTCGGGCAGAACGATGGAAAACGTGCTGCCCCGCCCCGGCTCGCTTTCGACGCGGATTTCTCCGTGATGCTGACGGACGATTTCGTAAGCGACGGTGAGGCCGAGGCCGGTGCCGCGTCCCATCGGTTTGGAGGTAAACAGCGGCTCAAAGATCTGCTCGCGCAGCTCAGAGGGAATGCCCGCGCCGTTGTCCTGCACCGAGACGACGACACGACCGACCTCGGCCGAACAGTGCAGCCAGATGTCTCCTTCGGCGCGAGCCCGTTTGATGGCCTGCTCGGCGTTGAGCATCAGGTTGAAGAACACCTGGAGAAGCTGCTCGGCGTCTCCGCAAACGAAAACGGGCTGCGACGGCGGGTGGTAATGCAGACGGATGCCGTGGACACGGAGCTGATAGCTGCGGAGCTGGATGAGGCGAGCGAGGACGTCGCGGAGGTCAATGCGGGCCATACGGGCGGCCTGCTGCTGCGAGAAACGGGTGAGATTGGCCACGACATTTTTCAGCCGCAGGGCTTCGGTGCGGATGGCTTCCAGGTGCGCACGCAGGCGTGCGGGCAGATCGTCGCGCATGAGGGCGACCTCGCTGAAGCCCAGGATCACCGTGAGCGGATTGTTCACTTCGTGAGCGACGCCGGAGACGAGCTGGCCGAGGGCAGAGAGCTTGGCGGCGCGCACCAGCTGCTGGTGGGCCTGTTCGAGCCGGGCCGTGCGTTCGCGCACCTTCTGCTCGAGCGCCTCGCGCATCTCGCGCAACTCGGCGGCCATCTCGTAGAAAGAGAGGAACAGGGGCTCCAATTCCAGGGCATCGGGCACCGGCCCGTGCAGGTCCAATTGGCCCCCGCGCACCTGTAACACCATCTGACGCAGCGCTTCCAGTGGCTGCCAGAGCAGTCGGCGATGCATCCGTCGGAACAGGCTGATCATCCCGATGGCGAACGCAACCGCAACCGCCAGCAATCCGCCGAGCCAAAGCATGGAGCGGCGGATGCGCTGGTAGCTGGCCTGAGCACGGGCGATCTGCAGCGCGTGGATGCGATGCAGATGCTCCTGCGCCTCGACATGGAGCCGGATCATTGTCCGCAGCAGGTGGTGCTGCGGGGGAGTCCGGGAAGAAGATTGCGCAAGCTCCTGGGCCAATTCCACCACCTGGCCGGTAGACCGAAACACCTGAAGGGCCAGAGGCTGCTCTTCACCCACCAGGGGAAGTTCGATGTACCGATGACGCAACCGCTCCAGACGTTCTGCAGTAGCCACCAGCACGGCGGTGCTCTGTTGCCCACCGGAGTCGTGCAGCTCAACGGCCGCAGCTTTCAGCTCTTCCATCTCCTTTTCCACTTCAGCCGCGACGAGCAGAGCATGGTGCAGGTCCTCGAGCGGCGCACCCATCTCGCGCTGCATCCAGAAGACGAAATACCCCGCCGCAGCCAGCAGCCAGAGCACAACCATCAGCGTGGCAGCCTGCAAAACAATGAAGCGCTTCTGTATCGAACTGGGCTTTGGCTTCAGCGACAAGTGGTGCGGCTCCGGCGACATTACCAATGGCAGTTTTGCCGGGCAGAGTTCTCGCACCTGGACGGCCATTCGGACAGCGGACAAGCAGTTTGAAATCAGCGCGTGAAGATGTCACAGAGGGACCTGCAGTCCGGCAGTGTGTTCAGAACGGCACAGGTGTGCCGTGTACGCACGCTGGCTGCACAGCGTTGCAAAGAAAAAACAGCGTGCCGCACGGTGTGATTGACGACCAGTCAGCACTCCTCTATAGTGGTGAAGTCTTCTTCTTTCGCGCTGTGGGCCATCGGTGGGTTCCTCGCGACGTCGGAAGAGGCGCTCTATACATCTCCGAGGCAGAGGAACCGAACACGAATGGCTGCACGACTGCTGCCCGCAACCACAGAACAAGCCAAGACTGTACTGAAAACGCTTCCCTTCTGGGCGGTGCATCTGGCCTGCCTGGCCGTTTTCTGGATCGAGTTCCGCTGGTCGTTTGTGGCGCTGTGTCTGGCGCTCTATTTTTCGCGGATGTTTTTCGTCACCGCAGGCTATCACCGCTATTTTTCGCATCGCGCGTTCAAGACGAGCCGCGCGTTCCAATTCTTGCTGGCCTATGCGGCCATGACGTCCGCGCAGAAAGGCGTGCTCTGGTGGGCTGCGCATCATCGCCATCACCACCGCTACGCCGACACCGACCAGGATCTGCACTCCCCCGGACTGCGGGGATTCTGGTGGTCGCACGTGGGCTGGATTCTGAGCAACCGTTACAACCGCACCGAGGTGGAACAGATCCGGGATTTCTACAAATTCCCCGAGTTGCGCTGGCTGAATCGGTGGTTTCTGGTGCCTCCGCTCACGCTGGCCGTAGCGTTGTTTCTCGCCGGCGGGTGGGGGTGGCTGGTGTGGGGATTTTTCGTGAGCACGGTGCTGTTGTGGCACGGCTCGTTTCTCGTGAATTCGCTTGCCCATGTTTTCGGCCGTCGCCGCTATCCCACCCCGGACGACAGCCGCAACAGTTTTCTGATGGCGCTGCTCACGCTGGGGGAAGGCTGGCACAACAATCATCACCACTACATGGCTTCGGCACGGCAGGGATTTTTCTGGTGGGAAATCGACGTCACCTACTACCTGCTGAAACTGCTTGCCTGGTGCGGGCTCGTCTGGGAACTGCGCGAGCCGCCGCCGCATGTCCTGGCCGAAGAAACCTCCTAGCGGCCGACGAGCCGCTCAGGGCAGCGCCTCCACAGCCGCCTCGATGTGTCGGGCGGAGATGCCGAAGGCGTCCAGCAATTCTTCGGGCTTGCCCGAGTGGGGCAGGCCGGAAACGGCCAGCCGCTTCATTGCCGCCAGCCGTGCGCCCGATTCGAGCAGCGCGGTGGCGACGGCTTCACCCAAACCGCCTTCCGGGTAGTGGTCTTCGACGGTAATGACGCACCCGCCGGCAGCTTCCACTTCGCGGCGCAGCGCGGCGCCGTCAAGCGGCTTCAGGCAGTAGAGGTCAATCACCCGCACAGCAATCCCCTTCTGTTGCAGACGCTCGGCGGCACGCAGCGCTTCGTGCAGAGTGATGCCGCCGGCAATCACGGCCGCGCGGTCGTGCCCGCTCTGGCGCAGTACCTTGAAACCCGGGATCGGAAACAGCTCGTCGTTGCCGTACAGCACAGGGGTTTTCGGCCGGGTGGTGCGCAGAAAACAGATGCCCGGCCGTCGCGCCATGGCTTCGACCAGCCGCTCGGTGGCCACCGCGTCGCCGGGATAGAGGACCACCGCGCGCGGCACGGCGCGCATCATCGCCAGGTCCTCCAGCCCCATCTGCGACGGCCCGTCCTCACCGATCGACACGCCGCAGTGCGAGCCGGCGATCTTCACGTTGGCGCGCGAGATCGCCGCCATGCGGA
>Ga0101944_10004465_pt1 | contig 17280 bp, 12 predicted proteins | sample DewCreD2012metaG_FD_75245 | JGI IMG/M metagenome (GOLD analysis project Ga0101944, IMG submission 75245) | Hot spring sediment bacterial and archeal communities from British Columbia, Canada, to study Microbial Dark Matter (Phase II) - Dewar... ...
ATCCTATTCTTGATTCCGACGCTAAAAGAAAAAAGCAGGATGAGAATAAAGGAAGAGGAAAGAGGTCATTGAGAAGTAATTAGAGTCAGAGAAATTGCCTCACATCCTATTCTTGATTCCGACGCTAAAAGAAAAAAGCAGGATGAGAATAAAGGATGAGGAGAGAGGACGATGAGGTGATGAAAACATAATAGAAATTGCCTCACATCCTATTCTTGATTCCGACCCTTATTGGAGCGGGGGTGTAGCTCAGCTGGTTTAGAGCGTCTGCCTGTCACGCAGAAGGCCGCGAGTTCAAGTCTCGTCACTCCCGCCAGATTTTATTATATAACTTTTAAATTTTGTTAAAAAATAGGGGGGACACCTCGTAATTACTCAGTTATGGGAGGTGATAATAAAAATAGAAAATCTCTCTTAATCTCCCTTTAGAAACCCTAACTCACTGATTTTTAGGAAATAACTTTGTGTTTTTTAAAAAAACAATTGAAAAATAAGTAAAATTTTACTTGACACATATTCCCTATTAGGGTATAATTTAATTATGGATAAATTTAAAAAAGAACTACAAGTTTTAAAGATGAAATATAAAAAGCCTTTAGAAATAAAAAAAATAGGAAAATCTTATTATGTCTATACTGGGACAACAGAATGGGATAAAAAAGAAAAGAAAAGGAAAAAAATATCAAGATATTTGGGAAGAATGACAGAAACAGGATTTAAGGAAAAAGATGAAGAAAGATATAATGCAAGAAGCATATATGAATATGGGAATATAAAATTATTATATGACATAATCACAGAAGAATTAGAAGCAAAATTAAGGAAAACATTCCCGATGGAATACGAAGAGATAATAGCAATGGGAATGATAAGGTTGTTGAAACCGACGCCGCTAAGATTAATGAAAAGCAGGTGGGAAAAATATTATCTAAGTAAAGAGATAGAAGCAAGTTTGTCGCCAGCAATAGCATCAGAAAGATTAAAAAGGATAGGAACAGATATAGGGGGACAAATAGAATTTTACAAGAGTTTGATGGATGATAGTAAACAATTGATATTTGATTTAAGTTGTTTATACTCACAATCAATGAATATAAATTTAGCGGAAAAGGGGTATAATAAGGACAAAATAAGGATACAACAGATAAATTTTTTATTAATATATTCAACGGATAAAGGAGTGCCTGTAATGATAAAGGCAATGCCGGGTTCAATAAGGGAATTAAAATCATTAAAAAACATAATAAAAGAGTTAAAAATAAAGGATTGTGTATTGGTATTAGATAGAGGATATGGGAGTAATTATTTACCTGAATTGATGGAGGAAAAAGAGGCAAAGTATATAGTGTGCTTGCAAAGGGGATTTAAGATAATAGATTATGAAACAAAGATGGAAGGAGTATTTATATATAGGGGAAGAGGGATAAGGTGGGGGAAGAAAGAAAAAGAGGGGAAATGGGTATATTTATATGAGGATGTAAAACTAAAAAGTGAAGAGGAAACGGAATACATAAGGGAGATAACAGAAGGAAAGAGAGATATGAGCAAATATGAAGAAGAAAAGAAAAAATTTGGGAAATTTGCATTATTATCAAATATAAATAAAAGTGGGGAAGAAATATATAAGATGTATAAGGATAGGGAGGAAGTAGAATTAGCATTTGACGCGATGAAAAATGAATTAGAAAATGATAAGATATATTTATTAGAAACAGAAGGGGTATATGGATATTTTTTTATAAGTTTTATATCATTATATTTATATTTCAGGATATTAGGAATGTTAAGGAAAAGCGGGTTAATAGAACGAATGTCTGTAGAAGAGGTGTTACATGAATTATCAAAAGTATATCTTGTAGAATATAGGGATGGGAAAAAAAGATTGACTGAGATACCAAAAAAGGTAGAGGAAATAGAAAGAAGTTTAAGGTTAAACTTATTCCCTAAAAAATTGCAGAGTTAGGGTTAGAAAAGGGAGAGATAAAAATGAAAATTTTTTTTAATTCCCTTCTTTCAAAGTGCCGTGATGAACGAAGTGAATTTTGCGGTATAAAAGAGGGGTAGGGGGAGATTTTTATTAATGTGAAAAAGTAAAATAAAAAAATTTACTTTATATTTTATAAAAACCTACTGTGACTGAGGGATTACGCTACCTCAAATATTTCTTTATTATCTAAAATTTAAAAAGTGTATACTATAGAGATTTTTAATAATCTCCTTTATCTTTTGCAAAATCCTCATTCAAAAAAATTAAGAACGATGCCAGAGTCTGCTTTGAGCATAGGTAAAATCACCACCTTTACCTTTCACACCCCCACCGAATGTATTACATTAACCCTTGTGTAAAAAATATTGACATACAATTGTATAATGATATAATTATATATAAATAGAGGGTGTGATGCGAGAGAATCCCCGATATATGAAAAATATTATATGTTGTATTAATAACTCAAAGGAGGAGGTATGATATGAAGAACAAGATAGTATTAGCAGTAGAAATATTAATGATTGTAGTTTTAATGATATCCTGCACAGGACAGAAAGGAGAGCAAGGACCAACAGGACCACAGGGACCAGAAGGCCCACAACTTCCAGGACTATATTTTATCAGATTATTTCAAAACGGAGTTTATTCAGCCATATATACCGGTCAGGTAGAAAGTTGTATTTTTGAAGGATATTCACATTCAGTATATACAAACAATACAATGGCAATAAAGATAGGTGAGACAGATCTTGGTGCAACATACAGAGCATTATTCAGATTTGATTTAAGTAGTTTACCAAACAATAAAATAATAGTAGATAAAGCAGAACTAACAATAAAAACAAATTCAAATCATTATGGAGATGGTGCAAGAAATATAAAAATATATAAAATAACATCACCATGGGTTGTTTTTCAAAATGGATGGTATGTATCATCAAACACATCATCTTGGAATATTCCAGGAGGTGATTATGATTTAAATACAATAACCCCACAGACAGCAACAATAGATATATTACCAAATAGCACAATAACAATAGAACTTGATACAAAAGTAGTGCAGGATTGGATGGAACATCCAGAGACAAATTATGGAATAATATTTATAGGAGCAAATGAATTTATAAAAGATAATTATGCAGAAATATATCCCTCAGGGGCAAGTGAGCCCAGTAACAGGCCAATGTTAAAGGTATGTTATTATACGGTGGAATAATGACTATATTGCCGATTGTCGATAGCAGATTGCCGGTTGGATATTACATTTTGAACACATTTGAAAATTAAAATAAAAAAATAAAGCACAGGGATATAGAGGGGAAAAAGTAAAAAGTGAAAAGTGAAATGTAAAATGTAAGATGTAAGATTTACGATTTAGAAAAAAATGCGATAAAAAAATTATAAATAAAAAATTTACGAGTAAAGGAGGAAAAAATGAAAGGACTAAAAATTTTATTTATTGTAGTATTGGGTTGTTTTTTTGTAGTATTAACAATTATAAATTCCTGTAGAAAGGGGTCAGGAATTTTAGGTGATGCCAACACCTACTGCAACATTTACACCTGATATAAATTATAGTGTTTTAATTTATCAAGAAGGCACGCCAGTAACTGACTTAGAATTAACATTGAAAAATGAGACAACAATATTAAAAGCAAAAACAGATAAAAATGGTATTGGTGGATTCAAAGTAAATGAATATGGTAAATGGAGTTTGCTTGTTGATAATTTTAATGGATTTAAAAGTCAGGTATTTGTTGTAGAACCGAGCATAACAACATTTACATCAATAAATTATGGCATACCTTCACTTGAATTAAATCTTTTAAGCGGGAATGAACAAATACCAATCTCACCTAATTCAATCACATATACAGTTAAATATCATACAAAGTTTGAAAGAGAAAAGAGGGTTTTTATTAATAATCCAGAAGAAATTATTAGTGTGATTTCGAATCCTTATACTGTTACTAATGACGGGGATGAATTAACAATTCGACTTGACATACCAAAGAGTTTTGAAGGATATACAAGGAATAAAAAATATCTTGATATATATGCATATACACAGGACATTGCAACGCAACAAATAGATACAAAATCAAACACAAGAGCATTAACTAAAAACTGGACTTTGAATATAACAGTAGATTATTACTATATGACATTGTTTGATTTTTATAATAATGATGGAAAAACATGTTATTATGCAGGGATAAAAAATATAGTTTTAAATGCAAATAATATACCATTTTCTGGGACTGTTAAATATGATGTTGTTGAATTTGGCAATGTGGGATCCGGAAGTAATGCTATAATAAAAAATGGATTGGCAGATAAATGTATGCCTGATTTTACAAGTTATGGATGTTTTAGCGCACATGCAAAAGTAAAAACAAATAACGATGAATTTTGGGCATGGAGAGACGGTATGGGACAGAATGGATGGTTAAAAATTAGGATATATGATGGTAATTATTTAGATGTTGTAAGAACATTTTCTACAACGGAATCATGGAGTATTATATGTTTTCACTGGCAATGCGTTACAGGGGATAATAGTCCATTAAGAAAATATTATGCCTGCACATGGGGAGATGTAATGGTGAGTTGTGATTGGCCAAATAGATTTAGGGCAGCTGATATAACACGATATAGGATGGAAAGGATAAATATTGCAGAGTAAGGATATAAGTTTATATTGAAAATTTATAATGTGCGGTTTAATTTACATGGCATTTATTATTTTTTATGCAGATATACCGCAACCCAATTTTTAGAAATTCCCTAAAAAACAAATTTGTATAAAAAAAATCGACGTAATCCCTAAGTTATAGGAGGTGATAATAAAAATAGAAAATCCCTCTTAATCTCCCTTTAGAAACTGTCCATTACCCATAAATATCAAGAAGCAGGTATACCGCTGATTTTTTCGTAAAAAACGGTTTTACTTAAATTCAGTCATTGTATTTTTTTCATAAGTATGCGTGGCTTACGCAAATCCCCGGTTATTAGGATTAAAAAGTGGCACTAAAATGGTAAATAGAAGTTGGCAATAAATACAAATCACCCGTAATTTTCCTCAAAAATCAGGATATACCTGCTTATTATTAAAAAAGAATATGTGGGTAATGGACAGCTTTTGTAAAGAGGGGTAGGGGGAGATTTTTATTAATGTGAAAAAGTAAAGCAAAAAAATTTACTTTATATTTTATAAAAACCTACCATAACTGAGCTTGTGCAAAAAATAGGGAAAGACATAAAAAACGAAAAACTGGCATACAAAAATGATTAAAAAATAAGGGAAAAATAAAAATAGAAAAAATTAAAATATCAAATTTTATGTTTTTTGCACAGGCTTAACTGAGGGGATACAAATCGACTAAAAATTTTCTTGACATTTTATTATACGAAGTGTATAATAAAAGTATGAGAACAAAGCTAACAGATTCTGAAATTGAAACTTTAAAACAGATAAGAAATAGTATAATGCAGTATGGCAAACCTCCATCTGTAAGGGAATTGATGAAAAAGCTTGGTTATAGCTCGCCTCGGTCAGTGAGTTATATATTTGAAAAATTAGTAGAAAAAAAGATTATAAAACGTTCTGGCCGTGATTTAAAAATAATAGCTGACTTTGAAGGCGATGACAGCAGGGTAAATACTGTTGATGTCCCGCTTGTTGGTGAGGTTGCCTGTGGAACTCCTTTATTAGCTGAGCAGAACATACTGGACACAATACCTGTTTCAATTAAATTGGCTAAACCCCCGCATAAGTACTTTATGCTCAAAGCCAAAGGTGATTCCATGAATAAAAAGGGGATTAATCCCGGCGATTTACTATTAATCAGGCAGCAAAATACAGCGAAAAATGAGGATATTGTAGTGGCTTTGATAAATGACGAAGCTACGGTAAAAGAGTACAGGATTTTAGACGGAGCAGTTGCATTAGTCCCCTGTTCCACAAACCCAAAGCATAAACCAATTATTATACAGGATGATTTTATGATTCAGGGAGTGGTGCAAAAAGTATTGGCAGGATTTAGTGTATAGTGGTAGGATGGTTAAGAGATTATATATAAAGGAGTGATATGACACAAAAGGTTATGGAAAGACCAGTTAAAGCAGAGCCATTTTTAAAGTGGGCAGGTGGTAAGGGCCAGCTTTTAAATGAATTTGTAAAATTATTTCCGGATAATTTTAATAATTACATAGAACCATTTGTCGGCGGTGGCGCGGTATTTTTTTATCTTTATTCTAACGGCAAACTTACAAATAAAAAATCTGTCCTTATAGATTCAAATAAAGACCTAATCACTGCATATAAATCAATAAAAGACAAAAACAAACTTAGATTTATCATCAAGGCATTATCAAATGGCAAATATTTGAATAACAAGGATAATTTTTATAAGGTAAGGGAGCAGGAACCTAAAAACGATGTAGATAAGACAGCCCGATTGATTTATTTAAATAAGACATGTTTTAATGGTTTATATAGAGTAAACAGCAATGGGAAATTTAATGTTCCTTTTGGAAGGTATAAAAATCCACTTATTTGCGATTCTGAAAATTTAAAAGCAGTAAACAGTGCACTTGCTAACGCGAAATTAATAAATGGAGATTTTACAATTGTACTGGAATTTGCTGATAAGGGTGATTTTGTATATTTTGATCCGCCTTATCACCCTGTGAGTAAGACAGCCAGTTTTACAGGATATACAAAAGATTCCTTTGGAGAAGAAGACCAGGAAAGACTTGCTGAAGTATATAGAAAACTTGATAGACGCGGTTGTAAGCTGATGCTTAGTAATTCAGATGTAAAATTTATAAGAGATTTATATAAGGGGTATAGAATAGAAGTAGTAAAAGCCAGGAGGATGATAAACTGCAAGGCTTCCAAAAGGGGAGATGTTAATGAACTTGTAATACTAAATTACTGAAGGGAGGGAAAGTGAAATATTTAAAACTTTACAAAGATGTATTGGGATGTAGTAATTCCGAGGAAGTGTTTCAATATATTATATCAAACTTAAAACCATCAACACTTATCTGGTCATATTTTGTTAATTGGGATAAAGTGTTTAAAATTGTTAAGGATATAGAAATAAATTTAAATATACTTAATTATCTTATAGGAAGAAAAGACGATTTTGATACCGAATTTAAGTGGCTGATAAAAAAACATCCTCAAATAATTACTGCAATTCCGGTGTTGTTGGTAAGGGACGGGAAAAACTCAAAAGAGTATAAGATACTCGTGGATTACAAAAAGAAGAAATTTGTATATGAGAATTTTAATTTTAAGGATTATAAAAATTTAAAGGCTGAGGACATAGACAAGATAGTAATGTTTGTTGAAAAGACAGGTATCAAAAGACTTTTTACGGAACAAAAGATAAAAAATGTAGTTGATTATGTAATCGGCGTTGAGGCTGGGATAGACAGTAATGCCAGGAAGAACCGTGGCGGTCATGCCATGGAAGAAATAACCGAGCATTTTGTGAAGGATTTGTGCTATAAAAATGGGTTCAAATACATGAAAGAAGCAAATGCCAAGAAGATAAAAGAGGAGTTTGGCAAGGACGTGCCGGTTGACAAGTCGTCAAGACGATATGATTACGTAATAGATAATAGTAAAACATTATATATTATTGAGACCAATTATTATAGTGGTGGTGGTTCAAAACTAAAATCAACCGCAGGCGAATATCGCAATCTGTTTGATGTGCTTAAAGGAATGGGTTATAAATTTGTTTGGATTACTGATGGTTTAGGATGGAAAATTACCCAGAAGCCTTTAAAAGAGACTTTTGAACACAATGACTATCTGATGAGTCTGTCAATGGTTGAGAAAGGCATACTTGAAGAAATCGTAAAGAAAAATCAGTGACATGATACAGTGGGAGTTGTTTGATGCATAATTTAAAAAAAAGTAAGAGAAATACTCGTTTATATTCGAAGTTAAAAGATAAATTGCTTTTTGTGAATGAGACAGATATGCAGCCCAAACTTTTTGAAGAAGAAATAACAACTGTCTGGTCGTTTCCGGAAAGAGGAGCGTGGGCAACGCATAAAGGTGACTTTCCAGGAAATTGGGCACCACAAATACCGCGTAATCTGCTGCTAAGGTATACAAAAGAGGGTGATACTGTTCTTGATCCAATGGTTGGTTCTGGAACAACACTCATAGAATGCAAACTCCTTAACCGCAACGCCATTGGCTATGATATCAACCCAGAATATGTTAAAATTACTAAAAATAGGCTTGCGTTTGATACAAACGAAACTGATATCAAAGTTGAAGTAGGAGATGCGCGCAGATTAAACAAGATAAAAGATGAGTCCATGGATTTTATTGCCACCCATCCGCCTTATGCGGATATTATTAAATATAGCAAAGGGAAGATTGAGGGTGATTTGTCAAATATTAGTAATATTGGAAAATTTTGCGATGAAATTGAAGTGCTTGCAAGGGAGTTTTATAGGGTGCTCAAACCGGATAAGTTTTGCGCAATCCTGATCGGCTCAACCCGTAAAAAAGGTATGTTTATCCCAATCCCGCATATGGTTTTGGATAGATTTCTAAAAGTAGGTTTTAAGCTTAAAGAAGAGATAATCAAGGAACAGCACAATTGTAAATCAACACCTTACTGGAAAAATCAGTCCAAAAAGTTCAACTTTCTTCTGATAATGCATGAGAATTTGTTTGTGTTTAAAAGGTGAAATAAATGAATGAACGATGCCAGAGTCTGCTTTGAGCATAGGTAAAATCACCACCTTTACCTATCATAACCTCACCGAATAATTACATCGGCTTTCATTATTCCTGATTGAAATAATTATTAAATGTAGTATAATCATATTAAATTTGCATATAAAAAAGGGGAGATTATGAAAGGAAAAGAGTTGATAGTAATCACAGGATGTGATTCAGGTATAGGAGAAGAACTATACAGGGTATTTTTAAAAAACGGTTATTCGGTCGCTGCATCTTTTCTAAAAAAATTACCAATTAAATCAAAAGAAAAATTTTTTCCCCAAAGAATGGATTTAAGAAAAGAAAAAGACATTTCTGATTTTATTAAATTTATACGCAATCTGGTGCACAAGGGGTATGAAATTTCATGCTTTGTCAATAATGCGGGTATAGCAGTGTTTGGACCCGTGGAAAACCTGCCTGTAGCAGTATACAGGGAAATATTTGAAATAAATTATTTTGGTATGGTTCAACTTGTAAAAAGTTTTATACCTTATCTTGTCAAAACAAAGGGAAAAATTATAATAATTGGTTCAACAGCAGGAAAAGTTGCAGTTCCATTTGCTGCTCCTTATGCATCTTCCAAATTTGCAGTAGAGGGATTTGCAGATTCACTGCGGAGAGAAATGATACCCTATGGTATAAAGACTGTACTTATAGAACCTGCTGGTATTGCAACTCCAATATGGGAAAATAGCTGGAAACGAGTAAAGAAAAAATTATTTCCGCATTTTGATAAAAAATATATTAAGATTTTTAATAAAGTAGGGGAAATAATTGTAAAAGGTTCTGCAAAAGGGTTAAGTCAGGATAAATGTGCTGAATATATTTATAAAATATTCAGGAAAAAGAATCCGGCAGCAAGATATTTGATTGCAAAAAATTATTTAATGGAATGGCTAAACCTCCATCTGCCTTCTTCTTTGATTGATTTTGCCCTGCCAAAAATACTTGGTATGGATTACGGGAAGAAGGATTAAAATAAGCAAATGATAAATATATTATTTTTGATTTAATCAGTATATATACTAAATAATAATACACATTTTTTCTTTACTTTTTTTTCTTTGGTTTTATAATTAATGAAAATAATTGTTTTATATAATGGTGAAAATGGATACAAAAAGAATATCCGGTATAATAAAACAGGATCTCACACCTGCAAAAATATTTCTTTTTATAACTCTTTCCCTTGTCATCTTTGTGAGGTTGCGACTTCTGTCAATGCCGCTTGACAGGGATGAAGGGGGTTGGGCATATGCCGGTTGGCTAATATTAAACGGGAATGCGCCTTTTACCTATTTTTATGATACAAAAATGCCGGTTATTTATTATATTTATGCCATTATAACAATGTTATTCGGGCAAACAATAGAGGGTGTAAGAACCGGTATTTTTTTTATAATTATAATTAATATGTTGTTGGTTTACAACCTTTTTAAAAGAATATCCGAAGATAATGACAAATGTTTTCTGGCAAGTGCTTTTTATGGGCTGCTTTCTCTGGATAGCGGAACCTTATCTTTAAGCGGTTATTCTACACATTTTGTTCTTACCTTTATTATGTTATTTTTGATTTTTTCTTTAGAATCTATAAAGCAAAATAATAGAATTATGTTATTTGTTGGTGGTATATTTACAGGATTGGCATTTTTAGTGAAACAACCATCACTTTTCTTTTTTTTATTTTTTTTGTTATATTTATTTATTATAAATTTAATAAATAATAAGCAAAAAAAAGAAATTTTTGTTGATATTCTTATTTATGTTGCGGGTTTGATATTGATTTTTTTTATTGTGTGTTTAATTATGAAATTATATGGGGTTTTTGAAAGGTTTTGGTTTATGACGTTTGATTATGCAATGAAATACGGCAGTGCAATAAGTCCACAGGCAACATATAGTTATTTTTCGTTATTTCTTAGAATTACTTCTATTTTTTTTAAATCTGTTTTTATTCTTTTTATTATAAAAGTTTTAGTGCTGTTTTTTTTCTATAAAAATTTACAAAAAAAATTACTACATTTGTTTTTATTTTTTTCGGCGATTGGTTTTAGCATTTCGGGATTTTATTTTTATCCGCATTATTTTATTATTTTTTCACTGCCAATAAGCCTTATTTTAGCAGAAGATTTTTCCGATTCTGAAAGTGAAAAAATAATAATATCGGAAAAAATAAATAATTTTGTTTATGTATTTACCATAATTTTATTGTTGTTTTCTCAATATGAGATTCTTTTTAAACTTAATCCGATAAAAGTAAGTAGAAAAATATTTATGCAAAATCCTTTTCCCGAGTCAATAGAAATTGCGCAATTCATAAAAAACAACACAAATCAGGATGATAAAATAGCAATTATGGGTTCTGAACCACAGATTTTATTTTATGCAAAAAGAAAATCTGCAACCGGATATGTTTATTTTAATCAACTTATGGATCCTAATGAAATTGCTGACAAAATGCAGATAGAAGCAATACAGGAGATTGAAGAAGCATCTCCGAAATATTTTATTTATGTAAATATTATAACATCATGGGCAATGAATACTAAATCGTCGGAACGTATTTATAATTGGTTTAAAAACAAATTTAATAATAAACAGATTGAATTAGTGGGTATAATTAATATCATATCTCCTGATAAAACCGAGTATGTCTGGGGACGCGAAGCTGAAAAGTATAAACTTGTGACACCTTATTGGATAGCGGTTTTAAAGGCAAAAAAATAATAATATGCCAAAAAAATCAAATGTAATCCCTCAATTATAGGAGGTGATAATAAAAATTGAAAAATCCCTTTTAATCTCCCTTTAGAAATTCACCATTACCCATAAGTATCAAGAAGCAGGTATACCGCTGATTTTTTCGTAAAAGACGGTAGAGGGAAGTCGAGCAAAAGAATTTGCAGTCAATGGTGGACGAGGCTTACGCAACAACCCTTGGATAGCAATAAAAAGGGCGTTAAAATTGGGAGTTAGTAAAATAGACAACACTGCGAATCACCCGTAATTTTCCTCAAAAATTAGGATATACCTCCTTCTTATTAAAAAAGAATATGTGGGTAATGGACAGCTTTTAAAGAGGGGCAGGGGGAGATTTTATTAATGTAAAAGCAAAGCAAAAAAATTTACTTTATATTTTATAAGAACCTACCATAACTGAGGGGATGCACCCCAAATAAAAAAACAAGTGGAAAATATTTCTATTTTGTTGTATAATATAAATATGAAGTTAAAACTGGTTTGATAATGCAGATGCCAGGGATAAAAATTACTTCCACGATAATTGCTTCCCTGAGATACATTATTAAACGAAAAATGGAGGAGTATTATGCAGGGAAGTAAACTTTATGTAGGAAATCTTGATTATGCAACGACTGATGTAGAACTAAAAGAATTATTTGCGGCTTTTGGCGAGGTAAAAGAAGCAGTTGTAATTGAAAGAAAGGGTTTTGGTTTTGTAACAATGGGAACCCCGGAAGAAGCAGAAAAAGCAAAAGCAGAGATGAATGGCAAAGATGTAAATGGCAGAACAATTAAAGTGGATGAAGCAAGACCACCACGTGAAAAGGGAGACAGGCGTGGCGGTTTTTCAGGTAAAAGAGGCGGATTTGGTGGCAATAGATTTGGTGGCGGCAGAGGTAGATTTTAATATAATAATTAATTTCTACATATAAATACAAGGCGGGTATAAATTCCCGCCTTTTTTATTTTAGTTAGATTGATAAAAATAAATTTTTAATAGATATCGGAAATCAGATATTATTATAAAATAATTTAGAATAATGCAACTAAGTTTGAATAAATTCGTTATAATATATAAAAATTGTTATGGTGAAAAATGCAACTAAAGGTAAATATCAATAAAACAGATTTGCGTTCATTTCTTGCAGAGAAACTTAATATCTCCCGTTCAAAAGCAAAAGAATTAATTGATTCAAGACAGGTGTTCGTAAATAACCAGCGTGTCTGGATAGCGACTTATAAATTGAAATCCGGGGATATAATTGATGTGCCTGATATTATTGAAATGGATAAAACATACAACGTTGATATTATTTATGAAGATAATTATATACTTGCTATAAATAAACCATCAGGGCTTATAATTGATGAAAATAATACTGATTTTGAAAATGTTTTAAAAAATGCAACTAACAATCCCGGATTAAAGGTGATTCACAGACTTGATAAAGAAACAACAGGTGTTTTAATCTTTGCAAAAAGTAACGATATTTTTGAAGTGTTTAAAAATTTATGGCAAAAAAAAGAAGTTATTAAAGTTTATTATGCTATTTGTTTGAATGAAGCTGATTTTGATAGAAAAGAAATAAGAAAAAAAATACAGGGTAAAGAAGCAGAATCAGTTGTTGAGACAGTTGCCATATCTGATGGATTATCCTGTTTTAAAATTACAACTAAAACAGGACGCAAGCACCAGATACGAATACATTTATCTGAAATCGGTTATCCAATACTTGGTGATAAATTATATGGGCCTAAAATTATAAAACAAAATAAATTTAAAAAAATAACAGGACAGCTTCTTCACTCGTATCAATTATCTTATATATGTCCCTGGACAAAAAAAGAAATAAAAATAAAAGCGCCATTGCCTGATAATTTTTTTTATTTCAGGGACATATCTGAAATTTTAAGAGATAAATTAAAATAAAGAGGTGTGTTTGTGAAGCAAACACTCGTTTTTGTTTTTATAATATTTCCGGTATATCTTTATTCAGCATTATTGGTTGATAATTGTGAAACAGCAAATATGTTTAGTTCAATTGGACCGCAATGGATTACATATACTGATGGTGTTTCTTCTTTAACAATGACTGTCGATACAACACCTGGCTATAATTCAAATTACTGTAAAAAGATAGCAGTAACAATTTTAAAACCAACTGATAGTTATGCAGGTGCTATTATTAATTTTAAATCAGATGGGACTTCAATGGATTTAAGTACGTATTATGGAGTGCGGTTTTATGCAAAGGGAACAGGTAGTTTTGAAATTGAACTACCAATAGACGCAACAAGAAATGAATATAACCATTATTTATCTTCAATAAATCTGACTGATAACTGGCAATTATACGAACTTCCATTTTCCCAGTTTACCCAGACATGGGGTACACCAAAACCGTGGGATGCTTCTACCATATATGGTTTTCAGATAAATACATCGTGGAATGTAAATCAATCAAGAGAAATTTTTATTGATAATGTTGAATTTTATACACAGCAGGAAGCAATAAATACACAAACAGGTTATTTTATAAGTTATAAACCAAAAGTCAACCAGATTGGATATCTGCCTGATGCAAAAAAGTTTTTTACAGTTATAACACAGACAGCGGGGACAAACAATATTTTTTATATTAAGAAATATTCTGATAACACTGTTGTTTATACAGGTTATACAGGAACAACAATAATTCATGATAATGCAGCAGATGAAGATGTTGTAACAGGAGATTTTTCTCAATTAACACAAAAAGGGGAGTATTACGCAGAAATCAATGGTCAAAAATCATATAATTTTAAAATCTCAAATAATGTTTATGATAATTTATTTAAAGATGTTTTAAGGTCATATTATATTATCCGTTGCGGAGTTGCTCTGCAGGATAATAAAACAGGACTTTTTCATTCTGCCTGCCACCTTCAGGATGCATTATATGATGATAAGCCAGGTAGTCGTGATTTTACAGGCGGATGGCACAATGCAGGTGATTTTGGTAAATGGACACATGAGCATGCTTTTTCCTGTTCATTTATGATGTGGCTGTATGAAATAAAGAAAAAAAATATGCTTGGATTAAAAAATGATATTCCAGAAAGTAATAATAAAATTTCTGACTTGCTTGATGAGGCAAAATGGGGACTTTTATTTTTATTAAAGATGCAAAACAGCGATGGAAGCGTTTATCATAAAATTGACACAGAACCAAATTTTCCATGGGGGCTTGCTCCTGAAAGTGATCCATACCAGAGAACTGCAAAACCACAGAACAGGGGAAGCACTCAGTTTTCAACAATTGATGCTGCAACATTTTCTGCTGTTATGTGCCAAGCATACAGGGTTTTTAAAGATTATGATACTGCTTTTGCTTTAAAGTGTTCAAAGGCAGCAGTTGATGCCTGGAACTGGATTAATACAAATCCAAAAACAGGACAGCAGGATCCTTATTATACTGATGCACAATACTGGGATGAATTAATGTGGGTTTATGTTGAAATGTTCAGATTAACAGGCAATAATTATTTTTTGAACTTGTTTGAAAACGAAATTGATGCAAGACAATTGAGCAGTCCTATATGGATGACTCCACATTTTTTTGGATATATATCTTTATTTTATGAATCAAGAACTCCACAAATATTAAAAGATAAAATAAAGAATAAAATAATTGAACTTGCAGATTCATATAAAAATATAATTGACTCAAATGGTTATAACGTTATACTTAATGAAAATGAATATTACTGGGGTTCAAATGGCATTATAAGCAGTCGTGCAGATGTTTTATTATTTGCTTATTTAATAACAGGGGATAAAATATACAGAGATTATGCTTTGTTTCAACTTGATTATTTACTCGGTAAAAATAGTTTAGAACAATCATGTATAACAGGTTATGGAAGCAAAAAAAATTTAAATCCTTATCACTGGACAAGGATTGTGTATAATAATGCTTTGCCAGGGTGGTTAAGTGGCGGACCAAATAAATATCAAGAAGGTGCAGATACTCCTTTGCTTAATCTGCAAAATCAGGGAACACCTGCACAAAAATGCTGGCTTGATTTATGCGCTTCCAATGGTTCATGGGCATCAAACGAAGGAGAAACGTCTTTGCAGGCAGCACTTTTATTTTTAACAGGTTTTTTTTTCAGTGAAATAACAACAGGTGAACCGCAATCACAAATTATGGATAATTTTGATAAAGTCAGGTTTTATCCGTCACCTTATAATGAACTAAAAGGTGATGAAGGAATAACATTTATTAATTTAATGGATTATTTCAAAATTCAAGTTTTTAATTTAAATGGAGAACTTATATATGAAAAAGAAGGCAATACGCAGGATGGCAAATTTTTCTGGAAAATAAAAACTGCGCGTAAAAATGACAAACCAACTGCTGGTATTTATTTTTTTGTAATAAGCGATAAAAAAGGTAATAAAAAAACAGGAAAAATTGGCTTAATAAGATAAATAAACCCTGAATATTATTTAATATATTAATATTAAGGATGTCCATTTATTAAAGATTTTATAAATGAACATCCTTAGTTATTTTTTTTATTTTAATATTATTAATTTATCAATCTTTGATTTTTTCTCGCTGTTATTCTTTGTAACTGCAATATAATAATAATATGTAGCATTTGAAAGTGCTTTTAAATTAGAAGCGTTGATATCCATAATATACTCCTGACTTGCTATTTCTGTTATATTATTAGGAGTAATTTCTTTTATCAATCGGTATCCAGCAGTGTAAATTCTTATTACAAGGTTATCAAAGTCAGTTTGAGTTATTTTACAGCCAATTCTTAAATTCCCGTCTTTTTCCGGATTGTATGGATTCGGATATGGCTTGACAATAATGACCTCCAGGATTTCCGAAGTTGGTGCAGGAGTATTTGTTGAAGTTGCAACAGGTGTTTGCGTATATGTACCTGTAGGTGTAAATGTGGAAGTCGGTGTCCGTGTAAATGTTGGTGTGTATGTATTAGTAGCAGGAGGAGTTACTGTTCTTGTAAATGTTGATGTGTTAACAGGTGTGTTGGTGTAAGTAAATGTGGATGTGCTGGTTCCTGTAAATGTTTGAGTGGGTGTTAATGTTATTGTAAGTGTTGGAGTATGAGTTGGTGTGTTTGTAGGTGTGTTCGAAGATATTGTATCTGTAACAGTAAATGTAGGTGTTGGTGTTCTTGTCGGAGTGAAAGTATTTGAGGGTATTGTGGTATTAGTTTCTGTTGGTGTTCTTGATGAAGTGGGCGATGCAGTCCTTGAAGGTGTGTTAGTAGAAGTGGGTGGGATGCCAGTTGCAGTATATGTAGGACTCTGATAAGGAGTATTTGTGCGTGTGGCAGTATTTACAAGAGTGGCAGTCCTTGAAGGTGTGTTAGTAGAAGTGGGTGGAATACCAGTTGCAGTATATGTGGGACTCTGATAAGGAGTATTTGTGCGTGTAAAAGTTGGAGTAATAGTTCTCGTATAAGTAGGAGATGCGGTTCTTGAAGGAGTAAAAGTAGGCGTATTTACTGAAGTGTTGGTTCTAGTAGGAGTGCGAGATGAAGTAGGAGACGCAGTTCTGGAATAAGTGGGAGATGCAGTTCTTGAAGGAGTAAAAGTAGGCGTATTTACTGAAGTGTTGGTTCTAGTAGGAGTGCGAGATGAAGTAGGAGATGCAGTTCTGGAATAAGTAGGTGTTGCAGTTCTTGAAGGTGTAAATGTAGGTGTTGTTGCAGATGTATTTGTTCGTGTCGGTGTTCTTGAGGAAGTCGGTGATGCAGTCGG
>Ga0101944_10004466_pt1 | contig 17271 bp, 9 predicted proteins | sample DewCreD2012metaG_FD_75245 | JGI IMG/M metagenome (GOLD analysis project Ga0101944, IMG submission 75245) | Hot spring sediment bacterial and archeal communities from British Columbia, Canada, to study Microbial Dark Matter (Phase II) - Dewar... ...
GGCGTTCTGTGAAATATGACTATGTCTATATCAAGGTTCCTTCGGATGGGCTGGAACTTTATCAAGGACTTAAGGAGTATATTGATTATTACAATAACCGGCTTTGTCATCAGGGTATCGGCCATCAGATCCCGGCAAGACTCTACAAGTCTGCGGCATGATATTAACAGGAATTGGAGATGTTAACAAAAGAAAAAAGTAGGCAAAAAAGAAAATGTGTTAATAACCAGAATAACTCTTCGAGTTATTTCCGGTTATTAACACATAATCATCATAATAAAAAAACTTATATTTATATAACCCGTGGTTGAAAAATGGGGAGTATTAAAAATATACAATCTCAACCACCACCTAAATTGACGGACAAAAAAATCTGTAATTTGCCAGGAAAATTGTGAGATTTTCTGATCTCATTAAGGAAAAATTTTAAAATGAAATGTTCCAGGACCAGCCAATTTGATTTTTCCATTTTCTGCTTTAGAACCTACCAGTATAGCATTCACTTTAGGGGGAAGAGTAAGTATTCCACCTTCCTTTTTGTGTAATTGGAGAGATATTTTACCAGAGGGTACTGGAATTTCACCATTTATCCAGTCCAAATTTGCCATCTGTGGATTAATAATGCATTCAGAATAACCGCAACCAATAGGTAAAATTCCAAGTACTCCTCTGCTCAAAGCCAAAACAGGAGTGGCACCAGCCCATACATGGCACAGGCTATTTGCATAGGGTCTTCCATATAATTCCAGCCTTTCATCTGGATTTTGCCATGGTCTTATATCTTCAGGAAACCTGGTATAACCTTCATTCAGGATATCTCCCCATACTTTTTTCAAACGGTTCAGGAAGGACTCCAACCTTTGTGCTTTTGCATAAACCAGCCCTTCAAATAGCTGATTAAGACTCAAACTCAGCTTTTCCCTTTCCGGATTATCAAGTACTCTGTCAAAGATAGTTTTATATTTTTCCGGTTTCACCAGATCAAATAATATCCCCCAAACCTGGGCAAATGAAGTAAGCCGTATATCCAATTTTCCAGTGGAGTCTATTCCGTTGAGAAAAACTCCTTTGTCATTATCCCAAAAAACATCGATAATGGATTTTCTCATTTTAAGGGCAATCTGAGAATACTTTTCAGCTTTATCTATGTCATGAAATAGACGGGCAAAATAGGCTCCAATTTCGAAACTTCTCATTATTAACATTTGTGCATAACAGGGTATTCCGAACCTGTCGGGACCAGTCTCCGGAGTTAAAGACCAATCAGGAAAAAATCCCCAATTATTAAAATTCTTCCCACTTATAAATCCTTGTTTATTCTGTATACTATTATAAAAATCCAAAAGGTCATACATATTTTGCTTGTAACGCCCGGGAAACGCCAATTCACCCCTGACATAGTAATCATGCTCAAAACCGAGAAATAAAAATGTCGGATAATCAATAATGCCAAAATCTTTTGCTGTGGTTTTAAGTGGAAGTAACTGCGACACAATGCTGTTACGGGCAATGATTGAATCATAAAACACGCAGTCGCCGGCAAACATACCCATAACGGCATCAGCAGCCCATGGCAAAGCATCGCGCTTTATGCCATCTAAATAGAAATCATGCATACAACTGTGTATGGTAGCAGCCCCGGCTTCCCATATTTTGTTCAATTCTTCATCACTGCATGAGAAACTTCCTTTATATTCTACTGGAGTTACACTGGCTTTAAAAATCAGGTTTTTTATTGTACATGGACCTGTGCTTCTGATGTGAACAAACCTGATACATCTTTCTGGAGTCAGAATTGGTTTAGAAAAACTGGTTAATTCGATTTCCGGAATTGGCAGTTGTTCATAATTGACAGGATCAGTATCTATAGCTTCAGCTAAAGATTCCCCGGTATTTATTTTTATTTGACCTTCTCCTTCGGCATCAAATGAGAGACTACCGATCTCATCGTGCCAGAAATCGATAATTAAACTGCCTGATTCTGAAAAAACATATCCATTCTCCGCTTTTATCACATTAATTGCTGAAATCACAGAATTCACAGGAATTTCAACAACTACTTCCCGTTTTTGGTCGGGTAAAACATAAGGACAACTGAATAAATCTTCAAACTCTGGTTCAATCCATGACTGTTGATCTAGGCTGGTCTGCCATCCATAAGGAGAAGATAAACCCTCTCCCTCAATCAGGATACATGGAAGACTTTCGGAAAAATCAACTTTTACTTCAATCAAATGGGTTCCTGCATTTAAAATGATTTTACGGATTGTAATGTCCCTTTCAATTCCATCAATACTCATTCTAATTCTGCTTAAAGGACCCCTCCACCGCATTTCAGAGTCAGTGTTAAGTGTTACCTGTTTACGAAAAAAAACTTGGCAATTAGGCTGACAGAAGTTGCCTGGATATCCCATATTTGTGCATCTAACCATTGAATTGCGTAATTTACTTGAATGAATATGAGCCGTTTTCTGCCCGGGATACCACATCCACATACCTCCCCAAACTTCTGCTTCCGGGGGATTGATGATTTTACAATATTCATCTAACCAAGGGTCAAAAGGGCGGCTGGCAGTTCGCGCAATTTTTGAATCTTGTGAAAATGATTTTGGCGAAACATATCCCATACTGCCAATAGGATTAAGACTTAATGCTCCAACACTCAATGCAGTTGATTTAATAAAGTTGCGACGACTATAAATTTTCATAGTATGTGTGCTTTAGACTTTATTTGGCAAAAAAATATTTTAAAATCTTTGAAAGATTTTCTGTTTGTGGAAAAAGACATTTATCTATTTAACATTTCAAACCACCAATATTTAATGAAACTTGAACAATGCAAAAGACATATCCCTCATTTTCAAGTTCCAGGATAGTCCTGGGGAATTCAATATTAAAACTTGCACCCAACCGCGATTGACCGAACATCTGAACTCTTCAGATTAAACCCATGTCGTAAACCACATAGATAGTTGCCTATGCCTGTCATCGAGTAAACCTCAATAACATATACCACGCTCTTTTATTATAAGTTTCTTTTTAAGAAATTAGTAAGGTTGCTTAAAATGTATTATCTTGTCTTCGATCATACTTTTTTCTAACTTTGCCAACATTAATTATGTAACAACTCCTGTTAAATTAGCCAACTCATTGAAACGTTCATTGTCGTTTCAGATAGATTTGGAAACTTCGTTTTCTCTTAAGTGAATGCAATTTTGGCAATTAAATATTTAATCGAATGCATAATTAGTTAATTTAAAGTTTGACAACAACTTCTTTACCCTCATAATGAACAATTTCCGATAATTTACTATCCATTATTCCTTTTCCATTATTCTTTCCCACTCGAACAATATGAAAAGTTCTTTGTTCTTTCATACCAGAAAAACCTCCCTGAATTGGTTTAATTGTCAAGATATTATTCTTATCATTCCAGATAAAAGTAATTATCGAAAATTGCCCCTTTTCGTAATTATAATTGTCATTTTCGTCTTCATACAATTCAAATATTCCATCATCACCAAAGTATACACGAATTTCCATTGGTTTATCTGTATTTTCTGTGGCGTATTGAATAGCTGGACCAAAAGGAATTATGCTTCCCGCTTTAACATACAATGGCATTTTCGATATTGGCGCATCTGCAATGATCCAATCACCACCCTGAATAAAATCACCTGTCCAGAAATTGTACCACCCCGTTTTAGGCAGATACAACTTGCGTGTTGTAGCAATTGAGTCGGTAACAGGGTTAACCAATATAGATGGACCAAACATATATTGATCTGCGATATTGAATACTTCTTTATCAGAAGGAAAGTCAAATATGAGTGCTCTCATCAGAGTTGACCCATGGCTAGTAACTTTCCATGCATTTGAATAAATATAAGGAAGAAGACGATACCGTAAAACATTGGTTTCTACAATTGCATCATATGCCCAAGACCCAGGCTCACCAAATCGCCAGGCTTCACGTGGCAAATCAGTTCCATGGGAACGGAACAAAGGACAAAAACAACCAAACTGGTACCAACGTACATATAGTTTCTTATAATTGTCATCGGAGATAACAAGCGGATCCGTTCTTTCCATTTTGAAGTTTTTCATACCATAAATGAAAAATCCACCTATGTCGGTTGTCCAATATGGGATGCCAGACATACAGAAATTTAAACCAGCAGCTATCTGATTCTTTAATACTTTCCAATTACCATCAATATCTCCTGACCAGCATGAGGCGCCATATTTTTGCAACCCGGGTAATGCAGACCGGGTTAGGATAAAAACCCTTTTACAACTGGTTGTTTTTCTCTGGTTTTCATAGATGCCCTTTGAATGCACAATAGAATAAGCATTCATATATCTTGTGCCTGAACCATTGGCAGGCTTCATTATTCTTCTGAAGTTATCTGTTTGCCAATCCCATCCTTTAAGTTCAGGCTCAGTGGCATCACACCACCATGCATCAACTCCCTTTGTAAAAAGGCCTTTGTTAGCCTGATTCCAGTACAAATTCCTGGCTTCAGGGTTAAAGGCATCATAAACTGATTCCTTCTCATTTTCGGTATACAAAAAACCAGGATGCTGTTTCATCTCATTAAAATCAGATGACATAGCTCCCATTTTAGGCCAGATTGATATCATCAGATGAGCATTCAACTCTTCATGCAATATCTTCATCATAAGTTCTGGAGCAGGGAAACGAACCGAATCGAAACTTTTTTGTCCCCACTGGTTTTCCGGCCAATATTGCCAGTCAAGCACAATGCAATCAAGCGGAATTTTTCTTTTCCGGTATTCTTTTACAACATTGATTATCTCTTCCTGGCTTTTATACCTCTCTTTAGATTGAATAAAGCCAAAAGCCCATCTGGGTAACATTGGTGCCTGCCCGGTCAACAAACGCAAACCTGATATGATACTATCAGGTTTTGGACCATAAATAAAAAAGTAATCAATTTTATCAGCTAGCTCTGAAGAAAAATATGAACCTTCTTCCGAATCATTAAATTTAGATAATGAATAATTGTTCCAGAGCAAACCATAACCTTCGGATGACAGTAAAACCGGCATTGCAATATGCTTATTATGCTGATATAAATCAACTTTATGGCCACGCCAGTTGAATATGCCACCCTGTTGTTGTCCTAAACCATATAAAGCTTCTGAAGATTTCCAGATAAAATCCTGCCGGATATAGTACCCACTATCGTTATGCACCTTCGTCCTTTCAAAATATCTCTGATCCTCTCTTAAAATCAGGTTAGAACTGCTATCTAGAAATGAAATTCGGTTACTTTTAAGTTCAATATTTACCTGTATTGAACTTGTTTTCAGCATGATAATTCCATTCTTTGAAGTTTTTGAGAAATTTACTTTATTTCCATTCTTTTCATCAATCATTAAATTATGTGTAGATTCTGTCGAACCTGTTGGAAGAAAAGCAACATGAATGATTTTTTCATTGTAAAAGCGAACACCCAGCTTGCCTGAATCGGTACTAATTTCAATGCCATCCATATATTCTTTAATAAATGAATCGCTATTACAGGAAACCAGATAGCAGAAAAACACAATAGCAAAAAAAATATTAAATAACTTTAAATTTGTTTTCATCGTAATAAAATTAATTTTCAATGGCACAACGGAACCCACATGTTAGTCATTTTATCAACACTGTGTTTGTGTTTGCACAACATGTGAATTTTATCAGTTAATTCATTTTATTCTGCAAAAAACTACCCCATTAGGACTTACCTGGAATGTAAGCTTTGAGGTAGAGGTAAAAGTTCCCAGTTCTTTTTTCTGCCAGATATCATACAATGATATAGTATTCTTTATACCGAGATCAGATAGTGATAATTGAATTGACTTAGCATGCGCTGTCCGATTAAAAATACCAATCCAGCCTTTATTGGGCTTGTTTTTATCAGGGGTTTTCCAAATTTCCATACTATCCTTGGAATAGATCAGTTTGCCAGTAACTCCATTCTGATTACATGCAAGCATTTCTTTATTTGTAAGGAGTTCAAAAGAGAACTCATCAGATGTAGGTAAAGCGCCTCCCATCATTAATGGGGATGCACTTAATGCCCTCAGGGTTATAAATGTATATTTCTGATCAGTCGAAAGAAAACTCATACGTTCTCTGACTCTCTCGCCTCCCTCCTGGTTTTCACCTGGTAAAAGATAGTCCGGGAAAGGATTGCTTAGACTGAGATGTCCGAAAGGTATCATATCCATATCAATCCAAAAATGACGGTCAATAACTTCGGACCATATTTTCCAGGCAGCAAAAGCCTGATCAATACCTTTTTGATTGTCCCAGATATCGGGAGTTACGCGAACCATATCGGCAACATTGTATGTCTGCAAATAGCTAACCTTAGCATTATCACCGGGGGAAAGACTAAGAATGACTTTCTTCCTTGTTTTGTCTATTGCCTTTTTAACCGCCAATATTTCAGCAGGATGTTCGGTAATATCATCTATTTTGATGAAATCCACCCCCCAGCTGACAACTTCGCCTATGTAAGAATCATAGTATTCCTGGGAACCTGGTTTGTTCATATCGATACCATAATTTTGATCACTCCATCCACATACGGAGGTAGTATCAGCTATATCCCTAATTCTATAATCGGTACCAAAAATTTTATCATTTCTTTTATATCCATCCCGCGATACACCACGCATAAGGTGTATTCCAAATTTTAATTTTCGGTCGTGTACCTGTTTGGCCAGCCAGGGTATACCATGTGGGAACCTCGACTTTGATGGAATCATGCCATACTGATCAAGCGTATCTCCGGGTGATCCGCTTACATGCCATCCACCATCCAGCACCAGAAATTCATAGCCGTAAGGTTTAAGCTTCTCAGCCATCACATCAGCAGTTACGAGAATATCCTTTTCGCTTACCATCCATCCATAGCTTGTCCAGCTATTCCAACCCAATGGTGGTGCAGTAAGATTATCGTTTTTCATTCGCTCATTACAGGCAGTCGTTGCTACTATAAACAGAAAGATGATTGATTTTTTCATAAGTATTAGAATTAAGTTTTTCATCAATTTAATACCATTCAAAATTATTTTGCATTAATAATAAGACTAAAAATTTAGCACTTATTTTAACCATGTAAATGAATCAGCTCCAGTTTGGCCAGCATCAGAAAAGGGAACCAGAAATACTTTTGCTATTTTGTCAGGTTTGTATTTATTTTCGAGAGAGTATGCCTGGATGCCAACCCAATTTTCCGGAAGAATATATTGTGCTTTTTGCAGCAAAATACTTTTTGAGTCCGAAAAACTAAATATCACACTATCAATATTAACAATTTGGTTTAAACTTTGATCTGCTGACAATACTTGTGGTCCTCTCTTCAGAGCAAATCTGTCCGGATAACTTTTCCCACCCGATATTGAGACTACAGGTATACTAAATCGGACAGACACTTTTTCACCGGGAATCCAATACCTTTCGATTTTGAGATATTTTCCAGGAATACCTTCGTAAACTTCATTGCCAACAATTGCAATATAATGGTCTGCCCATACCGGTACCCGAAAATTAATTGGAAAAACAGCTGCGGAATCAGGAATAATGGTATAATCAATACTACCACTGTCAGGGAAACAACTTTCCGCATTAATTATAAATGGGATTTTTCGATTTGACTGAGAGATTATAGTATCAACTATTTTTTGAGAGTCAAATTGAAGCAAGGTTGGCACCCCTGATATTTTGCCGTAATTAATCATTGGTATCATCGAAATACCACGTGGAATATTGGAAAGACAGCATGATATTCCACAGGAATATGGTTTGCTTCCCTGCAATGGAGTGTAATAGCTGACACAACCTGAACGTGGATTTTCTGCACCTAACAAATGGTTATAAAGGCTCTTCTCCAGCTCATCATAATATTTAGTATCAGAAGTAAGTGAAAACAACTCATAATTCAGCAGAAACCAGTAAGTGGTTACACAACCCTCGCCCATATTATCGCCAGAGCCAGCAGGCAATTCATGATCACCTCTGAATAATTCATGAGAACTTGCCGTACCAGTAATGTATAAACGATTATTTACTATATCTTTCCATGCAATATCCACTACTGGCAACAACTCTTTTTCACCGGTGAGCTTGAATAACTTGAAAATTCCAATCAGATTTGACAACATTTCATATGCCTTTCCGTTAGCAACCTGATTAACATGACCATTCTCCAAAATAGATCTGATTATCGCTGGACCATCCGGATGATTGTAACTGGTAATTATGTAACGTGCAAACTCCAGATACTTTTTGTCTCCAGTATATCTATACAAATCAACAATTGGACCCAGTACACTAGTAGAAGCCATGCCAACATGCGTTCCGCAAGTTACAATGTCCATCTGACCCGGTTCATCCCCAAAGGTTCTACAAAGCAAATCCCCAATTCGTTTGGCTGCATTCAGAGCAGGTAAATATCCGGTGCTTTTATAATAAGCAAGCAAACCTATCATGTTGTATTTATGAGTCCATACATCCCAACTTGTCCAGTATTGTTCCGGAGTATAAGTTCCGAGATAACCATCATCCTTCTGAGTGCTAAGTAAAATAGTCAACATCCGGTCCATTTGAACTTTTAACCTGGAATCATGCGTATAAAGCCACGTATTGCATGCTGCATCCAGATATTTACCAATATGCTCTCCTGCCCAGATTTGCTTGCCTGGTCTATTTAAATATCCATCAAGCAATTCCTTTTCATTTACCTCCAGTAATCTCATATTCAAATTAATTTCAAGCCTCTTACCCAGATATCCTCCAATTTTCTGATTTTCAAATGGTGCAGGAACATAACTATCCTTAATTTCATTTTCAATTATTACACGCGGCTGCGACAAAACTGGTATGGATACCTCCTTCAAATTACTAATTGTTATTTCCTTTGCAAGACCATACCTTGTTTTAGATTCTTTAAATTCTGTTGTAATGTGAAATATGCCATCCCGATGTTTGTTAGTAAAAAAAGAAAAGACATTTAAAGAATCGGAATTCGAATAGATTGTTACGCGTTGTTTTGAGGACTTCAGAATTGCTTTCAAAGAATCAGAAAGCTGGAATAATAATTCACCTTTATAATTATTAGCACCTGAATTTTTGAAAAGTATGGTAAATTTTAATTTATCGTAGTTGTTGTTTTTTACTTCCTCCACTCGGGAATCGATAATAGTCAAAAAATCTTTGCAGGTAATTCGGTATGGTTCATAGTAATATGGGCCGGTATGCATTCCTCCATTGTTATTCATCCCATACACTCGCACAGCTATTGTATTTTCCGCATCCCATAAAATCTGGTCAGCTTTTACGAGGTAGTTTCTGTGTTCCTCCCATTTGCCAACAAAAGGATTTAAATTGCCCGTTTGTCCAATAAGCTTACCATTGAAAAATGTTTGATCAACATCCTGAATCTGCCCCAGACTTAATCTCAAATAGCCCATATTTATTACCGAAGGTTTCAATACAGACGATATATATATTTTTTTTCTATACCATGCATAACCGGAATATTCATATCCGGCATGGGCCCACCATAGCCCGGTTTTCATTTTACACCAATGTGAGTCATTATATTCAGGGGAGGACCATTGCAAGCTGTCTCCTGTTTTGAATCTCCATTCCCGTGATATAATGGTTATCTGACTGTATAAGGAATTCTTAGATATTCCAGTCAGAATCAAAAGATAGATTGTTCTATAAAATATTTTTGATTTAACCATTATCAGTATCCTTTTCATATCAATGAACAAAAGATTATAATTTAAAAGCTCTATTACTTACTCATCTGTCTGAAGGAGTGTTGAATAATTTCATTTTTTATAATTAACATACTTTTTTAATTGCAAATCGCATAGAATCAATTTTTCATAACAATTCCCAAAGAGATTTAAGGATCTTATTATCAACCCCTCATAATTACTCTAAAACAATAACTTCCTGAACCAACTTCAAAAACAGCAAACTTTTCCTCCATCTCCAAGAATTTTATCTCTTTCAGATGATCAATGGTCCGATTGCATACAGTAATACTTTTTCTTTTCTTTGTTGGAATGAAAACCTTGGCTGTCGAATTTTCCGGAATAGTAAGTTCCAGAGAAAAAGAATCTGATACTTTTCTCCATGCTACTTTAATACTACCTTTTACAGAATTAAATTCACCTTCAGCAAAATCAAGTTCATTAAAAATATAGGGCTTTATCATGAATTTTTCGAATCCCGGCCCATCTAAATCCGGCAGAATGCCTAAAATATATTTAAAGAACCATGAGCCAACAGATCCCATCATTGGATGGTTATGTGAATTCATCTCACCACCGGTTTTGTTTTCCCATCTTTCCCATAAGGTTGATGCACCATTTGCCAGCATATACCCCCAACTGGGATACGTTTCCTGATTTACAAGTTTATAGGCAACTTCAGAATAGCCATTCTCTGTCAATACTTCCAACAAGTACTTTGTACAGAGGTTACCTGTGCTGAGATGATAATTGAGGCTTATAATATCCTGAACCAGATTGTCAAGAACGCGTTGTTTATTCCGTTCACCTACAAGTCCCAGATACAAGGCAAATGAATTACAGGCCTGGTTATTTGAGCCATAGCCCCCAACCTTTTCATTCCAAAAGACTTTATTAAAAGCTTCTGCTGTTTCCCTGCCAATTTTTTGATAGAACATTTTGTCCTTTTTATTTCCAAGTATGGAGGCTATTTCTGAAATTATTCGGGTACAATAATATAGATACCCGGTTGAAATCAGTTTCCCCGGTGTGTATTTGGAAACTGCACCCGAACCTATGCTGCCGGGTATGCCATATTTTTCAGGAGGAGACCAGTCGCCCCAATAACTGTAATTTACAATTCCATCCTCAGTTCTTGACAGCAGGTAATTTACCCATGCTTTAAACCCGTTATAATGTTGAGAAATGATACGTTCATTACCATAAAATTCATAACTTTTAAAGGCAATTAGCAGGTAGCTGATTGCTGATGCCGGATCGGCAGGCCGGAACCCCCAGTGAAACGGAGCGGTATCGGTGATTGTTCCGTCAGCAGCTTGTGTATCACTAATATCGTCAAGCCATTTAGTATAAAAACGCGATAGATTAAAATTATAAAGAGCCTGTTCATGCCTTACTGTCATATCATTAAGCCAGCCCATACGCTCATCCCTCTGCGGGCAATCGGTCGGGATACTATGCAAATTGCTTTCTTCTGTTAAACGGACCATTTGATGGATATGATTCATTAACTCATTGCTGCATGTAAAACTTCCGGTTGAATCAACAGCCGATCGTACAACCCTGACCTGGACATCTCCTTCTATTGGTTTGTAAGGTAATCCCTCTAACTGAATAAAACGGAAACCATGGTATGTAAAAGACGGCTCCCATTGTTCCTCATCTCCACCTTTGAGAATATAGATATCTTCTGCTGTTGCCGACCTCAGATTCTGCTGATTAACGGTACCATCAGGATTCAGTAATTCAGCGAATCTCATCGAAATTTTTGTCCCGCGTTTGCCCCGTACTTTTATAAAAGCCCATCCGGCCAAGTTACGGCCTGCATCAAGGATATATACTTTTTTTTTGGGTTGTGAAATAATTGCTGGTGTAAGTGTATCGACCACCTTGATTGGCTCCTGGAACTGTGATACCATTCTTCCGCCAGGTGCATCAGTTATATAGGCACTTATCCATTGATTGGTGCGGCTCAGGCCGTCGATCGGTCTGCCGGGTAAAAACCAACCGTATTTTTCCTCACGTGCATCATAGAATTCCCCGTCAAAAATACTGGAATGTATAATGGGACCCGTTGTTACCAGCCAATTATTATAAGGATCCCAACCAGTTGCTATTACTTCAGCATGATCATCATTGAAGGTTATTTCTGCCTGCATACATAGTTTAGGAACTCCATACCAGCCCGGACCGACAATTACACCAAAAACATTCTCCTTTTCAAGAAAATCGGCAATATCATAGGTAGTGTATAAGACACGTTTCTCATAATTGCTTGTGCCCGGGTCCAGAACATTGTTACCAACTCTTTTACCATTTATGTATAGCACATAATATCCAAGTCCTGAGATGTAAACCCTGGTTTTTTTGACATGACCTGTAAGGGACAACTCTCTGCGGAAATAGAGAACGCGGCCAATCCTGCTTGCAGGGCAGCCAATCCATAACGCTTGCCAATCAGAAGGGTTCAAAAGCCCCATTTCAAAAAAAGCCGGTTCTGAACTTACAACTTTCGAATTATTGGAAGCCCAAATTCTTACAAGCCAATAATAGCGCCTCCTGCTCTCAAGTTCAGGCCCCACATAACGAATACCAACAGATTTGGACGAATATATTTTTCCTGAATCCCAGATAATGGAATTGTTATGAAACAAATCCTCAGGTGAATTTGCCACAAGCAGCTGATAGGCTATTTGCATTACTCCCCTTTTATCAGACTGCATCTGCCAGCTGAACTGGGGCCTTTGAATATCCAATCCAATTGGATTGGTGATAAATTCACATTTTAGATCTGTTATATTCATACTACTTGAAAAATATCAGGGTGATAAAAAATAATATTATCGAATAAGATGTAATTCGAGTTCTTCCAAAGATTTACCTTTTGTTTCCACGACATATTTCCAGATAAATATCAGACACAAAAACATAAATCCGGCATAGAGGAAAAAGGTATTACTACTTCCAAATATTCTCAATTGAACAGGGAAAAAAGTTGCCACAACAAAGCTTGTAAATGAATTTACCGTACCAACAATTGAAATGGCAATCCCTCTAAGCCGGTTGGGAAATATCTCAGAAAACATTGCCCACATAACAGGACCAAGTGAAAGTGAAAATCCTGCTATAAATCCAAGTATGCTGATCAAAACAAGTATTGAATTAATGCTTATGCTTTCTTTTAAAAGGAAAGGAAGGTAGAGGTCAGCTCTCGCATTTCCAGTTCGCGCCTGCGCTTTTCTTATGGCTGCATAATAATCCAATTCTCCTGAGAAAGTTTGACCTGCTAAAACCGATAAATTATCAATAAACGTCGCTCTATTGGAGAGGGGAACTTTTAACGATGCACTTGAAAAATCAATACGTATTACATGTCTATGCTGATTAGATATTTCCGCAAAACCATCTTTTATATCCACAGAATTATAGCCAATAAGATTTGGATTTTGCTTTCTGAATTCCTTTAAAACATCCAATTTTAACACCTCATTTGCAGCATATTCTGTTTGCGTTTTATCTAATTTATAGCTTGCATTTTTAAAAGCGATACCTGTGATTAATAAGGAAATTGCCATCATTGTAACACCGATATACAATAATGGTTTTCTGCCAAACCGATCTATTATGAGCATCGAAACAATGGTCATCACAAGAAAAACCAATCCAATGGCAATAGCCTGAATAAAGGCTGCATCGCGACCACTACCTGCTGATTCAAAAATCATAGGGGCATAATACAGAACAGAGTTAATCCCCGACACCTGCTGGAACACAGCCAATCCAAATCCAATGATCAGAATTAGTCGCATTTTTTTACTAAAAAGCTCTTTGACCTGAACCCAATTACCAATGCCGGTATTTTGCTTCAAAGATTTTATAATATTCTGATATTCATGATCGGCATGCTCCTGACCTCCCACATTAACCATAATGGCTTTTGCTTTTTCAACCTGGTTTTTCATTATGAGCCATCGGGGACTTTCCGGGATCAGCATTACCAGGAGAAAGTAAATTACAGATGGAAACGCTTCCACTCCTAACATCCATCGCCAGTTAATCAAAGGATCCTTGACCAGTTTCAAAATAAAATAATTAACAAAATACGCAGATGATAAGCCTATTACAATTAATAACTGATTAAACGAAACCAGCCATCCTCTCTTTTTTGGCGGAGAAATCTCAGCAATATAAACAGGTGCAACCAGAATGGCAAATCCTACACCTATCCCTGCGAGAATCCGGCCTATTATAAACATGACAATAGCTTCGGAAAAAGCTGTCATCAGGGAGCTTATAATAAACAGTATAGAAGAGATTAGCAAAGTCGATTTACGACCTATTCTGTTCATTAAGGGGCCCGCAAAAAAATTCCCCAAAATACAGCCCCATATCAGACCTGAAACTGAAAAGCCAAAAAGAAAAGATCCATCTTCCAAACCAAAAACAGATTTATAAAATGGCGCTGCACCGGAAATTACCGAACCATCATATCCTAAAAGGAATCCGCCAATGGCAGCGGTGAACGCAATGAGAATGACATAAATTGAATTTATTTGCTTCATTTGTTTCTTTTAAATATTTTCATGACAATGAATTAGATTGCTTAAAAACAGATGCTCAACTATAATTTCATGGTCTCTCAGTTTACTTTAGTTAACCGAGAAGAATTCATTAATAAAGAATAACTGGTATTTGATAGCAACTTTCCAATAATTCGGCTCATGCCCTCCCGGTCTCTCAATGTAGGTATGAGGGATATTGCGCTCCAGCATCATTTGATGAAGTCTTCTATTGGCATCATAAAAGAAATCACTGGTTCCGCAGTCAAATAGCAGTGTCATATTGCTTCCATTTAATAAATAGAGCAGATTGATCACAGTATTTTTTTCCCAGTTATCAGGATGTTGAGCATAAGATCCTAAACGATTAGCGATGTCCCAGTTATTCGGGAAAGGACGTATATCTACTGCCCCTGCTATGCTTCCTGCTGCACCCCATACATTCTGATGCCGAAAGGCCAGGTAAAATGCACCATGCCCTCCCATGCTCAAACCAACTATTGCTCTTTTGGAACGATTGGGAATTGTTCGGTAATTAGCATCGATCCAGCTTACAAGCTCACTGTAAATATAGGTCTCATATTTCATCGCATGATCAATTGGACTATCGAAGTACCAGCTGGTACGACCGGCATCAGGACAAACAATTATGAAATTGTATTTATCCGAATAATCCTTAAGATCGGGGACATGTCTCAACCATTCTGCGTAGTCATTTCCGGCGCCATGCAACAAATATAGAACGGGGAAGCCATCCTTATGGTTTGAATAGTAATCGGGTGTGATGACCAGGTTCGGAAGGGACTTATTCATGGATCTGCTCTGAACAAAAACTGTATCAACATTTCCTGAGAAAGCGTTTGTTAAACTCACGAACAGCAAAATAAAGACCGAAAAATTTTTCATAAGACAGGATGTATTGTGTCCTTTTCTAATGAATTAGTTTCCTTAAGAATCTTGAAGTTTCAACAGCATCATTTAGTTTTATCAAAGCATCAATTTCTTTATAGTACTCGTCTACTATCGATTCGAACTTCTTAACCCACATTATACTTTCGGATATTGCATCGACGGCATCTTCACGATAGGGATACTGATCCATGGATAACCATCCATCATAGCCAGTTTTTCTCAGCCAGAAGAGCAATTCAACATACACTATGCTATGAACGTTTCCTACTATCATATCGTCGTCCCAACTACCATAGTTATCGTTAAAATGCATATGAAAAAGAAGATCACCTGCTCTTTTTGCCAGGACTACTGACTCGGAAACATTTTCTCCACCAACAAATGAGTGGCCTGTATCTATAGTTATACCAACATTGCTGCACTGGGTCTCTTTGGCTGCCAGTATGGTATCAGCCATGCGGGCATGATATAAAAAATTGCGCGGTTCCTTAGGTTTGTACTCCAGAGCAAATTTCAAATTCGGAAATTCATTTGCCAAATCTGCTATTGCTTCCTTTAACCATTCCCGCTCCATATTGTAATCGGCGGTAAGTAAATAATCATAACCGTCCTGACCCAGCCACAGGTTTATTACTTTGCAGTCAATATCAAGCGCTATTTCACACATTATCCGGATATAATCAGCTGCCTTTTTACGGATTTTATGAGAGGTGCTGGTAACACTTCCCTTTGCAAAGTCCGGGTCGGTAAATGTATCCGGAATAATGGAAGAACAAGCTACGCCGTAATCACTGAGTCTTCTCTTCATATCCTTCACATTATCGGGACGAATATCCCAGGTACCAACAAGTTCTATTCCTTCAATAAAAGGAATTTTCTTTACTGCCATTTCAAGCATCTCTTCTGCTGCAGGATTTCTTTTATAACCTCTGCAAAACCTGTCGCATGTATTTCGCAGGTTCCCTAAAATCATTGAATATTTATTTTTCATTTTCCCGTTTTATTTATGTTTAATTTATTTATCAGTATTAATTTACACTCGCACATTCGAGATAAATCTGAGTTCATCAACACCTATTAATCCATATTGTAATTTTTACCACTACTCTGGTTCGTCATCGTTCAAATCTCCGGATTTTATTGGTATATACTATGTACACCATCAATGAGAGGTTCCCGACCATCCCAAACCTTAAAAATATTTATGCCTTTTTTTAAATTCTGGAATGGCCCCGGGACAACTTTTCCCTGAATTTTGTTCCCTTTATAATCAGTATCAACCCCAGGAAAACTATATGTTAAAACTGACTTTGGGTTAAAATCAATATATAATTTAAGTTCAAAGTTAGCAGGATCATAGTAGACTAAATTTGTAGCCGAAAGGATACTGTTCTGATCATAGAAAGCCGAATGCTTTTTCCAGAATCTCTTCCACTGGTTGAAAGTCAGCTGAGCGTCTTTACCTCTCTTAATATCGGAAACCTGTAAACTTTTATCTCCAATATCTTCAATAACTTTATAAAATAAGCTATCATTTACAAAAACTTCGGTAGGACCTGATGACGGGTTAATTAAAAAAGTTTTGCTGGTTTCTTTTGTATCGTACACATTACCATCAAAGCGCTGTTCTCCGCTAAGGTAAGCCGGGTAATTAATACTATACTGACATTTACTTCCTACCTGAATATTGTTGTAAAATGAGTAATGATAAGTTCGGGCAGCCATATCACGCAAACCTGTTTGCCGTATAAATACTGTTTGCCCATATTCAGGAAAATCCGGATTGCCCGGTGTGTTTGCAAACAGGTTATTTACGAAGGTGGCACCTGAAGCATCGTGGGCATACACTGCGTTTTCAATATTATTGACTAGTATATTGTTATCGATAACTGCTTTATCGAATGGGTAATCAGTAAGCTCAAGAAAGATTCCGCTACGCTCATTATTGGCAATAAAATTGCGAGTAACCCTTGTGTCAGGCCATTGGTTATCCAGCCAAATACCCCAAGTG
>Ga0101944_10004467_pt1 | contig 17270 bp, 15 predicted proteins | sample DewCreD2012metaG_FD_75245 | JGI IMG/M metagenome (GOLD analysis project Ga0101944, IMG submission 75245) | Hot spring sediment bacterial and archeal communities from British Columbia, Canada, to study Microbial Dark Matter (Phase II) - Dewar... ...
ATCCGTCGCGCCACGGCTGCGGTCTCCTCCAGCGTGGTTCCTTCGGGAGTGTTGACGATAACCTGGAACTCGCTCTTGTTGTCGAACGGCAGCATCTTCACCGTCACCCACTTGAGCGGGATGAAGGCGATGGCTCCCAGAAGCAGCACAGCCACCAGAGCGAAAAAGGCGTTCCGCTTTGATGGCTGTTCGATCATCGGGGTCATGACGCGCCGGTAGAGGCGCGTCAGATAACCCTCCTGCTCGCCCTCCCCGTGGGACGATTCGGCGTAGCTCCGGCTGAGCAGCCGGAGAGAGGCCCAGGGCGAGATGATGAACGCGATCGCCAGCGAGAACAGCATCGCGGCGGATGCTCCCACGGGGATGGGGCGCATATACGGGCCCATCAGCCCACCCACGAAGGCCATCGGCAGGATGGCCGCGATGACCGTGAATGTGGCCAGGATGGTGGGGTTGCCCACCTCATCCACCGCCTCGGACGCCACTTCGGCCAGAGACCGGCCGCGGTTGGAGGGCATCCGGAAGTGGCGTACAATGTTCTCCACCACCACGATGGCGTCATCCACCAGAATCCCGATGGAGAAGATCAGCGCAAACAGCGTGATGCGGTTGAGCGTGTAGCCGTAGAGATAGAAGACCAGAAGCGTCAGCGCCAGGGTCACCGGCACGGCGATAGCCACCACGCCCGCTTCCCGTTTCCCCAGCGCGAACATAATCAACAGCGAGACGCTGACCACCGCGATGGCCATGTGGAACAGCAGCTCGTTCGACTTTTCTGCCGCCGTCTCCCCGTAGTTCCGGGTGATGGTGACGTGCACATCCGAAGGGAGGATCTGCCCCCGGACAGACTCCACCTTCGCCAGCACCTGGTGGCCGATGACGATGGCGTTGGTGCCCTGCCGTTTGGCCACCGTCAGGGTGACCGCCTCGGCCGACTTGCCGCCCGCCAGCTTCTCGGCCAGCGCCCCCTCGGCCGCCGGCCCGGCGGTGATGGAGACGTAGTTCGTGCGCTCCTCCGGCCCCTCCACGATGTCCGCCACGTCCTTCAGCAGAACCGGCCGCCCGTCCTGGGCGCCGACGGTGATGTTCTCCAGATCTTCGCGGCTGCGCACGAAGGCTCCGGCGCGAACTGCGTACTCCACGTTTCCGCTTGCGAAACTCGCGGCCTCCAGTTCAGCGTTGGCGCGCGCGATCACCGGCTGAAGCTGGACGATGCTGAGCCCTCTCGCCGCCGCCCGTTCAGGATCCACAACCACCCGCAGCGCACGGCGGGGCCCCCCGATGATGTGCGTCTCGGAGACATCCGTAACCTGCTTGACGGCATCCTCCAGCCGTGCCGCCATCCGCCGTAGCTCATAGGCGGACCGCTTCGTACTCCAGATGGTGAGCGCAAGGATGGGCACATCGTCAATGGAGCGCACCTTGATGAGCGGGTAGCTTCCTCCGTGAGGGATGCGGTCGAAGTTGGAGGAGAGCTTGGTGTTCACCTTGACGATGCTGTCCTCCATGTCGCGCCCCACGTAGAAGCGGACGATGGCCATGGACATTCCGGGGGAGGAGGTGGTGTAGATGTATTCCACCCCGGGAATCTCCCACAGGAGCTTCTCCATGGGCTTGGTGATCCGCTCCTCAACCTCCTTGGCGCTTGCGCCCGGCATCTGGACGAACACGTCCACCATCGGCACGATGATCTGTGGCTCTTCTTCGCGCGGAAGCTTCAGGACGGCGAAGATGCCCAGCAAAAGGCAGGCGACGATGATGAGCGGAGTGAGCTTGGAATCAATGAAATAGTGCGCAATGGCGCCCGACAGGCCGAGGCGCTTCATCGGGCGGCCTCCTGAATCTTCACGCCCTCCTGGATGGCATCCAGGTTGGTGATCGCCACCTTTTCGCCGTCCTTCAGGCCGGAGAGGATGGCCGTCATACCATCCCGCGTCTCACCCAGAGTCACCACACGCAGTTCGGCGCGGCCGTCCTTGCCGACTACCCAGATCCGCGCCATGCCCTCGCGGTCCAGGATGGCGTTCTCCGGCACGGCCACCACCGACCGCACTCCGCGCGGCACCAGCAGCCGGCCGAACAGCCCGCTGGCCAGACGGGAGGTGTCGCGGATATCCGCCTTCACGCGCACCGTGCGGGTGGAGGGATCTCCCCCGGGACGGATCTCCGAGATGCACGCTTCCCGTTCATCGCCGCCCAGGCTGTCAATGCGAACCAGCGCGCGGTCACCAGGCTTGAGCGCCGTGGCTTCCGCCTCAGGCACGAACGCCTCGATCTGCCAGCGCGACCGGTCCTCCAGCACCAGCACCGGGCTGCCCGGTCCCACCTGGTCGCCAGGATCCACCAGACGCTGGGTGACCACACCGTCGAATGGCGCGCGGATGACCGAGTATCCGGCCATCGTCTTCGCTCCCGTCAGGCCGGCGCGAGCCTGACGCGCCTGACCCGCTGCCGCCACGGCCTCTTTTCTTCGCATCTCGGCAGCCAGGCGTCGGCTCTTCGCGGCGGCGAGGCGCGCCTCAGCCTGAGCCAGACGCTCCCGGGCTGCCTTCAGCTCCTCCGCGCGGCTGCCTTCCGCCACCATGTCCGCCTGCTGGCGCGCCGATTCCAGGGCGGCTTTCGCCACGGCCTCCGCCGTCTCTGCCTGCTCCAGCCTCTGCTTGCTCACCACGTCTTGCCGGAAAAGCGCTCGCATACGCTCGGCCTCGCTGTGCGCCAGGTCGTACTGGGCTTTTGCCTGCTCCACAGCGATGTTCGCCTGAGCGCGCTCCTGGCGGCGAGGTCCGGTCTGGACCATCTGCAGGTATGCGCGGGCCTCCTGAACGGCTGCCGTGGCGGAGCGGATGTCCGCCTCGGCTGCTTCCTGCTCCATCCGCGCCGCCGAACTGGCCGCCTCCGCGGATGCCGAAGCGGCTGACAGAGCCGCGCCCGCCTGCTCCACTCCGGCCTGCAGATCCGCAGCTTCCAGCCGCACCAGTTCTTGCCCGCGCCGGACCCGGTCCCCCTCCCGCACCATCACCGCAACCACGGAGGACATGATCTTCGGGGACAGCGTGGCCTCCTGCAACGGCCGGATGGTTCCGTCGGAGACAGAGAAGCTTTCCATCGGGATCCGCCTGACGGTCATCGTCTCGGCCTGAACGGGAGGCAGCTCACGAGCGTGCGTGCTGTGGTGCGCCCCACGGCGCGCGTTCCAGAGAAGCGCCGCTGCCACCACGATGACTCCTGCAGCGATCCAGACCCATCCGCGTTTTGTCATGGTCAGACTCGATCTCCCTTCCCGTCTGTCGTCCGCAGATTCCTCAGCGGCCGCACTCCTCCATCCGGAGTCCCGCTTTACGCAGGATGGCCATCATCGGGCACCAGTTGGTGAAAGCGGACTGCAGCAGATTCAGCCCCACGAACGCCGTGAACGCATAGAACCACGGATTCACCAGGTGGCCAAGGATAACAGAAAGCAGGACAAAAGTCCCTGCGATTCCCCTCAAAGCTCTCTCGACAGTCATCTCTATCACCTCCTCGTTACGTCCAGAAGGATATCAAGCCTGCTGATGGCCGCCAGTCTGGCCGCCTCGGCTGTCTTGAGGTCGGCGAGACTCTGTATGCGCGACGCCTGCGCCGCGGAGACTGCGCTCTGGGCGCTCAGCAGATCTGTCTGGGTGTAGATCCCCTCGCGCGCGCCGATCTCCACCAGCCGGCGGCTTTCCATAGCTGCAGCCACCTGTTCCTCGGTGGCTCGCCAGCGCTCCAGTGCGCTTTGAAGCGCAAGCTCCGTGGAGCGCCGCTGGAACGCCACCTGATCTTCGGCCGCTTTCAGCTGGCTGGCGGCCCGGTCGCGTTCGGCGGCTGCCTTCGCCACCGCGGACTGCGTGGCGCCGGAATCGAAGATGGGGATGTTCAGGCGCACCATCGCGCTCACTGTCCCGTCCCGGCGCGGGAATTCCGCTCCGCGAGCGATGTTCTGGAAGTCCGCATCCAGCGTCAGGGTGGGGTCGTTACCCGCCCGGGCGGCCGCCAGCGCGGCCTCGGCTGCGGCCAGCGCCTGCCTGGCGGATGTCACGGTCGGCGAGTCCGCCGGTTCCGCCGTCTGTACCCGCTCATCGGGCAGCAGAGCGTCCGCTGAGACGTCGAATTCCTCGTCCTGATCCAGTCCGATCGCCATCTTCAGAGCGGACAGCGCCACCCGTACGCCGTTCTGGGCCGCTAGCAGCCGGTCCCGTGCGAGCGCCTCTTCCGCCTGCGCGCGGAGAACCTCGCCACGTGTGGCCGCTCCGGCCTGCTGGCTGGCGATGACGCGTTCCAGATTCGCTTTCAGGAACCGTGCCGCGTCCGCGGCGGCTTCCTCGTGCTGTTTCGCCGCGGCCACCGCCCAGTACCGCTCGGCCACCTGCAGGAGAACAGCCTCTTCGGCGGCTCGCACGCCCGTGCCCCGCGCGCTGGCCGCAAGCGACGCCGCTCTGCGCCGCAGCGACAGAGAGCGGTCATACACCGATGCCCGGAGCGCCACCATATTGACCTGCGTCTCCCTTGCGAAGACGGTCATCCCTCCGAAGAGGGTGGGGCGGTCCAGATAGGTATAGGAAGCGCCCAGCCCCAGGTGTGGGCCTGCCGCCGCGTCGGCAAGTCCTCGCTCAGCCTGAGCCGCCCGCTCCTCTGCCCTCGCAGAGGCCAGAGCGGGGCTGCGCTCCAGCGCCAGACGAAGCGCATCCTGCAGCGTGGCTCCGTGGACGGACGATCCGCATCCAACACCGGCCGCCAGAGCCGCCACCAGAACCGATTGCAGTCTCAACACTCTCGCCGTCATCGCCCTCACGTGTTCTTGTCCTTCGGAGGCCATCCAGCCTCGCACTGCATTAGATGAGCGTCTTTACGGGAGGGATTCAACAGCCGTTCTGCTCCTCCTTCTTTCCTCCCGGTTGCAGACGGCTGCCGGAACCGGAAGATTCCATTGCCTTTTCCGCCCCCAATAATGGAAATGCAATACAGGACGGCGCAGCGGGGGCCGGCAGCCCCCGCTGGACTTCATCACGCGAACGAGGACGTAGCGAGGAGGCCACGGCGGATCGCCTCCCGCTCAGCGTCCCGGCGCTCCCGACGGGGGTCAGGTCTGACTTGTCTGTTCTGCTTGGCATAGCGATACTCTTCGGCAGCATTCTGGGCGGCTATACGATGCACGGGGGCAAAGTGGCCGCCCTGAACCAGATCTCCGAGTTCATCATCATCGGAGGAGCTGCGCTTGGCAGTGTTGTTATCGGCTATTCGCCGAAGGGCGCCATCGCCGTGCTGAAAGCCGCGATAGGGCTGCTGAAGGGCAATCCCTACAAGCCTGCTGTCTTCCTGGAGCTGCTCCAGGTGATGTATGACACCTTCTCCCTGGCCCGGAAGCAGGGTCTGGTGGAGCTGGAAAAGCACGTGGAGAACCCCCACGAGTCCGAGATCTTCCAGAAGTATCCGTCCTTCCTCCATAACCATCACGCCGTCAATCTGTTTGCGGATACCCTGAAGCTGGTCTCGATGGGTGGCGTGAACGTCTACAGCCTTTCCGACCTTATGGAGATAGACCTGGAGGTCTCGCACGAGGAGGCCATGAAGACCTCGCGCATCCTCTCCACTGTGGGAGATGCCATGCCCGCGTTCGGAATCGTGGCGGCGGTGCTTGGGGTCGTCATCACCATGCAGTCCATCGGCGGACCTCCGGAGCAGGTGGGAGAGAAGGTCGGCGCCGCTCTCGTCGGAACGTTTCTGGGAGTGCTTATGGCTTACGGCATCTTCGCGCCGCTGGCCAAGGCCACAGAGGCCATAGCTCACGCGGAGTCTCAGTATCTGGCCTGCATCAAGAACGCCACAGTGGCGTTCGCCCGCGGGGATGTGCCGCTGGTCTGCGTCGAGTTCGCCCGCCGCAACATCGAGCCGGAACTCAGACCGTCGTTCGCTCAGATGGAAGAGGTCTGCAAGGGCGGAGGAGCGTCGGCACAGCAGAAAGCCGCCTGATGATCTTCTGCATCACCTGACACGCATATGTCCAAGGACACAGGCGAGATCCGCGTCATCAAAAAGAAGAAGGGTCACGACGGCCACCACGGTGGCGCCTGGAAGGTGGCCTACGCAGACTTCGTCACGGCCATGATGGCGTTCTTCTTGGTGATGTGGATCGTCGGGCTCAGCCAGAATATCAAGGACGCCATCGCCGGATATTTCAGCGACCCCATCGGGTTCATGGAGGCGGTTCGTCAAGGGAATGCTCCGTTCCCGCTGGGAGAGGGAGAAGGGGCAGGCAAAGAGAAGGAGCCGCTCACCTCGGCGCGCGAGGCGGACGAGACGGAACGCCTCAGCGAGGCCAAGGAGACTCTGGAGCATGTGGTCCTTAGCGCCCCCGAGTTCAAAGACCTGAAGAAGAATGTGGATATCCAGCTGGCGGACGAGGGGCTGCGGATAGACCTGGTGGATGGGGGAGAGTCGCTGTTCTTCGACAGCGCCAGCGCGGCTATCAAACCCGCAACCCGTCGCCTACTCACCAGGATTGCGGGTGAGTTGAAATCACTTCCGAACAGTGTGGTCGTCGAGGGCCACACGGATAACCGCCGGCTGAACCGCGGCGACTCGTATACCAACTGGGAGCTCTCGGCCGACCGCGCCAACAGTGCCCGCCGTGTATTGGAGCAGAGCGGCCTGCGCCCGGGGCAGATCACAGAGGTGCGTGGTTATGCCTCCATGCGTCCGCGGCGGGGCCTGCAGCCTTCCGATCCTGGCAATCGCCGCGTCAGTATTCTGGTGGTCACAAAAGGCGTCACCAAGAAACCTGCAAAGCCGTCTGCTCCTGCCGCCGCTCCCGCTCAGACTCCTGCTAAAGCCCCCGTCGGCCACTCGCATTGATGCTGGTTTTGGAAGCATCTTGCCCTTGGCCGGGAGTCTTGCACGTCTGCCGCGCGTTTTTGTCTGCGTAAGGCGCGAAAGCACGGCCGCGCCGGAAAGGTGTCTCAGGGGATGAGCCAGGAAATGAGCGCGGTAACGGCGATCGGGACTTGCCAGTTCGAGGAGCTTGTGCTTCTTCACGACGCTCCCGTTCTCGTGGACTTTACCGCCGCCTGGTGCGCCCCCTGCCGGATGATGCGCTCTGTGCTGGAAGAGGTGGCCGGTCTCTTCGCCGGCCGTCTGCGTGTGGTATCCCTGGATGTGGATGAGAATGCCGAGCTTGCGGATGCCTTCGATGTGCAGTCCATCCCGGCGCTGATGCTCATCGCCCGCGGCCGGCTGCTCGGTGCCTGGGTGGGCTATCAGACGGTTGTGCAGCTCGCAGCCAACCTGGAATCCGCTCTCGCCCGCACGGAGGTTTCTGGCGATGCCTGATGCTTCCCGCTCCGGCCGCAAAGCGGTGATCGCCATCATTCTTATTGCGATCCTGTTCGCCGCAATCGTGGGCGCGCGCACCTCCGGTCCGGGGACCTGCACCGCGCCCCCGCGCGTGTCCGGTGGCGCTCCTGCGGCTCCTGCCATAATCCCGCCTTGACCTCCTGCGCCGACGGGAAGGGAATACCTGCGCCCCGGGCGAAGGTACTTCCGCAGAATTAAGCGGCCGCGCTTCCGGATTCCCTTGAGGCAGCCGCGAACATCACGGGAGACCCTTCCTACCGGCCTTGGATCACAAGAGCATCGTCGCAGCGCTTCTGGCGCTCTTGCTGTTGGCGGGATGCGGGATGCGCCCCTCTTCTCGCGAGGAGGTCATTCCTCCTGCGCCTCCTCCCGCCGCATCCGCGGAGCAGGGACTTGCCGAGATCACCGTCCGCGGGGCGGGGCTTCGCCTGAAAGCTCCGGACGGATGGGCGTTCGCGGAGCAGCCTGAGTACGTGCAGGCACAGTGCCGCCCGCGCGGCTCGGAAGCAGACCTTCCCGTCATCCTCGTTCAATCGGATTCCGTGAAGACCGATCTCACGCTGCGCGCCATTGTGTCTGGATTCACCCGCCAGATCCCGCGTGCGCTGGAGAATCCCGTCGTCACCCGCGATGAGGAGGTTCCCATCGGACTGCAGGGCGTGGAGTCCTACGAGGTGGCCTGCAGGGGCCGGCTGGAGGGTCACGCTGTCGTGATGACCCAGCGGATCCTGCGCAAGGGCGGATGGCTCGTGGTGATCACCTTCATGGCTCCCGCATCCGAGCTTCAGCGATACGAACCGGCTTTCCGCCAGCTTCTTGCGACGCTGGCGTGGTGAAGCGTTTCCCTTACTGGTAAGGGCCGCAGATGGTGTCCGTGTACTCGTAAGACCAGGTGCGCCACTCCGCGTAAGGCATCTCCCGCGCATGACCGTCGGCAAACAGCGCCATAGAGCGCGCCACCTGCCGGTACTGGGTGCTTGTCAGCGTCCTCTGGGACTGCGCGATGGAAAACGCTTCCGAGCTATGGAAGTAGCCGGGTTCATACATCACCGTCATCCGCGATGGTTCAGGGATGGAGTCCAGCTTCCCCGTATACACCACGTTCCGCTTGCGTCCTCCCGGCACGTTCACCACGCCAAGCCGGGTGTTGAACCAGTAGGATCCCCCGCCGTGGTATCTCCACAGTGGCTTGAAATAGGGAATATCGTTCGGAACGGACATCTGGCGTCCATCCGTCAGCACGAACGTCAGGTTGGTGAAGTATCCCTTGTCACTGCGGCACCGCCAGTGAGCGGCGGTCTTGGCGTAGGGCATCAGGGCATCCCAGATCAGGGGCGGCCGCGGACTCATGCTGTTCCAGAACATCCCGTCGCTCGGATCCTGTCCGAAGGGCATGAACCCCCTGTTGTCATCCGCATACATCCGGAACTGCAGACCGATCTGCTTCAGATTGGCGAAGCACACTGCTTTGCGCCCGTTCTCGCGGGCGGCGGCAAACACGGGGAAAAGGATCGCCGCCAGAATGGCGATGATGGCGATGACCACCAGAAGCTCGATCAGGGTGAATCCCCGGCCGTCCTTTCGCATGCCGCTCCTCCTCCGTAAAAGGGTATCTTCTATGCGTGAAGCGAAAGAGGAGGCTCCCGCGTTAGGACGTCGGGTCGCTTGCGCTCTTCCGCCCGAAGTCGCTGTCTGTCACCAGTATAACACAGGCGGCGGGTGGCGCATTCCACGGGACTGATACCCGCACCGCAAAAAAACACCGCGGAGGATGTTGCCGCAGGTCACGGTTTCGGGTAACGTATTCCGGCCGGGACACCGGTTGCCTGAGTCCCGGCACATTGAGTTTTCTCCCGCCTGCTGATTGAGAACGGCGAGAGGGGGTGTTGATCATGCCATACTGCCCGGTCTGCGGAGCGGAGTTCCGCAAGGGGTTCGCTGAGTGCTCCGATTGCGGAGTGGAACTGGTGGAAGAAGAAGAGGATGAGCTCTTCCCCGACGACGAGGATGAGTCCGGTGCCGCCGAGGAGGAAGAGGATCTGGTCGCGGAAGAGGAGGCCGATCTGGTCGAGATCTTCAGCGGTCCGCCTTTTGCCGCCCAGATGCTGGCCAACGCCCTGAAGGAACAGGGCATCGGCGCCGTCGTGGAGAGCGATTCGGACAACGTGCTGATCGGCCCCACGGAGAGCTCCGTCTTCGTCACTGAGACCGACTACAACGAACACGACGAGATCATCCAGGAATGCCTGGAGCTTGTGGAGTCCGAAAGCCCGGATGATCACGGCGAGGCTTTCGAGGACGAAGAGGAGATCTGACGGGTTCGACAGGCATCTTCTGATTCTGGCGCGCCCCGCCGCCCCGAGGGCCGGCGGGGCGCAGCTTTTCCGGCCAGTTGAAGCCGGGGGCAGGAGCGCCGTTGACCGCGCGCGAAGTCACGAGAAGGAAACGCCTGGGCGCACGCGCCCGGCAGGCGACGTCGGAGGGAAACCGGATACCTATGGGCGATAAAAGACCGGCGGCAGTCATTACCGGAGGCACCGGAGGCCTGGGCCAGGCCGTTTCGCTCGCCTTCCTGGATGCGGGCTGGGACGTGATGGTGACTTTTGTCGAAGAGGAGCAGTACCAGGAGCTGAGGCGCAGGGCAGGGGATGGGGCGTCCGCGCTTCGAGGAGTCTGCGCGGATCTTACCCGGGCGGATGAAGTGGAGCGTCTGGCTCAGGAGGCGCGCCGCGAGTTCGGCCCGATCGCGGCCCTGGTCAATCTAGTGGGTGGGTTCGCCGGAGGCTTCCCCGTCACGCAGACTCCCGAGGCGGTGTGGGATCACATGATGCGCCTGAACCTGAAGACCTGCTTCCTCACCGTCCGCGCTCTGGCTCCGCTGGTGGTGGAGAACGGAGGCGGGGCCATTGTTACCGTGGGCTCCCGCGGTGCGGTGGAGACACCACCCGGGCTAGCTGCCTATGCAGTTTCTAAGGCCGGGGTTGTGGCGCTCACAAAAGCGTTGGCCGAAGAGCTGCGGCGCGATCGCGTACGCGTGAACTGCGTCCTGCCGGGCATCATAGATACGCCCGCCAACCGTTCTGCAATGCCGGATGCCGACTTTACCCGCTGGGTGCGACCCGAGGCGCTGGCGCGGACCATCCTGTTTCTGGCGAGCGACGAAGCGGCTCCCATCAGCGGAGCTTGCATCCCCGTCTACGGAGATTCCTGATTTATGGCGCACACGGCCCGTCCCGATTTCCGCGCTCGCAGGCAGGCTGTGGCCGCCGGACACTATCTGGCGGCGATGGCCGGCCACGATATTCTGCGCGACGGTGGAAACGCAGCCGACGCCGCCGCGGCGGTGGCGTTCTGTCTTTCCGTCCTGGAGCCGCACCAGAACGGCCCGGGCGGCGAATGTCCCGCGCTGGTGCATTTCGGCGGGAAGACTTATGCCGTTTCGGGTCAGGGCGCATCCCCGGGCGGTCTGACGCTGGAATGGTTCCGGGAGCGGGGATACGAGCTGATCCCGGGTGATGGGCTTCTGCCCGCCACAGTGCCGGCGCATGTCGGCACGTGGCTGCTCATTCTCCGGGAGTTCGGCAGCCTACCGCTCGCGCGCATCCTGGAGCCTGCCATCGAGCTGGCGGAGAGCGGTTTCATCGTCTATCAGAGTCTGGCGGAGACCATCGAGATGCACTCCGGCCGGTTCCGCGGCGAGTGGCCGACCTCGGCTGAGGTGTATCTGCCCGAAGGGCGTGCTCCAAAGGTTGGCGATACCCTGCAGCTGCCTGCAGTGGCGGAGACCTTCCGCCGGATGCGCAACGAGTCCGCCCGCAAGTCGGACCGGGTGCAGGGCTTGCAGGCGGCCTACGACTGGTTCTACCGCGGGCAGGGAGCGGCCATCATCGAGAGTTTCTGCCGCAGCACGAAGGTGTGCGATTCTGCGGGACGCGAGTCGCCGGGCTTCCTGACACAGGAGGATGTGGGCACGTGGCGTCCACGGCTGGAAGAGCCGGTCCGATTCGCCTATCGCGGGGTCGAGGTGTGCAAATGCGGCCCGTGGACTCAGGGACCCGTGTTCCTGCAGCAGCTCGCCATCCTGCAGCACTTCGATCTGCGGGCTATGGGGTGGGGAACCCCGGCATACTTCCATACGATCATCGAAGCTGCCCGGCTGGCCTTTGCCGACCGCGAGGCGTGGTACGGGGATCCGGACTTCGACGATGTCCCGTTAGAGCGGTTGCTCTCTCCGGCCTACAACCGCCAGCGCGCCGCGCTGGTTGATCCGCGCGCGGCCGCGCCGGAGCTGCGTCCGGGCGATCCTTTCCAGCGCAGGACTGCTCCTGATGTGTCATCCGCTGTAACGCCGCCTGCCGGAGAGGGCTGCTCTGGCGGATTCTCCGGAGATACCACCCACCTGGACGTCGTGGACCGCTGGGGCAACTGTGTATCCGCAACACCGTCAGGCGGCTGGCTCCAGAGTTCGCCCGTCATCCCTGATCTGGGGTTCCCGCTGGGCACGCGGGGGCAGATGTTCTACCTGGACCCATCCCGCGCCAACTGTTACGCGCCTCGCAAGCGTCCCCGGACCACCCTGACGCCTTCTCTGGCTCTGCAAGGCGGCAGACCCTGGCTGGTGTTCGGGACACCCGGCGGCGATGGACAGGATCAGTGGTCGCTGCAGGTGTTCCTGAACATTGTGGAGTTCGGGATGGATCCGGCCCGCGCGGTGGAGGCGCCGACGGTCACGGTTCAGTCTTTCCCGTCTTCGTTCTATCCGCGGCAGTGCTTCCCACTGCGGGTGTCGTGCGAGTCGCGCATCAAGATGGAGACGCTCAAGACGCTCCAGCAGTGGGGGCATGAGGTCCACGTGGACCCTCCCTATGCGCACGGCCGGCCCAGTGTGCTGCGTCTGGAGGAAGACGGATCGGTGACGGGCGCGATCACCAGCCGGCTGGAAACAGGTTATGTGACGGGATGGTGACTAGCGGCTACACTGCGCGGACGTAGATCTCCCGTGCGATGTCCCGGTCTATCGCCACGTCCGTCTCCCCGATGCGGATGACGTAGGACGGCCTTTTCTGGTGCAGCCGGATCTCGGCCCCGGGCGTCAGGCCCATCACGGCCAGACGGTCCAGACGCGTGTGGGACTTCGGCGCGATGAACACCACGCGATACCTCTGGCCCACAGCGGCATCCTCCAGCGGAGCCACCAGCGGTGGCACCTCGCGGGTGATGTGCCCGCAGCACCGGCCGCGAGGAATGGGACGCCCGTGAGGGCAGTGGGGAGGGTGTCCCAGAAAGGCGCAGATCCGCTCCACCACGGTGGGTGAAATGGCGTGCTCCAGACGGCAGACGTCGGTGCGGCTTTCCGCGCTGTCCAGATCCAGCAGTTCTGTGAGAAGGAGCTCTGTCAGCCTGTGACGCCGGATGAGCTCCTCCGCCCTGGCGGCCCCGGTCTCGCTGAGCCGGACGGTTCCATCCACCTCTTCCACCAGACCGGCCGCTTTGAGCCGGGGAAGATGGACAGAGATGTCGCAGCCGTCCTGACAATCCGTGCCGTCATCCGCGTGCTGCAGGCTGCAGGAGTGCCCCGGCGAGGCATCCGACGGATCGGCCGGGATGGACCGGCGGTCCTCCTCGGCCACCCAGAGCTGCTCCAGGAGATGGTCCGTCTGCTCGCGGCTCAGCTCCGGCGGCCCTTCAACCTGGCCGCCACCATTTCCAGAAGGTCCACCACCGACGACCTCATTTTTAGCTCGATACCGCAGTTTGGACAGCATGACACTCCCGCTCCCGCGTGCTGCCTGTGCAGCGCGCAGCCTTCGCACTTTCGCAGCAACTCTTCTTCGGAACCGCGATACCCGCAGAAATGGCACCGGAACTCACTCACAGTATCCCCGACCTCAGCAGGAGACGCACGGCCCCGCCTGTCAGGACCGCCACGGGCACAATGAACGCGGCCATCGCGAAGGCTGTTTTCCAACCCCGCTCCTTCGCCATCACCAGGAAATTCGCCACGCACGGGATGAACAGCGTCAGCGTCACGATGCTGACCAGCACCTGGTCATCCGAAAGTTGGCCTGCGTCGAACATCGTCTTCAGTCCCGCGCCGCCGTAATCCCGGCGCAGGAAGCCCATGATGAACACCTTCGCTGCCTCTTCCGGGAGTCCAAGGACTCCCGTCACCACCGGCGCGCTCCACTGCTCGATCATTCCCAGCAGGCCCAGCCGGTCCAGCACAAAGAGGACCAGCGTGCCCAGCACGAACAGCGGCAGCGCCTCCTTCAGATACCATTCCGTGCGCGCCAGCGTCTTGTAGAGGATATTGCCGAGCCGTGGCAGTCGCACCGGCGGCACCTCCAGGATGAAGTCCGAACTCTGCCCTGGCATTACCTTCCCGGCCAGATATCCCACGGCCAGCAGAACCAGCCCTACGACACCCGCCCAGATGAACAGCGATTTCGCGGTGGTCAGAAGCCCCAGAATGACGCCGAGCTGCGCCGAACAGGGGACTCCCAGCGCAAGGAGCAGCGTCACGATGGTGCGCTCACGGCGCGTCTCCAGGATGCGGGTGGTCAACGTGGCCATGGTGTCGCACCCCAGTCCCAGCACCATGGGCAACACAGCCTTGCCGTTCAACCCCAGCCGCCGGAAGATCTGATTCACCTGCACCGCCAGGCGCGGCAGGTAGCCGGAATCCTCCAGCACTCCGAACGTCACGAAGAAGAAAAAGACCACCGGGAGCACGATGGCGATCCCGTAGGTCAGCGCCATCGTGATGATGCCATACTCCCCAACGAAAAGATCTCGCAGGAACGGGACCGGCACGAACGAGAAAACCCGCACCGCGGCGGGATTGATGTAGCCGTTGAAAAGCCCCTCTTCGATGAGATCCACCACCGTGCCCGCTCCGAAAACCCCAACCACAAGCCAGGTGGCATACAGCACCAGCGCCAGCCAGGGAACGCCCCAGAACGGGTGCATCATCGTGCGGCCGAGAAAGGCGGCTAGCGCGCTTTCACGGCCTTCGGTCTTCTGAGTCACAAGGGCGAAAAGGCGTTGTACAGCAAGCGCCCGGTGACGGCTGATGATCTGTGAAAGGGGCAGAGCGGTGGTGGCGGCAAGCGCCGCGCGGATTCCTTCGATCTGATTCAGCCGGACAGGATCCAGGTTCCTGACCAGCCACCGGCGGAGCGACTCATCGCCGCTCAGGATCATAAGGGCGACCCCGCGCTTTCCGTGTATTCCCTCCGGAAGAAGCTCGCTGATCGCCGTGACGGCCTCCTCAATGGCTTCAGGATACCGCACCAGTAGCGCGGGGCGGCGGTCATGATCCAGATTCTGGACGAGGCGATCCATCCCGGTTCCCTCGACGGCCACCGTGCCCACCACCGGGATGCCCAGTTCGGCGCTCAGCTTGTCAGTGTCTATGTGGATCCCGCGCATCCGCGCTTCATCCATCATATTGAGCGCCAGCGTGCACGGAAGATCCATCTCCGCAAGCTGCACGGTGATCGCCAGTACGCGCTTCAGGTTCTTCGCGTCGCCCACCTGAAGCACAAGGTCGGGTGGATCCTCCAGCAGGATGTCCCGCGTGACCTGCTCATCTTCGGACATCGGGATCAGGCTGTTGGTGCCGGGTGTGTCCACCACGGTCACCCGCTGGCCGCGGATGGTGGCGGTTCCCTTCAGGATCTCGACGGTGGTACCGGGATAGTTCGAGACGATAACGTATTTTCCGGTCAGGCGCCCGAAGATCACGCTCTTGCCGGTGTTCGGATTTCCGACCAGGCAGATGGTGCGCTGGGATGTGAGGTTGATCGTCTCGACAGCCATTCCCGTGGGACCAGATGCCACTTGGTGGCATCTTACTCCTGCTAAATAAAGGGCGATTCGCCCCTCTCAATGCTACTCATCCCGCGCCTCCCTGTCAATAGTTCTTGCCATAAAGTTGCAGAACTCTCACCGCGCGAAGCAGCCGGCCTTTGAGATATACCGTATCCGCATGAATCCGCGTCCGGTGGAGACTTTTGCGCGGGGAGGACGAATGGCAGCACGCAGGCGCACAGCATCATCCGGCGAGGCCCGGCAGTTCAGCCGGGTGGCCGCCATCTACGACGCGCTCATGGCGGGCATCGCGTACGACATCTGGGTGCGCTACATCCACACCCTCTGGTCCTCGCGGGGGCTTGATCCGCGGACGGTTCTGGATATTGCCTGCGGCACCGGAAACGTCTCCTTCCGGCTTGCGGAAGAGGGCTTGCGGGTGGCCGGGGTGGATAACTCTCAGGAGATGATCGCCGTTGCCGAATCCAAGCTCAGCCGCTCTCAGCGCCTGGAGGGCAATCCCGCTTTCTACTGCCAGGACGCCGCAGAGTTGGACCTGCCCTTCACGTTCGACTCGGCGCTCTGCCTGTTCGACAGTTTCAACTACATCCTGGACTATGAGCGCCTGTGCTCCGCTTTCCGCAGAACGCTCCTGCATCTGCGTCCGGGAGGGATTTTTATCTTCGATGTCAACACGGTCTACGCGCTGTCGCACGGGTTCTTCGATCAGGACAACCTCTCTTCAGACTCCTATCCCCGCTATGTGTGGCGCAGCTCGTGGGATCCGGCCTCGCGCCTGTGCACGGTGGAGATGGACTTCGAGGCGCTGACTGACTCCGGCGTGGAGACCTTCCGGGAGGTCCATACCCAGAGGGGTTATACGCAGGAAGAGCTAACCCGCGGACTCGAATCCGCCGGTTTCAGCGATATCTCCGTGTTCCACGCCTACACCATGCGCCCGCCGAACCGGCGCAGCGACCGCCTCTATTTCGTCGCGCAGCGCCCTCCGGACTGACGGCGCCACCATCCGGGCGTTTCCGGGGAAGGAATCAGGCCAGCCGGTGGCGAAGGCGGCGGCGGAGCCGCCCTCCATTGCCGGAACCAGACGAGTGCGGGCGGCGGAAGGATACGACTCCCTATGGCGCAGGTGGAAGAACCCCGGACCGGGCGGCAACTGCCCTGGTACAGAGGAGTTTCAGGCTACGCCTGGCTGGTCCTTGTCGTTGCGGCCCTTGGCTGGCTGTTCGACACGCTGGACCAGCAGCTTTTCACCCTTATCCGCTTCCGGTCGCTGCAAGACATCCTGAGCGCTTACTATTCCGGCCCCGCGCTGGACGAGGCTGTGCAGCGATGGGGTTACAAGCTGACCTCCATCTTCCTGGTGGGCTGGGCCCTGGGAGGGCTGCTTTTCGGTATCCTGGGCGACAAGATCGGCCGGGCGCGCACCATGATGATCACCATCCTGATCTATGCGCTGTTCACCGGTCTGAATGCCCTGGTGCACACTCCGCTGCAATATGCTTTCTGCCGGTTTTTCACCGCGCTCGGCATCGGGGGCGAGTTCGCGGCCGGGGCCTCTCTGGTGGCGGAGGTGTGGCCAGCCCGTTCGCGTCCGATGGCACTGGGCTTCCTTCAGGCCTTGTCCACGGTGGGGAATATGATGGCTGCCATCGTCACCTTTGTGCTGGCGGAAGTGAGCTGGCGGTGGGTGTATGTGGTGGGCATCGCTCCGGCGCTGCTGGTCGTGGTCATCCGCCTGTTCGTCCGCGAGCCGGAAAAGTGGAAGGAAGCGCGGGCCCAGACAGCGGCGGATCCCACCAAGGAGCTGGGGAGCATCCGGGATCTGTTCACGCTGCCGGGAGTCAGCCGGAATACCTGGGCTGCCCTGCTGATCGCTCTGGCCGGGGTCCTGGGCCTGTGGGGCATCGGCTACTTCCAGCCGGATCTCATCAGCAAGGTGATGCAGGCGTCCGGGGCATCGGAAAGCGACATCCAGCGCGCAAAGAGCACGGTGTTCTTCATCTTCCAGATCGGCGGGTTCATCGGCATGTATTCCTATGCCGCCGCCAGCGAGCGCATCGGCCGCA
>Ga0101944_10004468_pt1 | contig 17267 bp, 18 predicted proteins | sample DewCreD2012metaG_FD_75245 | JGI IMG/M metagenome (GOLD analysis project Ga0101944, IMG submission 75245) | Hot spring sediment bacterial and archeal communities from British Columbia, Canada, to study Microbial Dark Matter (Phase II) - Dewar... ...
GGCCTGGCAACCGCGTCTAAATTTTAGCACGATCGGGCGAAAAGTGCATTAAAAAATGACGATAAACAGGCTAGACTTGTCAACCCGTGAGGTTCGGGGGTTCGAGCCCCTCCGCGCCCACTCAACGTCAATTTCATCGCCGCCGTGATATTTAAACCTACCCGATCGTGCGCGCGGTCGGATGGTTAGCAGATCAGACGCTGGCACGTCTGGTCTGCGTTTTTTATTCCTGTTTCTCAAATTTGTCTATCAATTCGTTCAATATAGCAATCGCGCCAACCAGCCTGTCAATCTGCGCCTGCGCGTTTTTGGTCAACTCTTCTAGCTCGCGCTTCAATTCATCGCGCCGTTTTTCTAGATCCTCTTTTTGATACATTCTAAATATCCTCTCTCAATTTCAAAAGCGTAGGCATAAAATCAGCCTTTGGTGCATCCTGACCATTCAGATACTTAGTCAGTGTAATCGTTCGTGGCATGTTCCATCCTCCTTACAGGTGATAGTCTCTGGTGGCATAGTAGTATCCAAATATATCACTTTCCACGGCTGTCATCCATGCAGTTTCAATCGCACCTTTCAGATACATCGTTCCGCCGGGCCCGCCACGACCCAGACAGAAATTTCCAGACGGCGCGCGCATGCCTGAAAAGTAACCCAACGACTGGCTATATTCATTTTGGTTGATAAATAAACTGCCCAGAATGTTTCCTCCTCCATAATTATGATACCGTACTCCCAAGAATACCCAGCCGGTTGTTGTCCAAGTGACTTGCCGGAAAATCCGGTATGTTCCGTTTGTATCGTATGCGCCAAATTCAAAGTATCCATTGCCACTACCCGGATAGTAATAAAGCAGCGTCCAAGCCTGAGTCGTACTGCCCGCCCATACAATTCCATGATTGCGGGTTAAGGAATCCAGATATACCCATGCGCCGAATGCGAAACTATTATTATTATTCAACCCGCCGTCTATGGTACGGTAATAGTAGGTTGTGTCGCCACTGTTATTAATTTTCATAACAACATTTGAGCCACCGTATGGAGGACTAGATTTCCATATGGTCGAAATATCTGAGCCGCTCAACAATAGATGTCGCTGGTTCGGGGACAAATCCAAACCGGGATAATATGTGCCGTTGACATATCCGCCCCATCGAAACATCCAAAGAGCAACGGGCGTATTACCCAACAACGGGTACAGGAAACCGACCCAGTTTCCTAGACTAACTCGGCTAGAATTGTTGTTATCATAGGTTATATATGCGTATCTGCCCATTATATTGACTACGCTTGGTTGATATGTCAAGTCTTCAAACCGTATATATGTCCTGTTGGATGGATTTGGATCTTCGGCGTTACCAATGGTTACGGTTTTACCAATTACAGACGCATAAGAGCCACCGTTTGTGGAATTACCGGCAATGACTTTTGAATTTCCGACCTGTATACTGTACTGCTGGTTCACATAATTGCTATGAAACCAATTAATTTCTCCGAAGGTCATGCCCGTATCAATATCTTGCAACAGCAGTTTAGCAATTTGTCCATTGGTTGTTTTGAACACAATCCCGCTAGAATCCATAATAATTGTCCCCGCTCCGGCGTACAGCCTTCCATCTGTTCCAAAATACGCCTGTGTTGTATCTACACCACTACCATCCCGATAAATTCCTTTTAGAGTTGCGTTGCCGTCTGATAAGGCTTCTAATTCCAGTCGCCCTTTATTGTTAGCAACCTGTCCAATAGTCAACTTTGTTCCAATCTGCAAAGTACCAGAAAAAATCCGGTCAGCCGTAATTGCATCTGGTATTTCTTCAAGGCGAACTTCATCAAGGTAAGTAATTCCTGCAATATTATTATAGTTGACATAAAATATTGGAGCGATAAACCGGACATTTGAATGTGCCGGAGATGGGTTGGATGGGTTGGAAGATGCGTCAAATGGCGTGCCATATCCTCTCATATATCCAGCATAGGTCGTCCATGATGATGGAGGATTAGAAGCACTGGCAGCAATATAATGCTGACTACTATAACTGTTTTCACCATATTTATTGCATGGATTCAAGTTCGAATCAAAACCGGCAATACCAACAAAGAGTGTCCCCGTTCCAGCAGTTCTCCTTACTCTTGCGGATAAACGGTACAACTTTTCTGGATTATATGGGATTGGTGTTCCAAGAACAAATGCAACTGTTTGAGCAGTTGTCCCATCTCCACATTTCAATACTTTATTACCGGATACCGAACCGGTATCCGTTTCAAGAGTGGTGATAGATTTTCCACCACCCCAGTAATAAACTCTTGCATGGAACTGGTTTATATTATCGTAATCAAAACTCTCACGCAGTTCGGGAATCGCTCCACCCTCGGCAATAATTTTACCCTTCACTCTCAATCCAGACTGCGGCGTATAAACAAGATATGCCTGATTGTCAGCATACTGCCCGATACCGATGCCGTACTGAGGATTCGTTATTCCGAATGCCCCGTTTAGGTCACCAATACGAATAACCTCTGTCTGCGCGTTATAAGTCGCCCCTTGTGTAAGTATCTGCAGCCTGGGAGTATCGTAGGCATTGAGCTCGATCCGCCCTTGACCGCTCTGGCCCAATACAGCAAACGGCGTTCCAGCCGGCCAGGTGTCTGCCCCACTGCCGTCCAGGTTTCGGGTTACATTATAGGTTGTACCACTCACAAGTGAGCCAACCTGCATGTATTCCACTTTGCCGGCAGCGCGGAAAAGCACGAAATCACCCGCAGTCATTGCCTTGCCGAAATTGATTTGTGTATCGCCGCTGCCTGCATCTGCAGCCAGCGTACCCTCGTCTTTCGTGATGAGCAGCCATCCGCCCAGCAGAGTAACCGTGTTTTGCGCAAACAAAATTGCGTCCAGCTCACTCAACCAGCCCTTTCGCCACAACAACGTTGATGACCCAAGATCATACGTATCCGTAAATTCCGGATACAAATGCCGAGTCTTGGTAATCCCTTGAAAATTATGGTCGTTTGTCCAGGTGAACGCCGCGCCGGTATTGACCCGCAAACCATTGCCATCCACCGCCAATCCCGACCAGGATGGATTGAGCAGAACACTCAATGTCTGATCTGCATTCAGCAATCCGCCGCCAGTCAGGCCGTTCCCGGCCAGGATCGATTTATTCAGCCGCTGCGCCTCGTATGCCCGCCGCGTGCCGCTGCCATCGGCATGTGCATACTGAGTATGGTCGTCGTCCAGCAAACCGGTCAACGCCAGCCCGTGATCCAGTTGCCCGCCCTGTGGATTGTTCTGGTGGGTATGCACGCCCACCGATCCATGTGCCGTGGCGGCGTCAAGCCCGACATGAACGTCATACGCCGACTTAAGTACGGAGAGATCCACACCGTCGATGGTGATGTTTTCTGCAACCGATAAATTCCCAACCAGCTGCCGCGATCCGTCCGTTTTGAGAAACTGCGGCGCTTGTGCATCCGCAAGACTGCCGGTGTGATGTCCAGAGCTCAAATCGTGCGGTGTTGGTGCAAACGGCCCTGCGCCGCCGCCAACCGCATTGATCAAATCAAGTATGCGCGGCTTTAGTTTCGCAAACAATTCACCAATTCGCAAACTATCCATCCCGCATCCTCGTTCCGATCGTCAAAGGATTGTTTTGCAATTTTGTAATGGGCAAATAACGTTGATTCTCAATATCGTATTCCGCTTCTTCAATAAACAGCATTGTTGGATCGGCAATCAGACCCAGATCAACCGATCCGGGTATGACATCCTTCAACCTGGCCCAGACACCCACCGGACAGTTAGTTGCATAATAAGGATCACCCCAGATGTTTTGCACGCTGCCGTCCGACAGCAAGTAAATATCCGGCCGATATGGATCGGGGGCAGGTTCTGGGTATACGATGAGCCGTCTATCGCGAGTAATCGTTGCCAAAAGCCGATTATTGCCAGCGCTGAGTAAATTGACCAGATTATGCAGTGCTGTTGTATCTCCATTCCGGGCTGGATCAGACACCACTCCAGCAGTAACACCGCGCAATTCCCAACCAGTTAAAAATTGCGAGGCGCTATCAATGATATTGCCAATCTGAATTGTGTTATCCAGATAACCGGTTAATTGAAAATTCATATCCGCATCGGGGCTTCGGCTCGCCCAGGTTGAACCATTGAATAAGCGAAATACGCCCCTGCTATAACCTAACTGCTCATTGACTCCCACCACGTAATAATTGTTGTTATCCAGACTGCCGGACCTCCTCAATACCAGCCAGTAGGTCGTATTTGGTGAAAGCTGCACAAATCCGGATTGATAAAATGGATAATCCACCCATCCCAGCGATGTGGAAATCTCGCTGTTGTGTGTACGGCTGGCGATGACCGTACCTGGTTGATTCGCGGATGACTCGCAAACCTCCATAATCAATTCGTCTCCAGGCGAGCCAACCTTTCGACACCGAACCCGTACATTTGCTAAAGACCATTGATATTGATCATCAAAATAAAAGCTTTGTGCAATCCGCTGATTTGTGCTGATTCGACCTACGTCCTGTGTTGCAACGCCTTCGATGTCGTACGCTTCTCGTAATCCGCTTCCTGCGTAGTATTTCCAATCCAGCGTCCGAAACCATCCGACACAATTAAGCGTCGCATTTAAATCCGATCGCTGATCGGCAATATCAATGATCGGAATCGGGTATTTTGCAGCGTTCAGAAGATTGCTGCGGAAAGCCTCCGCCATCGCCTGATTTGCATCCGACAATGTCGCTACCAATTCCTTTACCCCATATGCGGAAACCGAAACACCATCATAGGCAAACGCAGTCATCGCTTTGTTGTTGCCTTCGCTGTACATGACGGCAATTTGATTATGCATTTCCTCCAGGCTTACACCGACTTTCAGACTGCCAACATTGATTTCCACGCTGTTGATATACCCCCACCATACGCAGGATTCGCGGTCGTCAAAGATTTCTATGGGGCAACGCAGATATTCCAGTAATTCCCAGACACCGCGCTCATTGGCCGCCCTGACCTGAATGGTAGCCGATTTTGGACCGCCAATTGCGTGAAACGAATATCGTTCCGGTATGAAGTCAACTGCCGGAAGTGTCAGCGGATTTTGAAAGTTGCGCTCCATGATTCGAATGCTGAAGCTCATAATCCGCTTCTCCTCGGACGGTAATAAGCCTTTACAGATAGCACCCTGGTAATATCGGCGTCCCCAGTATTGCCCTGTTGTAGGAAATACAATCGCTGCGCTCGCCCAGGAATTAAGCGAAGCGGCTTACCGATAACCGTGTAATGACCCGTCTTTCCACCCCCCGACCATCCATCCGTATACAGCTGCTGGTTGATCCCATCATCCACAATCCGAACCTGATACGCTGCACCATAACCACGCGGAATTAATACGCGATATCCGTCAATTGGCGATATCTGCAGAAAGTCAATACCCATATAGGCGGTTCCGCTTTTCTGACCATACAGCACAAGATCAACCGGTGCCAAATCGCCGCTGGAAAGCAGCCAGGGGGGTATCTGAATCTCACCAAGTTCCTGAATCCGCCCGGCGCTCAACAAAACCTCCTGTGCAGACGCCACCGTGGTGAGAATCGTACCGACCGGAAACATGATTTTGAGTTGCAACCGATTGCCCTGATGTGCGGAAGACGAGAACACTCCCAAAACTTTGAACCAGCGTTTGTTGGCAGCATTCAGATAGGCAGTGTTCAATTCAAATCTGACCAGCGGAATTTGATTAACATTCGTCCAAACAAATTCCTTTACATATCCACCGCTATAACCAGCGACAGCCTGATTTGTAATACCGCCCTGCAAAGCGATTGCTGATTCACCTTCCAGTACATGTTGAAAGCTGCCCGGGTTGGCATAAACGTTATGTGAAATCCAAAGTTCAGACAATCGGGCAGAAGAATTAAATTGATTGGTCATCTCAAGCCGCACCGGCGCAGGTAAATCGCCGGTAATAGCCGTATCCGCAATCTGGACGTAATTATGACGTTTGTTCGGTGCGCTGCCGCTCCCATCATTGCAGTTGAAGACGTTCAGCCCGCTGGTGTTGTTTGTTCCATTGCCATTCGTCAACGGTATTTGTGTTTCCGGTCCTTCCCAAAACGGATCGCGTTCAACCGTAATGGTTGCTTTGATCGCCCCGCGCCGATAATAATTATGTAGTTTATTGTTATATCCGACCATCCCGTTGTATACCCGCGATCGCCAGGTTGTTCCGCCATCCAGCGCAAAATGAAGCCAGACGCCATTTGGCCCAATGGTATTTTCGCGAGCATAATCCAAAAACCGGTTGATTGTGCGGATTTTATCAACCGCCAAACCCTTGATCCATACCTCAAATGATTCAGCAATCCGCTGCTCAAGATCGATAGCAGTTTCCGGGTAATAACCGTCCAGCAATACTGCTCCGTCGCCATTCAGGTTGATCTCGTTAGCCGATTCATCTACCAGTTTGAGTGTAATCATCCGCGCGCCCTTTCAATTTTCCTGACCAGCGTTCTGGCCAGCAATTCCAGATCCATATTGTTATTGACGTTTGCATTCACAACAATATTGATCGGCGATTCACCTTTTCCTGTGCCGGCAAGCGCATACTGCGGGCCGGATACGACCATTGAGGTTTCGGAGATCATCCCGCGAATGGCACGGTTCATATCAGCCTCCACATTCCGAAACTGATCCACAAAACCCATTCCGAAACCAAGCGCCGTGTTCTTTCCAAAATCTTCAAAAACTTCCGATGGACTGCTGATTTTCAGCATTTTCTTCACCCCGTCCACGATACCGCCGAAAAATTTTTCGATTTGCGAGCGGAACCAATTCGCCCGTTCCTGGATTCCCTGCCAAATACCTGAAACGATGTTTCCGCCAATGCCGACAAGCGTTCCGGCCAGACGATTGACACCATCTACCAGCGCATTGACCAAATCCACGGCCGAACGTCCCAAAACCGGCAGCATCGTTCCAATTCCATCAATCAATGTCAAAACCAGTTCGACTGCCGCTTCACCAATCATCGGCAGCGCAACAATCAATGCATTAACAATAGCAACGACAATCTCCGGCACGTAAGGCAGCAGCACCGGAATTGCCTGAATGATTCCTGTTGCCAATGCCAGGATCAATTGCAAAGCGGCATTTACCAAAAGCGGCAGATTGCTGATCAATGCCAGAACGATTTGAGGAATGATTTCAACAACTGCGGGCAATAATTGGGGTATTGCATCTGCAAATCCGAGCGCCAGTGTAATGATCAACTGAGCAGCCGTATTCACCAGCATCGGCAGCTGCGACACAATACCTTTTATCAGCGCCAGCAGGATATTGACTCCGCTGGTTGCCAGGAGCGGAATATTTTGAACGATAAAATTAACCAGTGCAAGGAGCATGTTCAGCGCAGCCGGTACCAACGCTGGCAATTGCGAAACGATTGCATTGATCAACCCCTGGATGATGCCCAATCCGGCCTGCAACATTTGCGGGCCTTGCTTGGCTGCATCACCGATGATCTCGCCAATCAAGCCGCCGATACCCGCGGCCGCTGCCCCAAAATTACCTCCCGAATCCTGTACAATGCTGGCCAGCTGTGACAGATAGCCCTGCAACGTTCCGGCAAGGCCGCTAAACCCCGGCAGGAAGGATGCCGCCAACGTGCGTACTGTCCCTTGCAACCCAAGTATCAAACTGGAAAGCTGATCACCAAAGGCCTCGAAGGCGCGCACATTGTCCTCTCCCATCACAGCACCTACTGCATGGGCTTCTGCGGTCAAAGCGGCAATTTCGTCCGCGCCGGCTTTGATCAGCGGATTGAGTTCCATTGCGGATTTACCGAACAGCTGCATGGCAATGACATCCCGTTCGGTTTCGTTGGAGATTTTGCCGAGCGCAGTAATTGCTTCGAAAAATACCGTTTGCGAATCACGTAATGCGCCGTTGGCATCCACGATTGGAACGCCCAATGCTTCAAAAGCCTTCGAAGCCTCGTTTGTGCCTTCCCGGGCAGTACCCATCGAACGGGTCATTTTTGTGAGCGCGCCGGTGATGGTATTCAGATCGGTACCGACCATCGTACCAACGAAACTCAATTCCTGCAATTGCGTTGTACTGATGCCGGTTACCTTTGACATATCCAGCAAATCACCGGCAAAATTGGCGGTATCTACCATTAATTTTGTGATTCCTGCTCCAACCCCCGCCACCGCAGCACCCAGTGCCGCGATTGAGGCAACTCCCAGTTTGGCAAAATTACCCAAACCGCTCAATACATTTCCAAATTTGCGGGTCTTTTCGGTGGTTTCTTCTTCTTTGCGCCCCAACTCCTCGACCTTTTTGCCCGCCTCTTTCGATTCCTTGCCCATCTCATCAAGCGCAGTTTGAGATTGTTTCAACTCAAACTGCATCTTGTTGAGCGTCTCCGTTTCGAGGTTGAGTTTAATTTGTAAGTCCTGTGCGGCCCGCGAGTTTGCGCCCTTTTCGGCTGCAACGCGTTGATATTCGCGCTCCAACGCCGTAACTTTTTGATTCTGGAGATCAATTTGCCCGGTCAGCGCCTTAATTCTCATTTGCAGGCCGTCGGCACTTTTCGACCAATCCCCTAATGCAGCTGCGGATGCGCGAAAACCGGTTTCGATGACCCGAATATCCCGACTCAAGGCGGCCACTGCCGCCTTGAAATCGGTTGTATCCAGACTGATCCTTCCACTGAGTGGATTGTCGCTCATGCGCGCCTCCTACCAGCCGTCTACCTGGTCGCAATACGCCTTGCGCGAAACCGCCTTGTTGTCACTAAAATGTACGACAAGCGGTAACAGACTTTCGATGTCGGTGTTGTCAATATCCCACAAACTCCATCCGAATGCCTTGATCAGCGATATTTCAAGCTCTATCAACCAATCTTCCTCCACATCCTCCGGGGCTTTTACTGCCCCGGAGGGATAGGGTTTGAGGGCAATAATCCGCGCGCTTTGTTGATGATCATCTGCAATATCGCCACCATCTCGGTTACATCTGCACCGTTGTTCAGGTCTTCGACGGAAAACTTGTTCCCGAATGTCTCGACCACCAGTGCTGACAGTGCGTCAATGTCCTCTTCGTCCATGTTATTGACATCAAAGTTTTTGGCCATCCGCACGGCAGCTTTCAGGATGCGCCAGGGCACAAATGCCCTCGAGTATGTGGCGATGATTTCATCATTTTCATCGTAAAGCGTAATGGTCAGCGGAGTTCCTGGCATATATTACTCCTATGCTGTGGTGAAGCGAATTGATCCATTCAGCGTCTGTCCGTAGACATCTGTAACTGCATAAGTCAGGATGTACACGGTGGACGCTGTCAGGTTGCTGGTCGGATCCACAGTGATGATCTTTTTGGTCGAATCAAGCGTATTGACCGTTGTAACGACCGATCCATCCGTAGATTTGACCAGAACGATACCGCTGGTTGCCCAGTCCTTAAGAGCGTTGTTGAATGTCAGTACCTGGTTTGCACTGACCGAAACACCGGTAGCGTTATTGGTGGGTACGCTGTTTGAGAGTGCCAGCGCTGCGATCGAGCCGATTTGGGGTACCTGCACTGCATTAAACCAGTTGGCGCCGTTGAAATTGGTCGTGTCGTCATCGCCGATCACCCGCTTGACGCTGTCGGTAACTCCACCGCCAAGGTTGAATTTGTAAACCGTCTTGATTGCGGTAAAGGTCAGCTGAAGCGTCTTCGGTTCGGGCTTTTCGCCTTTGGTTGCCGTCTCCTCTTTGGGCATGTCGAATTTGCCCTTGAGGTACTGGTAATAGCGGTACTTGCCGTTCGATTTGAGTGATCGGAAACTGAGTGCAAAATACGGCGCGACACCGGCATTATCGAACATGCGCCCCGTGGTTGGATCAAATACCCGCCCGGTGATTTTGGCAAGCATTTCAATGCTCATTCCTGTAACTGTCAGGTTGATCTTGGTATCGCCCTCGCTGGTCATCACATCGTAGGGTTGATCATCAGCATATTGAATCTCAAACGAATTGGTCGGTTCCTGACTGGCCTCCGCCGCCGGAGCAAGGTATTCCGGCGTGTTGGCTGAATACGCGAGGGCATCATCTTGGGTGACTTCGGCGACATACAAATTACTTAAACCAATTTTGGATTTGTATTCTCCAGGATTTGCCATTGTTTACTCCCTTTCTAGATAGTTGAATTCCATCGCCAGGCCGAAGTGTTTGGTTTGTGGGTTGTAGGGTAATTCACGCACCGGCCCGGCCGTAAATCCGGCCTGCTTCATCGCTCCAGCGATGTCCGGCAGGTTGATCAATCCATTGCGGCTGTAAATACTTACCTGCACCAGGTAGGATCGTATCTGTTCCTGATCATCGGCATGCTGCGCCGGTGTAGAGGAAACCAGAAAATACACCAGATAGGTGTCCGGGCGGTCCGCTTCCGTGTTGACAATCATTGCGCCCGCCGCCATCGGCAGATTCAACGGTGCAAGTGCCGTGTAAATCCGTTCCCAGATCGTCATAGCATTCCGCTTTCCTCAAGACTTTCTTTCATCGCGTTCTGCGCTTTTTTTCGATCCTCCTGAATGGTCGGTCGGATGAATGGATGGGCCGGCATGGATGACGTTCCGTATTCCTGAGCGTTGCCATATCTAGCCGTATCCGCATCCGTCCAACCGCGCTTGTGGATCAGCCCAACCTCGCAGAAAATGAAGTTTCCATCCTGCTCAGGCCCATAAATGCGGATGTTGTTTTTCAGGTTTCCAGTCCGCTCAGGAGCTCGCATCTGCATGCCTTCCTGCAGCACCTCCGCGCCAGCCAAAACAGCCTTTGCAACGGCTTCATCCACATCCTTACCGGCCGCGGCAATCTTTTCGAGATACTCCTCAAGTCCTTTCAGGGTAAGTTTTGCGCTGGTTGCCATTTATCCATCCTTCAAATGCCTGACCTTGAGTTCGATGTACTCATTGCGTTCCATGATGTTATCTATCGAAACAATCTCGAAAATCTGACCGTCCTTGACGACCACACACGATTCATCCAGACCGGACATAAAACGGATCAATACAGTAGCCGGCGCGATTGCACCGGCCATGTCTGCCGTCCAGACCTCACTGCCGTGAGCGTTTTGCCACCTGGCATAAAGGCTGGCAATTGTTGTATACACCTCTTTCTTAAAGCCACCTGCATCGGTTGTCACCGTACGGCGCTTCAAGGTAATTGGTGTGCGCAGTTCGCCGGGGTTAATGGGTTTGTCATTAATCTTCATAACTCCCCCGGTCGAACGATTTTGGCCCGAAACCAGTTGCCGGTTAGATTATCGGCCGAGATTTGCTTGATATGTCCGTCCAAGCTGATCACACCCTCAAATTTGCTGGATTGATCACCGCTCAGTCCGATAACTCCAGTCAAATTGGAAACGATATCCCCTTTGTGCACACCAGCCACCGGAATGTAACCAACCCCAGGAAGTCCTTCGAAGGTATGATAGTGCAGCGCCAGTGCTTCCAGCTGGGTCAGAACTGCCGTCAGGCCATGATTCAGGGTCGCAATTCCAGAGGCAACCATGCCCGGATTTTCAAACCACAACACCAACAGCATCCGCGCTGCGTTCTTCGCCTCTGGAGCGATGACTGCATCAGCTGTCCAATCCCGCCCGGTTGCCTGCCTGATGTAGGCGTCCACCTGCGGCAACAGATACAACATCTCCGGATTGTCTGGAGAGCAACGCAGTACACTGGCTGCCTCAGCGGTCGTCAGAATGTTTGCCACAGGTGGACCTCCATTAGCCAAGCAGCAAGGCAATCGCCTCGGACTTGACGGCTTTCACGCCCCAGGCCAAACCGACTTCGTAGGCAACCCGCCGGCGTTGACGGTACATGGCAATCTGAAACGAAATGCCGGTCTGATCATCCGTAATCACGGTTACATCATCAGCAGCATCACCGCCCTCCGGCATCGCCGGGGTGCGCATGAGCAAATGGATGGCCGAACGGCTGAACGCCATATTCGGGGCATAATTGTTGCCCACCGTAATAGCGTTGTTGTCAGGAATGGCAACAAGCAAACCGGGTTTACCGATGGTGAAGCTTCCACCGGACAAGGCAGAGGTGACCACATACTTGTTGGTCGTATCGGCTGCAAAGGTCACGATATCACCGGGCAGAATCGTTCCATTTCCTGTATCCACCGGGATGACGGTTGTACCGACTGCCAAACCCGATGCACTGTTGACAAGATAACCCGATCCTGTGCCTTTGGTATGATTCTTGACCTGGGCGCTCTCGCGCACAGCAAAGCCAAATAGATCGAGCAGTACACCACGCCGTAACAATTCAGTACTGCCGGCTTCATTGGCTTTGGTCAGCTGCCCCAACGTGCGCAGTTTCGCCCCGGCCGCGGTGTTGATCACCAGCTGCAAATCGCTGGTCGGCGCACCGTTGTCAAGCAGGATTTTGAGGACATTGGCAGGATCGCTCAGATCACTGCTAAACGGCGTCTGGCCAGCAGTTCCATATGCCCGGCTGGCCGATTTGTACGCAACGGCCAGGTCTGCCTCAACCTCATTGACCAAAGTACGCATTGCCTGGGCGAACTGGTCGCGCAGAATCACCCCATACAAACCACCAAGCGCTTTCTGCTCCTCAGCCTCCCAGAAAAAGGTTGCTGAACGAACCTTATTGATGGTCATGACATCCGAATCGAATGTTATCGCAGCCGGATCTGGACCGGTAGCGGCCGGCACGATATCGGTTGCGGAAATTGCCGGTACAACCGGATAGCGGACGGTCTGGTCCTTTGCAACCTGTTCACCGTTAGCATCCAGGGTGACGGCCGGAATGAAACCGGTCAATTCGCGCAGGACAATATCCGCCGCATCATAAATAGTTGAAATAAGATTGGTGAGTGTATTACCCATTTTGAGCCTCCGTTATTAGTCTTCGATTTTCCCGCCGGAGCGGATGAACCGCGCTCGATCGACAAGCGACATGCGTTCGTACTCCTGACGTTTGATCACGGTTGGTTGATTGTCCACAACTGGATCGGTGGATGACACAGGGATGAAGTTTTTGGCAATATCATTCGGACGATTGGCGCGTTGCATTGCCTCGTAAAGAGCAACCGCCTCTTCATGCTTCTTCTGAGCTTCGTCCAGCGCCGAGCGCAGATTGAGTGCCAAAAGTTTGCCTTCTTCGGTCCCGGAAACAAAGTGCTCATGAATCTCATTTGCGATTCGCTGCACTTCTTCTTCTGCCGCAATTACGGCATCGTAAAAGGGTTTCAAGTCTGGCATTATCAAACTCCTTTCTTCAAAATATGGTTTACGCGTTCATAAAGGACTTGCGCGTCCTTTTTCTGGTCATCCGTCAAAAGCGGCTCGCTGGAATCCGCCTTCGTCGGGCTTTCCGCATTTTTCAATGCTTGTGCAATAACGGGCGGTAATTTGCTAAACCCCAATCCATTCACAACCGCCACATTTTGCGGCAATTGAATGGGAATCGGTTTTTCATACCGAATCACCTCATCCACAAAGCCCAAATCGAGCGCACGTTGAGCATCCATCCATGTTTCATCGGTCATCAGTTTCGACAGTCGTTCACGCGATAACCCGGTTTTGCTTTCATAGGCATTGATGATTCCAGCCTTGATGGCTTGCAGTGCATTTGCCAATCGGGTCAGGTCTTCGATGTCCAGTTGAGCCATCAAGAACACCACGCTCGGATCGTGTACCATGATGTAGCCGGTCTCCTGAATCCTGACGACATCCCCGGCCACCGCCACGATCGTGGCCGCGCTGGCCGCAATACCGTCAATTTGCACAGTTACACGTCCCGGGTAATCCCGAATAATCGTATTCATTAAACTGGCCGCAATCACATCGCCGCCATAGGAATTGAGGCGGATCGTAATCGGCCCACCATTACCGGCAGCATAGAGATCATCCTTGAACTTCTTGGGAGTGATCTCATCCTCAAACCAGCTATATTCGGAGATATATCCGTATAGTTCAATCTCGCTTTCGCCCGATTCGGTGTTTTCCGCATCAACGACCCGCCAGAATGGCTCATATGGTTTCGCATTTCCTTCAAAACATCGAAAAGGCTGTCGCATTGAAATATCCATTTAGCGTTCCTCCTCATTCTCAATTACCCCAAAATTCAGGGGGATATAATACCTATCCCCGCCCGGATAAGCGCTCATATCCTCTTTTTCACGAGCCTCATTAGGGGTCATCATCCCGCTTCGGATGCGAATCTCCATCGATTCGGCCCGCGCTTTACTGTCCATACGCAACAAGGCTTCGCGGATGAATTTGAAATAATGCGTGCTTTGTTCTTCCCGCGAAAGCCATCGTATTCGAGCCGCTTCCTCCCACGGAACAAGGTAAGCATCCAGCGTTCCCTGCAAGTATTCCAGATATTTCTGTTCGTTGGAGTTGTAGGACTCCTTGCCGCGATTCAACATATGCTCCGGAAGCCCAAAAAAATTGCAAATATCGCGGTCGGTTGCATCAATCGATTCAAGGAATTGTGCATCCCGCAATTGAATATGAATCGGCTCGAATTTGGTGATTTTATTATCGAAAATCGCCAGCCGGTAGGCGTTTTCTGTCCCGCTCATCGTCTGCTCGTATTGACGCCGCACGACTTCGCGTGCTTCCTTGTTCAGCTCGCCAGAAAATTGAATATATGCTGCCGGAAGCATTCCCTGCGAATATAACTTCGACTCTGCCTTATAGGCGGCCAGCTGGCGGCCGAACGTTTCCCGCGCAAATGTAATCACGCCCCGACCGACAAAACCGGTTTCATCGGGGTTGATCAGTAAATGCAGTATTTCCACCGCCGGAATGTAACCAGGCACCCCATTCGAAAAGGTATGACGATAATACAGATCGCCATCCATAGAAAACACTGGTATGGTGCGACTGGCCGGCAAGACCAGCAATTGACGCGGCCCCACAACCGGCGACCAGATATAGGCATTCCCGTAGAACAGCAGCCATTCAATAACCGCCTTCTTGAATTGGAACGGCGTCCAGCCCCAAATATTGGGTGAAATCTGCAATAAATAGGCAATATTGCGGGTTATTGGATCGGGCTGCACCTGCTCAACCTGTCTGCCGATTCGGCGCATCACCTGAAACGGCAGTTTGGCAACATCATCCGAAATGATATTTTTGGCTCGATACGCCGTTGCCACCGATTGCGCCCGCATAACGTTTACCTGTTCGCCCGACTCGGTAGAATAGCCGTAGGCTGGCACATATTCGTAGCGCGGCTGTTCCTGCGCAGGTGCCTCTTTTATCTTCCCGTTGGTCAACAGTTCTCTAATCAACATGATTCGCCATCACCTTTCCGACCAGAAAACTCAAACCGATCAACAACATCCCGCCGACAATCCATGCCAGGATTACTGAGTACAGGCTGATACCGTAAATAACACACGCACATCCTGCCACCAGAAGAAAATCATCGAAAAACCGCAACAGCATCTTCATCACATGCCCCAATCAGGATCCAAAATCTCCGCGCTCAAATCTTCGCTCTGGTAATAACGCGCTCTTGCCATTGCGATGACCCAGGCGGCCACGTAATCAATCCGTTTTGTGCGATCCGCGGTCTTTCCCTTGTATTCCTTAACGTACTTAATCAATCCGCTGCCGTTCTTTGCAATCGAGGTGTTCCCGAAACACCAGGCCGCAACCGGATTTGGCTCGTGGCTGATTTTCTTTTCTTTCAACAAGACTTCAATTTGATTCATTGGATCGGTCAACTGCACAAAAGTTTGTGGAATGCCAACAACGGTAAGCCCTTCTTGCTGCAATTCCTGCAGCAGCATGGTTGCAAACGCAGGATCAGCGTCCACTTCCTTGACGTTGAACAACGATTTGAATTCCAGCGCCTTTTCGCGAACGCGGGTATAGTCCACCACGTTCCCCGGTGTAGGAGTGATCCATCCCTGAGCTGCCCATTGATCATATGGAACTTTATCCCGGCGGATGCGTTCCTGCATGTTTTCATCCGGAATCCAACCCTCCCAGATCACGCGCCACTCCGAAAGACCCGGTTGAGGTGGAAAAACAAGCGCCATTGCGGTCAGATCAGTGGTTGAGGACAGGTCCAGCCCCATATAGCAGTCCATCCCGATCATCTCCGCCCTTGACCAGCTGCCATTGGTTGCATTGAACAATTCCATTGGCAGCCAGCTGGTCAATTTATAGGTTGGCCATTGATTCAGCCGCAACCAGCGGAACAGCCGTTCATCAGCAGGCCGCTCTTTGGCTCTTGCCGCCGCTTCGCGCAGCGTATCTATCTGGATGGTCGTTCCCAGGCTGGGATTGGCTTTCTTCCAGTTATCTTCGTTGTAGATATCATCTCCATCATAGGAGTAAATGGCCGCGTACCACGTCGGATCAATGATCTCTCCGGAGATGATTCGCCGGGCATATTCATGCTGCTCCCAGCAAATGGATACCCGATCCGGGTCATCCCCGGCAGTTGTGATGATCCACCAGATTGGTTGCTCACGTGCATCACCAGCCCCAAAGGTCATCACATCCCAGAGATCGCGGTTAGGCTGAGCATGTAACTCGTCAAAAATACACGCAGATAGATTCAGCCCGTGCTTGGTATAGGCTTCCGCACTAAGCACTTGATAGAACGTTCCAGTCACCTTATCCACCAATCGTTTTTTACTCAACTGCAGTTTGGTGCGCTTTTTGAGCGCCGGGACCTGATCTATCATGTCCACTGCAACATCGAAAACAATGGATGCCTGACTTCGATCTGCAGCGCAACCGTATACCTCGCCGTTCTTTTCACGGTCAGCAAAGGTGTGGTACAGGCCGGCCGCCGCAGCCAGTTCAGATTTTCCATTCTTTTTTGGGATTTCAATGTAGACGTACTTGATGATTCTCAAACCACGCTCATCTACCGTACCGTAAACATCCCGCACAATCTGTCTTTCCCAGTCCAGCAGATTGAACGGCTGACCGTAGAACTTACCTTTGGTGTGTTTGAGCGATTCGAAAAAGGTTATTGCTCGCTGGGCATGAGCTTCACTAAACATCGAACCTCCGCCGAGCAGTAAAAGCAATAAAACCAGAAACCAAAATCGCTTCATTTACCACTGCCACCGTTCACAAAATCGTTGACATCATCTAAAAGCATTTCCAGTTCGTCTTTGGGTTCATCAGCCTCTTTTTTCGATGGCGCAACACCAGCCCTTGCACGCGGCGTCAAATATAACGACTGTCGCA
>Ga0101944_10004469_pt1 | contig 17257 bp, 15 predicted proteins | sample DewCreD2012metaG_FD_75245 | JGI IMG/M metagenome (GOLD analysis project Ga0101944, IMG submission 75245) | Hot spring sediment bacterial and archeal communities from British Columbia, Canada, to study Microbial Dark Matter (Phase II) - Dewar... ...
ATGCTTTCTGGCCTCCTGCGGCCCCAAAAACAATCGGGATGCAACTGCGGAACCGCAAGTCGATTTAAATACCACGATTGGACAATTAGCTCAAATCAGTTACAGCCCTATAGTACCCGTTCGCGCTTACGGTATGGTGGCCGGACTGTGGGGGGCAGGGTCCTCGGAATGTCCGCCGCAATTACGGCCTGAGCTGGAAAAATATATCTGGCAGAAAATGCCAAACGCAACCTCCGGAGAGATCAGGAGTTTTATTGAAAGCACCGATACAGCCATCGTTGAAATAATCGGTGAAATTCCCTCTCTTTCCATGGCAGGTGATCGGTTTGATCTTCAAATCAAACCCCTGACGAAAACACAGACGACCTCTCTTCGGGGCGGCTATTTATTCACTGCCGACCTTAAAGAAATGAATCGCATGCAAACCTATAGCCAATTTGCCAAAACCATCGGCAGTGCTGAAGGACAAATTTTTACCACCATAGACCCTGCCACCCAACAGGAGCGTTATTATATATTCAATGGCGGGAGTACCTCCCTGAAATCCCCTATTACCTTAACTTTAAAACAATCCAGCTTCAGGGCTTCGTATGCCATTCGCAATCGCATTAATGAACGCTTCGGAAGCTCAACTGCAAACGCGATATCCAGCACGGATATTCAAATTACCATTCCTTCGCAATATCGCCACCGTCGTCAGGAATTTCTTTCCATGCTGCAGCTTTTATATTTATCTGAAGACGAAACCCTGCGAACAGAGCGTATTGATACGCTGTGTGAGCGATTACGCGACCCAGCCAAAGCCAAGGAGTCTGAACTTGCACTTGAAGCCATTGGCCGCCCCTGTCTGTACAGGCTCGCAGCCCTGCTGGATGAGCAAAACAATCCGGCCGTGCGTTTTCATGCCGCTCGATGTATGCTTAATATAGGAGACAGTCGCGGTATCAGTGTTCTGCGAAGCATGGCAATGGATGATCAGTCCAGTCTCCAGCTTGAGGCCATCCAATCCCTAAGCAATGCCAAACTGAAAGATATTGAGACATTCCTGTCACAGTTATTATCCAATAACAACATCGATATACGACTGGCTGCGTATGATCAGCTCCTGAACCACAACAGTGTTTTTGTCAGACGTATTCCAGTCGGAACCGATTTCTTTATCGACCTGGTTAATTCTTCCGGTTCCAAAGTGATCTACGCTGTACAAAAAGGAACGGCCGGGCTGATTTTATTTGGGGCTCCGCTTAGCTGCCAGAATGACTTGTTTTTAGACCAAGGCAATGTGATGATCAATGCCAGGCCCGGAGATAAATATGTATCTCTGGTCCGCAGGCATCCAGCTCGTCCTAAACTGGTTGGGCCCTTTTTAAGCAGTTTTTATCTCGAAGACATCATTCGTACCCTCGGCCATGCCTCCGAAATCGACAAGAAAAAGTACTCCTGGCCAGGAATGGGACTAAACTACTCTGAGATTCTTGATATTGTCGAACAGCTTTGTCGAGAGAAGCTTGTTCCTGCAGAATTCATCCGCGGACCGCTGTCTGATGCCGGTGCATTTGTAGAGAAAACGAATCAAACGGCCGATAATACAATGGCCCCTCCGGCCCAAACCAAATAATAACTTGAACGGATTTGACTCCATCTTTTTATGAAACTTGAAAAAATTATTATTAATGGATTTAAAAGTTTTGCTGACAAAACCGAACTTCGCTTTAATCAGCCCATAACCGCTATTGTTGGCCCAAATGGTTGCGGCAAAAGCAATGTTGTGGATGCAATTAAGTGGGTTTTAGGCAATCAAAGCCCCAAAAGCCTGCGAAGCGGACAAATGCTGGATGTGATATTCAGCGGATGCAGCAGTCGAAAGCCCAGCAGTATGGCCGAGGTGACCCTGCATTTTTCAGATGTCAGAGGATTAGGTCTGGAACAGGACGAATTAGAGATATCACGTCGGTTATTTCGCAGCGGTGAGAGCGAATATCTGATCAATGGCAAATCCTGCCGCCTGAAAGATATCAAAGAATTATTTCTTGATACCGGCGTGGGCGTCAGTGCTTATTCGATTATCGAACAGGGACAAATTGATCAGCTTTTGAAATCTTCGACCCAGGACCGGCGGATTATTTTCGAAGAAGCAGCGGGAATCAGTAAATTCAAGTCCCACAAGAAAGAGGCTCTTCGTAAGCTGGAGCGAACAGAACAAAACCTGCTGCGTCTGGCCGATATTGTCAATGAAGTCCAAAAACAGCTTCGCAGCATTAAGCTCCAGGCGGGCAAGGCTCGCAGTTATCTTGAATACAGTCAGCGGCTCAAAGAGCTGCGAGTCAACTATTCTCTGGCCGAATATCATAAAATTATCACAAGCTGTCGTTACAAAGAAGAAGTTCTTGCCGGCTGGCAGGAAAGATTTGCCGCAACCGCTGCGGCGGTTGCCCGGTATGACACTGCTGCGGGGGAAATATCATCCAAGATTCAAGAGAATGAAAATCAAATTAATCGATGGGATAACACGCTTGTTGCCTCGCGGAGCCGGATTGAGCAGCATGCCGAGCGTATTCATTATCTGAATACGCGCATCGATGAACTGGCGGAACGCAAGAAGACCTCATTGTCTCAGTCAGCCAAACTATCCGAACAGATTCGCCATCTCAGCAGCGAACTGGAGATATGTCGACAGGAACTGGAAACCAGCCAGAAGGATCTGTCTATCCGGACCGAACAGCTTGCTCAGGCAGAGGACATTCTGTCGCAAATCAATACCCAGTGTGCAGAATTGCAGGCTAAGCTGGAGGACGAAAAATCCGGAATCATCGATATTGTTCGCCGTACCGCCCAATTGCATAATGAGATTCAAAGCCTGAACACTTATCGCAACAATCTTGCCGGTCAGAAAACGCGTCTTTCAGGACGTGCCAGTCAGGCAGAAGGCCAGCTGGCCGAATGGCTGACGGAAAAAGCTCAGTGTCAGTCGCGTCTGGAAGATATTCTCAGTGTCATCTCACAGCTCCAAGGCACTCTGGAGGCCAAACGCGCAGAAATGGAGACCGTTGGCGGGCAGAAAACTGCCGCCATGAATGAACTGGCACGCTGCAAAGAACAGCGAAGCGGTATCAACAGTGAGCTGAATGTCCTTAAGGATATGGAGTCCCGGCGTCAAGGCGTCAACAGCGTTATCCGTTCAATTTTAAAAGAGCGTGAAATCAATCAATCAGACTACATCGAGGGAATCGTTGCCGATATTCTGTCGGCAGACATGCAGTATTCGCAGGCTATTGAAGCCGCCCTGGAAGGCAAAACGGATGCCCTTGTGATAAACAGCACGTCGCGTTTTCTTGCCGACACAGGTATGCGCAATAAACTGGATGGCCGGCTGACGGTGCTGTGTATGGATCGTCTGGAACCCTTGGTGGATACCGCGGATCTGGCCGGCAAGGCCGGCGTTTTGGGCAGACTGGCGGAGTTTGTACGTTTTGATCCCGTCTACGGTCCTTTGGTCTGGTCGCTGTTGGGAAAGACCATCCTGGTTGAATCGCTCAATGTGGGTCTGGAACTGGCTGGCCAATACAGCAGTTATCGTTTTGTGACTCTTCAAGGCGAAGTGCTTAGCGACGGTTATCTGCTTTGCGCCGGCCCGCAGGGAAAAACGTCCGGGCTGATCTCCCGTAAAAGCCGCATTCACCAGCTTGAACAGCATCTTGCCGAGATTAACAGCCACATTCACCAACTTGAACAAACGCTCGAACAAACGGAACACAAAAATGAGCATCTGGCCGAACTGTGCAAGGAACTCCGTACCAGCATCTATGAGGCCAATACGGAGAAGGTGGATACTGAATCTCGGATGCGCATGATCGAACAGAATATCAAACGTCTGGCGCAGGAGCAGCCGATTATCCTCAGTGAAATTCAGGTGCTTGAAGACGAAATCTCCAAATCCGTCCAGAAAGAACATGAGTCCCGCAAAAAGCTGGAAGAACTGGAGGAAATCAACACCCAGCGAACAGCTCAGATTCAGCGCATTCAGCAAATGCTGGATGAACAGCGCCGTGTACTGCAAAGCCGCTCGTCGGAGGTCACTGAATTAAAAATTCAGATCGGCCGATTCAGCGAACAGCAAAAATCCATACGTCAGCGTTCTGCAGCGATTACCAGTCAGATTCAGCATGCCCGCATGTCGGCAGAGACATGCCGTATGGATGCGATTACCTGTGACGAACAAATTGAACAGGCCCAGCGCAATATTCTGTCTACCGAATCGGCCGTCTGTACTCTGTACGTGGAAAAAGAGGAGGCCCAGAAACAAAGTCTTCTTTTGCATGCTTTGCAGCAGGAGCTTTCCGCTCGGCAAAAGGAAAATGAGCAGTTCCTGCGACAGGCTCGCACCGAACAATCCGAAATTGAGCAGCATATCCACCAGCTTCAGCTTGATTTATCCCAATTGAAAGTCAAGGATGAGGACCTGTGCCAGCGTGTTCGCGAAGAACTCCAGATTGAATTGACAGAGGCGTATCAGAATTACAGTACGCAGGATATCGACTGGGATATCGTCCGGGAAGAAATCCAGGATCTGCGAAGCAAAATCGAACGTCTCGGCAATGTTAATGTGGATGCCATCGAACAGCAGCAGCAGCTTGAGGAACGTTATGCCTTTCTGGCCTCGCAAGTGGAAGATCTCAACGCCAGCAAGGCTCAGCTGGAGCAGCTGATTGAGCGAATTAATCAGGAAAGCCGGGAGAAATTTCAGGAGACCTTCGACCAGGTGCGAATCCACTTCCAGGAACTGTTTCGGCTTTTATTTGGCGGCGGCAAGGCCGACATATTCCTCGAAAATCCGGAAGACGTTCTCGAATCGGGGATCGAAATTGTGGCTCGTCCGCCCGGCAAGGAAACCCGCACTATCAGTCTGCTGTCCGGCGGCGAAAAAACCATGACAGCGATTGCGATGCTGTTTGCAGTATTCAAGAGCAAGCCCTCGCCATTCTGTGTGCTGGATGAAGTGGATGCGGCGCAGGTCGACGCCCATCTTCATCGTGTGGCCGCGCCAGATCTTGGTGACGTTGCCCATCAGGTTGTAGTTGTTGGTGATGTTGATGGACTGGTAACGGCCCAGCGAGCTGTAGCCGGGGAACTCCCAGCGGCCGAAGTAGCGCGGCGTCGGCAGCTGATTGACCAGCGAGGCGGGCAGGCCCAGGCTGGTCAGGTCGAAGTTCTCGTTGGCCCGGCCGAAGCCTTTCTCGATGAACCGGTTGTACGAGCCGCGGACGTTGATCACGGTCGTCGGCGTGGCCGTCCAGACCCAGTCGGCCACGTAGGCGTCGTTGATGCGCTGGAAGGGCTGCTGGCCGTCCGTGCCGATCTTGTTGTCCAGCCCGTTGACCGCCCGGTCTTCGGTCCGGTCGTTGGAGGCGTGGCGAATGAAGGCGCGGTGGTTCTGGCCGAAATTCCAGTCGAATTTCAGGATCAGGTTGTAGAACTTGTCTTTTGCGGCGTATTCGGGATTGAGCAGGTTGACCGTCGCGTAGCGGACGCCGCTCGTCTTCGCGTTCGGCGTCGGCATGTACTTCGTCACGGCCGCTGCCACGGGGCTGATCATGCTCTGCGGGATGATGTTGCCGGGGAACGGCTGCCGCACGGGATCGCCCGCCTGCAGCGTGTACGCGTACGGGTTGTAGATGATCACGGGGCGGCCGTCAATTTCGAGAAATCGCCCTGGCGCATTTCCGGCTCAGGGTAGGAATTCTGCAGAAACTGCGGCCACTTTTCGCGGTAATTTTCGAAGCTGCCCATGTAGAAGAGGCGCACGGCGCCGTCTTTCTTGAGCAGCTTGGGCATGTAGACGGGCCCGTCGAGCTGGAAGCCGTACTGGTCGAGCGTGTGATCCGGGCGGGGCGCGCCGACGGCGTTGTTCTGGTAGGTGTTGGCGTCGAGGGCGCGGCGGCGCATGAACTCCCACGCTGTGACATGGAAGTCGTTGCTGCCAGACTTGAGCACGACGTTGAACACGCCGCCGCCGGTCTTGCCGTACTGCGCGTCGTACGAGTTCTGCTGGACGCTGAACTCCTGCACGGCGTCGACGATGGGCACATAGGCGATGTTGTTGCCGCCCGCCTGGCCGTTGTTCGGCGCGCCGTCGAGCAGGAACTCGTTGTTGGACTGGCGCCCGCCGTTGACCGACCACTCGGCGATGGCGCCGTTGTCAAACGGGCGCTGCCAGATGGCTGCGCCGCGGAACGTCACGCCGCTCATCATGGCGCCGAGCATGAACGGGTTGCGCGAGTTGAGCGGCATTTCGGCCACCTGCCGCGTGTTGACGATGGCGGCGCGGCTGGCGGTCTGCGTCTCGAGCACCGCGACTTCCGCGGTGACGTTGATCGACTCCGTCACCATGCCGACCTCGAGCGTGATGTCGAGCGGCACGATGCGGCCGACTTCCAGGATCAGGTTCTCGCGGTTGAACTGCTTGAATCCTTCGGCCTGCACGGTGACGCGGTAGTTGCCCGGGCGCAGGAACGGAATGGAGTACGTGCCGGTCGAGTCCGTCGTCGCCGTCGATGTTTCGTTGGTCGCCGTGTTGATGGCAGTGACTTTCGCATTGGGAACCACGCCGCCCGTGGAGTCGAACACGCGCCCGGAGATCGTGGCGCGGAACTCCTGCGACATGGCAAACGCGGCCAGAATGCAGAGCAGGGCTGCGGTTCTGGCCAGAACGGTTCGTCTCATTCGGTGGAACCCCCTTTCAAACAATCAGACGCCCGCATGCATTTCCTCGGAGATCAGCGAGGAACCCCCTGGCTCGCATACGGGTAGGGGGATTCTATCAGAGGGGAGGGACGGTTTCAACCATTTTGCGCATCGCCAATTTCCCGCGTATTCATGGGGAATTGGCTTCCTGGCGATGTCCGCCGCAGAGCCTGCCGCAACAGCCTGCGGCGCGTCCGCAACAGCAGAGAATCGCCGCCTGCTGATGGCCTGAAGGAGCGGAAGACCGCGCTGTTTCTTCTTCGCGGGCGGGCGCCTGAATGGCAAACGGGCGGCAGGCCCGCCGGGGAACTGCCGCCCGCGTCAAAGCGCGTGTTCCGGAGGTCAGAACGGATAGAGCGAAATAGGCTGCGGTCCCGAGCCGGCGCCGACCGTGGCGACGTCGCCCTCGGGCGAGATCTGGCGGCAGAAGATGCCCGTGTCGCCGAGATAGACCTCGTATTCGGCGTTCTCGCGGATGGCGCCCTGGATGAGCGCCTCCGAGAGCGGGTCTTCGACATACTTCTGCAGGGCGCGGCGCAGCGGGCGGGCGCCGTAGCTGCGGTCGGTGCAGGTCTTTTCGAGGATGTACTTGGAGGCGTCCTCGTGCAGCCGCACCTTGATGCCCTTGGCGGCGAGGTTGGCGTTCAGCTGGCCCACCATGAGGTCGATGATCTTGATCAGATCCTCGTCGGTGAGCGACGTGAAGAGGATGATCTCGTCGAGGCGGTTGAGGAATTCGGGATTGAACGCCCGCTTGACTTCCGCCTGAACCATCTCCTCGACCTTGTGCGGGATGCCCGCCGCTTCCTGCGCGTGGAAGCCGAGCTGCCCCTTCTTGTCGAGGAAGCGCGCCCCGAGGTTCGAGGTCATGATGATGATCGTGTTCTTGAAGTCGACCGTGTTGCCGAGCCCGTCGGTCAGCTGGCCGTCCTCGAAGACCTGCAGAAGGATGTTGTAAATGTCCGGATGCGCCTTCTCGATTTCGTCGAGCAGGATGACCGAATAGGGGTTGCGCTTGACGCGCTCGGTCAGCTGGCCGCCCTCTTCGTAGCCGACGTAGCCCGGAGGCGAGCCGATGAGCTTCGACACCGAGTGTTTCTCCATGAACTCGCTCATGTCGAAGCGGATGAGGGCCTTCTCGCTGCCGAAGAGGAATTCGGCCAGCGCCTTGGCGACTTCCGTCTTGCCGACTCCGGTGGGGCCGAGGAAGAGGAACGAGCCGGCGGGGCGCTTGGGCGATTTCAGCCCGGCGCGGGAGCGGCGGATGGCGCGCGCCAGCGCGTTGATGGCCTTGTCCTGGCTGACGACGCGCTTGTGCAGCTCCTGCTCGATGCGGAGCAGCTTGGCGGCTTCTTCTTCCTTGATGGCGGTGACGGGCACGCCGGTCCAGCGGGCCACGACCTCTTCGATGTCTTCCTTGGTGACGATGCCGGTGGCGGTGTCGTCGAGGTTGTATTTTTCTCGCAGCTGGCGGAGGTTTTCACGCTCGCGGCGCTCTTCGTCGCTGAAGAAGCGGGCCTTCTCGAACTCGTGGTTGGCGATGGCCGTCTCCATGCGGTGGACGATGAACTTGATGCGCTTCTGCACCTCGGCAACTTCCGCCGGAAGCGTGGTCTGCTTCAGCTTGACGCGGGCGCCGGCTTCGTCGATGAGGTCGATCGCCTTGTCAGGCAGGAAGCGGTCCGGGATGAAGCGGCTGGAGGCGTAGACAGCCGTGCGGATGGCCTCGTCGGTGTAGGCCACGGCGTGGAATTTCTCGTAGCGCTCCTTGATGCCGAACAGGATCTTGCAGGCGTCCTCTTCCGACGGCGGCGGGACTTTGACGGCCTGGAAGCGGCGCTCGAGCGAGCGGTCCTTCTCGATGCTCTTGCGGAACTCGGCCGGCGTCGTGGCGCCGATGCACTGGATTTCGCCGCGGCTGAGGGCGGGCTTGAGGATGTTGGCCGCATCGAGCGAGCCTTCGGCCGAGCCGGCGCCGACGAGCGTGTGAAGCTCGTCGATGAAGATGATGGCGTTCTGGCTCTCCATCAGCTCCTTCATGATGGTCTTGAGCCGTTCTTCGAACTGGCCGCGGTACTTGGTGCCGGCGACAATCAGGCTGAGGTCGAGGGCGAGGATGCGCTTGTCGGCGAGGAAGCTGGGCACGTCGCCTTCCACGATGCGCTGGGCGAGGCCCTCGACGATGGCGGTCTTGCCGACGCCGGGCTCGCCGATGAGCACGGGGTTGTTCTTCGTGCGGCGGCAGAGGATCTGGACGACGCGCTCGACTTCGTAGTCGCGGCCGATGAGCGGATCGAGCTGGCCATCGGCGGCAGCCTGCGTGAGATCGCGGCTGAACTCGGTCAGCAGGGAGGCTTCCTTGGCGGTGCGCGAAGCAGGCGCGGTGCGTTCGCCGGTGGCGCGGGCGATCTCTTCGCGGACCTGGTTCAGGCGCAGCCCGCGCTCGTGCAGCAGCTCGGCGGCGAAGCACTTGTCCTCGCGCAACAGGCCGAGAAGAAGATGCTCGGTGCCGATGTGCTTGTGGCCGAGCCGCTCGGCTTCTTCGGCTGCATAAGCCAGGACGCGCTTGCACTCGGTCGACAGCGGGAGGTCGACGCTGGTGGGCACTTTTTCGCGCGTGGTGGTCTGCGCCTCGATCTGCTTCTTGATCGACTCGATGTTCGCCTGCGACCGCAGGAAGCGGTTGGCGAGGAGTTTGTCTTCCCTCAGCAGCCCCAGCAGCAGATGTTCGGTTTCGATATAGGGGCTGCCGAACTGGCAGGCCTCGTAACGGGCGAAGAAGATGACTCTTCTCGCCTTCTCCGTGTAGCGTTCAAACATACGTTCCTAGCCTCTCCACGGAAACCTGCGGCAAATCAACAGCGCGCCCAGGTCTCCCAGGCACCGCCGGCGGGCGAGCGCGAACGGGAAGACAACGGGTCGCCGGCAGTTCCTACCTAGATTGTAAGATGCAACGGGCTTGTTTCAGGCGGCGGAAATCCCACAGGCGGCAGGAACGCGGGTTCTAGGCCGGCTCAAGGCGGCCGCCGGCGAGGCGCAGGACGCGGTGGGCGCGGCGGGCGAAAGCGGGATTGTGCGTGACATACAGCGTGGCGAGGCCGCGGCGCTCGTGGACGCGTTCAATGAGTTCGATCACCTGCGCGGCGGTTTTTTCGTCGAGATTGCCGGTCGGCTCGTCCGCGAGAAGAATGGAGGGGTTTCCGGCGAGGGCGCGGGCGAGGGCGACGCGCTGCTGCTCGCCGCCGGAGAGTTCGCCGGCCAGATGATGCGCGCGCGCCGCGAGTCCGACTTCGCCGAGCAGCTGCGCGGCTGCGGCGCCGGCGGCTGTGCGCGATTCTCCGCGGATGAGGAGCGGCATCATGACATTTTCGAGGGCGGTGAATTCGGCCAGAAGCGTGTTGCGCTGCCAGACGAAGCCGATGGCGCGGTTGCGGAGCGCAGCCAACTGCTGTTCTCCGAGTTCCGTGACATCGGCGCCGTTGATGAGGATCCGGCCCGCTGTGGGCCGGTCGAGCAGCCCGAGAAGGTACAGCAGGGTGGTCTTGCCGGCGCCGCTTTCGCCGGTCAGGGCCACCCGCTCGCCCCGCTTCACATCCAGATCCACGTTGGCGAAGATCGTCAGCGGGCCGGAGGGAGCGTCAAAACACTTCTCCAGAGACAGCCCCTGAATCGCGCTTTCGCAGTGATCCGGCCTTGCCATGGCGCCGCAGTCCGGGTCCGCAGAGGGCCCTTTCCGCATCATGGCACATTGGCGCGGAGGCGCCCCGCCCATTCCCGGCATCAGGGCGGGCGGAGGCCTTTCAGCGGCGGCGATACCGGACAAGCGCCAGGATTCCGCCCGCCAGGACCAGTCCAAAAGTGCCCGGCTCGGGAATCGCGCTTCCCGCCACGTTGTCGTACTGGAAGAAAACGCGGCTGATATAGTAACCGGGCTCCTGCCAGATGTCGTGGGCCGGGTTGACGGTGAGGTAGTCCTGCATCCCCATGCGCGTCAAAACCACCGGATAGCCTCCGATGCTTGTGGAGTAATCGCCCTGGCCGTAGGAATTGATCTGCCCGCGGTAGCCGAGGATGCCGATGATCTGACCGGCGGCTACGGGGATGTTGACGGGGATGAACGTGGCGCCAGGATCGTTGACGACGCGGAACAGCGAGACGAAGTCGTTGGTGGCGCCGGGATACACAGGCGGAGGCTGGCTGTTGAAACGCAGAACTTCGATTGTCTGGTCTCCGCTGGAGGCGTCAAACGGGACAAACAGACCGGTGATCGTAAAACTCGCCGGCGCAGTAAACCAATAGCCTCTCACCCAGCCTGAGTAGGTGAAGCTGTGCGGCGGCAGGTCGATCGTCACGGGGGCTGCGTTCAGCAGGCATGGCGCCGCCGCAAGAAGCGTCAGACCGAAAACGCACAAACGAGACCAAAAGATCATTTTTCTCCTCCTCCCCATCCGCTCCAACTCATCGTGGCCTCCGAGAACCCTGCCTGTCAAGTAAAATCAGCAGACCGCGCGCACTTTCCCGGGCTGTTTTTCCATTCCCGGCTGTGCAGCCGCATCTGGATGCGGAGAGAGCCATGCCGCGATTCCGTTTCGCATCCGTGATCAGCGCGCCCGTGGAGAAGGTTTGGGCGTTTCATGAAGCGCCGGACGCCCTGGAAAAGCTCCTGCCGCCGGACGGAAGCGCGCGCGTGCTGGAGCGGCGCGGCGGGCTCGAGCCGGGATCGACGGTCGAGCTGGAAGTGCGGTTGGGACCGCTGCGGCGGCGGTGGCTGGCGCGGCACACCGAGTGCGTGCGCTTTTCCCACTTCTGCGACGTGCAGGAGCGCGGTCCGTTCCGCGTGTGGCGGCACCGGCACGGGTTTGAAGCGGCGGGCGGGGGGCGGTGCCGGCTGACGGACGACGTGGAGTATTCGCTGCCGCTGGCGCCGGTCTCGGACTGGCTGGGCGCCCCGGCGGTAAAACAGATTCTCAAGAAAATGTTCCAGTGGCGCCATGCGCGGACGGCGGAAGAGTGCGGCGCAAAGATTCTGGAGCAGAGCTGCGGCTGAGCGGCGGGCTGCCGCGGGACAGCCCGCGGATGCCGGGTTCAGGCGGCTTCGGGGCGCCGGGAGGCGGAATCGAGAAGGCAGTCCCAGTTCCAGGCGGGGCCGACGTCGAGCTTGTCCGCCCGGAAATTGTGGTGGGCGGCGATGCCGCGGAACCGGCAGAAGACGTCCGGGTCGCAGACGTCGCGCTGCGCGGCGGGAGGCAGAACGCGGGGAATTGCAAAGCGGCGGCAAAGCCAGGCGACGAGCTGGCGGACGGCTGCTTCCTGCTCTGTGGTGTAGGAAGCGTAAAATTTGAAGCCGCGGTATTCCCGCCGGACATATTTTTCTTTTTCCGAAATGCGGCACCACGGCTGGCGGAAATTGTCCGGCCACCAGTTGAGGGTGTCGCCGCCTTCGGGGTCGGGGCGCAAGGGGCCGGGATTGACGATCTCGATGCCGATCGAGCGGCGGTCGTTGTAGTGGCCGGGATTGCGGACGCGCATGCCGAGATGGTAGGCCCAGCAGTCGGGCGGGAACATTTCATACACGCGGCCGTCGCGTTCGACGACGTAGGCGGTGGCGATGCGTCCGCTGGCGGGGTTGCGCCAGGTTTCGAAAACGCTGCGCGCGGTGGAACTGGCGGTTCCGTGGAGGACGATCAGGTCCTTGGGCACGCGCTGCGGGAAATATGCCGATTCGGGAAGACGGAAGGTGGAGGCGTCGATCCACGCGGGGATTTCGCTGAGAGGGGTTGTCATGGCAGGAATGATGACGGGCGATTCTGCGCCACGAGCGGCGCGTTTTCCGGCGCCCGCGGGAAGTGGCCGCACAGGTTCGGGTTACGGCGCCGGAAAAAATCCGAAACTGCCGTGACGGCGGGTTGCGCGCGCGTCCGGAAACGGGGAGGCGAGGGCGGCGCGGATCCGGCGGGAGCGGGCGCGGTCCGTGCAACGGGCAGGGCCTTTTTTGCAGCCGGGCAATGCAGTATACTCGCGCCACTATGGGTTTCGTGCAAGAGTTCAAAGAGTTCGCCCTGAAGGGCAATGCGATTGATCTGGCCGTCGGCGTGGTGATCGGCGGCGCTTTCGGGAAGATCGTGAATTCCATGGTGGCCGATCTGATCAACCCGCTGCTGGGGCTGCTGACGCGCGGCGTCAACCTGGCCGACAAGTGGGTGGCGCTGGACGGCAACACCTACGCGTCGATCGAGGAGGCGAAGAAGGCCGGCGCGGCGGTGCTGACCTACGGCAACTTCCTGAACTCGGTGATCGAGTTCTTCCTGATCGCGCTCGCCATCTTCATCGTGATCAGGCAGATCAACCGGCTGGTGCGGGTGTCGGGCGACAACCTGCCGAAGTAGGCGGCTCACCAGAGCCGGGCGCGGGTCCAGGCTTCGAGGAAGTCCGCGCCGCGGTAACGGATGGTGCGGTCGTCGAGCAGTTCTCCGCCAAGGGCGTGTGCGGCGTCGAGGCGGAGGGAATTGCGGGTGGTGTATTCGATTTCGATCGTGACGGGACCGGTGATGCGGTAGGGTTTGATCTGGCCGATTCTGGAGGCGGCGCGGCGGGCGGCGGCGCGGATGGTCTGGCGCGACATTTCGGCCGACATGGAGATGCAGACGTGGCGAGCGAGACCTTCGACGACGGCGGCGGTTTCCGCATCGGGGACGATGGCCTTCAGCTCCTCGACGGCGGCGCGGTCGCCGGAAAGGAAGATGACGGGCGTGTTGAAGCAGCCGGCGAGGGCGGCGCGGGTCTCGATCTCGCCTACATTTTTTCCGTTCAGCCGCAGGTTCTGGATGCCCAGAGAGCTGTAGCTGTGGGCCATGATGCCGGCGCGCACGCCGGCCATGGAGTGCTGGCCGAGAAAGCCGATGGCGCTGTAGCCGCGCTCGAGCGTCATGGTGCGGCCGAGCCCGCCGATGATGAGGCGGGCTTTGGGGTGGATGGTGAGAGCGGAGAGAGTGGCGCTGCCATCGTGCCCGTCCCAGACGTAGATGTCCTCGATGCCGCCTTCGAGGAAGCCGTCGACGGCGGCGTTGATCTCGCCCGTGAGCAGGGCGCGGAGTTCGGCGTTATTGGGGTCGGTCTGCTCCTGACGGCAGATGCCGGCGACGCCTTCGGCATCAGTGATGAGGAGGATCGATTTGCGGGGTTGGGCGGAGAGGGGAGCGATCAGGGCGGCGGCGAGGAGCAAGCGCAGGGTGGTCATGGGAGCATTGTACGGCCGGGCGGCGGAACAGGAGCGGCCGGAGCGGATTGAGCGTCTGCAAGTTATTGGTTTTCTATATAGTTGTTGGTTCTTCGGTTCGTTTCGCAAAAACTGGTTTTGGCCGTGCGGTCTGCTGGGGAAACCGCGGCGGGACAGGTGGCCTGGCGGACGGTCCGCATCGCCGGGAGCATCCTGGACCGGACGTGCAGGCGCAGGCGGGGCGGCGGCTGCAGGGTGCCGGGAATCAGCCGGTTCCGGTTTTGGGAGAGGCGTGACGGGGGAGGTCTGGAAAGGCGCGGTTGGGATGCAGCCGCGGCCCCAGGGCTGCGGGAAACCCGTCGAGGGCGGCCGGAGCGGATTAAGCGTCTGCAAGTTGCTGGTTTTCTCTATAGTTGCTGGTTCTTCGGTTCGTTTCGCAAAAACTGGTTTTGGCGTTCTGGCCGGAAGTGGAAACCGCAGGGAGGCGATTCTGCGTTGTTTGCCAACAGTGCGCATCTCCGGGAGCATCCTGGACCGGGCGTGCGGGCGAAGGCTGGGGAGGCGGCTGCAGGCTGCTGAGAATCCGCCGGTTGCGGTTTTGCAAGCAGCGTGACGGGGGCAAGGGGGCGCGGGTCGAATGCCGCCCCCAACTCCCGGCCGTGGAAACGGTTGCCGGGGACTGCAGGAACCGGGCACAGTTGGGATGCAGACGCCGCCCAACGGCGGCGGGAAACCCGTTGGGGAGAGCAGCGGGGGGAGTGGAGAAGCGGCGGGGGGATCGGGGGCGCTCGGACGGCATGGCCGCGGACCGGTGGGGCCGCGGCCATGCGGGCAGACAGCCTGGGCCGGTCAGCGCCCGGCGGGTTTCAGGGTGTAGCTGGAGAGCACCTTCATGTAGTTGGCGCGTTCGAAGGCGGCGGGTTCGGCCACCGACTGGGCGCTCATGGAGCCGCGCATCTGCGTGATCGACTCGTACTCGTGTTCTTCCATCCAGTCGATCAGGTCTTCCTCGAGCTTTTCCAGATAGGGGATGCCGTGGCGGAGGAGAGCGGAAGTCATCATGGTGCAGCGTGCGCCGGCCATGATGCCCTTGACGACGTCCTCGGCGGTGTGGACGCCGCCGGTGATGGCGAGGTCCGGGCGGATGCGGTTGTAGAGCAGGGCCACCCAGTGAAGGCGGAGGCGGAGCTCGTCGCTGTCGCTGAGGACGAGGTTGGGGACGACTTCGAGGGTTTCAATATCGAAGTCGGGCTGGTAGAAGCGGTTGAAGAGGACGAGACCGTCGGCGCCGGCCGAATCGAGCCGCATGGCGAAGTTGCCGAAGGCGGTGAAGAAGGGGCCGAGCTTGACGGAGACGGGGATGCGGACGCTCGCCTTGACGTGGCTGACGAGGTCGCAGTAGGTGTCCTCGATCTTCTGGGAAGTGAGTTCGAGGTCGGTGGGGAGGAAGTAGATGTTGAGCTCGAGGGCGTCGGCGCCCGCCTGCTCCATCATCTGGGCGTAGCGGATCCATCCGCCGTTGGAGATGCCGTTGAGGCTGCCGATGACGGGGACGTCGACGCTCTCCTTGGCCTTGCGGAGATGCTCGAGGTAGGGCTCGGGGCCGAGGTTGTAGGACTGGAGCTCGGGGAAATAGCTGGAAGCCTCGCTGTAGCTTTCAGCCGATTCCGAGAGGAAGCGGTCGAGCTCGCCGCTTTCGAGCTGGATCTGCTCCTCGAAGAGCGAGTGGAGGACGATGGCGGAAGCCCCGGCGTCCTCCAGCCTCAGGATGGTGCCCAGGTCCTTGCAGAGAGGCGAGGACGAGGCGACGAGGGGCGAACGGAGCTGGAGTCCGAGATAGGTGGTGCTGAGATCGACTGGCATGGATCAATTTCCTCCCTGGGCGGATTCCGCCGGAGCGCCGGCCATGGCGGCCATCTGTTCGTAGATGCGCCAGCGGTTCATGACGTCGGCCTGGGCCTCGGCCAGGAGCCGGCGGGCGTCTTCGGGCTTGGAGTGGACGAGCATGGTGTAGCGGGTTTCGTTGTAGATGTACTTTTCGAGCGGCAGCGAGGGGGCCTTCGAGTCGAGCTGGAAGGGGTTCTTGCCTTCGGCCGCCAGAGCCGGATTATAGCGGAACAGGGGCCAGTGGCCGGTCTGGACGGCGAGCTTCTGCTGCTCGAGTCCGTAGCGCATGTCGTAGCCGTGGGCGATGCAGTGGGAGTAGGCGATGATGAGCGAGGGGCCGTTCCACTTTTCGGCCTCGAGGAAGGCCTTGACGGTCTGCATGTCGCTGAAGCCCATGGCGACGCGGGCGACGTAGACGTTGCCGTAGTTGACGGCCATCATGGCGAGGTCTTTCTTGGCGGCGGGCTTGCCGCCGGCGGCGAACTTGGCCACGGCGGCGCGCGGCGTGGCCTTGGAGCACTGTCCGCCGGTGTTGGAGTAGACCTCGGTATCGAGGACGAGAATGTTGACGTCGCGGCCCATGGCGAAGACGTGGTCGAGGCCGCCGTAGCCGATGTCGTAGGCCCAGCCGTCGCCGCCGACGATCCAGACGCTCTTCCTGACGAGCGAGTCGGCGACGGCGAGCAGGTCGCGGTAGAGCAGGCTGTCGCCGTTGGCTTTGGGCATCAGCTCGTGGATCTTCTTTTTGAGCTCTTCCACGCGGGCGCGCTGCTCGAAGATGCCCGGTTCGGCGGACTGGTCGGCATTGAGCAGGGCGGAGACGAGGTTCTCGCCGATCTGCGGAGCGAGCCTGCGGAGCAGGTCGGAGGCGTAGCGGGCCTGCTGGTCGAGGGCGAGGCGCATGCCGAAGCCGAACTCGGCGTTGTCTTCAAACAGCGAGTTGTTCCAGGTGGGGCCGCGGCCCTCGGGGTTGACGGTGTAGGGGGTGGTGGGCAGGTTGCCGCCGTAGATGGAGGAGCAGCCGGTGGCGTTGGCGATGAGGGCGCGGTCGCCGAAGAGCTGCGTGAGCAGCTTGACGTACGGCGTTTCGCCGCAGCCGGAGCAGGCGCCGGAGAACTCGAACAGGGGCTGGAGGATCTGGAGGTCCTTGACCTGGGTCTGATTGAGTTTGTTGCGGTCGAACTCGGGCAGGCGGAAGAAGAAGTCCCAGTTGGCGGCTTCGGGCTCGCGGAGCGGCTCCTGCGGCTCCATGTTGATGGCGCGGCGCTTGGGCTGGGCCTTGTCCTTCACGGGGCAGGCTTCGACGCAAAGGGCGCAGCCGGTGCAGTCCTCGGGCGCGACCTGGAGGGTATAGGCCAGATCCTTGAAGTCCTTCCACCGCGCCGGAGCGTGCTTGAAGGTGGGAGGAGCGCT
>Ga0101944_10004470_pt1 | contig 17251 bp, 17 predicted proteins | sample DewCreD2012metaG_FD_75245 | JGI IMG/M metagenome (GOLD analysis project Ga0101944, IMG submission 75245) | Hot spring sediment bacterial and archeal communities from British Columbia, Canada, to study Microbial Dark Matter (Phase II) - Dewar... ...
GTAAACATAGAATGGAAGTACGGCAAGCTAGTTGAGGCTCGTCTGCGCAGCGATCTAGGGCAGCCGGTCGTTCTTTCCTATGCAGAAGACGTAAAAGTTAAGTGCGGCGGCACGTCGGTAGAGACAAGCCGCGATGAACATGGGTTCATTACTTTCAAGACGGAGAGAGGAGCGGAATATATAGTATCTCCAGCGTAAAACTTAGCATAAACAATGCATCGGCGCACTGGGCATCTATTCCAGTGCGCCGGTTTATTTATGCGCTAATATGAACATTACCCTTTTGGGTTAATACTCCAAGACTTCGGCGTAGTCGTCGTAAACTTCGTAGCCTATTTTCTGCACCTTGCCTTCTGGATCAACATCTCTGTATAAATCACGGGTTACAACCTTGCAATTGTGCCGCTTAGCCAGACTAATAATTCTTTCATCGGCGTCGCTCCCGCCATCTGCGCAGTCTATCTCGCCATTTTCATACATTCTGTCGAACTCACGCTCGCCTTCAAGCGCAATATAGCGCAGATTCGCATCTGAGCAGATGTACACAGGGAAATACTTGTTTCGGTAAAGAGCCGACCGAATTAGTCGGATGTTCTTAAGCATTGGCCTGCCGTCTTTATGGCGATGCGCATGCGCAACATTGCTTGCATCCATAACTATAGGAACAGTTCCTTTGCACGCAATAACCGTCCAGCAGCCATCGTCTATGTGGTCTATTTCAGATTTAAGCTCATTGTATCTGTGTTTGTCTTCCTTTTTTAGATTTTTCAGCGCGCCGCGCAGGAACTTTATTGTTTTTTCGTCGTTTCTATGAACGGCTTCTACTATTGCCTGCGGCGTGAAGGCTTTGGTTTCGCTGCCGTAAGTAAGTTGGAAACTGTTCGGTCGAGAGGTTTGCAAGTGATCGCACAGAGCCTCTGCAAGCGCGAGACTCTCGCTATACGCCAATCCTATTACCTCATTTGCGGCTTCTTCGGAAATAGCACTGCGATCATGGAGAAGCTTCCTGAGTTCGCAAATGCGGTGTTGGTTTCTAGTACTTATCCGGCTCAGAGCTTTCTTTATATTCTCAACAGCGGGAGGCCACTTTGGGATCAAGTTCAGAGCTTTTGCCGCTGCTTCGATGGCTTCCACTATTCTGGAGCATCTCAGGTGGCAGTCGGAAAGCATCTTAAGCGCTTCTGCATGCTTACCATGTGCGCCTGTCTTTCGGTAAACATCGACTAAAAGTTCAAGCGGAGTAACACAGTTGTGCGCATCATTTTTGGCGAACGCCTCAAGAAACTCTGCCGCCGTGTTGCTTTTTCCTTCTTTGATCAAGTAATTTACGGTGTCTTTCCAAGCCTGTTCATGCGGAGCGGCTGGTCGTTCAGGGCGCTGCTGGTTGTCCAGCTGGCTGCGCAGATCGGAAACGATTTTTCGCTGTTCTTCGGTTCTCTCTTTCTCTTTATCGCGCTCTCTAAGAAACTTGTTAGCGCTTTCGCGGGATTTTTTCACTTCCCGATCAAGCTGCGCAATTTTCTCTTTCTGCTTAGCGTTTTCTTTTTCGAGTTTTTCGATTTTCTGCGCCGACTTGGCTAAATCACGCCTAGCCTGAGTGAGCTGTTTTTGAGCTTCACGCAGTAGATTTTTAGTTTCTTTGAGCTTGGTTTTTAGATCAGAATCAGCAGACTGCTTTGGCGCAGGTTCTGCGGTTTTGGATGGCGTTGGCTCTTCTGCTCGTTTTATGCTGAGCAGTTCATCTTTATGGTTCTGGGCTAATTTGGCAAGTTTCTTCCTGCCATCCAATAACATAGCAATGCAGAGGTTCCTGCCGCCTTCGCGAGCAGCAAGTTCGTTCAGCGAGGCGCTCACCTCGCTTACAGACATGTCCTCTATAGTCTTAGTCAGCGCGATGTGACCATCTCGCCAAATACGAACAAGCAAGACGCAAAAATCTCCGCTACGCTTTATTTCATCAATCAGCCGTCTCTGCACCATAGGATTTACGACATCGCGAAACCCGCCCTGCAAAATACGCTTAGACGCAGAGCGATTCGATTTCACCAGTTCGAGAATCGCATCTGGGTCAAGTTCGGATAGAAATTCATTCGACGCCAGCAGATCAACTAGTTGGTTAGTGTCAATAACAAGTTTGTTATTCATCAGTTTTCATGTTATATAGCATCGCTAATAATTCCTGCATGTTCAATATAACATGGAAAAACCCAACCTGCTATAAAATGCTGTGATCTTTTATTTTTCACGGCAGATTTATATGGTTTTGGTGAAGCTAATCCGGTCTATATTAAAAGGGATTTTAGGGTTTGAAACGAGCCTTATGCGCATGGAAATAAAAAGATGCCGGCTCAAAAAGCATATTCTGAGTCGGCTTCCACTAAAACAGCTTACAGTATCAGCAGATAAACCGGCGAACTTAGAATTTAAGTGCTGCGTAGCTTACGCCGATGGTAACGTCCTTTAGATCCATAAGTCCGGCTTCTATTTTAAGCCCCTTGGAGACCTCGTAGGACGCGCCGGCATTCAGATGCGAATCGCCAGAGTAGCCCTGATCGCTGCCTACCCATTCCAGCTTCGCCGACAGCTGGGGCGTAAGTGTCCAATCCAGCCCAACGAAAACGCCTTCGAGCATACCCGTCCCAAAGCCCAGATAGCCGCGGAGCGGTTTAGAGGGTCTTCCGGCGATAGTCTCTGCCTTAGTTGTAAGGTTCTTGCCCAGCACAACATAAAGCGCGGGATTATCATCGGTTAGATCGCTTGCTATGTCTATTACACCCACAGTTATAGAGGGTCTGGTAACGGTCTCGGGGCTTATCCGATACTTCGCGTTTATGCTGGTGGCTGATTCGCCATCGCTCCAGAACGCTGCACTTGCGGAAAGATTAGGCAAAATGCCTACGCCTAGGCAGAACACCCCAACATCTTCGGTTGACGAACCGATATTGTAAACACCGTGATACGCTACGGCGACTTCTCCGGGCGCGATTGTAGCATCGTCCGGAACTTCAATCAATCCGCTCTCACCATAAACATTAAGAGTGGAAGACTGAGCAGCAATCGGCAGAATGCCGAGCACTGCTGCCAACGCTAAAACAGCCAGCTTCTTCAATAAACCTCGCCTCCTTGCAAAAATTTCTACTGGTGCGGAGGTCGGTATGGTTAAAGAGCATCCAAGTTTCCTCTCTAACCACTGCGACAAACGCACGCATTTATCATAACTTGCCAGACGAAATAAAGCAAGCGTAATTACCTAACCTTCATGCAGACAAGCGGAAAACGTCGACGCAGCCGTCTGCTTCCTTGACATAGGACGCTCTCGAACTTATACTCAAAACAGTCATCTTCATACGGCAGGACAAAGAGACAAAAACTAATGAAAGGCGTAGCAAGGGCAGACGGAGAACAGGCGGCAGGTTACGAAGCGATGGTGCTTGCGTTCTCACGCCTGTCACAAGCGGTGATGGCAGACCAACATCCAAAAGATGTCCTGCCGGCGGTCGCTGAAACAGGCGCAATACTGCTGCAGACTGATGCGGGAGCTGCATTCATTTACGAGCAGGAAACCGACAGTTTAGAGCTTGCCGCCACATATAATTTTGAGCCGCATTCCAAATCCAAAAGTGCGCCGCTGCCTGCCGAAGCGGTTGTGCGCGACTGCATAAACATAGGCTGCGCTGTTGTTGTAACAAATACAACAAACGACAGGCGCAGAGGGATGGAGGCTCTTTCTAAGAATGGCCTGCTGTCGGTTTTGTGCGTGCCGCTCAAAGCCGCTGGACACTGCGTCGGCGTGCTGGCGGCTATGTCTTCTACTCTGCGCGCGTTTTCGCCTTCGGACATAGCAGTGCTGGATGCGGTGGCGGATCAGGCATCACTGGCTGTGCTTAGATCAAAAATCACAAAAGACAGCAGCGAAGCATCTCACAAAACCAACATAGAGCTTATCAATCTGGCTAACAGAAAGATACAGGAACTTTCGATAGTAAACCGCGTGAGCGAAGCGGTAACATCTACGCTGGATTTGACAAAAGTGCTTGATCATGCGCTGGACGAATGCTTAAGCGCGATGAACGCCAACGTAGGCTCGATAATGCTGCTGGATGAAAAAAAAGAGCGGCTGAGCATACGAGCGGCAAGAGGGCTTGATAGAAAGATTGTGGATTCCGCTTCGGTTGAGATAGGTGAAGGGATTGCCGGCTGGGTTGCCGAACAGGGACAGCCGGTGCTTGTTCACGACGCACAAAATGACTCGAGATTTAAGCTTCAGGCGCCGAGGAACGACATAAGCTCTGCGATGTCGGTGCCGCTTAAGGCGAGAAACAGCGTAATAGGTGTGCTCAACATAAGCACAACCGAACAGGGAAGAAGATTTGGTCCGCGGGATGTGGAGTTTCTTTCTATAATAGCAAACCACGTGGCGATGGCTATAGATAATGCGAGGCTGTTTGATCGGCTGGAAAGGAGATCGAACGAACTTGCGCTTCTGCTCAAAATATCGGAGGCGATAACCTCGAGTTTGGCGCTTAACGACGTGTTGGCGGCACTTTCACAGTCGTTTGAGGCAATGACGCAGGTTGACGCCGTCGCCGTGCTCATATATGACTCTGAAAGCCAAAGGTTCAGGTGCTTAGAAGGCGTAGGAATGACCAAGCACACGAGGAACACTGCTTATCTGGAGCTTGCGAAGACTGCAGGAGAAAGAGTGCTTAAAACAGGTTCGCTGATGTCGGCGAAAATAATGCCCGATACGGCTTACTGGAATGAGATAGCTTTCACGGAAGGGTTTAAGGCATTTCTCGCGGTGCCGCTGATAGCATCCGGCAGATTTGTTGGCGCTACGGTGCTGTTTTCGAGAGATGAAAACTCTTTTGACTCTGTGGAAATGAGGACTTTCGAGATTCTTGGCGAGCTTGCCGGAGTGGCGGTTCGAAACTCTATGGTATTCCAGCATCAATATGATATCGCGCGCACTTTTACCAAGGATTTGACGCCTAAGGTTCCTGAAAGCGTAAGAGGAATAGAGATTGGACACAAATTCCTGCCTGCAAAAGATATAGGAGGAGATTACTACGACTTTATAGAAGCTGGGCAGGAAGGGATGGGGATAGTAATCGCCGATGTGGCGGGAAACAGCGTGCCGGCGGCGATGTATACTTCGATGGGCAGACATGTGCTGCGGGCATACGCAAGAGAGGGTTATGCTCCGGCGGATGTGCTTGGCAGGCTGAATCGGATCGTATGCGAGGAATCTCACCCGGAGTTATTCATAAGCCTATTCTATGGCGTGTTGAACGCGAAGAACAAGATTTTTCGATATGCCTGCGCTGGGCATGAGCCGCCGATTTTGTTCAGAAACAATGGCGCAGTGGAAAGGTTGTGCGCGCCTGGCGTTCTGATCGGAATAACACCAGAATCGAGTTACGAAGAAAAAATTTCACAGCTCGAGAGCGGAGATATTCTGCTGTTTTTTACCGATGGGCTTATCGAATCGCAGGAAAGTAGAGGAAGACCAAATATAAAGGATATAGAGGAGGTAGTGAAAACCGGCTTTCTAAAGCCTGCTCAGGAGATAGCCGATAATCTTCTTGAGAGACTTGAAGAGACTGCCGGCAGCCGTGCCGCCGACGATGTAGCGTTAGTTTTGGTTAGAATAAAGTAGGCGCAGAACCGGCTGAAGAGCGGGACAATTGATGGAAGAAGCACAACAGATAAGGCTCGAGATTCCAAGCTCGGCAGAATACGTAAGCCTTGCGAGACGGATGGTCGTAGGCATCGCAACCAGAATGCAATTCGATCCCGTTGAAATATCAGATGTAAAGCTCGCAGTTGGCGAAGCATGCAACAACGCAGTAAGACATGGTTCGCCATCAAACGAACATCCCCACGTAGTCATAACATGCAGCATACTTCCAACAGGGCTTGAAATAGAAGTGTCAAATGGACTCCCTGAAGGAAAGGAATGCCAATGCCCTGACATCTGCGAATGTCTTGACTTTGAAAAAGAAGGCGGTATGGGGCTGTTTATAATGAAACAGCTGATGGACGAGGTGGAGATGAAATGGGATCAAGGGCGCGCGAAGGTGCGAATGCTCAAGCGGCTGCGAGTTAAATAAAAATAGGCAGGACTAGATATCAGCCAAACACATCCACTCATCCTATCCAACTTCACCTACTGCAACAATCCTACAAACAAATCGACTCAATTTTGAGTTTTATCTATATGCCTTGTATAATGCCACCTGAATGCCGGCCAATGCTTTATTTATTGAACTGGAGGTTATATGACCATGGCAAACAGAAAAATAATACTGACATTTGTTATTATGGGAACTCTGCTGGCCGCCGGCGGCGCATCGTTGGCTGACGGTCCAGATAATCGTATTGCATCCTTTGCGTCAAATTCAATCACTCCATTTCTCGTAATCGGCGAGTTATCTTTGCTAGCCAACAACAAACAAGAGGCTGTGCAGGGTGCAAAAGCACTAGTATGTACATGCCTAATAACGCAGGCGCTGAAAATTGCCGTAAAAGAAAAACGCCCAAACAGTGAATCAACTACTAGCTTCCCAAGCGGGCATACATCAGCAGCTTTCGCAATGGCAAGTATAATCGCCGATTACAAACCCAAGTATAAGCAGCTCGCGTATGGCTCAGCTGCTCTAATTGGATGGTCACGAGTCGAAACAGGCTCTCATCATACTCACGACGTAGTAGCCGGAGCCATAATTGGGTATGTCACGGCACGGCATTTCACCAGCAAGCACATCATGCCTACTGATAATGGAATTATCCTCGCATGGCAATTTTAGTCTGCCTCCGGACAATTATGATCAACAACAACTCGACAGAACCTATTATTACTAGGCTATCTCTACGCTCATGCCAGTTTCGGCTGACTTGTAAAGAGCGTCAAGTATCTGCATAATGTGCAGCCCATGTTCGCCTGTTGAAATACACTCTGCTTCGCCTTTTATGCAGGCAATAAAATGCTTTATCTCCATCTCATGTCCAGAAACCGGCTGGAACTGGGGAGATATATCCACCGGCGCGCCATTCATATCTTTGTAGATCCTAAATGGATCTAAGTCGGCGCCGCCCTGAGTGCCGATTAGGCTTACATATATCTGTTCCTTGGCTATATGCGACTCCCAACTCGCTTCCATCATCACGGTGGCACCATTTTCAAGCTTAATAAACCCTGCCGCAAGGTCTTCGACGGTAAAAGGCGTGTTTGTGCCTTCGAAACGCTTGGGACCAAATTTTGCATAACTGGAACCCATCACGCTCACAGGCTTAGGATTGCCCATCAGCCAAAGCGTAAGGTCGAGAACATGCACTCCAATATCTATAAGCGGTCCGCCGCCGGAAAGCTCTTTATTTATAAACCAACCGGAAAGCCACTGCAGACACTTGCGTCTAATCCAGCCGGTTTTCGCATAGTAAATTTCTCCAAGCTCTCCTGTTTCTATGTACTTCTTAAGCAGTTGGGTATCGGAGCGAAACCTGTTGTTGAACCCCATCATCAGTATCCTGCCGGCTTTCTTAGCAGCTTCGACCATCTTAGCGCCTTCTACTGCGTTCACTGAAAGCGGCTTCTCGCAGATGACATGCAGACCAGCCTCGAAAGCGGCTATAGCCTGCGGAGCGTGATAAACATTAGGCGTACAGACCGCCATCGCATCCATACCGCCATCCTGAAGCATCTTATTGTAGTCGGTATATACTCTGGGGATATCGAACTCGCGAGCTACGCGCTGGGCGCGCGCTTCATTGACGTCACAGATAGCGACAGGCTCGGCATCCGGACATTTTCTAATACTCTGCGCATGCAGATAACCTATTCCTGCACCAACAATTCCAACTCTAACCTTATTCATCAGAACCTCTCCAAACTGAAAACATTAAACGATATGCCAGCATCCTATTCTACTCCATCTGCGCTGCTATATGGAAGTAGAAACCGCACATCGAATACCGGATGATAAAGGAAATTATCACGGCTGCAAAATTTTATACGCCGAACGGTCTATATCTCGCCAAGTAATCTCATAAAGCTTTGAGCGCGTTGACACAGATACAATGATTTTCGAGCTCTGCCACTTTCGCTTGGGCGCAGATATTTCTATATCACGAACGCCGTAGGCAGCCTGCCAGCCTACTGGCGCCGGTCTGCCGCGCCGAAGGGTAACAACGGTGGTGTCGCTGTCTTCTTCGCCGCGCGGCTCCAGCTCATGCACGGCTATTTCATAAATAGAATCTGATGTAACCCTGCCACGGACAGATATGCGCATGCACAGCCTGGCGTCGGATTCCGCCGCATACACCCGAACAAGATCAGCACCTGGACTGGAATGAGCTGGGATGCCATCGTCGGCGGGGTCTAGTATTATCGGCTCTATGCCATCCCAATCCTCGATCCTCCCATCTATGCGAATGTTCTCCGCTCTGGGAATCTTTGCGCGTGGGTCTCTTATTCCAAACAGCTCATTCTCGCGCACGAAGCTGTGCATGAATCTCTGCACGCCGACCTTCTGCGATTTAAACTCTCCAACCGCCTGACGCTTCGCGGTCACAGTAGTCGTCCAAAGCGGGAACTGATACCAATCAGTGTCTAATTCTGAAAGCTTTGCCGGCGGCACAAGAGAAACATCGGGGTGAAGCCCCTGCGGAACAGGCCAGTCGCCGCGGTGAACAAGATATAAGCCTACGTGATAAGGTTCAAAGGCTCCTAGTTCTTCCAAAGCCGCCGCCGCAAACACACTTGCCGCCCAATGGTCTGGATGCTGATCGTTCGGATGAGGGATATAAATATCGGTCGGATTGGTTTTTCTGATTATTTTAATAAGATCAGAGAACATCTGGCGGCCTGTGTAAGGCGTATTTGGAGTGAAAGAATCTGAATACGGAGAGCGGCTGTCGTTGGTATATGGAGATCGGTACTGCCGGCTCCAATTAACCGTCCACATCCGTTCAGTGCCTCGATCAGGATATCCCAGAAAGATTACATGCTCACTCGAGACACCCAGCCTCTGGAGAGCCGCCAGCGTCTCTCTCTGTCGCAGTCTGCCAAACTCTATGTAGTTTTCAGGTTTAGGCTTGATTGAACGAGTATCCCAAGCCACAGCCGCCCTGAAGCCATCGCCATTGGTAACCACCACAACCCAAACATCAGCGCCGCTTTCTAACGCCTGCCTTATCAAGCCGCCAACAGCAATAGTTTCATCATCGCAGTGTGGCGCAACAACGAGCACAGTCCTTCCAGCATCCGGAGTGCGCCAGCCGGCAAAAAGCTCCTTAAGCTCAGCCAAGTTGTTTATACGCAGACTCACAGCCGTGATAATGATGGAGGCGGAGACGAATAACAACCAACAAGCGGCGGCTATCAGGAGTCTGCGCTTTGTTTTCTTTGAAACAGAAACCTTAGGCAATCGCACTTTTACGCTGCCCCTAGTACTCGACCAGCGTTTCGACTCTAAGCCCAGGAAGTTTAGTTCTGCCTTTTAGAAATAAAAGTTCAACCAAAAACACCAGTCCTGCCGCCTCGCCGCCAAGCTCTCTAACAAGCTGCACAGACGCTGCCGCAGTGCCGCCTGTCGCAAGCAGGTCGTCAACAATAACAGCGCGCTGCCCGGGATCAATCCCATCTCTGTGAACCTCAACCACGTTTGTGCCGTATTCAAGCGCATATTCCGCGCTTATAGTATCAGCGGGCAGCTTGCCTGCCTTGCGCACAGGCACGAACCCAACACCCAGCTCAAGCGCAATCGGCGCTCCCAATATGAATCCTCTGGATTCGATGCCGAGTATCACATCAGGCTTCATTTCTGCGGCTTTTTCGGTCATTGTCTGAACAACCTGCTTAAACGCCTCGCCATCTTTAAGCAGGGGAGTTATGTCGCGAAAAAGGATGCCCGGCGTTGGGAAGTCCGGCACATCGCGTATAAGTGTCTTGATAGTTTCAGGGCTTATCATTCTCAACAACCTCCACAGCAAACAGCTTTCAGGCTCTCCGTATAAGGATCTCTCGCAATGCCATTTTCGGTAATAACGGCAGTGATAAGCTCAGCGGGCGTAACATCAAAGGCTGGATTCATCACTTTTACGCCTTCTGGAGCAATTCTTCTGCCGTCTATACATGTTACCTCATCCGACGAACGCTCTTCTATAGGTATTAAGCCGCCGTCCGGAAGCGATAGATCAATTGTAGATATAGGAGCCGCAACATAAAACGGAATAGAATGCGCTTCAGCAAGCACAGCGAGCGCATACGTGCCAATTTTGTTAGCAGTGTCGCCGTTAGCGGCGATTCGGTCGGCTCCAACTATAACAGCATCTATCATGCCTCTACGCATAAGCCAAGCCGCCATATTGTCCGTTATAACAGTAACATCTATACCGTCATGCATCAGCTCCCAAGCGGTAAGCTTCATCCCCTGCAGTCTAGGACGGGTTTCATCAGCAAAGACATGCACTCTTTTGCCTGACTCGACGGCTGCGCGTATCACACCAAGCGCAGTACCGTAAGCCACACAGGCAAGCGCGCCGGCGTTGCAGTGAGTAAGAATGGAAGATCCGTCTTTTATCAGTTCTGCGCCCGCCGCACCAATCTTCCGGCAGACCAGCTCGTCTTCAGCAAGTATATCTAATCCAAGCTGATTGAGCGAAGACTTTATCTCATCGACAGACATATTCGACATAGAATATGCCGATTGAATCACTCTATCAACGCCCTTAAACAGATTCACCGCCGTAGGTCTTGTAGCGCGAATTTCGGCTGCGGCTGTGTTAATCTGCTTCATCAGTCCGTCAAAGCTTCCCGCCTCTGACTGTGAAGCCGCCAAAATGATGCCGAGCGCGGCAACTGCGCCTATCGCAGGCGCGCCTCTTACCTTCATCTTCCTAATCGCATCGGCAGCGTCTTGATAGGATGTAAGTTCTATCTCAACAAATTCATCAGGCAGGCGCGTTTGGTCTATGATAAAAAGCCTGCCTTCTCTATAATCAACGGTGCGTTTCACAGTCTAGCCTTAGCAAGAGAAGACGAGCAGCCGCAGTCTGGCTCCAGCGTCATCCGTTCGATCATGGTGACGATAACGCTTTTCAGCCGCTCGTTGTTTTTTCTAAATACCCTCAAAACCTCTTCCGCCGTAACAGGTTCCGTGCCAGGCTCACCAACAAGCCCTGCATCATAATCGGTCACAAGTGCAATGTTTACGTAACACATTTCCTGCTCAATAGCAAGCACAACTTCAGGGTACTGGGTCATGCTTATGACTTCCCACCCCATACCAGTAAACCACTTGCTTTCCGCTCGCGTGGAAAATCGAGGTCCCTGAATAACCACGTTTGTGCCGCGTTCATGCACTGGTATGCCATGTTCGCGGATAACCTGAATCGCCAGAATGCGCAGATCCGGACAGTAAGGATCGGCAGTGGAAACATGCACGGCTTCGGTGTCGAAATAAGTGTCTTTCCTGCCGCGAGTGCGGTCAACAAATTGGTCGCATACTACGAAGTCGCCTGGTTTTACATGACGCTGTAGGCTGCCCACCGCGCTTGGAGCAATGATCCTCTTCACGCCAAGCGATTTCATAGCCCAAACATTGGCAAGATAAGGTATCATATGCGGCGGGTAGCGGTGATCTTTTCCATGCCGCGCGAGAAAAGCAACTCTCTTGCCGCCCAACATTCCTACTGCAATGGCATCGCTTGGTCTGCCGTAAGGGGTTTCTATATCTAACTCAACAGCATTCTCTATAAGCGAATAAAAACCCGAACCGCCAAAAACGCCTATATCAGCCTTATACTCGGACATCTTTCCTCCTCTCAATCAGAAGATTTATTCAATCTCGATCTTGCCGCTCTCCAATGCATCCAGCGCCGCCGCCTGCTCAGCCTGCTTCTTGCTCTTCCCTTTTCCAACGCCGAGCAGCTTGCCTTCCAACCTTACTTCAACATAGAATGTTTTGTCGTGATCGGCACCCTTCTCTTTGACCACCGCATAAACAGGCGCTTTTTTATACTTGCCCTGTGTAAGCTCCTGAAGCATAGATTTATAATCGCGGAGGTGATCCTGCCGTTCTATGTCTTCAAGTATCGGTTCAAGAGCGCGAATGCAGAAACTGCGAGCAGGCTCTATCCCGCCATCCAAGTATATCACTGCCACAACAGCCTCAAAGGTATCCGAAAGAATGGAAAGTCTTCTGCGTCCTCCAGAAGCGTCTTCGCCAGCGCTCATTAGGATCATGCTGTCTATACCCAAACGTTTCGCCGCATCCGCCAAAACAGGTTCGCTTACTGCAACCGCCTTGGCTTTGGCAAGCTCACCTTCCGACCGGTCTGGATACTTTCGGTAGAGATACTCGCAGATAACAAGCCCCAACACAGCATCGCCCAAAAACTCAAGCCTTTCGTTGCTTTCGGCTACGCCGTATTCGCCAACGTACGACCTATGGGTAAGCGCCTGCTCAAGCAGCCCGCTGTCGCTTACCTTAATCTGAAGACGCTCCTCCACCGAACGAAGAAAAGACTTATCGGCAGCCATTCGAGATCAACAGACAAGAGCGAAATCCTCTCGCTCTCTCCTTTTCTATATTTTCTAAGCCAGCTCAGATACAGCTTCCGCGATTCGGTCTAACCCTTTTTCGATAGTCTCAAGCCCTGCGGCGTATGAAAGTCTAATATAATTAGACGCCCCAAAACCGCTGCCAGGCACAACAGCCACTCTTGCCTTTTCAAGCAGATAGTCAGCAAGCGAGTCGGAGTCTGTTATGGTCTTTCCATCGTATGACCTGCCGAACAAGCCGCTTACATTCGGAAACACATAAAACGCTCCGCCCGGATTAGCACAGGTTATGCCAGGTATCTCGTTAAGACGCCGGACAATAACCCTGCGGCGCCTATCGAACTCAGCCACCATCTCAACTACGGCGTTCTGAGGGCCTGTGAGGGCTTCAACCGCACCTTTCTGCGCGAACGAAGTTGGATTCGACGTGCTGTGATCCTGTATCCTGGACATTGCCGCCGCTATATCAGGCTCCGCTGCAGCGTAACCCAAACGCCACCCCGTCATCGAATAGCTTTTGGAGAAACCGTTTACGGTGATGGTTCTTGCCTTAATCTCCGCTCCGAGCGATGCGATAGATACATGCTCCAATCCGTCATAGATGATTTTTTCGTAGATCTCATCGGAAAGAACAATAAAATCTTTTTCGACAGCGAGTGCGGCTATCTCTTGAAGCTGTCTGCGGATATAAACGCCTCCAGTCGGGTTGCTTGGACTGTTCAGAATAAGCATCTTGGTCTTCGGCGTAACATACTTGGCTATAATATCAGCCGAAGCAGTAAAGCCAGTAGATTCGTCGGTTTGAACAATCACAGGCACACCGCGAGCCATCTTAACCTGCTCAGGATAAGTCACCCAATACGGAGCAGGAATAAGCACCTCGTCGCCAGGGTCAACAACAGCCATAACAGCGTTATAGAGCGAATGCTTTGCGCCTATAGAAACAACTATCTGAGATTTTTCGTAGTGAAGTCCGTTGTCATCAGCCAGTTTTTTAGCTATGGCGGCTTTCAGCTCGTCTATTCCGGACGTAGGCGTATATTTGGTAAACCCAGCCATAAGCGATGATGCTGCGGCTTGTTTGATGTTTTCAGGCGTATCGAAGTCGGGTTCGCCTGCGCCGAAAGATATTACATCAATGCCTTCAGCTTTCATCTGCTTGGCTTTCGCAGTTATCCCCAGCGTCGGCGACGGCGCCACATTCTTTGCAAGCTCTGATATAGACATCTAACCCTCCCCTAAAGCAGATTGTTTCAGCTCGCTTTTTTGATAACTATGGTTGCATTGTGCCCTCCAAACCCAAACGAGTTGGAGATAGCGATATTAAGATCAGCCTTTCTCGCCTGATTAGGCGTATAATCCAAATCGCACTCTGGATCAGGATACTCATAGTTTATAGTAGGCGGAATAATGCCCTCTTCAAGCGCTTTTATGCACGCAATCGCCTCCACAGCGCCTGCTGCGCCAAGCATGTGGCCTGTCATTGACTTGGTGGAGCTGATGGGCACTTTATAAGCGTAATCGCCGAACACGCTCTTTATAGCCATAGTCTCGAATTTGTCGTTAAGCTCGGTCGAAGTGCCGTGCGCGTTTATATAGCTTACATCTTCAGGCTTGATTCCCGCATCTTCCAGCGCGGCTCTCATGCACTGCGCAGCGCCTCTGCCTTCCGGCGCCGGCGCAGTTATATGGTATGCATCGCCGCTCATCCCATAGCCTATAATCTCCGCCCTAATCTTGGCACCGCGCGCAACGGCATGCTCCAAGTCCTCCAGAACAAGAATTCCTGCGCCTTCGCCGATCACGAAGCCATCGCGTTTCGCATCGAACGGGCGGCTGGCATGTTCGGGATCGTCATTTCTAAGCGAAAACGCCTGCGCGCTGCAGAACCCTGCGCATGAAAGCGGACATATAGCCGCCTCTGCACCGCCGGTTATCATAGCGTCGGCATCGCCGCGCTTTATGATCTCATAGGCGTCGCCTATGGCGTTTGTGCCGGTCGTGCAGGCCGTTACCACCGTGGTGTTAGGACCGCGCGCGCCAAGCAATATGGAAACTTGCCCCGAACCCATATTAGCAATCAGCATAGGAACGAAGAACGGGCTTACCCTGCCAGGCCCTTTCTCAAGCATTATCTTGTGCTGCGCTTCCCACGTGTGAACCCCGCCTATGCCCGAGCCGATAAGCACGCCCACTCTCTCAGCGTTTTCTTCGGTGATTTTAAGGCCGCTTTCCTCAACCGCCATAATAGACGCCGCCGCCGCATACTGAACGAACGGATCCATCCGCCGCGCTTCTCTAGCATCTATGTAACTACCAACGTCGAAGCCTTTAAGCTCGCATGCTATGCGGCAGCTGTGTTCGGATGCATCGAACCTCGTTATAGGACCTGCGCCGCTGACTCCAGCTACCAGTGACGACCAAAACTCGGCGACGCTATTCCCCACGGGCGTTACCGCGCCCATTCCTGTAACAACTACCCTGCGTTCCTGCATATTTTTCTATCCCTTAAACGTCGTTCCGCCGATAAATAAGCCAACCGCTCCGAACAACACTGCATATGGTGTCCGGAGCGTTAATAGGCTTTTCTATCGGCGCAAAATTTCTAGGCGCTTATCTTCGCATCTATGTAATCTACCGCCTGCTTTACGTTCGTTATCCCGCTTGCGTCTTCATCAGGAATCTCGATGTTGAACTCTTCCTCAAGCCCCATAACGAGATCTACTACATCCAGCGAATCTGCGCCCAAATCCTCAATGAACGATGCAGACTCTGTCACTTCATCCTCGCTCACGCGAAGCTTCTCGACAACCACCTTTTTTACTCTTTCGAATGTTGAATCCATTTTTCTCATACCCTCCTTACATTACCATTCCACCATCAATGTTTATAACCTGTCCGGTTATATAATCCGCAGCCTCAGAACACAGGAATCTTACAACCTTTGCAACATCATCCGGCGTTCCAAGTTTTTCAAGCGGTATTCTGCTTTCGATGTCCTTCTTCGCCTGCTCCGGCATTTCCTCCGTCATTACCGTCTGAATGAAACCCGGCGCTACGGCGTTAACATTTATGCCTCTCGAACCCAGCTCTCTAGCCGTAGTTTTAGTAAGAGCAATAAGCCCGCCCTTCGACGCCGAGTAATTCGCCTGTCCAGGATTGCCAACAATCCCCATAACCGATGCCACGTTCACAATTTTTCCGCTCCGCTGCCTAAGCATATACTTAGCGGCGGCTTTCGTGCAGAGAAACGCGCCTTTTAAGTTAACGTCAAGAACCGCATCCCATTCTTCTTCAGACATACGAAGTATCAGGTTATCCCTAGTAATGCCTGCATTGTTTACGAGTATATCCACACTTCCAAACTTGTCAACTGCTGTTTTTATAACATTCTCGGCGTCTTCAGGAACAGCAACGTTAGCCTTCACCGCCACAGCTTCGCCGCCGGCGGCTTTAACCTCATCCGCCACCGACTGAGCGGCTTCCTCGATATAGTCGGCTATAACTATATTTGCGCCGCCGCCGGCAAGCTCAAGTGCTATAGATCTTCCTATGCCTCTGCCACCTCTGCCTGCGCCTGTTACAACCGCTGTCTTGCCTTCGAATTCCATCTGACTCACATTCCTTCTTATCTCTAACTCTCAACCTCGCGAGAGAGCAGAGCCTCAACCGACGCCCTATCTCCCGCGCTCGCCACAAAAACGCCTTCAACTATGCGCGGTATCAAACCGCTGAGCACTGTTCCTGCTCCAAGCTCAACAAACCCCTGCGCGCCATCAGCAGCAATTTTCCTTATTGATTCCTCCCACCTCACACTGCCGCTTATCTGCGCTTCCAGCGCCCTGCGCACTTCGTCGGCGCTTCTCACGTAATCCGCAGTCGCATTAGCAACCACAGCAACCTCAGGATCGACTATGTTAACTCTTTCAATCTCCACAGCCATCTTGCGCGCCGCCGGCTCCATAAGCCTTGAATGAAATGCCCCGCTTACCTTAAGCGGCACAACTCGCTTCGCGCCTTTCTCCTTCGCAATCTCCGCAGCAACCGCCACACCATCAGGCGAGCCGGAAATCACAACCTGCCCAGGCGAATTGTAGTTTGCCACGTCCACCACGCATCCGGTCTCGCTCTCTGCTCTGCGCACCGCTTCGGCTACCGCATCGGCGCCAAGCCCAAGCACCGCAGCCATTGTCCCCGGATGCTCCGCTCCCGCCTCCGCCATCAACTCGCCTCTTCTGCGCACAAGCCTTACGGCGTCGCGAAACCCAATCGCTCCGGCGGAAACAAGCGCGGCATATTCTCCAACGCTGTGGCCAGCCGCCCATCTATGAAAAATGCTTTTAGATTTTAACACACGCCAAGCTGCCACTCCAACAGTAACAAGCGCAGGCTGCGCGTTCATAGTAAGAGTAAGCTCTTCCTCAGGCCCTTCGAACATCAGCCTTGTGAGACTAAACCCGAGCGCCTCATCAGCCTGATCCATAACCTCTCTGGCTTCAGGATATGAATCGTAAAGATCACGACCCATTCCTACAGCCTGCGAACCCTGACCAGGAAACACAAAAGCAAGTTTTTCCGGCAGCGCCATCTCTACGGATTTATCCCCCATTTTATAACTCCGGCAGCCCAAGTAAGCCCTGCGCCAAAACCGACGGCGACCATTATATCATCCTTCTTCAAACGACC
>Ga0101944_10004471_pt1 | contig 17250 bp, 11 predicted proteins | sample DewCreD2012metaG_FD_75245 | JGI IMG/M metagenome (GOLD analysis project Ga0101944, IMG submission 75245) | Hot spring sediment bacterial and archeal communities from British Columbia, Canada, to study Microbial Dark Matter (Phase II) - Dewar... ...
GCCGGAAGCCTCGTGCATCTCGGGGTGGCCAGCCATCATGGGGGGCAGCTGCCCGCCTGGAAGCTCCTCGTGGAATCCTTGATGACCGAAGGACTCCTCAAGGCCGTTTTCGCCACATCCACGGTGGCTGCAGGGGTGAATTTTCCCGCCAGAACCGTGGTCTTTCTCAATACGGACCGTTTCAACGGCAAGGAGTTTCTGCCGCTGACACCCACCGAATTTCATCAGATGACCGGAAGGGCAGGAAGACGGGGCATGGACAAGATTGGCTTCGCCATGTCCGTTCCTGGGCCATTTCTCGATCCCCTGCTGTATGCCGAACTGGTCACGGCCCCTCCTTCGGATGTCACAAGCCAGATCCGCATCGATTTTTCGATGACCCTGAACCTGCTCTTGTCCCATACACCCGATCAGATCGAAGACCTGCTCGATCGATCCTTTGCGGCGTTCTGCGCCCGCAGGAGAAGGGATGCGGGCAGGCGTTCGGAAGAACCTTCGGTGCTCTCCGATCTTGTGGAGAGCTTCCGAAAGCATTTCGAGTTTCTGCAGGAGGCCGATTTTGCCGATGCGGACGGACGGTTGACCGAAGACGGGATCTGGGCATCGAGGCTGCGGATCGATCATCCGGTGGAAATTGCGGCAGGATTCCGGCTGGGTGTTTTTCCGGAGTCGGATCCGGGGCTTCTTGCTGCAATGGTGGCCATGTTCGTTGCAGAGCGGGAAATGAGCGAGGTGCTCAACCGTCGAATCCTTCCGGAAAATCTCGTGAGGGCCTTCCACCGGATGCGGCGGGGATTGAGACCTTTCCTGCAGTTCATGCGGGTGCGCGGCTTTGAAACCAAGCGGTTCGACATCGGCCCGTGTGCCGTCATTTACGCTTGGGCAAGCGGCATGGGCTGGGAGGAGGTGGTCCGGCTTTCGGAGATGTCGGATGGGGATGTCGTGATGCTCGTGCTGCGGACGGCCGACAACCTGCGGCATATCCGCGGCCTTGATGCCGTTTTTCCGCAGATCGCCCGATCGGCGGATGAAGCCCTCGAGCTGCTCTTGCGGGAGCCGGTGACGATGGACGACATCCTGTAGGACGGATCGGTGTCATCCGCTTGCGTGCGGAATGAAGAGACTGAAGGTGCTGCCTCTTCCGGGCTCGCTCGTCACAGAAACCGTTCCGCCGTGTGCGCTCAGGATGTTGCGTACGATGGCAAGCCCCAATCCCGTTCCCCCATCCTTTCGGCTGCGGCCGGGATCGACCCGGTAAAACCGTTCGAAGATCCGCTGCAGATGCTCCGCTGGGATGCCGCAGCCGGTATCCACCACATCGATACGAATTCCTTTGAGCTCTTGAAGGGCACGGATCCGTACCTTCGATTGCGGGTTGCTGTACTGGATCGCGTTCATCAAGAGATTGACGATGGCTTCTTCCATCAGCAGTGGGTTGATCATCGCCCGCAGATCGCCGGGGCATTCGACTTCGATCGTCATGGCCTTCTCGGTCGCCTTTGTGGAGCAGCTCTGTACGGCAAGTTCGACGATGTCGGCGATGGACGTATCCGTCTTTTCGATGGCCTGCCGATCCATATCCTGCTCGATCCGCGAGAGGCTCAGCAGATCCTCCACGATGCGGATCAGGCGATCGGCCTGGCGGGCGAGAATCTGCAGGAAATGGCGGGCGGTTTCCGGCTCGTCGATCGCGCCGGAGAGCAGGGTCTCCACGAATCCCTTGATCGAGGTGATCGGCGTTTTGAGCTCATGGGACACGTTGGAAACAAAGTCCTTGCGGATGGTTTCCAACCGTTTGAGGCGGGTGAGGTTCGTCATCACCAGCAGCACGCCGAAGGATTGGCCCTCCTTGTCGATCAGCGGGGCCGCCCTCAGATGGATGATCCGCTGCTGTGGCAGCTGCAGAGTGACTTCCCGTTCGATCGAACGCCGTTCCTTGAAGACCTCCGCAAGGATGTTCAACACGGCGCTGTTTCGGGTGAGGGTTTCGATGGGATCGTCGGGTTTGGGCGGATGGTCGATGTCGAGAAGTTCGACTGCCGCCTGGTTGATGGTGATCAGTCGGTTGCGTTGATCCACGGCCACCACCCCTTCGCTCATGGCGCTCAGGATGGCTTCCTGCTCCGCATGCTGGATGTTGATTTCCCGCAGACGCTCCGAAAACCGATCGGCCATTGCATTGAAGGCATCGGCCACTTCCCGAAGCTCCTTTACGTCCGGGCGGTTCAAACGCACCTGGGTATGACCGGAAGCATACAGTCTGGCGATCCTTGCGATTTCTTCCAAAGGGCGGCTGAACCTGCGGGACAGAAAGAGGCTCATCAAACCGGCGACAACCGCCACCACAAGCGTCCCCCATCCGGTTTTCTTCAGGATGTCGTTTACCACGCTGTCGATGGATGCAATCGGAATCGATGCCCGGATGACTGCAACGATTCCGGTTTCGGTCTGGACCGGCAGTGCCCAGTACATCATCGTCTCAGAGACGGTGAAGCTCTTTCGGGTAAGCAGCACAGGCTTTCCGCTCAGGGCGGATTGAACTTCGGGGCGATGGATGTGGTTGTCCATCAGGGAAACATCCTGATGGGTGTCTGCCACGACGGTTCCCGAAGGCAGGACGACGGTCAGGCGGATGTTCGAACGGCCGGCGGTCGCTTCGAACCAGCGGCGGATCACGGCAGGAGTCGCCTCTACGATCTGTTTTCGGATCATGGGCTCGAGAATCTCGGCGTGGGAGCGGAGACTTTCCGCCACATGATGCAGAACGAGCTTTCGCCAGCAGTGATCGGCGTACCACTGGGATCCGGTGAGAGACAGGAGCACCAGTGCCATGCATCCAACGAAGATTCGCCAGCCGAAATGACGGCTCATGTTCCCTCCCTGAATCGGTAGCCGACGCCCCGCACGGTTTCGATCCAGTCACCCGCTGAACCGAGTTTTCTGCGAAGACCGGCGATCTGGACATCGATGGATCGGTCCGTCACCGCATGGTCCTCGCCGTGGACCGCATCGACAATCTGACCTCGGGTATAGACCCATCCGGGGCGCCTGGCCAGAAAATGCAGGATGCGAAATTCGGTCTGGGTGAGATCGATTTTTTCAGGCCCGACGGTGACCGTCAGGCGGCCCGGATGAATGGTGATATCGCCGGCATGAATGGTGGCGTCGTTTGTTTCGGGAGAGGATTCATGCCTTCTGCGTAAAACGGCCCGAATCCGGGCCGAGAGGATTTTGGGGCTGAAGGGTTTGGTGATGTAATCGTCGGCCCCGAGTTCGAGTCCGATGACGATGTCGGCTTCCTCGCCTTTTGCCGTCAACATGATGATGGGAACCCGCCGCATCCGGTCGTTCTTCCGGAAATACCGGCAGATGTCGAGCCCGCCGATTCCTGGAAGCATCAAATCGAGCAGGAGAAGATCCGGCAGATCGCTCTTTGCGGCTTCGATGAGGGCTTCACCGCTTGCAAACGATCGAATGTCAAATCCTTCCCGAATCAGGTTGTAGCGCAGCAACTCGAGAATGTCCTCCTCATCGTCGACGATCCAGATCGTTTCCTTTTTCATCCTTGTCCTGCGCATGCGAAAACGTGTTGGAAGATCGTTCCGGCGAGGGATTCGACCTTCTGCCATGAAGGATGTCCCGCAGCCATAGCCAATGAGGTTAATTGGGGATACAGGTTGTAGAACTCTTCGACTTTCTGTCCAATTCCGTCCACTCGATGCTATATCCAGGTCGATGATACGGGTGTTTGTCCCTTACGGACGATGCGGCCCGAGTGAATGACGGTATCGACGGTGTTCACCCCCAGGTGATAGGGCAGAAACACATGGGATGGATGTTGCAGAATAAGCATGTCGGCCTGTTTTCCGGGATCGAGGCTGCCGATTTCTTCGGCCAAGCCGAGGGCTGCGGCCGCATTCAGGGTGAGGGCGGATACGATTTCTGCGGGTGTGAGACCGAGGTGAACGGCGGCAAGGGCGATCAGCAGCGGAATGGATTCCGAGAAGGCACTCCCTGGGTTGCAATCGGTTGCCAGCGCCACGGCGCATCCGGCATCGATCATGGCTCTTGCCCGGGCATAGGGCTCTCGAAGCCCGAATGCCGTGATGGGCAACAGAACCGCCACGACACCCGCATCGGCCATCGCCGAAATCCCCTCGTCGGATGCGTGCAGCAGGTGATCTGCCGATACGGCCCTGAGTTCTGCGGCAAGCGCTGCACCGCCAAGAGGGGTCATTTCGTCTGCATGGAGTTTGACGCCCATGCCGAGCGCTGCTGCCCGACGAAGCAGCTTCCGGCTTTGTTCCACGGAAAAGACCCCGGTTTCACAGAACACATCGCAGAACCGTGCAAGCCCTCGAGCGGCGACTTCCGGTAGAAGCTTCTCGCACAGAAAATCGATATACCCATCGCTACGACCTCTCCATTCCGGCGGCAGGGCATGGGCTCCCAGAAAGGTCGGCACGATACGAACGGGGTGCTTTCGGGAAAGCGCAGCACAGACGTCGAGCTGCCGCAGCTCGGTTTCCATATCGAGGCCGTAGCCGCTCTTGATTTCAACGGTGGTTACGCCGAAGGAAAGCAGGGTATCGAGCCTTTGCAGGGTTTCCCGGATCAGGGTCTGTTGGTCTGCGGCTCGGGTGGCCTTTACGGTTGCCAGAATGCCGCCTCCTGCAGCCAAGATGTCGAGGTATTTGGCTCCAGCCAGGCGGGCTGCGAATTCGTCCGCCCGGTAACCGGCGAACACGAGATGGGTATGGGGATCGACAAACCCCGGAAGCACACACCTTTCCGTTGCATCCAGAACGAGGGTATCCTCCGGAGCGAATCCTTCGGTCCGCACCTGATCCCATACATCGGTCGTCTTGCCGACGAACCGGATTGTGCCGTTTGCGGCAAAGACGGCACCGTCTTCGATGATGCCGATTTCGGCCATCTCGGGTCCGCGTTTGGCATGGCTGCCGGAGACCGTAATCAGCTCTGCGGCATGGAGGATCAAGAGATTTCTAGGGAAGAGAGGGGCGTTCTGCATGGTTCGTTCCTAAGGAATCCAGGAGTCAGAAGTCAGGAGTCAGGAGTCAGAAGGTCAAAGCGAAAGCTGCCAGAAATCGAGAGATGTATTCCTCCGTTTGGAAAGCTGCTAAGGCCACTTCCATGAAACTCATCCGCTTTTCTCTTGACTCCTGTATCCTGTCTCCCAACTACTAACTCCTGACTTCTGACTTCTGACTCCTGACTCCTGCCTTCCTTCCACCACCGCTTCACCGATTTCCCGCCTCACGCTGGCTGCCAGGGTTTCGGCGAGGTAGAAAACGAGGCTTTTCGATGGTCCTTCCACCATGACCCGGCACATCGGCTGGGTCCCGGAATAGCGGATGAGCACCCGGCCTTCGGAGCCGAGGCGCTCTTCGGCCCGACGGATGTCTGCCTGAAGATCCGGAAGTGTGGTCAGATCGGGTTTGGCCTTTACCGGTACATTGATGAGGGCTTGCGGAAACACCGTCATCACGGCGGCAAGCTCCGACAGGGGTTTGTCTTCCGCAGAAAGAACGTTCAGGATTTCGATGGCGGACAACATGCCATCTCCGGTCGTGTGTCGGTCGAGAAAGAGCATGTGCCCGGAATCCTCGCCTCCCAGAACCGACCCGCAGCTTTTCATCGCCTCCATCACGTTTCGATCCCCGACCTTGCATCCGATATGGGGGATATGGCGTTCCTTCAGCATCGCACGAAGCCCGACATTGCTCATGACCGTGGTGACCACCGGTTTGGCCCGCAAACGCCCCGTTTTTCGGAAATGATCGGCGCAAACGGCGATGAGCTGGTCTCCCGTGAGGACGGTTCCCGTATCGTCGACGGCAACGACTCGGTCGGCATCTCCGTCAAAAGCGAAACCGACGGCAGCCCGTCGCTGCAGTACCCGTTCCGCAAGCTTCTTCGGATGCTCTGATCCACAGCCTTCATTGATGTTTTTTCCGTCGGGCCGGTCATGGATGCAGTCCACCCGGGCCCCGATTCCTTCGAAAACTTCGCGTGCAAGGACCGAAGCCGCTCCGTTGGCGCAATCGAGGACAATCTGGATGCCCGGCAGTTGAAAATCCGATGCAACGGTGTTCAACAGAAAGTCCCGATAGGCCGATACGGCCTGCGGTTCGAAGCGGATCGTACCGGGTTCGGTGCTTCGGGGAACCGGCACCGAATCGATGATGAGCGCCTCGATGGCTTCCTCCTGCTTGCGGGAGATCTTGAAGCCGGAGGCGTCGAAGATCTTGATGCCGTTGTCCGTGTACGGGTTGTGGGAAGCCGAGACGACGACGCCTGCGGCTGCGCCCAAGTGTCGCACCAGAAAGGCCACCCCAGGGGTGGGCACCACACCGAGCAGCACGACATCGGTTCCGACAGCCGACATGCCTGCGGCCAGGGCATGGGCGAACATGTCCTTCGACTGCCGGGTGTCTGTGCCGATGAGGATCGGTGCGGCGGGCTTCAACGTGCGGACATGTCGAGCGATCGCCATGCCGATCAGCAAGACGGTATCGGCCGTCATCGGATATTCATGAACGGCTCTTCGGATGCCGTCCGTGCCGAACCACTCGCTCATGACGCCTGCTCCTGAGCTTCCATCAGAGATGGACAAAGTCTTCGAACGATTTCATGGGTGCATCCGTCGACGATGTCCTGAAGCCAACTCGTTCCGGTTTCCACCATCGACGGGTCAAGTCCCTGAATGATGTCGACATAGGTTCCATCCGAACGATCGTTCATCTGCTGGATCGTTTCCGTCAGCCGGTCCCGAAGCTCGATCCTGCCTTCCTGAAACCGAAGCATGTCGAGAATTTCGGGGAGCTTTCCAGCGTTCTCATGCAGTTCGTTCTGACGGACGGCGTGAATAGAAGGGGGATGTTGGGTGAAGGTCATCCGAAGGCCGTATTCGGCAAGTCGTTTGGCCCGTTCGTCGATGGCCCGATCCAGCGTGGTACACAACCCGGTAAACAGGGGTTCGGGGAAGAGCGGTCCTACGAACAGGGATCGAACGTGAAGGTACCACTGCCGCAGGGCGAGCAGGTTGGCGATGTAGCGGGCATTGTTCTGAACGATCCGTTTGAGGGTCGTGTGCATGCCGTGAATGAATTCGACGTTGATGCTTCTGCCCGCTCCTTCCTGAATGAGCCGGTTGGGGCGGAGCTCATCCTTTCGAAGAATGCTGCCTGCAGCAACAACCGTTCCATAATTCAGCACGCAGGGGCCGACCATGCCGCCCTGCCCCCCCAAGAAGATCGGGCGCTCTCGGAGCATCACCCCGCGGGGGACGTCTCCGATCAACGAGGCGGTGGCCTTGTCTTGGTTCGGGGTGAAATTGAAGTGAATGTAGGAGCTGCCCACCTCGCTGTGGTTCTTGCGGGAAGTGCCGCCTGCCATGAAGCAATCGCAGAAATTGATGAGACTTCCCAGGGTGACGAAGGGAAAGAGAATCGTCTGCTTCAAGGCGACGGTGTGTCCGGCGACACACTGCTCCTCGAGGATGCACCCTTCTCGAACATGGGCCCCGCTGTTGAAGCTCACCCCGTCGAGAAACACCGATCCGGCGAAATAGCCGCCTCGAAGATCCACCGCCTTTCCGATCCAGCAGTTCACGACTGTCACCGGTGCCTCGGCGCCAAGGCGGCTTCCTTTGAGAATCAGGGTATCGGCCCCATAGATCCGGGTTCCGGAATGGAGGATCACTCCGGGAGAAATCCGCTCGGGATCGACATCGTCTCCGATTTCGACACTCTGCGGGCAGGGGATGACCACCCCTCGTTCCATCAATCGCTCGATCGTGCCCATTGGATTATCCCTCCGCCTTCAGCTTTGCCGAGCGCATGGCGTGCCGCTTCTGGGCGTCGAGTACGGCCTTTCGCATTCGGATGTTTTTCGGAGTGACTTCCACGTATTCGTCGTCCAGAATGAAGTGAATGGCCCTCTCGAGGGTCATGGCCTTGACCGGGGAGAGGATGATGTTCTCGTCTCTTCCGGCGGCCCGCATGTTCGTCAGTTTCTTTTCTTTGCAAGGATTGACGTTGATGTCGTTTTCGCGGTTGTGCTCTCCGATGATCATGCCTTCGTAAACAGGGGTTCCCGGGGTGATGAAGAGCTGCCCCCGAGGTTCCAGATTGAAGAGGGCGTATGCGACGGCTTCCCCTCGGCGGTCGGATACGATGGAGCCGGTGAAGCGCGTCGGGAAATCGCCCCGGTAGGGCTCGTATCCGCTGAAATAGCTGTTCATGATGCCCGTACCCTTGGTGTCCGTGAGAAACTCGTCTCTGTAGCCGATGAGGGAGCGGGAGGGGATGCTGAATTCGATGCGGACCCGTCCCCGGTTGTGGTTGACGAGATTGAGCATCTTGCCCTTTCGAAGCGAGAGCTTTTCCGTAACGATGCCGAGAAAGGTTTCGTCGCAGTCCACCAACAAACGCTCGATCGGCTCAAGCTTCACGCCGTTTTCTTCCCGCAGGATCACCTGCGGTCTTCCCACGCAGAGCTCGAAGCCTTCCCGTCGCATCGTCTCGATCAAGATGGCCATCTGGAATTCGCCGCGCCCCTTGACGAGAAAGGTTTCCTTGTCCGCCGTCTCTTCGAGCCGGATGCCGACGTTCATGAGGGTTTCCTTGAACAGGCGCTCCTTGATCTTGCTCGATTGAACGAAGCGGCCTTCCTTTCCGCCGAAGGGAGAATCGTTGATCCGGAACACCATCGATACGGTCGGCTCATCCACCCGAAGCCGGGGCAGCCGGGCGGGGGCGGTGCGGTTGCAGATGGTATCTCCGATTTTGACATCCTCGATGCCTGAAAGCACGATGATGTCTCCTGGATCGGCGCTTTCCACTTCCTTTAGGGCAAGCCCTTCGTAGGTCTGAAGTCGGGAGATTTTGAGCGGAATCTGACGTTCCTCGGCATCGATGCAGATGAGGCTGTCGTGAAAGCGGGCAGTCCCGTGAACGATCTTACCGATGGCAAGTCTTCCAAGGTAGTCCGAGTAGCTCAGGTCGGAGACCATCATCTGGAAGGGCGCCGTCGGATCATAGGACGGGGGTGGAATTTCGGCCAGGATGGTGTCGAGCAGCAGGGCGAGTTCCTGCGGCTCCTCATCGGGGGTTTTCCAGACAAGCCCATCTCTTCCCACGGCATAGAGGAGCGGAAAATCGAGCTGTTCCTCGCTTGCGTCGAGATCGATGAAGAGATCGTAGATTTCATCGAGAACTTCAGCCGGCCTGGCGTCCTTTCGGTCGATCTTGTTGATGACGACGATGACCTTCAGACCACGATCGAGGGTTTTCTTGAGAACGAAGCGGGTCTGGGGCAGGGGGCCTTCGGAGGCATCCACCAGCAGCAGCGCACCGTCGGTCATGGATAGGGCCCGCTCGACTTCACCGCCGAAATCGGCGTGCCCCGGGGTGTCCACGATGTTGATCTTGACGTTTTTCCAAACGACCGAACAGTTCTTGGCTGCGATGGTGATCCCCCGCTCACGCTCGAGGTCCATCCGGTCGAGGATGCGTTCGGCCACGTCCTGGTTTTCCCGGAACAGGCCGCAGCGGCGGAACATGGCGTCCACGAGAGTGGTTTTCCCGTGATCGACATGCGCGATGATGGCCACGTTCCGGATACGTTCATTGACTGCAGAAGATTTCATGAAGGTTCGATTCGAAGAAGAAATAGATAGCATCTATTGCAGCAGCTCGTCGATGGCGGTCAGCTCCAGACCGAAGGCCTCGGCGACACCGGCGTAGGTCACTCGGCCTTCGACGATGTTGGCACCTGCGCGAATGTCGGCATGGACCCGCATGGCCCGCTTCCAGCCCTTGTCCGCCAGTATCATGGCATAGGGCAGGGTGGCGTTGGTCAGGGCCTGGGTCGATGTTTTGGCGACGGCTCCCGGCATGTTGGCCACACAGTAGTGGATGACGCCGTCGACGACATAGGTCGGATGATCGTGGGTGGTCGGTTTCGAGGTTTCGAAGCACCCTCCCTGATCGATGGCTACATCCACGAGAACCGATCCCGGCTTCATCAGGGAAAGCATGTCCCGGGTGATGAGTTTCGGAGCCTTGGCGCCCGGGATGAGAACGGCTCCGATGACCACATCGGCATCCTTGAGCAGCCTGCGGATCGTAGCGGGCTTGGACATGAGCAAGAAGCAGTTTTTCGGCATGACGTCGCTCAAATACCGGAGGCGATCCAGATTGCTGTCGAGCAGGAAGACCTTGGCGCCCAATCCGCAGGCCATCTTGGCGGCATTCGTTCCGACAACGCCTCCGCCGATGATGACGACAGTCGCCGGTTCAACTCCTGGAACACCGCCCAACAGCACCCCTTGTCCGCCTTGGGCCATTTCGAGGTATTTGGCGCCTTCCTGAACCGCCATCCGTCCGGCCACCTCGCTCATCGGGGTCAGCAGCGGGAGGGAGCCGTCGGCCTTCTGGATGGTTTCATAGGCGATACAGACGCTCTTGGAGGCGATCAGCGCCCGGGTCAGCTCCTCGGAGGCCGCTAAATGCAGGTAGGTGAAGATGACCTGGCCGGGACGAATCAGGGGATATTCTTGAGGCAATGGCTCCTTGACGTGCATGACCATGTCCGCACGGGCGTAGATTTCCGCGGCCGTCGGAACGATTTCTGCTCCAGCCATGCGGTAGGCCTCGTCATCGAATCCGCTTCCGATGCCTGCCCCTTGTTCCACCAGAACGATGTGTTGCCGCATCCGCATCATTTCCACGCCTGACGGAGTCATGGAAACACGGTTTTCCAATGCCTTAATTTCTTTTAAAACACCAACGATCATGGGAATCTCCTCATACATGTGAAAGGGTACAGCGAAAAGTCGTTCCTATTTGACCCGCAGCTTCTGTCCCACCTTGATCGGATCATTAGGTCCCAGGTTGTTCAATTTGCGAAGCTCGTCCTGGGAAATGCCGTATTGCTTGCTGATACGAAAGATGGTTTCCTGCGGCTGAACGGTATGGTACCCGGCGGATGCTGCATCGTTCGGGGCAGGCTTCGTTTCGGCGGATGTCGGCTTTTCCGGCTGTGGTTTCACGGGTGCAGGCGGTTTGACGGCCGCTGTTCCCGGCTTTTCGGTTGTTTGTGGGACAGGCTTTGCAGCAGCAGCTTCATGTTTTCCGGCGGATGCGTCCGCTTTCACACCACCGGATCTCCTCAACTCGTTGATATCCCGGTTGAGTTGATCCATTTTCTGAGCGATGGCCAATTCCATACTGTTGAGGCGGTTGACGATCTGATCGATTCGTTCGTCCTGGTGGGTCATCTGTCCCAGCTTGACGGTCTTGGCCTCGATTTCGCCCAATTTCGTTTCCAGCATCTTGATTCGGTTTTCGAGATCTTTGTTCGCCTGCGGATTCGATCCCTTCATCAGCATGGGCAGCGCGATGATCAAGGCGACGATGGCGAAGAGAACCGTTCCGATGAGGCCGTAGAACAGACCGGTGTTCTTGCCCGCTGCAGAAAGCAGCGTTTCCGAACGTTCCTTGTTGTAGGCATAGGCCGACTCTGCGGAGTAGTCCTTGTCTGCAGGCTCGTCTCCCTTGGGATCACCGAGCCGAATTTGACCGGGAGAAAAGGGTTCGGGCATGGGTGTACCTCCTGAATGTGAGTGAACCTAATGAATGTACATGGCCAGGGGCGTCGCCCCTATCCATGAAAACAGCCATCAACCGCTTTTCTTCTGACTTCTGACTTCTGACTCCTCATTCTTACCTTTCACAGGAATATCCAAACAATCCCCTATCGATTTCGGAAAAAATCGTGAATCACATCCACCACCCGCTCGATTTCCTGCGCTTCGAGTTCCGGAAATACCGGCAGTGCCAAGGTCTCCTGTGCCGCCCGTTCCGACTCGGGAAAATCCCCCGGCTTTCCGCCGAGATCGGCGAAGCAGGGCTGCAGGTGAAGCGGGATCGGATAGTAGATGGCCGTTCCGATGCCGTTTTCCGTCAGATATCGCTGCAGGGCATCCCGATGTTCCGGAACTCGGATGACGAACTGGTTGAAGACGTGCTTTCCCGTCCGTTCGACTGGAAGACCGATGCGCTCGAGAAGGCCGGCATCCCGAAACAACCGGGCATACGTCCGTGCATGGCTGCGCCGGCCTTCCGTCCATCCGTCGAGATGAGGAAGCTTGACCGATAGGACGGCGGCCTGTAGGGCGTCCAGACGGAAATTGCCGCCAACCTCCGTGTGGCGGTAGCGCGTCGCACCTCCATGCACCCGAAGCCGCAGGAGTTTGTCCCGATACGCTTCCGTTTTGGATGTCACCAAGCCGCCGTCGCCGAACCCACCCAGATTCTTGGATGGGAAAAAGGAAAAGCATCCGAAATCCCCGATGGCCCCTGCCCGTTTTCCCCGGTATTCGGCTCCAACCGCCTGTGCGGCATCCTCGATTACCACCAGGAGGTTTTCGGCCGCCAATTGCAGAATCGGCTCCATGTCTGCGCACTGGCCGTAGAGATGAACCGGAATGACTGCCCTCAGCCGATGTTTCATCGCTTGCGGCATGGCCTGGATCGTTTCGGCGAGCTTCACGGGGTCGATCGTGTACGTGTCCGGTTCAATGTCTACAAAGACCGGAACCGCTCCCAACCGATAGATGGCTCCGGCTGTCGCAAAGAATGTGTAAGGGGTGGTGATCACCCGATCTCCAGCTTGGATGCCGATCGTCATCAGCGAAAGCAGCAGGGCGTCCGTGCCGGAGGATACGCCGACGGCATAGGATGCACCGCAGTAGGCCGCCATTTGTGTTTCGAATTCCTGGACAGGTCTTCCCAAAATGAACTGCTGGGATTCGAAGAGTTCGGTCAGCTTCGGGGTGAGCTCGTCCCGGATCTGTTGGTACTGCCTCGTCAAGTCAAGCAAGGGAATGTTCATAGGGTTCCTGTGAACGTCAGAAGTCAGAAGTCAGAAGAACAGCGGATGACTCCTCTTTCGGACGCAACGTCATTTCTGTGGTTTCCTCGTTGCATTTCCGATGGCGGAAAAATCCATCGCCATGAGCATTTATCATAAAAATGCGGCCGCCCCGCGTGAGAACCCCGTTGGCGGAGCGGGCGCGACGGGCTTTCGCGTCAGCCACCCCGGCGAGATGTTCGTCTCTGGCGGGGAAGGTGCGCCGGGTCTTTTGGCGAATGCCGGAAACGCTTGTTTGAATGTGCCGGGCCTCGTTGGGCTGGACAAATGAAATTCCTTCGGCATGTATCGGGTAATGCTGATGCCGAAAACCGATGGCCTCTCCGGAGCGGGTGTGGCCATTGTCCAGCCTTACGAGGCCGGGCACATGAGTTCGTTTTCGGCTTCGCCAAACAGATCCGGCGCACCTGAACCAGCCACGACGGGCCTATCTTCCGGGGTGGCTCCAACCACGCCCCATCCGCCCGATTCTGCCACGGCATTTTCATGGACGGGGGCCGTCCCAAAGGAAAAAAATGAAAAAGGCGCCATCTATCCCGCTCACGCTCTTACACCCTCACATCCGGATGGAGGTTTCGATTTCCATCAGGTGGGCGTCCTTCTCTGTTTCATTGCACACGATCAGCTCTGCCTCCAAGGACGGCGCCATCGATACGCTTTCCCCGAGCTTCATCGTCCTGATGTCACCATTCTGGTGGATTTGCACCGTTCCGTCAACCAAAACGAGGGTTTTCATCCGAACCGGATCTGGAGCAATTGTCACCTGCTCCTTCGGGAAGACGTTCAGCCGGTGCACCTGATAGCCCGCTCTTACCTCGAGGGTGGTGCGTGTTCCCCAGGGGGTCGTCACGGTCGTATGGTTCTGCACCTGCAGGCGCTTCTGGGCCTTCAGCACGGCGACGATCTCCTTCACGTCCCGGCTCGTTTCCATGTCCGAAACGAAGACGGCATCCGGCGTTTCGACAATGACGATTCGGGACAGACCGTTGACGGCGATCATCCGCTCCTGGGTCATGACGAAGCAGTGATGACACTGCTGCAGGATGACATCGCCCACGATGACGTTGTTCGATTCGTCCTTCGGTAGAAAGTCATAAAGGGATTTCCAGGAACCGATGTCGCTCCAACCGAGATCGGCCGGGAGCACCACCCCGATGCGGGTGTTTTCCATGACCGCCACATCGATCGAGACATTGGGCAGGCTGGCATAGTCCTCCATCGAAACGTCGGTCATGCCGTTCATCATCTGCCGGAAGCGCTCGCTCATGTCGGGCTGATACCGCTCGAATTCCTGTGCCATGACCGATGCGCGGAAGGCGAACATCCCGCTGTTCCAGTAGAAATTCCCCGATTGCAGGTAGCGCTCTGCAGTGGCCCGGTCCGGTTTTTCGACGAAGCGCCGAATCCGCCTGGCCCCTTCTTCAACCGGATCGCCTCCCTCGATGTAACCGTATCCGGTTTCCGGGTAATAGGGCTTGATGCCGAAGGTGACGATGAAGCCGGCTTCTGCAAGCCGGGCAGCAGCCAGAAGCTTTTCCTGGAAGCGCTTGGGGTGCCGGATGACGTGATCCGCCGGAAAGATGAAGACGATGGCATCATCGACTTCCTTCAACACCCGGTGCAGGGCGAGCAGCACGGCTGGGGCCGTGTTTCTGCCGCAGGGTTCGGAAACGATCTTGTCCTTCGGATCGATGCCGATCTGCTGCAGATGCCTTCCAATGTCTGCGGCATGATGAGCTCCGCAGACGATGCGGATTCGATTCGTATCGAGAACGGGAGAAAGTCGTTTGATCGTGGTCTGAACGAGGGAATCTTCACCGCAGAGCTTGGCCAGCTGCTTGGGGAAGAGCTCCCGGGAAACGGGCCACAGCCGGGTGCCGGAACCTCCTGCCAGCAGAACCGGATAGATCGGAAGGGAAACGTCCTTCATCGGCCATTCTCCTTTCTGAAGCGTCGTTTGCCGTTGGTCTGACCTGGATCCCGAACGACGGGAATGCACCGGAAGCCGACCGTCTTCGGGCCGGTGACGGCCTGCACGCTGCGCTTGAGCTCTTGGGTGGCCTTCACGCCGATCTGCTCGGCCAAGGCGATGTGGACAACAGCGCCGGAGGGTTGAACCAGTTCGATCCGCACCCTGCAGGCCCCGGGATGCTCTTGCAACACTTCCTTGAGCCGAAGCAGCGTGTTGCGGTCGGCAGCGTCGGCATCGAGTCGGATCTGAACAATGGCCGTCCACAGTTCCGGGGCGGTTTCCATGCGGATGACGTTTTCTGCAATCAGTTTGACGCTGTTTTCGTCCTTTTCCACCTGTCCCTGAACGATGACGGCCCGATCGGCTTCGAGAATCGCTCCTGCCTGTGCGTAGAGATCCGAAAAGACCGTGATCTCCACACTCCCGTTTCGGTCTTCGAGGGTGAGAAAGGCCATCAGCTCGTCCTTTCGGGTCTTGATGACCTTCACATTCCGGATGATTCCCCCCACACGGACGATTTCCGCAGCTTCCCGTTCCCAAAGCCCGATGGTGTCGCAGTCGGTGAAGGCTTCGAGAACGGCTTCATGGCCTTCGAGGGGGTGGCCGGATAGGTAGAAGCCGAGGCATTCTTTTTCGAGCGCGAGCTTTTCCTTTCGGTCCCATTCCGGGATGTCGGGAAGCTCCGGCCGATCGTTCCACTGGCCTTCGTCGAAGAAGTCGGAGAACAGGCCCAACTGGGGATCGTTTCGTTTCTTTTGACGGAGCTGACCGTCGATCATGGCCTCCTCGAAAACGGCCATCATCTGAGATCGGAAGGCGCCGGTGGAATCGAAGGCCCCGCATTTGATGAGGCTTTCGATGACCCGCTTGTTGACCTTCTTGAGTTCCACCCGCTTGCAGAAATCGAAGATGGAGGTAAACATCCCCTCCTTGCGGGCCTCGAGAATCGCGTCGATGGCCGCCTCGCCCACGTTTTTGACGGCGACCAAGCCGAAGCGGATGGCACCATCCACGACGGTGAAGTGCTTGTCGCTCGCGTTGATGTCGGGCGGCAGAATCGGGATATGGTGAGCGCGGCATTCGGAAATGTATTTGACGACCGCATCCGTGGAGTGCATTTCGCTGGTCAGCAGCGCAGCCAGGAATTCCACAGGATAGTGGGCCTTGAGGTAGGCCGTCTGGTAAGAGACGAGGGCATAGGCTGCACTGTGGGACTTGTTGAACCCGTACCCGCCGAATTTTTCGATGAGATCGAAGAGCTGGGCCGCCTTTTCGGCAGGGATCCCTTTTTCGGCTGCGCCGTTCACGAACCGGTCCCGGTGTTTGGCCAAAATTTCGGGGATTTTCTTCCCCATGGCCTTCCGCAGGTCGTCTGCTTCGCTCATCGTATATCCGGCAAGCTCGACCGCAATCTTCATGACCTGCTCCTGGTACACGATCACCCCGTAGGTTTCCCGCAGGATGGGTTCGAGCTCCGGCACCAGGTATTCGACGGGTTTTCGGCCGTGCTTGCAGTTGACGAAATCGTCCACCATCCCGCTGTCGAGAGGGCCCGGGCGGTAGAGGGCGACCAAGGCCACGATGTCTGCAAAACATTCGGGTCGCAGGCGCACCATCAGATCCTTCATGCCGGAGCTCTCAAGCTGGAAAACCCCGGTCGTGTCTCCCGAAATCAGCAGGCGATAGGTGTCTGCATCGGTCAAATCGAGGTTGGCCATATCCGGGGCTTGCTTCCCTTGGCTTTCGATCAGCCGGAGCGCATCGGCCATGACCGTGAGGTTCCGGAGTCCGAGAAAATCGAATTTGACAAGCCCGATCTTCTCGACACATTTCATGTCGTACTGGGTGACGACTTCGCCCTTCTTCCCCTTGAACAAAGGCAGGTATTCCACCAAGGGTCTGTCGGAGATGACCACGCCTGCCGCATGGGTGGAGGCATGTCGGGGAAGACCCTCCAGGACCTTGCAGATGTCGATGAGCTCGCCGATTTCAGGCTTGGATTGGGCCATTTCGGCAAGACGGGGCTCCTGTTTGAGGGCGTTTTCGAGGCTGATGTTGAGCACTTCCGGAACCATCTTGGCGATGGCGTCGACTTCCTTGAGCGGGATGCCGAGAGCTCTGCCCACATCCCGGATGACAGCCCGGGTCATGAGCTTTCCGAAGGTGATGATCTGGCTGACGTATTCGCCCCCACCGTAGCGATCGACCACGTACTTGTATACGGATTCCCGACCGTTGATGCAGAAGTCGACGTCGATGTCGGGCATGCTCTTTCGGGCCGGGTTGAGGAACCGTTCGAAGAGAAGACCGTGGACGAG
>Ga0101944_10004472_pt1 | contig 17246 bp, 15 predicted proteins | sample DewCreD2012metaG_FD_75245 | JGI IMG/M metagenome (GOLD analysis project Ga0101944, IMG submission 75245) | Hot spring sediment bacterial and archeal communities from British Columbia, Canada, to study Microbial Dark Matter (Phase II) - Dewar... ...
TCACCTTCACCGAGTCTTCTCCCGCCATTGCCGATAACTCTATCTTTTATATGTATTGCAGATATATAGCCACCAAGTTCACGTATCGCATCCGCATTATCAAACCCACCCGCAGTCATGTTTCCTACATCATAATATATACCAACAGATTGACTGCCAATTCTGTCAATCATGTCAGTCATTATTTCAGGAAAAAGCGTCATTTCAAGGGCTAATATAAGACGACAATCCTCAGCAATTGGCACTAATTCGCTAATATTCTCAATCACCCGATTTTGATCATCTTCATTCTTAATCCTATTCTTTCCAAAGAAAGAGATCAAAACGATCCCTGTATCCAAATCCCTTGCTGAAAGTATAACATTACTAAAATCCTTAATTACTTCTTCCCTATCAAGATCACCATAATCCACAAGCCCGAATTCCCTTGATGACCCAACACAGATGCTTGAAAGCATAATTCCATTCGTTTCAATAGCATCTTTAATCGCTTGTTTTTGCTCATCTGTATATGGCAAATGTCTGCCATTGGACTTTGTTTTAGTAATTAACTCAATCGCATCAAATCCCCAATATCCAGCATGTTCAATAGCCAACAGATCATCATCTGTTCCAAAAACCTCCTGCATAGCGCTTATTAACATATTTCACCTCTATATTAAAAGGTTGCAATTATCAATGTGTTTCATATTGACAATAACATATCTGCGTTTTATAATCAATAGAAATCCTTAATACTTATCGGTATATTTTTCAAATACATTAGTCTGGAGGGAACAAATGGAGCTAAATAATAAAGATTCTTTCTTCCCGATTATGGCTTGGGGAACATCCCCCGGTGATATTAGCGTCCTAAATGAAATGTCTGAATGTGGATTGACTGTAGCAGGATTTGTTTCACCAGAAAACCTTGATATGGTCAATAATGCTGGTATGCGCGCATTTGTTATGGACTCACGCGCTTCTGGCTATGATTTCACAAATATTGACTATGACAAAATGGCTGATAATGTCACAAGTCTCGTTGACGAAGTTGGCTCACATCAAGCCCTGATGGGTTATTATATAAAGGATGAACCTAATATCAGCGAATTTTCAGGGCTTGCAAGCGTGTCAGAGTTGTTTCAGGAAGTTTCCCCGCAGAAAATACCATATATTAATTTATATCCAAACTATGCAAATGCAAATCAATTAGGAACAGAAGACTATTGGGAATATCTTGATTATTATGTTAATACTGTCAATCCACCAATAATCAGCTATGATCACTATGCCCTAATGGAAAATGAACCACTAAGAGAAGGTTACTTCTCAAATTTGGAAGCTATAAGATTAGCATCCATAAAATACAAACGCCCTTTTTGGAATGTCATTTTATCAACAGCCCATTTTGCATACAGAGAACCAACTTCCGCAGATATAAGATTTCAAGTATTTACAACGCTTGCTTACGGAGGAAAAGGCATAAGCTATTTTACATACTTTGCACCAAAATCAAGTAATTGCAGAATGGCACCAATTGATCAATTTGGCAATCGTACGCCAACATGGAGTTATATCCAGAATGTCAATCTGTCAGTCCAAATGCTCGCCCCAATTCTACTAAATCTAACATCCACAGGCGTTTATCATATAGGCAATGTTCCCAAAGGCTGTCTGACACTTCCGGGTAATACACTAACAAGGGCTGTTTATGGCAATGGAGACTATCTATTGGGCGAATTCGCACATATCAACGGTTCTAACTATATTATGATAGTTAACAAAGATTTTAATAATTCTACCAACTTTCGCCTTGAACTTAACGATCCTAATAGTCAAATATATCGCATATCATCCTATACAGGCAATATTGAGGGGCTAGTTGATGAGAGTGATTGGTTAGCCCCCGGTCAGGGCGTATTATTGCAGATCTCACCTAAAGGAATATAAACAAAGGTTTCCTCTTTCAAAAGAGGATAGAGGGGATTTTTCAATTAGTTACATAAGAAAGGAGAAGCACATTGGATCATCTTTCCCCAATGTATTCAATATGCTGTAAATGAAAAATGGTTAAAATAGGTATGTTGAGCTTTGCTCATGTTCATGCAAACGGATATGCAAAACAGGTCCTTGATAGCGAAAAAGCAGAACTCGTCTCGATATGGGATGATGACGAAGGTAGAGGAAAAAGAGCGGCAGAAAATTACAAAGTCCCATTTTATTCTGATTTGGACAAGATATTAGCGACCGACATTGACGCAGTAGTTGCCAATGCGTCAACTGATATTCATCCAGAGGTTATGATAGCGTCTGCGAAAGCTGGTAAGCATATATTTACAGAAAAGGCACTTGCTATAACAGTGTCAGAGTGTGACAAAATAATTGATGCTGTTAAAAAAGCTGGTGTAAAATTTATGATCTCTCTGCCCTCAAGATGTAGCAAAGAACTGCTTTTGGCAAAGAAAGCTATTGATGATGGTATATTAGGCGATATAACTTTTTGCAGAGGCAGAGTCGCACATTCCGCCGCATTGGAAAAATGGTTCAGTGGCGATAGCGCATGGTTTGTTGATGCAAAAAAAGCCGGTGGTGGAGCATTATTTGATCTTGGTTGTCACAGAATGGATGTCATAAGGTGGATGATGGGTGAACCAAAGCGATTGATGGCAATCATTACAAACATGTCAGGCAACTATGACATTGACGACAACTCAGCAACTATCATTGAGTTTGCAAATAAAGGAATAGGCGTTGTTGATGTTGCTTTTGTTCATAGATCGGGTCCAAATCCGTTTGAGCTTTATGGCACTGAAGGATCACTCACAATGGGAGCCGGTCCTCTTTCACTAACAAGCCGAAAACTATCCGAGGATGCAATAAAAGACTATATCGCCAACGGACCTCAAGGGCTTCCTTCCGCAATGCAACAATGGCTAAATGCCATAACAGATGGCACGCCAATGACAATCACTATAGAGGATGGTCGCAACCTGACTGAACTACTCCAAGCGGCATATATGTCCTCATCACAAAACAAGGCAATACAGCTACCTCTATAAGGTTAACATTCTGGGCGTAGTATTGCTACGCCCTTTTCCCATACACAAAAAATTCTCCTCTTGGGAGGGGATTAAGGGGTGGGTAAAAATAGTTGAAAACCACAGAAGAATTATTCAGAGAACTCGTTGAAATTATAGCAAAACTCAGAAGCGAAGAGGGTTGCCCATGGGATAGAGAACAGACTCACGAAACCTTAAAAATGGGAATTATAGAAGAAGCTTATGAGGTTATCGAAACAATAGATCAGAAAGATGATGAAAAGCTAGAAGAAGAACTAGGCGACCTTTTAATGCAGGTTTTATTAAATGCACAAATAGCAAAAGACAAAGGCAAATTTGATATAAATGGAGTCATACAAAAAATAAACGAGAAATTATTAAGAAGGCATCCTCACGTCTTTGGTGATTTGGATGTCAAAGATTCAGAAGAAATAATGAAAAACTGGGATCGCATCAAAAGTGAAGAAAGAGCTAATAAAGATGAATATTCGATCCTTGATGGCATACCTATACATCTCCCCGCGCTCATACAAGCTAGAAAAGTCCAGTCCAGAGCATCAAGAGTAGGCTTTGATTGGGATAAATCCAGCGATGTTCTCAAAAAAGTTGAGGAGGAAGTAGATGAGCTAAAAGAAAGCATAGTTAATGCAGATCAGCCAAACATAGAGGAGGAAATAGGCGATATATTATTCTCAATTGTAAATCTTTCAAGATTCCTCAACGTTGAGCCAGAGGACGCATTGCGAAAGACCACAGCAAAATTTATGAGGCGTTTTAAGCAAATGGAAGTCAAAATAGCCCAAAAAGGTAAGAAGATTACCGACTATGACCTTACAGGCTTGGACAAATTTTGGGATTCCATAAAGGAGGATGAACGCAAATGATGTATGATCAACCACCAGCAATAACAATAATACAGGCAGGCGAAATGAAATTATCTTTTGAATGCACTTCTGATGGCATCGTTTTATTAAGCTTTATGGATACAGCGTTAGATTGCGAATTAATGGCATCCCAAATACTGCCATTGTTCTCAATTAAAATGCGAAACGTTGAAACCAAAGAGGAAACGCATCTGACAGCAGACACAGGCTGGAAATCAACGAGTATTGAAAAAGGTGATAACAGCTTTTCGCTTATTTGGGAAATGGATAAATTAGATGTTAGGCTTCATGGAAAGATTGATAATGCAAATAGCTCGATATATTGGAATTTTGAGATAGAAAATAAGGATAAAGATATGAGTATCTGGAGTGCCATTTTTCCGCAAATTGGCATAGCTGATCTCAGTGATGATGGCTGTGTTTTCTTTCCAAGAGGACCCGGTGAAGTCCAGAAAGGCTTATGGGATAGGGATTTTAGACATCAGGGAGTTTATCCTGAGCCATGGACGGTCATGCAATTCGTGTCAGCATACAACAGACAAACAGGCTTATATATAGCAACCCATGATCCCAATGCAAGCACAAAGACAATATCCATAGAAAGCAGAACTAACGAAAAATCTGTTGTATTTACATTTGAGCATCCAGCAGAAAATATGGGCGTTGGTGGAAACAATTTTGAGCTAAGCGGTCATGCAGTCTGGCAGTTGCTTCGTGGTGATTGGTTTGATTCGGCTATGATTTATAAGAATTGGTTGAAAGAGAATGCAAGATGGTATCCGAAACTTGGCAAAAATGGACGCACTGATACACCTGACTGGATGAAAGAGCTTTGCGTTTGGGCAACAACTAGCGGAAATGCAGAACAATTAGTGCCAAAAGTGAAACAATTTGCAGAATTTTTAGGCGTGCCTGTGGGCTTTCATTGGTATAACTGGCATCAGATACCTTTTGATAATGACTATCCACATTACTTTCCTGTTACAGATGGCTTTGCTGATGGCGTTCAAGAATTGCAAAAATCTGGCGTATATGTTATGCCGTATATCAACGGAAGGCTTTGGGATACAAGGGACAAAGGGACTGAAGACTATCAATTTACAAGCGTAGCCCTGCCATCTGCGACAAAAGACGAAAACGGCGAAATATACACAGAAAGCTATGGTAGTGTAGAATCAGATGGAAGCCCTGTCAAATTCGGTGTCATGTGTCCGACAACAGAACTATGGCAAACAAAGATACGTGATATATGCCTAAGATTGATAGACGAATACAAAGTCAATGCGGTCTATATAGATCAAATCTCTGCAATGTCACCAAGATTATGTATGGATAAAACTCATGGTCATCCACTTGGCGGTGGGCATTGGTGGGTTGAGGGATATTGGGAAATGCTACAATCAATTCGTGATGCTATACCAAAAGACCGTATGCTAACTAGCGAATGTAACGCCGAAGCTTATACAAAATGGCTTGATGGTTATTTGTCATGGACTTGGCAATATGATGGTCAAGTGCCAGCGTTTCCTGCGGTATATGCAGGTGCAATACAGAATTTTGGCAGGGCATATCGAGGCGGTGAAACTGCAGACATTGCCCTAAAAATGAAGGCTGGACAACAGCTAGTTTTTGGAGAGCAAATCGGTTGGATCGATCCGAGTATCATAAACCAAAAGGAAAATGCTGATTTTTTCAGGCAAGTTGTTCGTTTGCGCTATAAATTAAGGGAATATTTCTATGCAGGAGAAATGCTCAGACCGCCATCTCTGACAGATAACATGCCAAATGTCAAGGCTGATTGGCAATGGGCTGGTGAATGGTGGGTTACAACTGATAGCGTTTTAACTGGTGCATGGAAGTTAGAGGATAGCATTGTCTTGATATTCGTTAATGTTAGTGACAACGATGTCATATCTGAAGTCAATTTTGATCTTGCAAAATATGGCATTAATGTAAATACATGCGAGTTAAAATCAATTACCGCTGATGGAGAATCACAAGCTGATTCATCATTAATAACAAATGAGACAACTTTTTTTGCTCATCAAGCTGTTGCGTGGAAGATAAAAGCAAAATAGCAAAAAAAACATCATTATGAGAGGAGAAAATAAGATGAAAAAGAATATGTTAATCTGCTTTGTTTATTTACCTATCTGTTTAGCAATAGTATTTTCAGCTAATGCCAAAATGGATTCTATAGTAGGAGTATGGACTTTTGACAAAGACAATGACACATCTGACATTTCAGGAAATGGTCATAATGGCAAAGCAGAAGGCAAAGTCAAATGGGTAAATGGCAAATTTGGCAAAGCGATTGAATTGGATGGAGCTAGTGCTGTTATAATAGAACACGCAAATGATATGAATTTGCAGACATTCACACTAATGGCATGGGTGAATATTCCAAATCCACCAACAGATTGGTGGACAATTGCAGCGAAAGATGGTTGGCCTAATAGAAATTACGGTTTATGGCTTGCGTCAGGAACAGGACTTGCGCATCATTCATGGACATCAGGAGGAGCGCCAAACAACAATGCGATCAATGCAGTAACGCCAGTAGTACCAAAAGAATGGTTTCATGTTGCTGGAACTTACGATATGAAAGAAAGTAAGTTATACATAAATGGTAAACTTGATGCAAAAGGGAGTTTTGGTGATAAGCCGAATGTTACAGACGTTCAATTTATAATGGGCAGGACCTCAAATGGCAGTTATAAATATTCAGGAGCAATAGACGAGGTTGGTTTGTTCAATAAGGCTTTGAGCGAAGAAGATATAAATTTGATAATGAAAAGCGGAATGATTGCGGCGACATCTGTCAACCCAAGAACCAAACTAGCTACAACATGGGCTAATGTAAAATCAAATTAAATAAATTAAAAAAGGGCGATTTTGATGATCGCCCTTTTTAATAAATTATCTTTATTTCTTAATCGTTCCCCAAGTCAAAGCCATTTTTTCATTGGGATTAACGGAAGCGGCTTGAGATGAAAGTATAATATGACCGAACCCCATACTTTGATCATGTGCTTCTCGCCCTGTCCATGTCATCTGAATTTCCCTATCAACTGCTTCTGTATCATCAATAACCGGATGAAATCCAATAGCGTTACCTTTTTCAAACTTCAAAGATTTCATTTGCTTATAATCAATCGAGGCTTCGCAAATATATGCACCAGCAATTTCCGTTGACATGACTTTAAGATAATCAGGTTCTTTTGAGCCAGCGCCATCCATATTACACCAATTCCATTTTTGATTTTTTGCATTGAAGCCGTATTGATAATGCTCATTATGACCAGCGACAGCATTTGTAGTTGAGAAGAATATCTCTATTGCATCAGCATTCCAAATATCTCCCCCAACCTTGCTCATGGATAATTTATCATCTTTAACTTCAACACCAATATATATATTTTTTTCATCCCACATAACATAAAACTTACCACTACAATCTTTCGAATTACTCCAATTCGCCTGTCCTAGAAAAATTTGTTCTTCAGTATCTAATACTGCAGGTATCATATAACTGAGCTGTCAATCATCTAGTTTTCCATCAATATTTCTGGGAGTGCCTTTAAGACAGTCTATTACAAGAGGGTCACCAGTTTTTGGATGTTTTGCTGGTGGGTCTGCAGATAAAACAGATAACGGGATAGCATAAATAACAATAAAAAATATCAAAAATATTAATAATATTTTCTTCATCGTTCATCCCTCCAAAATAGAATCACATACAATAAAACCCTAACGTTTTTTAATAAAAAATGCTTTTATCACCTCCATCCATAATTTTATTTTATACATTTCATCATTAATAGTCAATAAAATTTTTGAGAGGTGACAACTTTGGAGGAAAAGAGCTATTCAGATTTTAAAAAATCATTTATTCTTAGACTTAATGAACTGGAGTTCACCATCTTTTATCTTTATTAACGTTTTTTCTAGTATTATTTGGTCTGAACCTATTGATAAAGTAACTATTTTCCCCGTGGACATAACATCAACAGATTCAACGCTATGCCCCCCAGTCCCATGTTCAATCATCATACCAGAATCAATCTCCATACCAATTACAAGAGGAATATTAAGAATAGGTATAAGAATATCTGGAAAAACAATTACACCGATCGCTTTATCAAACTTGAAATTGTGATTATGCTTGCCAGAAGGGGTATTAACTTCTTTTTCTTTACACCCATAACAAAGCAAAGTTAGATTGGCACAGCCTTCGATTGTTGTCAAGTTCGGCAATTCCAATTTCAAATTTTGATAGGACATATTTATCTCATGGACATCTCCATCATGATGAACTGAGACACCAGCAAAAGATAAATTACCAATAAAAACTAGAAAAACAAAAAAACAAAAAGTTATTACACTTTTTTTCATTTAATACCTCCGATAATCTAAGCAAGACAATTCATTCCAATATAATAAACACCATATATTTTAGAGAGTATCTGGAATAAAAAAGTTCCTTAAAAAATCGGGAAAATACAATATTTTTTTGAGGATTTCTGGCGATTATTGTTTGCCAGATCGTCATAAACCTATGGTTTCATCTAAATAGCCTAATCTCTCAGGAGTTATAAAAATTTATATAACAATGCCGGACCGCACATAGGAATCGGTGGAATAGCAGCAAAAACTAAGGAATTGTGATATTTGTAAATCTGTTACCTGTGTCCATAGTCAATACATCAGTTATCAAAATATCTATACCAAAGATTTATTTTATATGATAAAATCCTCGCATAATCAATTCGATTAATCATATTAACGATAGCCTTATACATAAAACTTGGAGATATGAATAATGCGCATTAAGATAACTATTGATGTTGGAAAAGGGATATCTATTCCGATCAATTATAATTATTTCCTTGCTAGTGTAATATATCGTTTTTTAGACCTATCTAATCCTGAGTATGCTTATTTTCTGCATGAAGACGGATATGGTTTAGGAGATAAAAAATTCAAACTATTCACATTTTCTCAATTGATGGCACAGAAACGTGAAATAAGAGGAAATTACATTCAATTCAAATCACCATTGACATGGTTTGTTTCATCGCCCCAAGAAGAGTTTCTTGGTGGCTTTGCTGCATCATTATTAGATCAGAGAGTAATTCTTATAAATGATATTCCTCTTCAGGTAAAGGATGTTGACATACCAAAAATACCTCATTTTCAAGAACGTATGTATTTCCGATGTCTCTCACCAATTACTATGTCAACAAAGCGTGAATTTAGGGGTGAAATTGCTACGCACTATCTCTTGCCTGATGAATCTGATTTTTCGGAGTTAATAAGGCAGAACCTTATAAGGAAATATGAGACAATATATGGCAGAAAACCAAGAGATGATTCATTTAGAATGGAATTTGATGCTGATTATATTTCCAAACAGCAAGGTCGTGTAACTCGCCTTGTTCGGTATAAAGATATAGATATTCGTGGTGTTTTATGTCCTTTCCGTGCCTTTGGTAGCCCAGAATTAATGTTTATTGGCTATGAATGTGGTTTTGGCGATAAAAACAGCGCAGGATTTGGTATGGTGGAAGTTTTTTAATAAATAGAGTGACATACACCTGTCACTCCTAGCTTGTATAATAGGTATTGTTAACTACATAGGAAAGGAGGATGCTTATGGCTACTGACCAAAAACAATTGGAATTATTATTGTCGGATGATCAACGTAAGCTCGAGCAATCACATAATTCCGATGAAATAATTCATTTAAATCTGACATTAACGGGTAATCCATGGACAGATATGGGAATTGTCAGCTTATGTCAGGAATTGCAGAGGGGATCTCTTTCATTTTTGGCAAAGCCTATTGTTTGGACAGAGCATGAAGTAATCATATCTATCTATAATGACAAAGACTCCCTGAAAGAAATGGAAGCATGGTTTTATGATATGCTAAGAGGACAGTGGAATGAAATCTTTTGGTTGAGTAAGCCCGCAAAGGTGCTTAATCGGGACCATGTTTTTAAAGATGGGTTTATAGATGAGACAGCACAATTCCCATTAACAAGAGAACAATGGGGAGAAAATAAAGATAAGCTGAAAGGTTCTTTCAAAGATTCGGTAGCGATTTCTCAAACACGACTGAATTATCTGGGAACAAAATCAGATAGAAAAAATGTTCAGAAGCAGTTAGAAAATATTGTCAAATCCTTCATTAAAGAGTCATTGAATCTAAAAGGGGCAAAAAATTGTGATTTATGTGGAAATTTAAGTGATGATCTGAAAAACGCGACTCAAAGCATAAATCCACTTTTTAATAAGCATCATAATACAAAGGTGCGTGAATTTGCCAGTGGCAATACATATTATCAAACATGTCCGATCTGCTATTTGACTAACCTTTGCACAGCTTTAAACAAAGATATTCCCTTTGTATATTCTAATAAACAAACATCCCTAATTTTGCCTGATATTCCTGATCTGCAATTGTTGAGGAAAGTTTTGGCAAAATTTGAAAGAAATCTACACGATCTGAGCCGATCAGATGAGCTTTATACATCCACAAATCTTCGAGGATATTGGTGGCACGATGTATATTCATTAGTATTGGTTTTATTCCATAATATCTTCTATGAGTTTTCTATTCAGGAAGATAAGGAGGAATGGAGTTGGAACCCAGTCGCAGATAAAACACAGATTCCTCTTTTAAATCGTTGGCTTATCATACCTTTCACAAAGCCACAAAATGTCAGATTCGGCAATATCCACGTAGTTGAGGTAGATAATCGGTTATATGATTTTATAAAGCCAATTCCGTTAAATGATGGAATGGAATTGCGTTTGGTGCTTGATATACTAAGCCGTATGAAACCAAAGTCGAATCGTCCTGATGGTATCCTTGTGATTCGACATTTGTGTCAGGCAATTGCTACAAGTGATACTGCTCTGCTAAATACTGCTCTATTTGAGCTTTATAAACACAGTGATGCGATTACCTTTATTCCACAAGCAGGAAGACCGCATCCTGTTCGTCTGTTACCACAATTTGTTTATTATTTTTTGGAGGTGAATGAAATGTTAGACAAGGAATTACGAGATGATCTACGTGCATTTGGAACTAGCGTTGGTTTAGCTTTTTCTCATGATGTAACTCTGATAAGCAAGTTATACAATATTTCTAATGAGAGTGATTTTCGTTCCATACTCAACCAAATCATGTTTCGTTTATATAAGCTTTCGACAAGTGGAAAGGCGACACAAGGTGGTAAATTTATGGTTGAGTCTCAAGGAGAATCCAGAGAGATTACCCCTCTTCGCCAAGAGCGAGTTACAAATATATTGGATCAATTGTCAGAGGAAAATTGGAAAGAGATGGCGGAGACGCTTTCTACGTTTGCATGTCTTTCGGCTTTTAATGCCAATTTCTTCAAATCTACAACCTGATTATAGAGGAGTTAAAAGACAATGAATAATTTCAATCTTAAAGGCATCAGTATTGTGTGGCTTAGCAAAACGGACCTTAGCAATCTGAACGCTGGAGAAGGCGGAGGAGGAAACGTCACAGAACTTAAAACTTACGACAATGGACGTAAGCCTTATGCTTCTGGTCAATCAGTGCGTCATGCTATTAGGCAAGCAGTTGAACGAAACTATCAAGGTGCTTTGAAATGCACCCCTGAATCACCTTGTGGTAATGTCAAAGAGTGCTGGCTTTGTGATATGTTTGGCTATTTGAATCCTAAACTTGGTGAGGGATTTGATCGAAGATGGTCTCCTATTAAAGTCACTCCCGCATTGGGACAGATAGCTTCTGAAATCGTTACAGATATGCTGATTAGAATGAGTGATAAAACAAAATCAGATGGTAAATCTGAATCAAAAAAAGAAGAAACACTGATCCCTATGGATGAAGAAACCGAAGAAGTTGACGAAGTTGAAGAAAAAGGTGGAAGTAAAGATCAGCGAATCGCTTATGTCCAAATAATGTCAAATGTATATCGTATAGGACTTTCTCTTGACGTAGCAAATCTTGGTAAGGTTATTAAGCCTGTTTATGAAGGAAAGGGAAAAGAGCAAAAGTTCCGTGAATGGGAGATTGTTACAGATATTGGCAATGAAGAGCGCAAAAATAGAGCTATTGCATTGTTACACGCTATTGGTGGTATCGCTGACTTTGCCAAACAAGCTCGTAATGCGACATCATTGGCGCCAGATATATTCATTGCTGGAATGCACACCCGATACTCTCATAGAATATTACGAGCTTTATCACTTGATGATAAAGGTAATGTAAATCCAGATGAACTTCGTGTAATATTGCAGGACTTGCAGGATGATGGGGCAAAACTATTTTTGGGTTTCACTCCGCAAGTAGTTGCTAATGAAGGAGTATTGATTTCAACCATAAAAGAATTCAACCTTGAGCCTGTCAATCCTATTCGTGCTTTGCAAAACCTTATGGATGCTGTCCGTAATGCTTCTATCGAGTAATGGAGGGGGACTATGGAACAGATATTGACATTCAAGTTAATCTGTCCTTTTTGGACCTCGTTCCGCAATCCCGGTACCGTTAATGTACATGTGACATATCCCTTTCCCCCATTAACAACATTATATGGTTTTTTAAATTCCGCAAGGGGTATGCCTCAAGATTGGTATCTGGATAGGGATGAATGGCAAATCTCCGTTGTGATTGAGTCAAGAGGAAAATTGGTCGAAACTTTTAGCAAGATAATGAAAGTATATGAAGATAAGACAACTGGAGAAGAAAGAAAACAACGTATGTCAGAAGGTGGTTCAAAGGGATTTTTTGATAGAACTACGCTAATACGACAAAAATTATTAGGTAGCTGCTATATTGTATATCTAAAAGCAAAACCCGACTTGCTTGAGGATGCAAAACATGCACTGGAAAATCCAAAATGGCCACTCTATTTGGGGGAATCTGATGATTTGGTTGATGTTGTTTCACCACATATTGTCACTGAATCTCCTAAACCTGTTCATCATATACATTCTGTCTTTCCTGGTATTGTTGAAGGATGTAAATTGGTTAATATTCCTGTTAGGTATTACCAGATAGAAAAACAGGAGGTAAAGAAAAAAAAACAAACAGAAGAAAAAAAAGAACCATGGGTAGCGGATTATCGTATTTATTCTTTACCACCAGATAAAGACGGAGTAGAGGTTGGTCAAGTAATAAATGCTTATACCATAGAGGGGAGGAATATAGTATTTGATGAAAACGATTCTAGCAAAACCAAACCAAACGTTATTCGGTCATCTCAATGATTGTCTAACTGTTTGTGATGAGTTGTTGGATCGGCGCAGGGATTTCCTGCGCCGTTTTTGTATGCGCTACAATTGGGATTGGTCAGAAGTGAAAAAGCTCATCCGTTTTGCTGTCTGGTTTCATGACATAGGAAAAGCATCCAGCCAATGGCAAAGCTATATTCGGGATGAAAAAGGCCAGATCACCCATTCATTGCCATCATTTTATATTGGAGGAGCATCTCTGAGATTGAATCCCACTAAATTTGAAGCGGACCCTTCTTATGCTGCTTTATTTGCGATTTTGGCACATCATACACAATTACATGATTCTGCTTTTCGTGAAGAGCAGAATCGTCGAAATATTGATTTACCAATATACTTTATTGAGGAACATTCCAAACGATTTCAAGATTTTGAACCCGATATTGGACTTGAACCGTGGAAATATGAAAAACTTGATCTATCGAAAGCATGTAATCTAATTGATAAGTTAAAGGAAAAGATAGCTGAATTGGATGATGCAAGACCATTTAAGGCACTTTACTCGCTAATGCTAAACATTGTAACTGCTTGTGATAGCTTTGCTAGTGGATGTGCTAATAACCAAGATTCTGTTGAAGAAATATTAGAGTCTATTATTACCAAAGAGAATCTTACAAATATAAATAAGTTCCCTTTCTATGATAATAAACCTCTTTATGAACTCCCGTTTGTAAATGAGCCAAATTTATTGCAAAAAGAGATTCTGAAATGTGAGGATGAGCGATTGATTCTAAATGCAGGTTGTGGAGAGGGAAAAACCGCTTCAGCTTTATTGTTTGCTCAAAAGTTAATGCGTCAGGGTAAGATAGACCGCATTATCTTAACCCTTCCCACAAAATTTACCGCAAACAACCTTTTTCGTGATTTATCAGACAAATATCATATTCCTAGAGAGATTATCGGTATTATTCATGGCGATTCAATGGAATTTCTAAGTCAGTTATCCGAAGGAGAGAGCAATGAAAGCAATCTACTAGCACAAGAGTTTGAAAACAGTTTTTATGCAAAGCCAATAACCATTTCCACTGTAGATCACCTATTAATGAGTTTATATCATGGATACAAATTTGCAGACAGAGCTTTTTTCAATATTGCTTCTTCTTTGGTAGTATTTGATGAGGTGCATTATTACGAAGGAAAAACACTCCAAGCCATCGGAGAAGCCATGAAGCTTTTAACGCAATTAAAAATCCCACATTTAATAATGACCGCAACAATCCCTTCATCAGTGCGTAGTCAAATGAATCGTCTACAAAGGAATAAAGATTATCCCTTCTTAAAAGCGCCATCAGTCATTCCAAACAGCTCAGAACCAAAGAAACCCTTTGAGATAGTCCGTTTAAGTTCAACGATATTTACAGAAGAAGGTAATCTCTCTGATGAGATAATAAATTTGATCCAACAAAATAGCCATCTACGGCAGATTATTTATGTAAATCAAGTCAGATTAGCGAAAAAAGCATATAAGACACTTAAAGAGTTAGATATTTCCAATAATCTTATCTGTCATCATGCAGGCTTCATTAGCAAAGATCGACAACTCAAAGAGGGTTTAATCCGAATTTTATTCAAATCACCGGAAAAGCGAGAAACAGATGAGATTGAAAAACTTGCGGAAAAAGGTTTAATCAATTCAGACGATTGTATATTGGTATCCACGCAGGTTAGTGAGTTAAGTTTAGATATAAGTGCAGATGTGATTTATTCGGAACTTGCGCCGGTGGATTCATTGGTTCAACGTGGAGGAAGGTTGCACCGTAATGGTTTATCTCCTGTTGCACCTTGCGGATGTGAAAATTGTAAGAAACAACAAAACATCGAAGGGCATATTTACAGACTTTACCTCGCATCTCCATATCAACTAGATAAAGATTGTCTTCCTTACGAATTGGATGTATTGAATCGCTCTTATGAAGTCACTGATAGCCCATATTCTTTTCAAAAAGCTTGTCAATGGGTAGATGAAGTATATCCAATATGTGATTCATTGATACACAATGAATTAGCTACAGCCATAAATACTGACTTAGTATTTGGAAAAAAGCCAGAAGATAATTATGCGAAAGATGCTGATGAGCAAGGTAGAGTAGTTATTAGAGAGCAAAATTATCAAACCTTCGATGTTGTGCCTTATAGATTTGTTGATTTAGTGGAAGAAGATTATCGAAAATATAGGACACACCATATTAGCATATCTGCCGGGGCATTTAGAGAGGCAAGAAATTTGGGGAATATTCTTCTGCGACATGGAAAACTTACACTTACTAACCGAAAAGGAAAGACAAATATTGCTAAATTGCCATTTTCGACAATTAATGCCAAATATTCTTTTGAGATGGGTCTTGAACCTGATCAAGAAGCAATATCAAATGTCATGTAGTATATCTGGAGGAGTTCCACAAATGGACACAATAACACTATCACAAGCGCGCATCACCGGCACACAGATCAATTATCTTTTCATCTGCACACGCAAACTTTGGCTATTCAGTCATCATATCGAAATGGAGCATACTTCTGACTATGTGGCGATGGGAGAATTGCTACACGAAGAAAGCTTTGCCCGTGAGAAAAAAGACATACAGATTGATGACATGATCCGTATCGACTTCATTGACAAAGATGGCGTTTTGCACGACGTTAAATCAAGCCAAACCATGGAGTTAGCTCATTCAACACAACTGCTGTATTATCTATATGTCCTAAAACAGAAAGGATTGCCAAATCGAATCGGCGTGATCAACTATCCAAGGCAGCGAAGGAAAACTGAAGTGGAGCTAACATCCGAAAAAGAAAAGGAAGTGGAATCCGCAATTAAGAATGTAACCGAAATAGTATCATTACCTATACCGCCAAAAGCCGAATTTAATAAACTATGCAAAACTTGCAGCTATATGGAATTATGCTGGAGCTAGAGAAAAGGATGAAGGATGAAGGATGAAGGATGAAGGCGGAAGGATGAAGGATGAAGGATGAAGGATGAGAGGAAAAAAACATGGCACGAAATTATTATATTAACCAGTCAGGTAGACTGCGCAGAAAAGACAATACTTTATACTTTGAAAAAACTGAAATATCGGAAGACGCTGAAAACAATGAGGCAAAATTAGACCTAGACATTGATGAAGGAAAAGTCACCGTCAAACGGGTACCTATTCCAATAGAGGACATCGACTCAATCTATCTATTCGGGGAGATCGAGCTTAATACTAGACTACTAAATTTTCTGGCACAGAAGCAGATACCTGTCCATATATTCAATTATTATGGATACTATTCTGGTACGTATTATCCGAGAGAATATCTGATTTCAGGATTCCTTGTGGTCAATCAGGTCCAGCATTACGAAAAAAATACCAAACGCATTTGTATCGTCTGCTGTGGATAACATGCTAAAAAACCTGCAATATTACACAAATAGAGAGAAAGACTGTTCACAACAAATATCAGCAATAAAATTAATTGCAGAAAATATACCGACAGCCAATAGTGCCAGCGAATTGATGGGCTTGGAAGGCAATATCAGAGAGACATACTATGGGGCATTGAACACTATCTTGGAACTAGAGACTCCCTTTGAAGGACGCAAACGGAAACCGCCATCAAATCCGATAAATGCGCTTATCTCTTTCGGCAATTCCATGATGTATACTATATGCCTAAAGGAGATATATCGCACTCAATTAGACCCGGCAATAAGCTTTTTGCACGAACCCGGAGAGAGGCGTTTCTCATTAAGCCTTGATCTGGCTGAGATATTCAAACCCATAATCATTGATCGTTTAATCTTTCGATTACTTAACCGTCAGCAATTACAGGAATCAAAGCATTTTGATACTGGGATGGAGGGATGCTATCTAAATGAGGAAGGGCGTAAGATATTCATAAAGGAATTTAACGATCAGTTAGAAACAACCATTGAGCATCGCAATCTAAAACGCAAGGTTTCATATCAGCACCTTATCAGGCTGGAATGTTATAAGCTGATTAAGCATTTAACAGAGATGGAACCCTATCAGGCTTTTCG
>Ga0101944_10004473_pt1 | contig 17235 bp, 14 predicted proteins | sample DewCreD2012metaG_FD_75245 | JGI IMG/M metagenome (GOLD analysis project Ga0101944, IMG submission 75245) | Hot spring sediment bacterial and archeal communities from British Columbia, Canada, to study Microbial Dark Matter (Phase II) - Dewar... ...
GATGCCTTCGTAGCGGCGGTTGAGCTCCTCGAGAAGTTGCAGCCGGCTGAGCAGGCCGCTGCGGCGTTCCTTGAGCGCGCCCAGTTCGGCGGTCAGTTCCGCCTTGCGCTGGTCGAGCGCTTCGCACTGCGCCTGCAGGTCCTTCAGGCGCGCGGTCATCTCAGCCTGCTGCTCGCGCAGTTCCGCCAGGTGCTGCTCGATCTGCCGACAGCGCTCCTGGAGGCTCTCCATCTGGCTGCGGGCGTCCGTGAGCCGCTCGGCCAGCCGGCCTCGCTGCGCGGTGAGCGAACGCGCCCGGTCCTCGCACTGGGCCTGTTCGCTGCGCAGATGACTGATCTGGCGGACGAGGTCGAGCATCTGACTCTTGGCCGATTCGACGCGGTGGGTGATGTCGCTGATGGCCTCGGCCGCCTTGCGATCCTCCGCCTGCATCGCCTCGATCCGCGCCTTGACCTGCGCCGATTCCTGGTCGAGTTCGCCAAGGTGCTTCTGGTGGGCGACGACCTTTTCCGCGAGGACCTGCTGCTGGGCCTTGCTCGACAGCGCGCGCGTGCGGGCCGTGCCCAGAGTCTCCTGGCTCTCCTGCATCCGGCGGTAGGTCTGGGAGATTCGCTCTCGCTGGGTGTTGACGTTGCTGGCGGCGATCTGTAAGTCGCTTTCGACGGCGCTGATCCGCGAGTCAAGTTGCACGATGCCGGCGTCGATGGTCGCGGCGTCGGCGTCGTGCGCGGCGATCTGGCTGTGTACCGCCAGCGACTGTTCCCGGGCAATCTCGAGGTCTTTCTTGCGCTGCTCGAGTTCAACCGAGTGCTTGCGGTACTCGTTGAGCACGTAGAGCGAGCGGAGTTCCTTCAGGCGGGCAGTGTATTCCTGCCAGCTTCGTGCCCGGCCGGCCTGGACCTTCACGCTCCGCAGGCGGCGCTGGAGTTCCTCGAGGATGTCGTTGACGCGCAGGAGGTTCTGGTCGGTGCGCTCGAGCTTGCGCAGAGCCTCCTTCACGCGGGCGCGGTACTTGCTGATGCCGGCGGCCTCGTCGAACAGCAGACGCCGCTCGGTGGGGTTGGCCTGGAGGAGTGCCTCGATGCGGCCCTGTTCGACGATCGAGTAGGCGTCGAACCCTACGCCGGTATCCAGGAACATCTCGCGGATGTCCTTGAGGCGGACGGCCTGGTTGTTAACGAGATACTCGCTGGTGCCGTCGCGGAACAGCCGACGGGTGATGATGACCTCTTCCGTGTCGATGCTGAGTTTGCGGTCGCTGTTGTCGAAGGTCAGATCCACCTGCGCCATGCCGCTGGACTTGCGAGTGCCGGAGCCGTTGAAGATGACGTCCTGCATTTGCGAGCCGCGCAGGCTCTTGGCGGACTGCTCGCCGAGAACCCACTTGATGGCGTCGACGACGTTGCTCTTGCCGCAGCCGTTGGGACCGACGATGCAGGTGACCCCACGGTCGAACTCGAACTCGGTCTTGTCCGCGAAGCTCTTGAAGCCGATGACAGTCAACCGTTTGAGCATCATGCCGTATATCTTCCGCCTCTTGCAGGCACTCTACGTCGGTGGCCATCCATGATCCCGACCGCGCCCTGACAGCCCCGCACCGCGGTTAGAGCGCACGCATGGGAGCGATAACTATAATCTTTCGCTCAACAAATGACCAACGAAAAGCCGATCTTAGACACTTTTGCCGGCCTGCACAATATGTAGTGTCCCGCCCCTGAGCAAGGCCCAAGGGCATGAAGCCCTCAAGTGACATTCTAGTACGGGCCCAGCCAATTTATCGGTCTGAATGGCCTCGATCTGTGAGTCCGGCACGGGGATAGCAGAGACGGAAATAACCCGGCACGGCAACGAAAGAGGCGCAGCGAGCTACAGGGGGACGACGGCAAAGGCGAGAAGCGGGCCTTTTGCTCCTGTTTCGACATGCAGTGCACTACAGTTCATAGCACTGCACATCCCGGATGTAGAGCCACCGATGAAGATGGTGACGTTCATGTAATGCCGAATGCAGGAGTCGGAATTGCTGTCCGACTTGGAGCGGGCAAAGACGGTTCTTCTCCTGCGGTACGATGGCCCGGTCGTGCGGATCAGGCCGGTCTTGTCCGACCAGAGCGTGCCATCCTGGAAGGAAAAGGGGCTGCGGCTCACAGTCACGGGGGTAAGTCTGTCAGCAGCGATCCTCCAGGAGCGAGCAGGAATCCCATAGAACGATGTACACGCGGTCGTTACCAGTGCCGCTTGGTGTCCTCACCGGCGCCAAGCCGCTTATCGAGCGGCAGCACGGTTAGACCCCGGACAGTGGTGCACCACTTGGCACTTGGTTGGCAGATCGCTTCGGTTAGGGTCTCGGAATCGGGGGTAAGGGGTCTGACCCCGGAAGCTCCTGACCCCTTGGAGAAATCACGGCCCGCTCCCAGCAGCCACTGGGGCGCGGGGTCACCGCGGAATCTCGCTCTCCGGCCGGTTCACGGGTTTGATCGCGCCGAGCGAGTCGCTCAGCGTAGCGCTCTGGATCTCCAGTCTGGCCGCGACGGCGCGGGTCTGGCACAGCGCCTGGATCGTTTGCAGCACCTGGCTGTAGGAGAGCTCCAGGCCCTTGATCTTGCCGGTTTCTTCGTCGATCTCCGCTGAATCCCCCATGAAGCGGATCATCTCGCCGAGTTCCAGCGGGGTCTTCATCGGCTCGGAAACCTGCCCGAACGGGGTCCGCCGGACCATCGTCACGTCTGGCTCCTTGCCGTCGCAACTCAGTGCGATCACCCGGCTGGGATGCAGGTAGAAGAACGGCGGCCGGCAGGCGACGTCTTTGCCGATCACGGCGATGCGGCCTTCAAGCGCGCGGGTCGCATAGACGATCGGCTCGCCGCCGCTCGGCACGACGTCCAGCACGAAACTGTCCCGGCCCACCTTGTAGCGGCGGATCTTCTCATCGTTGTGCCGGCTCAAGCCCTCGTAGGCCAGGATGCGGATCTTCAGGTTGGGGTCATTGATCAGGTCTCGCAGGGGCAGCCGGGCAAGGGCCACATCCGGGGCGTTCGAGAGTTCCGCCACGGCGGCCTCCCGGAAGGGGCTTCCGCGGTCGGCGGCCTCGCGTCCCAGCACATCCACCGCCGTGTCGTCGCGCAGTCGGATGCCCACGCGGGCGGCGTAATAGCGCACCGCCCGATGCGTGTCGGTGTAGAAGCCCTGCACCACCGGTACGGCGGGCTGGCCCATCGCCTCGAGCACCAGCGCGATGTCCTCGGCCGGCGCGTCGGGCTGCCTGAGCATGCCCACCAGTTCCCGGGCCCGGACCGCCAGGTACTGCTCTTCGCGCGTCAGGGGCAGGTGCATGACCAGCTCGTAAAAGTGGTCTTCCCTGTTGCGCCAGGTCTCCGCCGGGGCCTGCACCTCGATGCGCGACGGGGTCATCGCCTTGGCGATTTCCTGGCCCGTGCCGAAGTGCTCGTTGATGCGGTTGGTGATCTGCCGGGCCAAACGGTGCGAGGCGGTGCCCAGGGCCAGTTCCATCGGGCGGGTGGCCAGATTCCGGCCGCCCCCAAGGACCAGGCCCCTGCGAAGATCGGGCTGGCTGGCGGCTGCCTGGCTGGCCGGTGCCTCGGGCACCGTCTGCACGATGGGTTGGAAGATCGCACCGGCGGCGTGCGCCAGCACCTTGCCGTGGATGAGATCGCCCTGGCTGCCCATGCGGTACATGTGGAGGTTACAGGTGTACAGCCGGCCGCCTTCGAGCGTGCGGGTCTCGGTGCCCGCGACCGCCTGAACGTGCACGTCGAACCGGGCCCCCTTGCACGCGCCCGGCGGGATCAGGCCGGTGACCTCGACCACCGCCGTATCGAGGCTGTCCATCAGGTCGTTGGCCTTGACCTGGATCTGGTCCAGGCTGTAGATGCCGTCGGTCTCGAGGCGCTTGCGGATCTCCTGGAGCATCTGTTCGCGGAGCGGTTCCGGGCACGTCCGCGACCCGTTCTTGCCGAGCCCCACAACTAGGCCGTAGCCGCGCACCGCCTGCCAGCGCGTCCCCTGCAGGTACGCGACGCCCCCGACCGTGTCGCGCAGGACGCCGCTGAGCCGCTTCTGTGCTTCCGTTGGGGCCGCCTCGTCCTGGACCGGCTCGATAGCCGCTTTCTTGTTGGACTCGCAGCCCACAACTGCGCCGATCAGCAACGGCACACACATCCCCAGAATTCCGGCCAGGCCGAGGCGAGTATTGGCTGTCACGGTCTGTGTCCCTCACGTAGCCCCCGTTGTCGTACATCTGGACAACGGCCGGCAGTATCGGGCGGACGCCCGGGAAAGGCAAGAGGCGGTCGCATATCCGGTATCGGGTCGCGGAACGGACAATTCACAGCCGTATGTGGTGTCGAGGTAGTGGCTGTTTGTGGCACAGCCGCCCCCGGCTGTGGCCGTGGCTGTCTCAGCCCATAGCGTCAGCGGGGGGCCGTCCGAATGCCAGAGCGCCTCCACATGCCAGAAAAAGACGACAGCCGGCATGCAACTGGCCCGAGCCAGAACCATGGTCGTGGTTGTTGTGCTGTCACCAGCCGAGCAACGATTCCGCAATGCCAAGGTGGCTTGAAGTCAGCACGGCCTCTCCCAATCGCTCAACAAGCGGGGATTGGGCCCCTGCGGACCGTGACACCCGCGCTAGTATGCCACGCGGAAATCGGCGAATTCCCCCGTGGGGAACCCTTCGTGGCCGCGAATGTTGCCGATGTACTGCTTCATCTCCCGCTGCAGGGCCTTCAGAAAAGCATCGACCTCCTTTTCGTCCCCCTCAGCGATTACTTCGACCTGCCCATCCGGAAGATTCCTGACGGTGCCGGTTACGTGGAAGCGTTCTGCGACGCGGCAGGCCGTGTAGCGAAAACCCACGCCCTGCACACGCCCGCCGTAGTAGACGATCCGCCGAGTCTTGTGCCCGCTGCTTGTCTTGCCTTTGTCAGTCATGCTGGCCCCGCACCCCGCCGCTCTGCCGTTCTCCGCGCCCGTGGTTCATTCTGCCTGCCCGAATTCGCGCACTACGCCCGGCCGTTCTCGCCCGCCCGACGTTCGCGCACTATCCCTCGCGCCCGTATATAATTCAATGCCTATGGCCAGCGGTAGTGAACCAGACCCCCAACTGTTCGCCGAGCCCCAGGCGACCCAGCCCGATTCGCGGGTGGCCTCGGTCGCCCTCGTCCAGAAGGTTGACCGCATCTACTCCTATCTCGTGCCGGCCGAGATGGCCGAGACGCTCCAGCCAGGCTGCCGCGTCCAGGTCCCGCTGGGCAAGGCGGACCGCCTGGTGACGGGCTACTGCCTGAAGGTAAGCCGGGAGGGCTGGAAATCAACCCTCAAGCCGCTTTGCCAACTGCTCGACCCCGTGCCGCTCCTGGGCCGTCACATGCTCGAACTGGGCCGCTGGATCGCCAAGTACTACGCCACCTCGCTTGGCATCACGTTGGAGGCGATGGTGCCGGCCGGGGTGAAGTCAGCCGGCAGGCCGCCGATGATCCGCTGTGCCTTGTGGACCGGCCCGGCCGACCCGCAGGCGCTGGGCGACCTGCCGGCTGCCCAACGCCGGATCGCGGAGATCCTTCTGCCGCTGCTGCCCCACGCCCTGCCGGTGGCGCAGCTGCTCGAACAGGCCCGCTGCACGCAGGGGCCGCTGCGCACGCTGGCGGACAAAGGGCTGGTCGACATCGTCGAAACGCCCGACGATTCGATCGACGCAACGCTGCTGTCCACGCCGAACGTAACGGATCCCGACTACGAATTGAACGAGGACCAGCAGAGGGCGTACCGGCGGGTCTGCGCAGCTGTGCAGGCGGGCGGGTTTCGCGTGCAGGTGCTCTACGGCGTGACCGGCTCCGGCAAGACCGAGGTCTACATCCGCGCGATCCGTGACTGCCTGGCAGCCGGCAAGCAGGCCCTGTTGATGGTCCCCGAGATCGGCCTGACCACGCAGACCGTCAGCCGCCTGGCCGGGCGGTTGCCGAACCTGGTTTCGCTGCACTCGGGCCTGACCGACTTGCAGCGAACGCGGGCCTGGCAACTCATCACCTCCGGCAAGGCGCGGGTCGTGGTGGGCACGCGTTCGGCTGTGTTCGCCCCCTGCCCCAACCTCGGGCTGATCGTCATCGACGAGGAGCAGGAGAGTTCTTACAAGAACATGCAGGCGCCGCGCTTCCACAGCCGGGATGTCGCGATCAAGCGGGCGCAGATGCTGAACATCCCCATCCTCCTCGGCTCGGCTACGCCCTCGCTGGAGACGTGGCTCAATGCCCACCAGTTGCCGCACTATGAACTGCTCCGCCTGCCTCGCCGTGTGCGGGGCCTGCCGCTGCCGTCGGTGTTGGTGGTCGACATGCGAAACGAGCAGCGCCAGCGCAAGGGCATTCACCTGCTCAGCCGGGCGATGGAGCTGAAGCTCGGCCAGACGCTCCAGTGCGGCCAGCAGGCCGTGCTGCTGCTGAACCGCCGCGGCTATGCCAGCTACATCTTCTGCCCGAGTTGCGGCCGGCGCGTGACCTGCCCGCGCTGCAAGGTGAACATGGTCTTTCACCAGGCAGCCGACCAGGCGGTCTGTCACTACTGCAACAGCCATTTCCCCGTGCCGGCAAAGTGCCCCGCGCCCAACTGCGGCCACAAGCTCGTCCGCTTCGGTATGGGCACGCAGCGGGTCGAACAGGAGTTGCAGGAGAAGTTCCCGAACGCCCGCGTGGCCCGCGTCGATAGCGACAGAATGACCAAAGCGGCCCAATTCGCCACGCTCTTGAGCGACTTCGAAAGCAAGAAAATCGACATCCTGATCGGCACGCAGATGGTCGCCAAGGGGTTGGATTTCCCCTTCGTTTCGTTCGTGGGTGTCGTCAGCGCGGATACGTCCCTCTCGCTGCCGGATTTCCGTTCAGCCGAGCGCACGTTTCAACTGGTCACGCAGGTGGCCGGCCGGGCTGGCCGTGCGGCCACCCCGGGCAGTGCTGTGGTGCAGACGTTCGCCTCGGACCTCCTGGCGGTCAGCGCGGCGCTCAAGCACGACTACGAACGGTTCGCCCAGGCCGAACTGGCCAGCCGCAAGAAGATGCGCTTCCCGCCCTACTGGCGCCTGACGCGCGTGCTGATGGAAGACAGGCGGATGGCCCGCCTGCGCGCCGAGGCCGAGAAGTTCGTCAGCCAGACGCACAGCCTGCTGAACGACCTGCCGGACCCGGCGGACCTGATCGGGCCGCAGCCGGCCCCGATCGAGAAGGTCCGCGACCGCTACCGCTACGACGTGCTCCTGCGGGCAAGAACGGCCCGCGCGATGCAGGCGCTGCTGGATCGCATTCGCGGCAGAAAGTTGCTGGATGCCAAGGTGCAGCGAGTGATCCTCGATGTGGATCCCGTGAGCCTGCTATAACCCGGGGCTTCAGTCGGCGGCGGGTGTGTCGGCGGGCGATTCGTTGGCCCCGGCCTCGGGTGGCTCGGCTCGAGCCGGTTCTTCCGACGGTTCGGCCGTTTCTTCTGGTTGCGTTGCCGCGGCATCCAGGTTATCGGACACCACGACCCTGGCGCCAGGGTACCGGCTGATCTGGCGGAGGATCGCTGTCTCCAGTACCCGGTCGCGGCCCATATCTACCCAGTAACGGGCCGCCTCGGCTTCGTTGGGGGCTGGCCGCTCGGTCGGCAATCGCTCCGTGAAGGCATTCTCCGCGCTGGCGGGGGTGGTCACCTGGCGCTCGGGCATGCTCAGCCGTTGCACGTTCACCCGCACGCTCACCAGGTACTTACTCCCATCGGCTGTCGGCTCCACCGACACCCGGACATCCCGCCGCATGGTGTGCAGGCTGGATTCCGCCACCTCACCGCAGCCCAGGGTGTCGTTCCGCCACAACTCGAACCACTGCTTGCTCGTTTCGGGCCGGCTGGTGATCACGCCGGCGGCTGGATCGACCCGGTCCAGGTCGTATCCGAAGTGCCGGACGGAGCTTATGCTATGAGACCAGAACTGGCGATAGGCCTCTTCGTCCGGCAGGTCCACCTGAACGTTGCCGCAGACGGGCCGAGGGGCCTGGCAGCCGGCCAGCAGGGTCGCCAGAAGGCAGGTCGCAACTGCGCCGCATATGCCTGGGGATCGTTTCATGTCCTGCATCATAAGGGGACGCCAAGGCCGGTCAAGGTGCCAGCAAGGGGGTATTATGCGGCTTCAGAAACCGCAGATTCCAGCCGATAATGCCCAATACGCCGGCCGGTTACGGCAGGGGTTGTCGATCCCGTTTGGCTGCCGTCAAATCGGCTTGACCGCCGGAAGGATCTGGTTAGACTTCTGTGGCCCGTGAGCGAAAGGATTTACGGACCACTCATTGTGCGATCCGACCTCCGCATTGACGCAGGCGGCTCCCACCAGCGGAGCGCAAACAGCACCGGTTGCCAGGGGCCTCGCAGCCCGGATGGCGCCACTGATGGATGGGAAACTGGAACATCGTTTGTTGTCGGTCCTTGGTCCTGGCATTTGATGCGAGGGGACTTGCTATGGAAACGTTGGAATTGTTCTGGACGCCCAGCGAATCGTTGCCTTACACAGCCGAACCCGTCCTGGATCGCGAAGAGGACGAGGAAGAAGACGAACTGTTCGACGACGACGAGGAATGGGACGAGGAAGTCGAGGAAGATGAAGAGGTAGAAGAGGAATTCGACGACCTCGACCTCGAGGAGGACGAAGAGGAAGAAGAAGAGGAAGAGGTCTTCCTTGAGGAAGAGGAAGAAGAGGACGACGAGGACCTGTTCTAAGCAGGTCCTCCTGTCTGTCTGACACGCACTAACGGTCGGAGCAGGCTAATGAGCGACGTGCAACCATCCCCGACGGTCCCGCAGGCCGCCCAGCCACAGGAGGCCGGCTTCGTGGAACGCCGTGGCGGCGGCCCGGACCGCCGGCATTCCGTCGTCGATCGTCGCAGCGGCCTGGAACGCCGTCGCGGGCCCGGCCGCCGCCGCAGCGACTGGCGCCGCGCAGCCGAAGAGGGCGAACTCAACGACGAGCAGTTCGAGTTCGTGATGGCCATCGAGGAATACAAACGCCTCAACAACAAGCCGTTCCCGACCTGGACCGAAGTACTGGAAGTTGTCCGCCATCTAGGCTACCGTAAGGTAGCACCTATGGGCAGCCATATAAACCAGGTTGGCAATGATACGCCGCAGGGCTCCGGGTCTGGCCCGGCCGCCCGCGGCTAGGCCTTTGCTGCACATGTGCCGGCCGGCGGCCTTGGCCCCCACGATTTGCGGGCAGGATTTGACGTGAGCGCGATCGAAAGTGCCATCCTCACTCTTAAGGTGATCCTGACGATCGCCCCGATCGCTGCTTACTTCCTTACCCTTGGCGTCGTCAATAGCCAGGCCTGCCCGCGACTGGTCTCCGGCCGGCAAGACTTCCTGCTCCTGACCGGCACATTCCTGCCCATCGTCCTCTGGCCGCTGGCGGCCCTGTTCCACTCGTTCGGCTGGCACGCCGTCCTGGCGGTGCTGGTCCTATCGGCTGTACTGCTGCGGATGATGTTGCCCCACCCCTGGAAGCACTGGGTGATCTACAACGCTAACGCAGATCTGGCCTTGGCGTCTGTCCGGCATGCCCTGGACCGCTTGGGCTGGGACTACCGCCAGGAAGGCGAAGCCGCGTTTCTGCTGCCCGGCCGGCACATGCGGGTCGAGGTGGCGGGCATCGGCTTTCTCAACGCCGTGAACCTCTTCATCCGTACCGACAAGTCCGATGCCGGCCCGGACGAGGCGACTCCACTGGTCGAGGCAGTCAGCCACGCGCTCCGCCGGCATGAATTGCTCCCGGCGCCCGCCGGCCTGCTGCTGGTGCTCATCGGCTCGGGCCTGATGATCGTGCCCATGTGGATGATGACACGCCACATGCGGGACATCGTCGAAACGATCCAGCAGCTGTTCGTGGGTTGATACCTCAGACAACAACGCCCACGCGATCTGCGGAATCGCGCGGGCGCTGCCAAAGTCTTTCTGTCTTGCGACTGAGGCTTTTCGGCCTGCCCAGGCAATCTCTGTCGTTGCCAGCGCTCAGTCCTTCAACCTCAGTCCTGTCCGATCACCGCTGGGCGGCTGGTTGGCTGGCCGCTACGCGCGGCGACGGCTTGACGTTGCGGGCGACCGGCTGGGTGTCTGTCGGGCGTCCTGCGACCGGCCTGGCCGGCTGGGTTGACTGCGTCGTCGGGCCCTGGACTGCCTTGCCGGCCGTGTCCTGCTCGCGTCCTTTGACCTGGGCAGGTCTGCTCTGCTCATAGGCCTTCCGCTGAGCATCCGTGGGGATCTGTTCCAGCCGCTGCTTCATCTCGGCAAAGAGCAGGTCGATCGGCTTGTTCAGATCCTTCATCTGGGTCTGGGCGGCTGCGTTCTTCGGATCGCTGGCAATCTGGGCCTCGGCCCTCTGATAGTCAACCTTGCGGCTGGCGCGATATTCCTCAGCGCGTTTCTTGCTGTCGGCGAGAATCCCCCGCGCCTGGCTCGCCTGGGTCTTGTCCAGCGCGTAGTTGGCGATGAAGCGGTCCACATAGATCTCCCAGGCATCCATGCTCGCCGGCGCAACCGGACCCGGGCCGACGATCGTCGGCTTGCCCGCGGTTCCTGTGGGCGCCGGCCCCGCCGCCGGCGGTATTGCCGGCGCGGACGCCGGGGCTTTAACCACCGGCGGATTCGGCCGGGCGGCCGGCGGGGGCAGCGGCTTAGACGCCGCCGATTTGGTGGGCTTGCGGCCCAGGTCCTTTTCGGCATCGAACCCGCCGTCGCGCCAGCGGTCCAGGCGCTTCTCGGCGTCCGTGAAGTTCTGTTCCATGACCTTCAGGTCGATGTCGTGGATCTTCTTCTGGTCGTCTGACAGGATCTCGCGGAACTCGCGATTGCCTTCGACGATCTGGTCCTTGGCCTCATCGAACATGGGCGTGATCTGCTCGGTCCAGGCCTGGACCTTGTCGGCTGGTGGATCCTGCCCGGCCATCTGGTACCGGATCACCTCGGTGAAGATCTCGCGGATCTGAGCCTCGTGCTTGTCGAGGAAGGCGTTGACGCGGGAAACCATCAGGTTGCGGGTGAACTCCTGCTGCTGGGGCGTGAGGTTGTAGCGGGTGCTGACCTCCTTGGTCGCCCGCTCGATCATCTGCTGAACGTCCCACATCGCCCATGGGTCGGCCGGGTCCGGCGCCTGGGTCTGCGGGGCCTGGGCCTGGACCTGGGCCACAGTCAGCACCAGCGTAAGCGTCGCACATAACGCGAGTCGTAGCATTCACTTGCCTCCACTGTCCGATTTAGAGGTTGCGGCCCGTTTCAGATGGGGCCGGTGTATTGTACATCGGCATGGGGGGATGGATGCATCTGCCTGCCGGATATGGATAGCCGCTGGCCGGAAACATCGGCGCGATCCGCCGTCAGCGGCGCACGGCCCGTGCGGCTGTCCGGAGCGTTGTCATACCCTTGCGGATGTACCACATGAACTTCCGCCACCGCCAGTGCTGCTTCAAGTCGATCAGGGCCGGGTCATCGGGGTGTACACTCAACGCATATTCGAGCACCTGCCGCGCCCGGCTCCAGCGCCCGAGATGCAGGTAGGCGAGCGCTAACTTCTGAAGGGCAAAAAGGTTGTGCGGGTCGAGTTTCAGCGTTTGCAGGCACAGAGCGATCCCCGCGTTCAGCCGGCCCTGCACGAACTGGCAGACAGCCAGCTTGTGGTATGCAGCCGGATCCTTGGGGTTCTGGGCGATTGCCTTGACGAAACTCCGACCGGCCTGGCGTACCTTGCCCAGTTCCAGCAGGCAGACGCCCAGGCCGAGCAACGCAGCCGGGTCGTTCGGCTTGCAAAGCAGCTGCACCTCGAACTGCAACTTGGCGTCGGTGAACCGGCGCGCGTGCAGCAAAGCCTCGCCCAGCAGGCCATGGCCGTCCTGCCAGTTGGGATCCAGTGCCAGCGTCGTTCGGAACTCCTCGACGGCCTGCTCCCACTGTTGCTGCATGAGCGCTGCCCGTCCCAGCAAGGCATGGCCGACCGGGTTGTCCGGTTCCAACTCAATCATCTGGCGGAACTTCTCGGCGCCCGCCGCCAGCTGGCCCGCTTCCAGGAACATCTCGCCCATCTCGCCCAGCAGCTCTACGTCACCCGGTTCCAGTCGCAGCTCGGCCAGGTAATACTCGCGGGCGCTCTCGGTGTCACCCTTGGTGCGGTAAATGCGGGCCAGGATCCGGCGGACATCGGGATATTCCGGGTCCAATTCGAGGCAGCGTTTGAAGCAATAGATAGACCGCTCCTGGTCGTTACGGGCGATCAAACTCTTGCCGATGTTGAAGAAGCAGTCCGGGCACGCGTCATCGATATGCTGGGCGAGGTAGAACATCTCCTCGGCCCTATCGTGTTGTCCCATCTGGGTATAGGTCGTGATGCGCTGGCAATAGGCCGGCTCGAACATCGGGTCGGCCTGCTCGAGATCTTCGAAGACCCGCAGGGCTTCGGCGCAGCGGCCCAAGCGCGTCAGGTCGATGCCGAGGGCCAGCAGGGCTTCCTTGTCGTTGGGGTCCAGATCGACGGCCTGCCGGAACGACCTGACCGCATCCTCGTACCGCTCCATCTGATCGAGAATGTAGCCGCGATTGCAGTGCCATGCTGCGTTGTACGGGTTCATCTCCAGCGCAGCATCGATCTCAAACAGGGCCTCAGACCACTGCTGCATTTCGAACAGCTCACGGGCCCGTTCGACACGCTGTTCCGCGTCGTACCAATCGCTCATGTATGGGTTCCGCAGCAGGAATAATCGGCCCTGGCTGCCAGTACGCCTACCGATAAAACGGCTTTTGCCTGCATCAACACCTGCATTGTACGGCTTTAGCGAAAGCGCGGCAATACAAAATCGCTGACCGCGGCGCGCCGGATGGTGGGAAGAACTGCCTGCGAATGCCCCTGTAACCGGGCGGTTTACGCCTTCTTCGGCGTCACGGCCACAAAGGCGGATATCTTCTGGTGTACCTGCTTGCTATGGCATTTGGGGCAGCTCGGCTTTGGTTGCTTCTCATGCTCGCGAAACGTCCGGACCAGCGACCACTCGTAACTGCACTTCCCGCATACATAGTCGTACGTTGGCATAATCTCGGTCTCCGTGGATCTCTTGCCAATGACTATTGACTGCATATCCAGATTCTAGACAGGCCACTTGTCCTTTTGGACAACACACCATTCGCACCAGTGCTACGCCCCCTTCTCATACTCCACAATCGCTCTCACCAGCGCATCGACTGTGTACGGCGAGGCCTCCACCGTCGGCTCCAGCCCCGCCGTCCGGATGGTCTGGCTCGTGATCGGCCCGATGCTCGCCAGCTTCACGTCACGCAACTGCTTCTCGTCGTCGCCAAGCAGCTCCCTCAGATTCTGAAACGTGCTGCTGGAAGTGAACGTGATCCAGTCCACCCGCCCCGCCTGCAACGCCTCCAGCAACTCCTGCGGCAGCGCCGCCGGCTTGAGAATCCGGTACGCGCTGCACTCGGTGCACTCCGCCCCAAGGCTGCGCAGCGTATCGGTCAACGCGGGCCTGGCGATATCCGCCCGGAACAGCAGCACCTTCCGCCCACAGAAGTCATCCGCCCGCCGCAGCGCCTCCGCCAGGTCCTCCGCCGTGAACGACTCCGGTACCACGTCAGCCTTCAAAAAGTGCTGCCGCAACGCATCCGCCGTCGCCGAACCAATCGCCCCGATCCGCACATGCCCCAGTGCCCGCGCGTCCAACCCGTGCCTTCGCATCGCTTCCACAAGCGCCGCCACCCCGTTGACGCTGGTGACGATCAGCCACTGGTAGCTGCGCAGATCGCTCAGGGCCTCATCGATCGCCGCCTCATCCCCCGGTGCCAGGTCGATCGTCGGTGCCTCGATCACCTCCGCCCCCAGCGCCGTCAACTGCGCCGCCAGTTCCGACGCCTGGTGCCGCGTCCGAGTCACAACCACCGTCCGTCCGAACAGCGGCAATCGCTCGAACCAGTTGATCTGTTCGCGCAGACTCACCGCCCCGCCGATCAGCGTGAGCGCCGGCGCTTCGATGCCCGCCGCTTCGGCCCGCCCGGCGATTTCCACCAGCGTGCACGTCACCGCCTTCTGGCGAGGCAGCGTCGCCCGGCTGACCACCGCCGCCGGAGTCGCCGGATCCATGCCCGCCCGAATCAGCGCCGCCGCGTGTCCTCCCAGCGTCCGCAGTCCCATGTACAGCACGATGCTGCCCAGCCGCGCCAGCGCGGCGTAGTCGATTGCCGACTCCTCCTTGGTCGGGTCCTCGTGACCCGTTACAAACGCCAGCGTGCTCGTGAACCGGCGGTCCGTGAGAGGAATCCCGGCATACGCGGCCGCACCGGCCGCGGCCGTAATCCCCGGCACGATCTCAAAGGGCAGCCCCGCCTGCCGGAGCCGCTCGGCCTCCTCACTGCCCCGCCCGAAGATCAGCGGGTCCCCACCCTTAAGCCGCGCCACACGCTTGCCCGTCTTCGCCAGGTCGACCAGCAGGTCGTTGATCTGTTCCTGCCCCATCTTGTGAACGCCGGCCCGCTTGCCGACGTAGATCCGTTCCGCCTGCGGCGCCCCGAGCCGAAGCAGTGCCTCGTTCGCCAAGGCATCGTAGACGATCGTGTCCGCTTGCAGGATGCGGATGGCCCCGCGCAGGCTGATCAGCGACGGGTCGCCCGGACCCGCCCCGACAAGCGCCACGCTCCCGGCCGGCATCGCCGGCAGATGATCGCTCCAGTCAATCGATCGCAATATCTCGAACATGCTCACGCTCATCGATACATGCAGACAGTGATTGTACGGACAGAACGTTCGCTCAGGTTCAGCGCACCCGTATTCTAGGGCCGCCAATAGGGTACGTGCCACCCATCTCTGCGTCCCTTTCCAGGTGGTGTGCCTGTTTTTTCCGGGCACAGGTAACTCTGGACGACGCTTGGCATCACCCACGGTGTCACGGCGACACGAGCAAGAGGTTGATCACAAAACACCCGTTTGTGAACTTTTCTCCATGTCTCCGTGCCTCGTGGTCCACTATGACTGCCCGAATCTGCGGGCACGCCCTTTCCAGATGCGCCGCTCGCGCGTCGTTGACCGCTCCCCGCCGGGCCTCTAGAATCGCCGACCGTGCGGTTGATGACTGTCGCAGCCGCAAATGTTTGGCCGACCGTTGGGGACGATCATGTCCGTGAATACTCTTCCAAGCGATCCCGAACAGGTCCGTATGACCTTCGGCGAGCACTTGGAGGAACTGCGCTGGCGGCTGATCCGGGCAATCGCGGCCATCGCCGTCGGCGTGACGATCGCCTTCCTCTTCCGCGACCACATCACCGCGTTCTTCGTCCAGCCTTACCTGCTGGCCGCCCGCTGGCAAGGCACTTCGCAGTACTTGGTCGCCCTGCACCCGACCGAAGTCTTCTTCGTCGTCCTGAAACTGTGCGTGCTGGTCGGCGTGCTGATCTCCAGCCCCTACGCGTTCTACCAGATCTGGGCCTTCGTGGCCGCTGGCCTCTACCCGCGCGAACGCAGGATCGTCACGCGCATGGTCCCCGCCAGCGTCATCCTTTTCGCCGTCGGCGTCGCCTTCCTGTTCTATATCGTGCTGCCCGTGGCCTTGCGCGTCCTGCTGTCGATGAACACCTGGGTCCCCATGCCAGAGGTCCAGCCCAACGGGTTCGTCAGTCTTCTCATGGGTGACCGCGCCGCCGTGGCGACGCCGACGACCCAGCCGTCCCTGCCGAACATCCCGATCCTCCAGGCCGATCCCGTCGAGCCTCCCACTGGTACCATGTGGATCAACCAGAACGACCTGCGGCTGAAGATCGCGATGGACGACGGCCAGATCCTCGTCAGCGACCTGCACGTCAAGGATGCCGCCATGGTGCAGTCGCAGTTCGACCTCGACCAGTACGTCTCCTTCGTGACCGGGCTGGCCTTCGGCTTCGGCTTGGGCTTCCAGGTGCCCCTGGTGGTGCTGCTGCTCTCGCGGATCGGCATCTTCTCCGCTCGCCAGATGGCTGGCGCCCGGAAGGTCGTCGTGCTGGTGGTGTTCATCGCGGCTGCGATCATCACCCCGACCCCCGACATCTACAACCTGCTTCTGCTGGCCATCCCGATGGTCCTGCTGTTCGAGATCGGCCTGCTGGTCGCCCGCTTTACCGAAAAGCGCTACGCGCCGCTTCGCCAGAGTATTCAGGATGACACCAGTGCCGACCAGGACAACCAGCGCTCCCTCGGATAGCCCCCGCGGTTCGCGAACACTCCTCGCCCGGCGGATCCGCACCATCGTCGCCCGCCTGACCAGAGCCCACGGCCCGCGCCGCTGGCAATCCACCGATGGCCCCGTCGAGGAACTCGTGGCTACCATCCTCTCCCAGAACACCAGCGACGTGAACAGCAACGTCGCCTACGAGCAACTCACCCGCCGCTTCCGCACCTGGGACGCCGTCGCCGACGCCCCTGCCGACCGGGTGGCTGACGCCATCCGCTCCGGTGGCCTGGCCGACCAGAAGGCCGCCACCATCCAGCGCGCCCTGCGCCAGATCCGACAGGACTTCGGCCGGATCACCCTCGAAGCCTTGGAAGAATGGGACCCCCAACGCGGCATGGACTACCTCACAAAGATCCGCGGCATCGGCCCAAAGACCGCCGCCTGCGTGCTGATGTTCTCGCTGGGCCAGCCCGTCCTGCCCGTCGATACCCACATCCACCGCCAGGCGATCCGCCTTGCCCTCGTGCCGCCCAACTCCTCCGCCGTGCAGACCCAGCAGACTTTGCAGGAAGCCTGCCCGCCGCGGTTGGTCTACCCTTTCCACGTCCTGCTGATCACCCACGGCCGGCAGGTCTGCAAGGCCCGGTGCCCCCGCTGCGCCGCCTGCCCCCTCGTCGACATCTGCCCCTCCGCCTTCACCTTCCAGCACAATCAGAGTGCCAGGCGCCGAGCTCTGTAGTTATCTCCGCCTTCGAATCCTGTTGTTGTCTGCGTCTTCCAGTCCCGCAGGACCACGGAACGCGGGTTCACGGTCTGCCAGTATCGTCCCCCGGCTGACCGTCCCGGCGCTGCCCTGTTCTTGCACTTACAGGACCCTGTAACCGCGGAAAGGAAGGCGGCCGCACGCTGCCCGGGCGCGGATAAGGTGGGTTTTAACGGACAGGTGCGGCCGTAAGACATTCGCGTCCGGCTGCCAGTGCAACGCAGGCAGCGCGGCTTTATGTTCTACTATCCTGTATCGACCCCT
>Ga0101944_10004474_pt1 | contig 17229 bp, 19 predicted proteins | sample DewCreD2012metaG_FD_75245 | JGI IMG/M metagenome (GOLD analysis project Ga0101944, IMG submission 75245) | Hot spring sediment bacterial and archeal communities from British Columbia, Canada, to study Microbial Dark Matter (Phase II) - Dewar... ...
CCGGTTTGGCGATTCAGCTTGGCTTCGCGACCATATCCGCAGCGTCGATTCGCCGTTCTCCCGCACCAGTATCCCCGAAAAGCCGTTTTCGCCATCGCCAAACTCGTAAGCTGGCCATCCACCCCCCAACGGCTCCACAGCGTTGCTGCCCGCGCTCTTTGCCGGTTGCTGCATCGCCAGCGTGCCTTCAACGTTCAGTTGCAGCTTCCCGCCCTCGCCATAGCTCAGAAACAACCCTGCCCCGTTTCGAACGCCACGAATTAAGTCCGCCGCGCTGCGCCTTCGCTCGATCACCACATTGCATCGCCTGCGCTTCAAAACCACGCCTTCGACTTCAACGTCCTCATCGCAGAACGCCGCCGTCCTCGCAAAGCTCCGCAAGTCAATCTCTTCAGTCCCCCAACCGCAACGCTTCAGAATGTCGAGAATCACCCAAGCCGGATTGGCGCTGAAACTGCACCCCAGATATTCGCCTTCTTCGTCCCATTGATCCAACTTCAACCCATCGAGCAGCACTTGCACGCGCGGCAGGCTTCGTCCATCGCAGATTCGATTCGGCAAAACCAGCGACAGGACCGCCACGCTGCCATGGGGATCCCCCGCCGGGCGCCCTGCACCATCCGCAAAGTCTAAGTTGAAGGCTCCTTGCCGCGCTCCCAAGCTCACCACGTTGTACCAGCCGCTCGCCGACATGTTCGCCCCCGCGCGTCCCGGCAGAATCTCCACATCGTTCGCCACCACGCGCAACACCCGGTGAATCTCGCCCATCCCAAGCAGCAGTTCCACATGCGTGAGGTTGCCGTCGTTCCTGGAGAATACAATCGGCGGGTGACACCACCCGGTGCCGTAAATCAGCGGCGCCGTGTCGTTGTACCTCGCCTCATTCGTTATTACCTGCGCGGCTCTGTATCCCTTTTCCCCGTAGCCCCTCACTGCATAACTCGGCGGCACGAACTCACAACCGCCGAAGCGCGCCGTCGTCCGCCCGCTAGCGTCCTGGTCAAACATGCCCCGCTGCTGGCAAGCAGCCCGCGTACGCTCGCACGACGTGAATGCCGCTCCGCCGTTGAGATTCCCAACGCCGCCGTCCACGTCAGCCGAGTATCCACACCGGTAGAACCTTCCGTATTTGCCCCTCTCGCCGCCCGAAACCGCTTCCTCCCGCTCGTTTGCCGTGGTCGGGAAAAGCCAGGGACATTTCCGCTCGATCGGGATATCTGGCAACGAAATCCGCTGCGGACTCAAACGGTTCGAAAAGGTCACCCTGCATGCGGCTTCTCGAATCTCATCCGGCGTGTTGCCCACCCCTCGAAAGACCACCCGCGCCTCGGATGCAGCTTCGCCGTCCCGCAAGTCGAAGAACAGGAAGTGCACCGTCAGTGTCGCGCCCTTAAAACCGTGCGCGCGTTCAAGCTGCGAAATGTACGAGTCCGCGTTCGCCAGCGTCAACGACACGCGTGCCGCGGCGTCGATCCCTTCATCGGCGTGCGTCCGAATCTCGAACACGTTATGCCGTAGCACCCGCGCCTCATACCGCGCCCCCTCAACTTCCACCAGGTGCGTGCTCCACCGCTCAGCCAGTCCGTCCGGAAACTTGCACTCAAACAGCAGCAGCGGTGTCTCTGGGGCTTCCCGGTCTTTCCAGTCAAATACTGTTGGCATGCGTCGGTCCTATTCGCTGGCAGAAATGGTCAACGTCAGGGCATAGTCATCCGGACCGTCAGCCCGAACCTCCATCTGGTCCGAATCAAACCGCGCTTTTGCGTACACGCCCCCGCGCCCAAACGTCTTCTTGTATCCCGACGGCGCCATCTGACACTCCAGTTGCATCCCCGCAATCTCGAGCCAATCTCCAGCCCCAACTTCAATCGCCGCAGTGAGGGTCTCGCCATCTCCGGCGCTCGCAACGGCCATTGCGTACCGCCTCCAAACCGTCCCCGTCTCGAACCATTTCCGGGTCTCGACACCCCCTCGCAAAACCATGCTGAACGGCCTCGCTTGGTCGCTCCGCGCCCAAACGCTGAAGCAATACGGCAGAACCGATGGAGTTGCGATCGTCTGCTCCAGTCTCTGTTCCGCGGCTCCTTCGTTGCTGAGTCTTGAACTCGGCCCCGTTCCCGCCGGTCCTTCCCCCGCCGGAGTGATCACGAGTGCCGGTCCCTGGAGCCACGCGCTCTGACCGAAATCCTCGCTGTGTCTCAGCAGATTGGCGGTCGGATCGACAAACACGAAAGTCTTGAGTCGCCCTTCCTGCTCCGCAAAGAAATCCGTAAGCGCCCGGCGCTCGCCGTCTGACAGACCCGCAAACTCCAGCACCCATCTGGTTCGGCTCGCGTCCGGGCGGCTTAGCTTGACTTCGTTCCCGCCTTCCGTCTCGTTGAGCAACGTGACAAGCCGCCTCACTTTCGTAATCGGAAACTGCGCCGCCGCTCCGCTCGCCAATAACGGTAAATGCCGCATCTCAGTCTGCGTTCTCCTTGATCACAAGCGTCATCGAGACTCGAGACTCGCCGTCCACAATCACCTCGCACTCGTCTTGCCCGAAACTGCAATTCTCATAACGCCTGCCGTCGTTGGGATCCGCGAAAGCAAACTCTCCCGCTCGCCCCTGATGCGCCTCGAAAAACTCCAGCACCCGTGCGGCTTCCCATTCATCCAGTAGTTCCAGCCGGATCCACCACTTCCTTCCCGCCGTGCGCCGTTGCCGGAACCTCTGCTCCCCTCCGCCAAGAAAGCGCAGGGTTCGCGTCGAGAAGCCCAGGACGCTCCGGAGCGGATATTGAACCGCCGCCCGCGTTTTCAATGCCGGAAATTCAGTCATGGATCACGCCTCGCGTAAAACATCGCCTACCGGATGGGATCGCAATAGAGCCTCCCTTAGAGCGCTCGCGATGGCGTCGCTGTGATCCAGAAAAGATCGCGAGTCGATCGCCTGCACCTGCACTTGAATCGTCGGAGCCGCCGCCGGCGCGGGCGCCGCTGAAGTCGGCGCTGCTCCCTCACTCATGCGGACGGTGCTCGCCGTTCCAAGAGTCCCTTCATACCGGATCGCCGGAGGAGTCACATACGGGATCAAAGGCGGCGCCTCCGGATTCGAGCCTCCGAACAGCTTTCCGATTCCAGAGATCAACCCCGTCACCGGCGAGTAACGCAGCACCGGCGAGAAAATGCTGCTCACGATGCCTTTCGCCGCGTTGCCGGCGTCGCTTCGCTTCGCCAGCGTGTTCTTCTCCAGGGCTTGCGTATTGGTCGCCAGTTCCCCCGTCTGAGCCTCTGCCGTCAATCGTAGTTGATCGAGCCCTGCCGTGAGTCTCGACATCTGCTCCGAGACTTCCCGGCTCCCGGTGTTCTCCCGCTCCATCACCACCCCCGCCGGCAAAATGGCGCCGGCCTGCGAAGTCGGCGCCCACAGCAACCTCATCACCTCTCTCAACAGCTCATCTGTCTCCACGTTCCATCTCCCGCCTCAACTCCAGTTCCAACGCCAGGAAACCGTCCACCGTCCGCGCCGGCATCTTATACCAATCTCGAATTCCCCCGAGTTTCCACGCCTGAAACTCCTCCAGCAACGTGAGACTCTCACCCGTGATGAATGTCTTCGGACATTCCCACGCCGCCGCTCCGCCGCGGCTCCATACCGGCGGGCCATGTTCTCCCGGGCGCCGCTCGCCCCAACCACAGCGCCGTTGCTGCGCCAAGCCGGACTTACGGCAGGCGTCGCACTTCCAGCCGGCTTGGTTGCTTCTCTGAAAATGGAAGGCGACAATCAGTTTTTTCGTTCTTCTTCGCTCAGGAAGCACTCTCGCCGGATCGCTTCGAGAATCTCGCGCGCGAGCGCCTCCGGTCCATGCTCAATCACTGCGTCGGGAGTCGCCGGCGTTCCGTCTATCGTCAGCCCGCTGATCCCCTCTAGCCCCCATTCGAGATAGATCCGGTCGATCTCCGAGCTGACAATCGCCGCGTCCACCCGGCTCCGGACATCCTCGCCCGCCTGAAGGTATTCCAGCTTCCTGTCAAGTTCCCGGATGCGGCGCGCCAGTTCCAGCCGCCGCCCAAACGTCATTCTCCGCACTCGGTACCGCACGCCCGGAACGCAAGCGGAATCAATTTCGCGCAAGCTCTCCCAGCTCCGTGGCTCATCCAAAAGCGATGAAGATCTCGTCATCGATTGTTCCCTGCGCCCTGCAATTGGTAAATTTCCACTCCAGCCTGCGCCCGCCGTCATCGAACTCTGGAACCTCCGGGATCACGCTCTTGAAATAGATCCCACAAAGTTGTCCTGGTTGTTGCCCCAGTTGCAGGCTGACCGGTATCGGCGAGTACTGCCGCGCCGCCTGGTACAACGATCTGCAAGCCGCGTCGGTAATCGCATAGAGGCTGAAGCTTAGCGATACGCGGCGTACCCCCGGGCTCGCTCCGCGAGGTACGTTTGATCCAAATTCGCGGTTCCGCATCTCCACATCGTTATCCACCTCGATCTCCGCCTCGGTGATTGTGAAGAAAGGCTCTGGTTCGGGTCCCATCCATATTTGACCCAGGTTTCCCGGAATCACCGGAAAGGTGAAAGCTTCTACTTGAGGCTCCGCCGGAAACTGCTCCAAATGTCCCTCCCCGCTCGCGAAGCTCGAGCTGTCCAAAAGATCCGCCGCCGGACCGCTGAACTCAAATTCGTGAAAGTCCCCATTCAGTTTGACGCGCAGCCGGTCGACCATCCCGCCACAAACCAGCCGCTGAGTCGTTTCCGCGGGGTCCCAGAAGTCGAAAATGCTCACGCTCGGCAATTCCCGTCCCGGACCGTAGCTCACCGTTCCGCTCAATTGGCTCCCCGCCGGCGCCGCGGAGAATGGCGCCGCCAGTTGCACCGTCTGTTCGTCCAAGACCGCCGCCACAAACCGGATTTCCCCGCCTGCCACAACCGCCTGCCCCGGCGTCAATCCGTGCGGCGCGCCGAACTGGAGCCGGCTCGCCGTCGAGCCGTTGCTCGCGGCGCCGCCCGCCCAGAACTTCGGCGCATCTCCCAGCCCGGCACGGAAAAACGGTCCGTAAGGCGGTTCCTGCTGCCCTCCTGCCCATTCCGTCATGTAGCATTCAACGCTGTAATCAGTCTTCCGCCGCACCCCCGGCGCCAGCCCGCTGAAAGTCCGGCTACCTGACTTGTCCCTCCGCTCACGCTGCTCGGTCCGCTGCCGCGCCGTCAGCTTCACGCCCGGAAATCGCTGCGCTGCCGACACCGCCGCGGCCCGTCCGAACTCCTGTTCCAATCCCACGTAATACCGGTTGTCGCTCGACAACACGTACCCGCTCATCACACTCTCCTCCCTTCCAGCACCAGTGGACAGACCTCTCTGTCCCGTAGCCAAGCGAAGCGGACAGAGCGGTCTGTCCCCGCTCCCGCCCTTACACCCTCACATCAAGCTCAAACACCACTCTTGCCACCTGCACCACGTTCTTACCCCCGGCTCTCGCAGCGTGATGCGTCAACTCATATCCGCCCGCATAGGAGAACCCGTCCCCCCAATCACCCCGGTTGTTTTCGAGCACTTCCGTCAGCGCGTCAGCCAGCAGCCGCGATTCCTCCTCCACTGCTCCCACCCTCTCCCCCGAGCACCGGATCTCCACTCCAATCCGGGCCGTCCCAGAAAACTTCCGGAACTTCTCCCTCATCGAGTTGACCACCCGCTCGCAGCAGACCTGCACATACGGATAGCGAACCGGTCCCTGCCTTTCGACCAGCTCCACACCCGCGTTGACTGCCTGTATCTGCCCCACCTCCAGCCGAGGAGGCTCGACGCCCGCATCCGCTGCCAGCCTCAAAATCGCCGGACCCAAGCTTTCCTCCGAGCAAAGCATCTCCATCGCCTTCCGAACCGCTACGCTGCTAATCCTGCTCATCCGCCCCCCCAACGCACCCTACCCCCGCCTCAACCTCCGCTCCTCCCTCACCCACCGCTCCGCGCTCTGCCCCTCACCTGGACTGCCCCACTCCGGCCTTCCCTCCTTCGCCGCCACCCAACTCTCTTCCAATCCCAGCGGCCGCTCATTGGCCCGTGTCACAGACTCCGGGCTCTCTCCGGCGTAAACATTCCAACCCGTCGCGTAAGTCTCGTGCCCTCGCATCCGCACCATGAAGCGCGTCGACCCGTTCCCCTCCAGCATCAAGGCCTCGCTCGGCGCGCTTTCCTGACCTAAGCCGTTGATCCAGCTAACCCGCACATAGAACGCTCCCACCGGTCCGGTTCCATTCTCACGAACCACCTCCGGTGTCTCGGGCGCCCGCAAAGGTTGCGCTACAATCCCCACGCCGCTCTCCCACGCCTTACTCAGACTCTGGCGGTATAACGCTTCAAACATCCGGTATCGTTGCTCGTAGCGGTCGTTGCCCTGAGAACAGCACGCATCCCGGAACGCCAGGGCCAGCGTTAGAAGGGCATGACTCCTACGCATTGGCTCGGTTACCACTACATGACCGAGACCCGCTCCCTCCCCAGCCGCGCCGTTGCGAACGAGAAAACGCTCGATCTCCAGTCCGATCTCTCCCCACGCCAGCCGCAGCTTCGCGCCCAGATCGATTGCTGCCGATTTCGCCAAATCGAAAATCCCGGACTCGTGGTCGCGCAGGTCGGCCAAGCCCGCCAGGTCCCCATCAAGGTAGAGCGCCATGATCCTCTCCGCACTACTGTTTCTTCGGCTTCCGGAACGCGGCGGTCTCACCCTCTCCCGCCAGCCGTGCCTTCCCTTCCGCAATCAAACGCGCCGCCACAGCTCGTGAGACCTCAGTCAGCACATGCGCCCTCCCCCCGTCCTCCGTGGCTTCGCTCACAATCACCGGAAACTCATCCTTAATCTGCGCCTCAATCTCCCGAATCTGGCGGTAGTACTGTCGCAAATCCATTTCTCCCCCTCTTCACCAAGGGGACAGACCTCTCTGTCCCGAAGTGCCTCGCGCCGAGCGGACTGAGCGGTCTGTCCCCTGCTCTGCCTAACTCTTCACCTGCACCCCGAAGTTGTTCCGCAGCACCCCGCACCCGTACAGCACATCCACCGTGAACTGCTGCGAAAGCGTGTTTGGTTGGTAGCTCATCACCACTCGCATCCCAAAGTTCCCCATCTCCGCGTACTCCGCGATCGCGCCCGTCCCCGGAAGCGGCTGCGGCAGCCTCCGCACCGCCAGCCCGATTGCGTCCTTGGCAAACGCCAAGTTGTGCGTCGTCACCGGAGACGACCCCGTCTTCGGAACAAACTGCGAACGGAACACGAAGAAGTCTTTGATCTTGCCGATCGAACCGTCGATCAGCGTCCGCAAACCGGCTTCGCCGGCGGTGCGATATTCACTGAAACGCGGAATCTGCCGCAACTGCGAGTAAGCCGTGCCGTCCACCACCAGGTACTTCATCGCGCTGGCGGGCACTTTGGCTTGGAACAGCGCCGTCTCAGCCCGGTCAACCGTCTCTTCCGTCAACGCCGCTCCCGGCGTACCCACCGCCGAATTCGCCGTGAACTGCGCTTGCAAGTTCAACAAATCGGCTTCGATCTTTTCCGCCAGCGCCACCAGCGCCGGTTGCATGTACAGCTTCAGCAAGTCCGGCACAGCCAGAATCTTCGTCACGTCCGGAATCTGGAAGGTCGCTTCCGCGTGCGTGTTCAGGACGATCTGCGCGTTTCCGAGGTTCGGGTTTTGCGTCTGAACCGTCCCCCCTTCCGCAAGGTTATTGGCAACCAGCGTCGGCGGAATCGGCACGTTGACCGTGTCGCCCGCCTGCGCCAGCGTCGGTTCGAAATCGCGATTCACGAGGTTTCCCATCACCAGGTTCCCCATCAACGCCGGCAGGGCGTCCGCCGCCACCAGCTTCACAATCGCGTTCGCTAAGTTCGCCGATGTAATTCCAGGCATAGTTTCCTTCTCTCTTCTCCTTCACCTCTCGACTTCGACCGATCACATGCCCCGCAACGCCTGCGCAGCCACCCGCGCGATCTCTTCCCGCACCCGCGCCAGTTCCTCCGCCGGCATCCCCGGCTTGATCTTGTCGATATCCACCACCGCCGTTCCTCCGCTCTTCGCCGGCGGCGTTGCCCCGGATCCCCCCGCTACTCGCGCGGGCAGCAACTCCGGGTTTTCGTTCACGAACCGGTTCAGGTACTCTCTCAACCCCACATCGCCCTGCTCCGTGCTCGCCACCAGGCGCCCGTCCTCCGTGCGCCGGATCTCGTCTTTCACTGCCTTGTACGCCAGATCAACTTTCACCACGCCCAGCCGTTGCAATTCACTCCGAATCGCATTGCTTCGCTCCAGTTCTTCTGCCATCGCCCGGCTGCGCCGGTTCTCTTCCACCAGCTCTCTGACGGTCCGCTCCAGCATCTCCCGTTTCTTCCGCTCCTCAGCTAATTCCGCCTTGTGAGCCGGCTCTTCCTTCGACTGCTCGTGCCGGACAAACTCCGAGATAGCCTCTCGAACCAGTCCCTTCAAGTCAAAACCGGCGGCTTGCATCCCGCCGTCGTCTCGCTTCTGCTCCTCCATCTCTCTCCTCTCCCAAAATTCCCCGAACACTTCTTGGCTTGGGTGCCCTTCCCTGCCGCGTCCCCGCTCACCGGGACGCCCCTCGTCCCGCCTCCCCGTCCACCCAGTTCTCGATCTCCTCCGCAATCCGGTCTTTGATCTCCTGCCTCACATCGCACAGGTACTTCGACGCCAACCTCTTCAGAATCTGTTTCCGCAGCGTCGGCGACTCGATCCCCAGATTCAATAACCGCTCTGCGTCGCTGAGTTCGTTGCTGAATTCCCCGATGTCGAACTCATCCATCCCCGCAACCCCGATCGTCAGCCCGTCGCCCCTCGCATCGTTAACCGCCCGTAACACCCGCCGGATCGTGTCTTTCACCACATCCCCATAAGCCCGGAGAATTTCCTGCGTAATGGCATAGTCGCGTTGCTTGCTCCATCCCGACTGCGCCACTCCCCCCGCCATCGGACCGCCCGCTTGAGTCAGCAGATAACACACGCGGTAAATTTCGTCCTTTAGCCGCTCTAGGTTCTCCGCCGCGATTTGGTAAACCTTCCCCTCCGGCTCTGTCCACCCAAACCTGTCCTCGGGACCAAGTTGGATGTAGTAAGACTCCCCCACCATCTGTTCCCATTCCCGGTCCGTATAAACCACCGGCATAGCGAACAGCCCCATCGTTAGCGCCCACGACAGCGCGTTCGACTTATTGAAGTGCTCCAGTTGCAGCAGCGCTGCCTTATTCATCAACCACAGCCCTTCCGGAACCGTCATCTCGATGAGCGGAACTCGCCCGAACGGCGCTAGGCCATGCAGCCCCCGGTCGATCACCTCTTCCCGCCTCCCGTCCGACCGGTACAGCAAGTACTCCGTTCGGTCATACCGTACCCAGTAGCCGTCCCGGTCTTCGTCGCCAGGCCCCGGCTCCTTAAGCCGGATCACCGCCCACTCCAGATTCCCCCTGCCGTCGCGTTGCCAGTTCACCAGATCCTCCGGCGTGTAGCCCACCAAATACGCTCGTGAGATGCCCAGCGCGTCCTCTTCAGCCCGGCTCCCCGCCCAGCCTTCGCGCCGGGGGAAGTCAATCAGAACGTAGCTCGCTCCGTACACCAGCGTCTCGGTAAACCGCTTCCGGAAGAAGTCGCTCAGCGCCGTCCCCTTCAGATCACAGTCCTCGGTAAATTGCCCGAAGAATTCCTTTGCCCGCCCGTTGTCGCCCTCGAAACTCAGAATTGGTTCGCGCCGGAACAGCGTCGCGGCATACCAGTCAATAATCGAGCCGGCGTAGTTCTCATAAAAGACCCGGCTCAACCTCTCGCTGTACACATCCCGCGGTTCTCGCTGCCGGGGCGCTAAGTACTCGGACGCGTTCTGCCGGATCTCCTCCCCTCCCGCATACAAGTGCCGGTAGGTCCTCCACATCCGTCTTTTGGCCGTGTACTCGCGGTGCTCCCCCATGATTTCCGTTGCCATGACCTTCTTTCTTCACCTCATGCCCGCTCCAGCGCCCCTACGCCGGACCAAGCGGCTTGCCCCTTTCCCCCGCCTTCGACTTCTGCCCGAACTCCCTCCAAACCAGGTACCCCAAGGCATCCGACAAGTGTGTGCGCCGGTGATCCCTCTCCTTGTCCACCACCAGGCTCCCCGGTTTGTAGATGACTTCTTCGAAGTCTTTCGCCAGTTCCCGGCACCGCCTGTCGATCACCAGCCGCGGCGTGCCTTCAACTCCTTGCAGAAGCGCATTCGTCAACTGCACTCGTGCGCGCACCGGCGGATTCTTCCGCAAGGCTCTGAACTCTACCCCTTGGTATCCCGCCCGCGCCAGACATTCCTGCAAAATCTGAAAATCGCTGCCTCCGCCTGTTTGCCGCGCGTAACCCGACGCGTCGCCGTACACTAGGACACCAGCATCGTGCCTCCGGTACCGGTTCCGGAACTCCTCAAACGCCTCCGCCGTCGTCGCCCGCTCGAGTACGATCTCATCCAGCACCCGCACTCGGTCTCTATCCACCTGTGCCACCACCGAACACAGCGGATCTACATTGAAGTCGAGCGCCCAGCACAGCGGCAACTTCTGATCCAGCTTGACCTCCCCAATGTTGGCCGTCCTCCGGAAGCAGTAGTAAACCCGGTCGCCCCCGCTGTCCAGATACTCTCCCAGCGCTTCCTGCGCGTAAAATTTCGGGTCGTAACTCTGCTTCAGCCGTTCATAGAAGTCCGGAATCCGCTCCAGTATGTGCCTGTTCTCATGGGGACGCGCCAGGACGACTCCGTATCCCTCCACTGGCTCCGCGATGAATCGCCGGTACACCCAGTCGAACCCCTTCGGCGTCCACACTCCAAATCCGCACAGCCTCTTGGCCAGCGGGTCTCGCAACCTTCCCTCCAGCCGCAGCCACGCCTCCTCCGGCGAGTACGTCAACTCATCAATCCCAAACCACGCCAGATTTGTTCCCCGCAAGCGCTCAAAGTCGTCCACTGCCCGGAACAGAACTCGCGAACCCGTCTCCCGCAGCGTTAGAAGGTTCTCCGCCTTGTTTAGTTCATATGGAATCTCACTCCGCTCTAAAATCTCCAGGAACGTCCTCTGCGTCGCATCCCGCAACATCGGATAGGTTGGCGCTCCCATCAGCCCCATCCGTCCGGGATTCAAATAGCTGAGCTTCAGCGCCTCCTGACACAGCGCCTGGCTCTTCCCCGATCCGATAGGGCCTGAAAATCCCTTGAATCGCGTCGTTAATGCATGAAATTTCGCCTGGGATTCCAAAGGTTCATATGCGATTTTTACTTCTCGGATTCCGCTTTCGCTGGTTCTACCCATCGCACATGAATCTCCTTGGGTTCATCCGCTTCCAACTCCTTCTGCAATTGCAGCAGCCGAATGTAGTCTCCGATGCTCGCCTTGACGTCCTTGTTCGATTTCGACGTCAAGCTATCCCCTATTTTTTCAACCATTTCCGCCACCAGCTTCTTTTGCCGGTCACGGACCGGACAGGTTCGGCAGTCCGCCGCCTGCTTCTTCCTCGCCGCCTTTTGCTCCCCCATCGGTCTCTCGTCCGAAGCGGCGCCACCGCCGCCCCCAATCTGAAATTACCAGGAGAAAGCTCCGCTCGAGCTGCGCCAGGAAGCTAAATTATTGGAATGTTTGGGAAATGAATTCGAAAAAAATCGCGAACCGCTTTGTGAGGAATCTTTAGCTGGCGCCAGTTATCGAGGCGCCACCTTCAACTCGTTGACCACCTGCTTGACGCCCTTCATCTTCTTGACCAGACGTTCGGCCTTCTGGCGGTATTTTTCCTTCTCCACCGTACCTCGTATCCGGACAACGCCTTCCTTGACCGAAACCTCAAACGCGGCGCCCCGTACGTCCGGATCATTCGCCAGCCGCCTTCGAACCTGATCAAAAAGCCTGTCGTCCTCCGGCGTTCCTTGCATACCGGCAAGACCCATCGCTGCCGCCAGCACCATCGCTCCCAATCGCCTGATCATCAGATCTCTCCTATTTTGCCCGCAGGGGACAGACTTCTCTGTCCCGAGCGCCTGTCGCGAGCGGACAGAGCAGTCTGTCCCCGCTCCCGCCCTACTCACATCCCACCCGACATCCACCGCCAGTCTAACTCCTTCAACACTTCCGGATTCTCCCGCCAGTCCGCCCGCACCTTCACAAATAGCTCCAGGTAAATCTTTCTTCCGAAAAACCGCTCCATCTCCTCCCGGGCGGCTGTACCGATCCTCTTCAACATCTGACCTTTCGATCCAATAATAATCCGTTTCTGCCCCTCCCGTTCTACGAGTATCGTCGCCGAGATTCGCAGCACTTTCCCCTTGTCCTCCCATTGGTCTACCCACACCGCCGTCGCATGCGGCACCTCGTGCCTCGTCTCCCTCAACACTTGTTCCCTGATCAACTCCGCTGCCAAGAACCGCTCCGGCTGATCCGTCAGGTAGTCCTCGGGATATAGCGGCTCTGCCTCGGGCAACCTCGCCACCACGGCTTCCTTCAGCCGCTCCAAGCCCGCGCCAGTCACCGCCGATACCGTCAGATAATCGTCGAACTCCCTCGCTTCTTTGTACTTGGCGATCAGCGGCAGCACCTCCTCCGCTTTCTTTAACAAGTCCACCTTCGTTAGCACCAGCAGCGCCGGCGTACTCGCATGCTCCAGCACCCCCAGCGCCTCTCTGTCCGCCTCGCTGAACCCCACCGCGGCATCCGCCAGGTACAGGACCAGATCCACTCCCTCCAGAGCCCCTCGCACCGCCTGCATCATCTTGCGGTTCAACAAAGTATCCGACCGGTGGATTCCCGGCGTGTCCACAAACACGATCTGCGCCCCTTCGAGGTTCAACACCCCTTGGATCGTCGTCCTTGTCGTCTGTGGCTTCTCCGCCACAATCGCCAGCTTCGTGCCTACCAGCGCGTTCAGCAGCGTCGACTTGCCCGCGTTCGGACGCCCCAGTATTGTCACAAACCCCGATCTAGTTGCCATTGCGCCTCGCGTCCGCCCGCGATATCCTCACCTTCTCAACCCTCCGCTCGTTTCCCGCCATCACTTCGATGCGGATTCCGTCCTTCTCCACCGCTTCCCCTTGCTTGGGCACCCTCCCTAACCACTCTGCCGCCAAGCCTCCCACAGTCGTCGATTCTGTGTCTTCCCCCGGACGGTAGCCCAGCAGATCCGAAAGATGATCCAGGTCGTAGCTGCCGCTCACCACAATCGACCCGTCCGCCTCCCTCGTGACATCGATGCCCGGCTCATGCTCGTCTCGAATCTCGCCGAAAACCTCCTCTACCAGATCCTCCATCGTGGCTATGCCCGCCGTGTTGCCGTATTCATCGACCACCACCGCCATGTGCGCCCCGCTCGCTTGCATCTCCTTCAGCAAATCGCTTACCCTCTTGGTCTCCGGAACCGGCTTCAGGGTCCTTACCAGTTCGCTCACCTTTCGTTTCTCCCTTTCTTCCTCGTCCAGCTCAAACATATCGCGCACGTGTACGAATCCGATGATGTTGTCGATCGTCCCGTCATACACCGGAATCCGGGAGTACTGCTCGTGGATCACCAATTGCCTCAACTCCTCAAGGCTCCTCCCCTTTTCAATCGCCACGATGTTCGGCCGCGGAGTCATCACCTCCCGCACCCTTTTATCGCCGAACTCCACCACAGACTGAATCAACTTCCGGTCATCTTCTTCGATGAGTCCTTCCTCTTCGCCCGCCGAAATGAGCGCCTCGATGTGCTCTGCCGGCGTCGCCTCCTCCTCGGTCCCGCGATTCGGCTCCGATAACTCCGCCACCGAATGCAAGAAGTTGAAAAGCGCCGTGAGGGGCTTCACTCCCAACGCCAGAATTCGCGCTGCCGGCGCCATGGGCAACAGCCACTCCCCGCCCGTCCGCCGGTACGCCAGATGGGGGATCAAATACGTGGTCGCCAGCATTACCAGCGCTGCCAGAATCGCAGACTCGATAAGTCCGCGCCATCCCCGCCCCCCGGCTAGCGCCAGCCCCGTCACCGCCACCGTGACGCCGACCATCGCCAAGTGCTTGATGAGCGAAAACGCCAGAGCCCCTTGCTCTCCCTTCAGCCCGATGCGCTCTTCCATCCCCGCCTTGAACACCTCTTGCGCCCGCGTCTCCCGCGTTCTCAAACGCAGCGACTCGAGATACAAAATCTGAATGAACGTGCTGAATCCCGCTACCGCCGCGAGCGTGGCGGCTACGATGGCCAGAAGCCAGATCATCTCCCTGACCTCTCAATCAGACCCGCCGCCAGGCCCAGCCGCCTTCGCCACTTCGCCTCGGCGCGGCGCATCTCGCCGGCGTCTTGCTCATGGTCCAGCCCCATCAGGTGCAAAGCGCCATGCAGCATCAGAATCCCAATTTCCTCCTCCAGCGAATGGCCCATCTGCGTCGCCTGCTCTGCCGCCCGCTCGATGGAGATGGCCATCTCCCCCAGCCACGCTTCCCCCTCCTGAGATGGAAACGACAACACGTCGGTCGGGTAGTCCTTGCCCAGAAACAGCCGGTTCAGGCGCCGCAGCTCCCGGTCGTCGGTGAGAAGCACAGTGAACCCCCTCCCGCCGGTGACCGTGCTGACCAGTTCCTCCCGAAGCCGCCTCGCTGCTTTGCGGTCCACTCGCCGGGGGCACCGCAAGGTCAATAGTTCGCCGCTTTCGTCGCCGGACATCGCCGTCTCAGGCCTTCTCGACCGGAGCCGGAGGCGCTGCCGCCTCTTCGTCCAACGACAGAGTAAGCTGCCGCCCTATGCCGTGCAGCTCGTTGTACCGCTCGTACGCCTTCACAATCCGCTGCACCAATGCGTGCCGCACCACGTCCCGGTCATCGAAAAAGATCTGCGAAATCCCCTCTACCCCCCGCAACACTTCCAGCGCGTCTGTCAGCCCGCTCCGTCGCCCCGGCGGCAGGTCCACTTGCGTCAGATCCCCGGTTACCACCATCTTCGAGTTGAAGCCCTGCCTCGTGAGCAGCATCTTCATCTGTTCCGGCGTCGAATTCTGCGCCTCGTCGAGAATCACGAAACTGTCGTTCAGCGTCCGCCCGCGCATGAAAGCGATCGGCGCCACTTCGATGATGTTCCGCTCCAGGAAGCGCTCCACTTTCTCCATCTCAATCATGTCGTAGAGCGCATCATACAGCGGCCGCAAATAGGGGTCCACTTTCTGCTGCAAAGTGCCCGGCAAGAATCCCAACCGCTCCCCTGCCTCCACCGCCGGGCGCGTCAGAATGATCCGGCTCACCCGTTTGCTCAACAGACACGACACGCCCATCGCTACCGCCAGGTAGGTCTTCCCCGTCCCCGCCGGACCCACGCCGAACACCAGGTCCGCACGCTCGATCGCTTCTACATACCGCCGCTGATTCACCGTCTTCGGAGCGACGATCTTCTTGCCGAAGTTCCGCTGCCTGCTGCTCGAAACCAGGCCCCGCAGCGTCACCTCCGGATCCCCCGTCAGCACGCGCAAGTAGCTGTTCAGATCGCCATTCGTGAACTGATAGCCTTCCCGCGTCAAGGAGGAATAGTCTTCCAGAATGCTCGCCGCGCGAATCACGTTTTCTTCATTGCCCTCAATTTCGAGCGAGTCCTCAACTAATCGGATCTGAACCGAAAGCCCGTCCTCAAGAAGCCGGATGTTTTCATCGCGCGTTCCGAACAGGCATTCGATCCCGCGGTTGATTTGTACGCTAAGAGTCATGCGAAGCGGCTGAGAACAACCTTCCAGGCAGGATTATGGGCGGGTTCCATTTGAGCCGTCCGCTGGCGCGGAACACCTCGTAACATCCTGATCTTAGTCTACCAGAGCCCGCCCGAAATGCGAATCCCTAAGCCCTGAATTTTCGCGCTTTTTACACCCTACTTGGCGTCCCGCCAGTTATCTCCCACCCCCGTCTGCGCCACCAGCGGCACTCTCAAACGGCATACCCCTTCCATTCGCCTCTTCACCAGCCTCGCCACTTCTTCCACTTCCTCCGGCGGGCACTCCAGCACTAGCTCGTCATGCACCTGTAACAGCAGCAACGACTGATACCCGCCTTCTCGAAGATCCGCATCCAACCGGATCATCGCCAGCTTGATCAAATCGGCTGCCGTACCTTGTAACGGAGTATTCACCGCCGTCCGCTCCGCAAACCCCCGAGCGTTTGGGTTGGTCGAGTTGATGTCCGGAATCGGGCGCAACCGCCCGAATTCTGTCCGCACCACGCCGCTCTTCCTCGCCTCCTCAATCGTCCGGTCGATGAATCTCTTGACACCCGCATAACGCTCGAAGTAGCTCTTGATGTAAAGCTCCGCCTCCGCCCGCTCGATCCCCAACTGCTGCGCCAAACCGAAGGGCGTCTGTCCATATACAATCCCGAAATTCACCGCCTTCGCATTCCGGCGCATCTCCGGCGTCACCATCAGCGGCGGCACGCCAAAAACCTCCGCCGCCGTCCTCGTGTGTATATCCTCCCCGTTGCGAAAAGCCTCCACCAGAACCGGATCCTCCGACATGTGCGCCAGCAGCCGCAACTCAATCTGCGAGTAGTCCGCCGTCATCAGCTTCCACCCCTCGCGCGGAACAAACGCCGCCCGTATCTCCCTGCCCAATTCCGTCCGGATGGGAATGTTTTGCAGGTTCGGCTCCGACGACGATAGCCTCCCTGTCGCCGCTCCCGTCTGATGGAATGTCGTGTGCAAACGCCCCGTTCTTCCATCAATCAATGCGGGCAGTGCGTCCACGTATGTGTTTTTCAGTTTGGCGAGCTGCCTGTACTCCAGCACCTTCCCCGCAATCGGATGTTCCGCCGCCATCTCCTCCAACACCTCGGCTGCCGTCGACACGCTCTTGCTGCGGGCGTAACGGGCTGGCGGGCGCAGCCCCATTTCTTCGAATAATACTTTTCCCAGTTGCTGTGGCGAATTGATATTGAACACCCGCCCTGCCATCTGATGGATCTCTTCTGCCAGCCGCTTGATCTCCCCCTCCATCCGCTCTCCCAGCCGGGCTAACTCCGCTCGTTCAATCCGGATCCCCGCACGCTCCATACGCGCCAATACGGGCGCCAGCGGCAATTCGATCTCTTCGTACACCCTCCACAGCCCCTGCCGCTCCATTTCCGGTTTCAGCCTGTCCGCCAGGGCAAAACATGCCTCGGCGCCGTGCTCCGCCCCCGCTCCCAAGCTTCTGCCCAGATGCCTCTCCACCAGTTTTTCCAGGCTGCAACCGCCAGGATCGG